>LULW01000447.1_pt1 | contig 22202 bp, 20 predicted proteins | sample 729531 | NCBI WGS metagenome assembly LULW01 (sample SAMN03860279, study PRJNA289734) | marine metagenome | biome: seawater column; feature: ocean; material: water; isolation source: Red Sea water column Station 108 - depth 10m | place: Saudi Arabia: Red Sea | collected 2011-10-15 | depth 10 m | reverse complement strand
ACGGTGTAGAAGATCGTGGCCTGCTGGCTGTCGCCGGAGACCCGGACGTCGGTGATGGTGACGAAGCCGAGGCGCGGGTCCTTGATCCGGCGCTCGAGCATCTCGGCCACGATCACCTGGATCCGGTCGGCGATCTTGCGCACGCGCGGGTTGCTCATGGGGTCTTTCTACTCCTGGGGCGGGACCCGGTGGGGTCCTGGGGCTGGACGGCCGACGCCGGGCCGGTCCGTGGTGACGGACCGGCCCGGCGTACGGGGTGGAGCGGTGCGGTGCTCAGCCGCGCGGGATCTCCCTCATCTCAAAGGCCTCGACGAAGTCGCCTTCCTTGATGTCCTGGAAGTTGCGCAGGACCAGACCGCACTCGAAGCCCTCGCGGACCTCGGAGGCGTCGTCCTTCTCCCGCTTGAGCGAGGCCAGGTCGAGGTTGTCGGCCACCACGGCGCCGTCGCGCACGAGGCGGACCTTGGCGTTGCGGCGGATGAGGCCCTCGGTGACCATGCAACCGGCGATGTTGCCGATCTTGCTGGAGCGGAAGATGGCCCGGATCTCGGCCTTGCCGAGCGAGACCTCCTCGTACTCCGGCTTGAGCATGCCCTTGAGCGCGGCCTCGATCTCCTCGATGGCCTGGTAGATCACCGAGTAGTAGCGGATCTCCACGCCCTCGCGGTCGGCCATCTCGGTCGCCTTGCCCTGCGGACGGACGTTGAAGCCGATGATGATCGCGTCGGAGGCGGCGGCCAGGTCGACGTTGGTCTCGGTGATCGCACCGACACCGCGATCGATGACACGGATGCCGACCTCGTCGCCGACGTCGATCTTCGACAGCGCGTCCTCGAGCGCCTCGACCGAACCGGACACGTCGCCCTTGAGGATGAGGTTGAGCTCCTGGCTCTCGCCCTTCTCCATGGAGGCCATGAAGTCCTCGAGCGAGCGGCGGACGCGGCGCTTGGCCTGCATGGCCGCACGCTCGCGCGCCTCGCGCTTCTCGGCGATCTGGCGGGCCATCCGGTCGTCCTCGACGACGATGAAGTTCTGACCGGCGCCCGGGGCGGCGTTCAGACCCAGCACCATCGCGGGGCGCGACGGGTCGGCCTCCTCGATGTTCTCGCCGTGCTCGTCGAGCATGGCGCGGACACGGCCGTAGGCCGGGCCGGCGACGATCGAGTCACCCACGCGCAGCGTGCCTCGCTGGACCAGGACGGTCGCGACGGGGCCGCGGCCGCGGTCGAGGTGCGCCTCGACGACCAGGCCCTGGGCGTCCTGGGTCGGGTTGGCCCGCAGGTCCAGCGACGCGTCGGCGGTCAGGACGACGGCCTCGAGCAGCTTGTCGAGGTTGAGCTCGGACTTGGCCGAGACGTCGACGAACATCGTGTCGCCGCCGTACTCCTCGGGCACCAGGCCGTACTCGGCCATCTGGCCGCGCACCTTGGTCGCGTCGGCCTCGGGGAGGTCGATCTTGTTGACCGCGACCACGATCGGCACACCCGCGGCCTTGGCGTGGTTGAGCGCCTCGACCGTCTGCGGCATGACACCGTCGTTGGCCGCGACCACCAGGATGGCGATGTCGGTGGCCTGCGCACCACGGGCACGCATGGCGGTGAACGCCTCGTGGCCCGGGGTGTCGATGAAGGTGATGCGGCGCTCGTTGTCGTCGACGTCGGTGGTGACCTGGTAGGCGCCGATGTGCTGCGTGATGCCACCGGCCTCCTTGTCGACCACGTTAGCAGAACGCAGCGCGTCGAGGAGCTTGGTCTTTCCGTGGTCGACGTGACCCATGACGGTGACGACGGGCGGGCGGACCACGAGGTCCTCCTCGCCACCCTCGTCCTCGCCGAACTCCAGGTCGAAGGACTCGAGCAGCTCGCGGTCCTCGTCCTCGGGCGAGACGATCTGGATGACGTAGTTGAGCTCCTCACCGAGCAGCTCGAGCGTCTCGTCGTTGACCGACTCGGTCGCGGTCACCATCTCGCCGAGGTGGAAGAGCATCTGCACGAGCTGGGCGGCGTCGACGCCGACCTTCTCGGCGAAGTCGGTCAGCGAGGCGCCGCGCGCCAGCCGGACGGTCTCGCCGTTGCCCTTGCGGACGCGCATGCCGCCCAGGGTCGGGGCCTCCATGGCCTCGAACTCCTGGCGACGGGCCCGCTTCGACTTGCGACCACGACGCGAGGGACCGCCGGGACGACCGAAGGCACCCTGGGTCTGGCCGCGCTGGCCGGGACGACCGCCACCGGGACGACCGCCACCGGCGAAGCCGCCACCACCGGGCCGACCGGCACCGGGGGCGCCGCCACGACCGGGGGCACCACCGCGACCGGGCGCGCCGGGACGACCGCCGGGACCGGGGCGACCCGGGGCCGGACGACCGCCGGGACCCTGGCCGAAGGCGGCCGGGGACTTGGGCATCATCGCCGGGTTGGGACGCGGCATGCCCGGGCGACCGGGAGCGCCACCGTCACGCGCGGCCGGCGGCCGCGGGGGACGCTGGTCGCCGGCGCCGGGACCCGCGGGGCCACCGGAGGCCGGACGCGGGGCGGGCCGCTGGCCCATGCCCTGGCTGGAGGCGAAGGGGTTGTTGCCCGGGCGCGGGGCGCCGGGGCGGCCGACCGGGCGGGGCGCCGGGGGCTTGGGGGCGGCCGGGGAGGCCGAGGCAGCAGGTGCCTCCGGCGTGGCCGGCTTGCCGGGCTTGGGGGCTGCGGGCTCCTCGGCGGGAGCCTCGGGCGCGGCCTGCTCGGCGGCGGGGGTCGGCTCCGGGGCCGGAGCAGCCTTCGGGCCGGGCTTCGGACCGGGCTTGGGACCCGGGGTGGCGGCCGGCTTCTCAGCAGCAGGCGCCTCGGGGGCCGGCTGCTCGGCAGCCGGCTCGTCGGCAGGCTTGGGGTCCGGCTTCGCAGCGGGCTTGGCAGCCGGCTTCTCCGCGGTCGGGGCGCTGGCCTGCTCGGCCTTCAGCTTCTCGCCGAACTCCTTGCGGAAGCGCATCTCGGCCGGCAGCTCGACGGTCGAGCTCGCCGACTTGACGAACTCACCTCGAGAACGAACTTGCTCTCGACTCCGAACTCCTTGGCGAGCTCGTGAACGCGGGTCTTGGCCACAATTCTCCTTCTGGCCTCGAGACCCTCGTCCGGGGTGTCCCTCGAGACCGCTAGTGGTGGTGCAAACTCATCGGGAAGTACTCATCGAGTGCTCATGAGCTGCTGCTCCAGTTCCTGGTCATGCGTCCGGGCCTGGTGTCCGGTCGCGGCTGTCGGGCACGCGGGTGAGGTACGTCGCCACCGCGTCCGTCGTGAGCCCCTGCCCGCCTGCTGCTCGCAGGGCCCGGGCGAAGGCCTTCCGTCGGACGGCCAGCTCGTAGCACGCGGTCGTGGGGTGCAGGTGCGCCCCTCGGCCGGCTGCGCTCCCGGTGGGATCGGGCACCACGGCCGGTCGGCCGTCGTGGGTTCCCACCACGAGACGCAGCAACTCGCGTCTGGCGGCCCGCTGCCGACATCCCACGCACGTGCGGACGGGGCCGTCAGGGGACGGGAGGTCCGAGCGCGTAGGGGTTGTGTCTTGGCGAGCCACCGGGGTCCACCTTAGCGCGTCGTCGGTCGACGGACCGAACCGGGGAGAGTCACCCCCGCGGTCGGGCGTGGCGCCGGGCGGTGGGCGGTCGGGTCACACGGTTCCGACCGCGTGACCCGCGTCCCTCACGTGTCGCTGGGCTGCTCGTCGGAGCGGATGTCGATGCGCCACCCGGTGAGCCGCGCGGCGAGGCGGGCGTTCTGGCCCTCCTTGCCGATGGCCAGGGAGAGCTGGAAGTCCGGCACGACCACCCGCGCCGAGCGGGTCGCTGCGTCGACGACCTCCACGGACGTGACGCGGGCCGGGGACAGTGCGCTCGCGACCAGCGTCGCCGGGTCCTCCGACCAGTCCACGATGTCGATCTTCTCGCCGTGCAGCTCGGCCATCACGTTGCGCACCCGCTGGCCCATCGGGCCGATGCAGGCGCCCTTGGCGTTGACGCCCTGGCCGCGGGCCACGACCGCGATCTTGGTGCGGTGGCCCGCCTCGCGGGCAAGACCGGCGATCTCGACGGAGCCGTCGGCGATCTCGGGGACCTCGAGGGCGAAGAGCTTCTTGACGAGGTTCGGGTGGGAGCGCGAGAGCGTGACCTGCGGGCCGCGCATGCCCTTGCGCACCGACACGACCAGGCACTTGATCCGGGTGCCGTGCTCGTAGCGCTCCCCGGGGACCCGCTCACCCGGGGGCAGCAGCGCCTCGAGGCGACCGAGGTCGACCATGACGTCGTCGGGGTTGCGGCCCTGCTGGATGATCCCCGACACGATGTCGCCCTCCTTGCCGGAGAACTCACCGAACTTGATGTCGTCCTCGGCGTCGCGCAGGCGCTGCAGCATGATCTGCTTCGCCGTGGTCGCCGCGATCCGGCCGAAGCCGTCGGGGGTGTCCTCGAACTCGCCGACCTTGTTGCCGTCGTCGTCGAGCTCGGCGGCCATGACCGTCACGTGGCCGGTCTTGCGGTCGAGCTCGACGCGGGCCTCCTCGTAGGCGCCCGGCGTCTTCTGGTACGCCGTCAGCAGCGCCTGCTCGATGGCCTCGACCAGGACGTCGAAGGAGATCTCCTTCTCGCGCTCCAGCATCCGCAGGATGCTCATGTCGATGTCCATCAGTCCTCGCCCTCCTCGTCGGCACCGTCGTCGGCGCCAGTGCCCTTGCGGTTGAACTCGACCTGCACCAGCGCCTTGCGGACACCGGAGTAGGGCAGGTCGGTGCGGCGACCGGTGACCTCCAGGGCCACCGACTCCTCGCCGGCCTCCAGGATCCGTCCGGTCACCGCGGAGCCGTCCTCGCGCGCGACCTTGACCAGGCGGCCCTCGTTGCGCCGCCAGTGGCGGGGCAGGGTCAGCGGTCGGTCGACGCCGCGCGAGGTCACCTCGAGCGTGTACGGCTGCTCCCCCATCACGTCGGTCTCGTCGAGGACCCGGTTGACCTCGCGGGTGGCGTCTGCGACGTCGTCGAGCGTCACCCCGCCGTCCTTGTCCACCGCCACGCGGAGCACGCGTCGCTTGCCCGCGGGGGTGATCTCCACCGCCTCCACGTCGAGGCCGAGGGCGCCGAGGGGCTCCGCGAGCGCGGACTCGATCCGCTCCCTCGTCGCGTCCTGACTGGCACTGTTCACGAGGTGCGTCCTCCGATGTTCGGTTGAGAGCGTGCTGGGTCGTGCAGCCGGCGCCTGCTCGGCTCACCGGTCCGCACACCCTAGCGGCCACCGGCATGACCTAGGGTCTCTCGGTGCCCACCCCGATGCCCGCCCCGAGCCGCCGCACGGCGCTCGTCGTGAGCGGACTCACGCTCGGCGTCGTCGCCACGGGGTGCGGAGAGGGCGCCACTCCCCGGCCCGCAGGGACCCGAGGTCGCTCCGACGGTCCCGACGAGACGCTGCTCGACGAGGCCCGCACCGACCTCGTCGCGGCCCTGGCACTGGTGCGGGCCGCCCGCCGCGCCCACCCCTCCCTGCGCCCCCGGCTCGTCGGCCTGCAGCGCGCCCACCGCGACCAGCTCGCGGTGCTGGACCCCGAGGGTCGCACCGGCCCGGCCGAGGGTCCCGAGGTCCCGGGCGGGGCCCCGGAGGCGCTGCGCAGCGTCGTACGCGCGGAGGAGCGGCTGGTCCGCAGGCTGGTGACGTGGTCGGTGGCCGCGGAGTCCGGTCCGCTGGCACGCGCCCTCGCGGCGTCGGCGGCAGGCGTGGCGCAGCAGCTCGCCCTGCTGGAGGAGGAGCGATGAGCGGCACCGGACTCGCGTCCGAGCAGGTGGCGGACGCCCTGCAGCGGGTGCTGGCGGTCGAGCACGCAGCCGTCTGGACCTTCGGGGCCCTCGGCGCGGCGACCTCGGCCTCGGCCACCCCGCTCCTCCTCGCGCGCGTCGAACGCGCCTGGACCGCGCACCGTGGTCGCCGCGACCGGCTGCACGCGCTCCTGCTGGACCTGGGTCAGGAACCCGTGGGCAGCCAGGCCGCCTACGCCGTGCCGTCACCACTGGGACGGCCGGTCGACGTCGAGCGCGCCGCCGCGCGCGTGGAGCTGACCGGCACCCAGGCGTGGGCGTTCCTGGTCGCGAGCACGACGAGCGGCACGCGGCGCTGGGCCGCAGGGGTCCTCGGTGAGCTGGCCGTGTCGGCGGTCGCGTTCGGCGCGGAGCCGGAGCCGCTACCGGGCGCGGGCGACCTCATCGATTCCTGATCGCGCTCCGGGGACCGGCCTCGACGGGCGGGCCGAGAGGGGCGGGGCCCGAGAGGCCCGGCCTCCCGAAGGAAGTCCCGAGATCTTCCCCGGGAGGCCGGGACGACGGCTGCGGCGGGGGCACCGCGCCGACCCGCACGCATCCTGCCCCCGCGTCGAGCCGGATCACTCCTCGTCGTTCCCTCAGAAATCTGCAATGCAGAAAGTTGCAGTCGGATGTCGCGTGCGCGAGCGACCTCTCGGCCGTGCGCGAGCGACCTCTCGGCCGTGCGCGAGCGACCTCTCGGCCGTGCGCGAGCGACCTCTCGACGGTCAGAGCCAGCCGGTGACGATGTCGCGGAGGTCGGAGAGCCGGTGGGCGACGGCGTCGGGGACGCCCTCGGTGTGGCCGACCTGCTCGACGGGGATCGTGGAGTGGGGCACGTGCACGGCACGCAGGCCGGCCTGCTGAGCACCCCAGACGTCGTCGAAGAGCCGGTCGCCGACGTAGACGCAGCGCGAGGCGTCGCTCGCCCCGACGGCCTCCATGGCCGCCGCGAACGCGAGCGGTGACGGCTTGGTCCACGGGATCTCGGAGGTGTAGACGTCACCGTCGATGAGCTCGAGCACGCCGTCGCGCTCGAAGAACCCGCGGTGCCAGGCCCGGGGCCAGATGGTGTTGGACAGCACGCCCACCGCGATCCCCTGCGCGCGCAGCCAGCGCCACAGCGGCTCGACCTCGGGGTCGGTGAGGGTGTGCGGCTCCCAGAAGTCGTAGTAGGCGCTGAGCAGCTCGGGGTCGTGGTCGAGACCGGCCTCGGTGAAGAGGTCCTCGATGGTGGCCGACTGCTGGTGGTCGCGGCTGCGACCCCACACCACGCTCCCCGCTGCGTGCAGCCGCGCCGCGTGGGCGTGGTGGTCGTCGTCGGGGGTGGGCGTGCGGCGTACGGCTTCGGCGAGCGCGAGGGACTCGGCGTGGAAGTCGACGTCGTGCCACCGGGTGAGGGTGCCGCCCCAGTCGAAGATGACCGCCTCGACCGCCGGTGCTGATCGGCCCTGCGGTGCGTCGCCCGTCGTCATGCAGGGCACCATAGGCGACACCATGGACACCCATCGGGACACCACCAGCCCCGCCCAGCAGCCCGCCCAGCAGCCCGCCGGAGCGCCGGCGTCGGGTCGGCGTACCCAGGCCGAGCGCAACGCGACCACCAGGGCGGCGCTGGTCGAGGCCGGGCGGCGGCTCTTCAGCACCAAGGGCTTCGCCGACGTCGCCACCGACGAGCTGGCGCGGGCAGCCGGGGTGACGCGCGGCGCGCTCTACCACCAGTACGACGGCAAGTCCGGTCTCTTCGCCGCGGTCCTGGAGTCGGTCGAGGCCGAGGTCGTGGCCCGGGTCTCGGGTGCCATGGACTCATGCGACGACCCGACGGACCCCGCGACCCGGCTGCTCGCCGGGCTCGACGCCTACCTCGACGCGTGTGCGGACCCGACGATCCACCGCATCACGCTCGTGGAGGGCCCCGCCGCGCTCGGCTGGCGCGCCTGGCGCGAGGTCGGGCACCGGCACGCGATCGGTCTGGTCGAGGACAGCGTGCGCGCGCTCGCCCCCGCCGAGGCGCCGGTGGCTGCCCTGGCCCACGTGCTGATGGGGGCGCTGGGCGAGGCCGCGCTCTACGTCGCGGCGGCCGAGGACCCGATCGCCGCCCGCGAGGAGGCACGCGCCGCCGTCCTCGCGCTCGTGCCGGGCCTGTCCTGACCCACGCACCCACCCCCGTCACGCCGAGCCGGGTCGAGGGGCCTCAGCCCGCGGAGACCAGGCCCACGAGGTGGTCGACGACGTGGTCGGCGGCGACGTCGGTGCGCTCGCCGCTGCGACGGTCCTTGACCTCGACGGTGCCGGACTCGGCCAGGGACTTGCCGACGACCACGATCGTCGGGACCCCGATCAGCTCGGCGTCCTTGAACTTCACGCCGGGGCTGACCTTGCCGGCGCGGTCGTCGTAGAGGACCTCGACACCTTGCTCGGCGAGCTCGAGCGCGATCCGGTCGGCGGCGGCGAAGACGGCCTCGTCCTTGCCCACCGCGCGGGTGCAGCCGATGCCGTAGGAGCCCATCGTGACGGTGACCAGCTTGCCGTTCTCGTCGAGGACCTTGAGGTCCAGCGCCTCGGCGTACTTACGACCGAGCTGGAAGATGTGGCCCATCTCGATGCCGCGGGCGCTCTCCAGCGTGCCGTCGTCGCACCGGGGGCAGGCGTCGCCGTCACGGACCTCGGCGGCCTCGATGGTGCCGTCGGGGGTGAAGTCACGGCCCACGACCAGGTCGAGGACGTGGCTGCCCTCGACGTCGGCGCCGGTGACCCAGGCCGTGCCTTCGACCACGCGAGGGTCGACGAGGTAGCGGATGCCCGCCGCGGCGATGCCGCCGGGACCGATGTAGCCCTTGACCAGGGCGGGGTGCTCCTTGAGCGCCACCTCGTCCATGGGCTCGACCTCGATGGGCTCGAGCTGGCCCTCCAGGCGCTTGAGGTCGACCTCGCGGTCGCCGGGCACGCCGATGGCCAGCGCCTCGCGCTCACCGGTGGGATGGCGCAGCTGGACCAGGACGTTCTTGAGGGTGTCCGCGGCGGCCCAGGGCCGGTCCTCGCGGGGGAACGCCTCGTTGAGGTGCGTCACCAGCGACTCGATGGTGGGCGTGTCCGGCGTCTGCTCGGCGTGCGCGGCGGGCGCTCCCTCGACGGGCTGGGCCGAGGGAGGACGCACCTCGACGGCCTCCACGTTGGCGGCGTAGTCGCAGGTGGTGCAGCGGACGTAGGTGTCCTCGCCGACCTCGGCCTTGGCGAGGAACTCCTCCGAGCGCGAGCCGCCCATGGCGCCCGAGGTCGCCTTCACCACGACGTACTCGAAACCGACCGGCGTCGTCGACGTCGAAGGAGTAGGAGTCCTTCATCGTGAACTCGCGCCCGCGCAGCAGGCCGGCGCGGGGCCGTGCCTCGTCGCGGTACTTGGTCTGGATCTGGTAGATCGAGAGCGGCAGGTCCTTGTAGGAGCTGTAGAGGTCCTTCACCACGAGGGTGAACATCTCCTCGTGCGTGGGGCCGAGGAGGTAGTCGCCGTCCTTGCGGTCCTTGAGGCGGAAGATGCCGTCGCCGTACTCCGTCCACCGGTTGGTGGCCTCGTAGGGCTCACGGGGAAGCAGCGCGGGGAAGCTGAGCTCCTGGGCGCCGATGGCGTCCATCTCCTCGCGCACGATGCCCTCGATGCGGCGCAGCACACGCAGGCCGAGGGGCAGCCAGGTGTAGATGCCCGGGGCGGCGCGACGGATGTAGCCGGCACGGACGAGCAGCTTGTGGCTCGGCACCTCGGCGTCGGCGGGGTCCTCGCGCAGGGTGCGCACGAACAGGGACGACATCCGCAGGACGCGGGGGTGACGGGCGCTCATGGCCGCAAGGGTACGGCGCCGGGGCGCTCCGGATCGATCCGGTATCCGGTGCCAGACTCGGGTCATGCGCATCGGCATCACCCTCCTGACCGACCTGCCGTGGCGGGAGGCGGCTCCGCGCTGGCGCGCCGCCGAAGAGATGGGCTTCGACCACGCCTGGACCTACGACCACCTGGTGTGGGGCGGGCTGCCCGACGCGCCGTGGCGGGCGGCGGTGCCGGTGCTGGGCGCCGTCGCCGCGACCACCTCGCGCATCCGCCTGGGCACGCTGGTCGCCTCCCCCAACTTCCGCCACCCCTACCAGCTCTTCCGCGAGGCACAGGCACTCGAGGACGTCTCGGACGGTCGCCTGCTGCTCGGCCTCGGCACCGGGGGTGACCTGGACTCTCGCCTGCTGGCGCAGCCGGAGATGTCAGTGCGCGAGCGGGTCGACCGGTTCCAGGAGGACGTCGACCTGCTGGTGCGGTTGCGCTCGGAGGACCACGTCGACGCCGACGGGCGCTGGTTCTCCGTCCGTGACGCGCGCACGCTGCCGGGCCTGGACCGCACTCCCCTGCTGGTGGCCGGCAACGGGCCGCGGTCGGTGCGGTACGCCGCGCGGGTCGCCGACGGGTGGGTGACGACCGGCCCCTCGACCGGCACGGTCGAGGAGTGGCTGGATGGGCTGGCCGCGAGCAGCCGGGTGCTCGACGACGCGCTGGAGGGTCGGGTCCTCCCCCGCTACGTGCTGCTGGACTCGGCGGGCACGCTGTTCGGCGGCGCCGGGCGCATGTCGCTGTCGAGCGTGGAGCTCTTCACCGACCTCGTCGGGCGGGTGGCCGAGCTCGGCTTCACCGACGCGATCACGCACTGGCCGCGGCCGGAGGCGCCGTACGCCGCCGACGAGCGGGTCCTCGAGCAGGTGGCGGCGCTGCTGCCGACGCTGTGACCCGCTCGGCCGGGGTGCGGGCGCTCAGCCGCGGGCGGTGCGCCACATGGCGCGGATCATCGGCCACTGCAGCGGCAGCCGGGCCAGGGTGAGCGCCTTCCAGGCGGGCTTGTCGCCGGCCATGGCGTCCACGGCCATCTGCACGTTGGCCGGGTAGACACCCACGAGCAGCCCGACGCCGGCCAGCGCGGCCACCTTGCGGGTCTGCGGCACCGCCAGGCCCGCGGCGCACGCCAGCTCAGCGTAGCCGCTCCACACGATCATCTCGCGGTGTGCCGGCACCCACGCCGGCATCGCCGGCTCGAAGACCTGCGGTCGGACGAGGTGCAGCACCCCGTTGACGGTGAAGGCGGTGGCGACGAGGCGGGCGGTGCGGGAGAGGGTCACGCGTCACAGCCTGTCAGAACATGATGGTGGAGAAGCGTGCCGTCTCGGCGAAGCCTACCGAGCGGTACGCGCGGCGCGCCGGCTCGTTCCACTCGTTGACGTAGAGCGACACCGTCGGCGCGATCTCGCGGCGCACGAGCTCGACCACCGCTGCCATGCCTGCCAAGGCCAGGCCCTCGCCGCGCCGGTCCGGCGGGACCCAGACCCCCTGGATCTGCGCCGCGGTCGGAGAGGCGCACGCCACCTCGGCCTTGAAGACCAACCTGCCCTCGTCGAAGCGGGCGAAGGACCAGCCGCGGCTGACCAGCTGGGTGACGCGCGCGCGGTAGAGGTCGGCCCCGCCGCCGATCTCCGGGGAGAGACCGACCTCCTCGGTGTACATCGCCACGCACGCGGGGTACAGCTCGGCCATGTCCTCCCGCGTGGTGCGGCGTACCCGGGGGTCGGGCGCCACCAGCGGCGGACCGGCGATCTCGAGGTGCGGCTGCTGCCAGCGGATCTCGCGGGGCTTGGTCCAGGTCGTGGCGACGGCCTGCCAGAAGGCCTTGACCGCGTCGTGGGGCCCGACGACCGTGGACGCCATCCGCCCCTTGGACATCGCCCTCTCGGCGAAGGCTCGCGCGTCGTCGGGGGTGGCTTGGACGGGCACGAGGTTGGCCCCGACGTGGCAGGCGGCCCGCATCCGGCCGCCCTCGAAGCGGCCCCACACCTCACCGCCGAGCCAGCGCGGCTCGAGGCTCGTGGTGCGTGCGCGGTAGTCGGCGAAGACGTTGACCACCGGGTCGCGGCCGGCCAGGGCCAGGAACTCCTCGAGGTCCGCGACGCCGAGGGGACGGACGCCGTCGCGGGTGGTCAGCACGCGGGCAGCCTACGGCGTACGACGAAGGGCTCGTGGCCGCTCGGCCGTGGCGGACACCGGCGGGTCAGCCGACCGTGACCTCGGCGGTGCCGCCGTCGACGGCCTCCATGCCCTCGGCGATGCGCATGGCCTCCTCGATGAGCGTCTCCACGATCTTCGACTCCGGCACGGTCTTGATGACCTCGCCCTTGACGAAGATCTGGCCCTTGCCGTTGCCCGAGGCGACGCCCAGGTCGGCCTCGCGGGCCTCGCCCGGGCCGTTGACGACGCAGCCCATGACGGCCACGCGCAGCGGGACCTCGAGCCCGTCGAGACCGGCGGTGACCTCGTCGGCGAGCTTGTAGACGTCGACCTGCGCGCGGCCGCAGCTGGGGCAGGAGACGATCTCGAGGCGGCGCGGCTTGAGGTTGAGGCTCTCGAGGATCTGGATGCCGACCTTGACCTCCTCGACCGGCGGCGCGGAGAGGCTGACGCGGATGGTGTCGCCGATCCCCTGGCTCAGCAGCGCGCCGAAGGCGGTCGCGGACTTGATGGTGCCCTGGAAGGCGGGGCCCGCCTCGGTGACGCCGAGGTGGAGCGGCCAGTCGCCCTCGGCGGCGAGCATCTCGTAGGCGCGCACCATCACGACCGGGTCGTTGTGCTTGACCGAGATCTTGAAGTCGCGGAAGCCGTGCTCCTCGAAGAGGCTGGCCTCCCACTTGGCGGACTCGACCAGCGCCTCGGGGGTCGCCTTGCCGTACTTCTCCAGCAGGCGCTTGTCGAGGCTGCCGGCGTTGACGCCGATGCGGATGCTCGTGCCGTGGTCGGCGGCCTCCTTGGCGATCTGCTTGACCTGGTCGTCGAAGGCACGGATGTTGCCCGGGTTGACGCGGACCGCCGCGCAGCCGGCCTCGATGGCGGCGTAGACGTACTTGGGCTGGAAGTGGATGTCGGCGATGACCGGGATCTGCGCCTTCTGGGCGATCGCCGGCAGCGCGTCGGCGTCGTCCTGGCTGGGGCACGCGACACGCACGATGTCGCAGCCGCTGGCCGTCAGCTCGGCGATCTGCTGCAGGGTCGCGTTGACGTCGGAGGTCAGCGTCGTGGTCATCGACTGGACCGAGATCGGGTGGTCCGAGCCCACCCCGACCTTCCCGACCTGGATCTGGCGGGTCTGACGGCGCGGGGCCAGCACCGGCGGAGGGGCGGACGGCATCCCGAGGCTGATCGAGGTCATGGCTCCCAGGCTACTCAGTGGGGTGCGGTGGGACGTCATACGGAGGGGACGTCCACTGCCGCTGTACGTATGACGTCCCACGCGGTCGGCTCAGGAGGTCATACGGACGGGAGGTCCACTGCCGTCGTACGTATGACGTCCCACGCGGGCTCAGGCAGCGCGCCGGAACCCTGCGGCGACCATGGCCTCCTCGACCTGGTCCAGGAACGCTTCACGCTCCAGGCGAAAGCCCAGGAGTGGGAGCCGCAGCACCCGGTCGCCCTGCATGGTCAGGGCGTTCTGGCGCAGCGCGTCGCCGACGACGTTCTCGGCCCATGAGTGGTGGATGCCGTCGACCTCGACGACGAGGCGGAACTGCGGCCAGTAGAGGTCGAGGTAGTAGCGACCCCGGCCGTCTCGACGCAGCACCTGACGGGCCGGAGCCGGAAGGCCACGCTCGCGCAGTGCACGCGCGACGTCGAGCTCGCCCAGCGACCGAGCGCCGTCCAGCAGCTCGTTGACGAGCTCGTGGAGCAATGGGCGGCGCCGGTCGCGCCGGACCCGCAACAGCTCCAGGCCGAGCTGCTCGGGGCGCACGAGCCCCTGCTGGACCGCCGCGGTGACGACGTACGTCGCCTCGCGGTCGGTCCTCGCCCATAGCGCCGCCCGGAGGGCTGCGACGGCCGGTCGGGTCCTGGGGATGCCCGGGCCCTCCACGCGGTCCGCGGCGGACCACCGTCGGGTCTGGCGGACGTCGTACTCGCGACGATGGCGGATGCGCGCCCCGCGCGGGACCGAGACCCTCACCCGGCCCTCGTCGAAGCGTTGGAGGCCGGAGGCGACCAACGAGGACGCACCGTCCAGCATCGCCCGGGGGCCGCCGACGAACAGGGCCGCCCAGCGATGGCTGTCGCTGCTGAGGGGTCCGTTGTGGACGCAGACCGCCTGGTCACCCACACGCGCCCAGCGACGCGCCCTGATCTCCCTCGCGACCAGCCACCGGGGAACGCCCAGCGCGTAGAGCTGGCGGCGCGAGACGACGGCTCCTTGGGTCTCCGCCGCCGCGCGTGCGGCTTGCAGGAGCTCGTGGTCGATGCTGGTCGAGGTGGGCATCCCTCGACGATCCCCGGCGCCGTCGGGTGTCAGGCGGGTCGTCAGGTGGGCTGTGGATCCGCGTGCGTCGGAGCGGCCTGTGGACGTGCGGCGGGCTGCGGCGGCACCGTGGGACGTCATACGAGACGCAGGAGTGGACGTCCTGTGCGTATGACGTCCCGCCGCGTGCGGCCAAGGGCGCCCCGCGACCGATCAGGCGTCGAACTGCACGGGCACGACCAGGTCGCCGACGATCAGCACGACGCCCATGACGAGCAGGGCGGAGGCGACGACGTAGGCGACCGGCAGGAGCTTGGCGGCGTCGACGTAGCCGGGGTCGGGACGGCGGAACAGGCGCGCCCAGCCGCGACGGACCCACTCCCAGGTCGCGGAGGCGATGTGGCCGCCGTCGAGCGGCAGCAGCGGCAGGAAGTTGAACAGGCCGATGAAGAGGTTGAAGCCCGCGACCAGGCCGGCCAGCGAGACCGCCTTCTCGGCCACGTCGAGCTGGTCGGTGGACGACACGGTGCCGGCGATCCGGCCGCCGCCGACGATCGAGACCGGGCTGTCGATCGCGCGCTCCTCGACGCCGACGATCGCCTTGGCCACGCCCCAGACCTTGACCGGCAACTGGCCGAGCGCGACCACGGTGTCCTTGGTCATCCCGGCCATCTGGCGCGCGGTGTAGATCGGCCCGCCGGTCTCGGTGACGTAGCGGACTGTGGGGGTCACACCGAGGAAGCCGACCTCGGTGAGCGTCTCGGTGGAGTCGCCGGTCGGGCGGGCCTGGACGGTCGTGGAGGTCTCGCCGGTCAGCAGCTGCCCGTCGCGCTCGTAGCCGATCACCGCGTCGCCGTCGGCGTTGCCGCGGATCAGCTCGCGCAGCTGGTCCCAGCCGGTGACCGGGGTGCCGTTGAACGAGGTGACGACGTCACCGGGCCGCAGGCCGGCTTCGTACGCCGGAGCCAGCGGGTCGGAGTCGGTGCACGCCCGTCCCTCCTCGGTGAAGGGGATGACGCACTCGGAGACGGTGTCGATGACCGGCGGACCGGCCTCGGCCTCGATGTCGACGACGTTGCCGTAGGTGGCGTAGATGCCCCAGAACAGCGCGAACGCGATGAGGATGTTGACCGACGGGCCGCCGGCCATCACGACGATCTTCTTCCACGGCGGCAGCTTGTAGAACAGCCGGTCCTCGTCGCCGGGCTGCACGAGCTCCCACTCCGCGGCGCGGGCGTCGGAGATCAGCTGGGTGAACAAGCCGGTGTTGGACTTCCGCACCCGCGTGACCTGCTGGCCCTCGGCGTCGTAGGTGACCTCGCCGAGCTCGGCGGCCCCCGGCGGGAGCATGCCGACGATCTTGACGTAGCCGCCGAGCGGGATCGCCTTGAGGCCGTACTCGGTCTCGCCCACCTGCCGGCTCCACACGGTGGGGCCGAAGCCGATGAAGTACTGCGTGACCTTCCCGCCGAACCGTTTGGCCGGGATCATGTGGCCGAGCTCGTGCAACCCGATCGAGACCAGGATGGCGCCGACGAACAGCACCACGCCGAGCAGGTAGAGCAGAGCGGTCATCACATTCCTCGGGAGGGTCCGTCAGGGGGTGCAGGCGATCACGCGGAGCGCCTCCTCGCGGGCCCATGCATCGGCCCCGAGGACGTCGTCGAGCGAGAGATCCTGCTCCGAGGGTACGTCGTGGGAGCGCAGCACCTCGGCCACCACATCGACGATCCGGACGAACGGGAGGTTCCCTCCTCGGAACGCGTCGACGGCCACCTCGTTGGCGGCGTTGTAGACGCATGGGGCCGTCCCGCCCACTCCCCCGGCCTCGCGGGCCAGCGACACGGCCGGGAACGCCTCGTCGTCGAGCGGGAAGAACTCCCACGTCTCCGGACGCGTCCAGTCCACCGAGGGCGCCGCGTCGGGCACCCGGTCGGGCCAGGCCAGGCCCATCGCGATCGGGATCCTCATCGTCGGTGGGCTGGCCTGCACCAGGGTCGAGCCGTCGTGGAACTCCACCATCGAGTGGACCACCGACGTCGGGTGCACCACGACCTCGATCTCCTCGAACGGCACCCCGAAGAGCAGGTGCGCCTCGATGACCTCCAGCCCCTTGTTGACCAGCGTCGCGGAGTTGATCGTGATGACGGGGCCCATCGCCCACGTCGGGTGCGCGAGCGCGTCGGCGACGGTGACGTCCGCGAGCTGCTCGCGGGTGCGCCCGCGGAAGGGGCCACCGCTCGCGGTGAGCACCAACCGGCGTACCTCGTCGCGGGCACCGCCGCGCAGGCACTGCGCGATCGCGGAGTGCTCGGAGTCCACCGGCACCAGCTGGCCGGGCGCGGCGCGGTCCAGCACCAGCGGGCCGCCCATGATCAGCGACTCCTTGTTGGCCAGCGCCAGGGTGCTCCCCGCGTCGAGCGCCGCCAGCGTGGGTCGCAGCCCCACGGCGCCGGTGATGCCGTTGAGCACGACGTCGCAGGGGTGCGCGGCGACGTCGACCGACGCCTCCTCCCCCAGCCCGTGGACCGCCGGGGCGAACTCCTCGACCTGCTGGGCGAAGAGGTCGGGGTTCGAGCCGCCGGCGGTCAGGCCGACGACGCGGAACCGGTCGGGGTTCGCACGCACCAGGTCGAGTGCCTGGGTGCCGATGGATCCGGTGGAGCCGAGGATGACGACGTCGCGACGCTGCACGAGCCAGAGTCTGTCAGGCCCGGTCGGTCAGGGCGCTGTCGCGGCGAACGCCTCGGCCACCACGTCGAACGCCTCCTCGAGCAGCGCGTCGGAGATCGACAGCGGGGGCAGGAAGCGGAAGACGTTGCCCCAGGTGCCGCAGGTCAGCGTCACGACCCCCTGGCGGTGGCAGTACGCCGACACGGCCGCCGCGCGAGCGGCGTCGGGCTCGAGGGTGCCCGGCCGGCACAGCTCGATGGCCAGCATGGCGCCGCGGCCGCGGACCTCCGCGACGACCGGGTGCTCGGCGGCGATCTTCTCCAGCCGGGCGCGCACCAGCGCCTCGACCTCGCGCGCGCGAGCGACCAGGTCGTGGCCCTCCATCTCCTCGATGGCACCCAGCGCCGCGGCACACGCCAGCGGGTTGCCGCCGTAGGTACCGCCCAGCCCACCGGCGTGGACGGCATCCATCAGCTCGGCGCGACCGGTCACCGCCGCGAGCGGCAGGCCGCCGGCGATGCCCTTGGCGGTGGTGACCAGGTCGGGCACGACGCCCTCGTGGTCGCAGGCGAACCAGTCGCCGGTGCGGCAGAAGCCGGACTGGATCTCGTCGGCGATGAAGACCACGTCGTGGTCGCGGCACCACTGCGCCACCGCGGGCAGGAAGCCAGGCGCCGGCTCGATGAAGCCGCCCTCGCCCTGGATCGGCTCGATCACGACGCACGCGAGGTTGGTGGCGCCGACCTGCTTGTCGATCACGTCGATCGCGCGGGCGGCGGCCTCCGCGCCGGAGAGCCCGTCGCGCAGCGGGTAGGACATCGGTGCGCGGTAGACCTCGCCCGCGAACGGGCCGAACCCGTGCTTGTAGGGCATGTTCTTGGCCGTCATGGCCATCGTGAGGTTGGTGCGGCCGTGGTAGGCGTGGTCGAAGACGACCACGGCGTCCTTGCCGGTCGCCACGCGGGCGATCTTGACGGCGTTCTCGACGGCCTCGGCGCCGGAGTTGAAGAGCGCTGACTTCTTCGCGTGGTCGCCGGGGGTCAGCGCGGACAGCTTCTCCGCGACGTCGACGTAGCCGGAGTAGGGGGTGACCATGAAGCAGGTGTGGGTGAACGCCTCGAGCTGCTCGGCCACCCGGCGCACGACGCCCGGGGCGCTGTTGCCCACGGTGGTGACCGCGATGCCGGACCCGAGGTCGATGAGGCTGTTGCCGTCGACGTCGACGAGCACCCCGCCGCCGGCCTCCACCACGAAGACGGGCAGGGTGGTCCCGACACCATCGGCGACGAAGGACTTCTTGCGATCGAGCAGTTCTGTCGAACGAGGTCCGGGAATATCGGTCACGAGACGGCGGATCTGCTGGATCATGGGTCCACTCTCGCACACCGGAGCCCGACCGTCGCTCCCCTCGGACAGGATGACCCCATGAAGAAGCTCGCGCTCGTCCGCCGCCCCGGTCCCCGCGTCGCCGAGGGTCTGGTGACCCATCTCGAGCGCAGCCCCGTCGACTCGGACCTCGCGCTGCGCCAGTGGCAGGGCTACGTCGACGCCCTGCACACCGAGGGCTGGCGCACGATCGAGGTCGAGCCCGCCGACGACTGCCCGGATGCCGTGTTCGTCGAGGACACCGTCGTGGTCTACGACGACGTCGCGGTGATCAGCCGACCCGGCGCCGACGAGCGCAAGCCCGAGACAGCCGGGACCGGGGTGCCGTCGACCAGCTCCGCGCGCACCTGGCGCCGCTCGGGGCGGTCGTCGTCGGCGTACCGCTGGCGAAGGTGCTGCACCTGAAGTCCGCGGTGACCGCGCTGCCGGACGGCACCGTGATCGGGTGGGACCCGGTCGTCGACGACCGAGGGGTGTGGGAGCGCTACGAGTCGGTCCCCGAGGAGCCGGGCTGCCACGTGGTCGTCCTCGACGAGGACACCGTCCTGATGTCCAGCGCCGCCCCGCTGACCCGGGCCCGCTTCGAGGAGCGTGGGCTGCGGGTCGTGGCCGTCGACATCAGGGAGCTCGAGAAGCTCGAGGGATGCGTGACCTGCCTGTCGGTCCGGCTACGAGGTGCGCCCCAGCCCACCTGAGCCGCCGCGTGCAGCACCGAGGCCCGCCCGGCGGGTGCCGGACGGGGCTCGGTGCTGTGCGTGCGTCCAGGTGCGGACTACCGCGAGGGGGTCACTTCTGGAGGTAGCAGGCCTCGGTGAAGTCGTGGCCCTCGGCGGTCGGGCCGGTGAAGATGTCACCCATGGGCTCGACACCGGCGTCGGTGTCCGCGGCCGGGGTGAACAGCTGGGTCACGCGGACCGCGGCCTCGTTGGGGTCGCCGGCGTAGTTGCCGGAACCGTCGGGGAGCATCCCCTCGCTCTCGATGTCGCCCGACATCGAGGAGGCGATCTCCAGCAGGCCACCGCGGGTGAGGTCGCCGGACTCGACGGCCTCCTCCAGCAGCGCCTTGAGGATGTAGCCGCCGGACCAGCCCATCGCGAAGTACTCGTTGGCCGGGGCGTCGCCGGCGGCCTCACGCATGGCCTCGTGGCCCGGGGTGTCGGCGTCGTAGCCGGGGAACGAGCTGGCCCACAGGTAGGACGCCTCGATCGCCGGGGCGGCCGGGCTCTGCAGCAGCGCGGCGTTCCAGGTCGGGATGGCACCCACGAACTTGCCCTGGAAGCCCTGCGAGACGGCACCGCCGACGACGGCGGCGAGCTCGAGGGGACCGGTGGCGACGACGACGATGTCGGCCTCGGACTTCAGCACCTCCGCCACCGCGGCGGTCTGCTGGTCGGCGCCGGGACCGGTCGTGATGTCGGTGAAGTCGGCGCCCCGCGCCTCGGCGGCGATCCGGGCACCGACCGCCGTGTCGTCGCCGTAGTCACCGGGGAAGTGCACCGCGGCGACCTTGTCGGCGCCGAGCTCGTCGACGCCGTAGTCGACGGCGTTCATGCCCTCGGCGCAGTAGGACGTGCCGATCTCCAGGACGCGGTCCTCGAAGAGCCAGTTCGAGCCGAGCGTCGCGGGCAGGACCAGCAGCTCGTCGGCGTCGTTGTCGCGCAGCATCGCCTCGGTGGCGATGGTGCCGAGCGACTGGGCGATCAGGAGGACCTCGTCGTTGATCTCGGCGAAGACCTCGGCGTGGGTGTCGGGGTCGTACTTGTTGTCCTTGACGTAGGTGGTGACGTCGACCTCGTAGTCGCCGATGCCGCCCTCCTCGTTCACGCGCTTCCAGAAGGCCTGACCGCCGTCGGTGAGCGGCACGCCCACGCCGGCGAAGACACCGGTGAGGTCGCTGATGATGCCGAGGTAGATGCAGCCCTTGGACTCGTCGACCGCGTCCGGGCACGGCTCGGACGTGACGCCGGTGCCGAGGGTCGCCTCGCCCTCGGCCTCGGAGCCCCCGTCGTCACGGCCGCAGCCGGCCAGGACCAGGGTCGTCACGGCCGCGAGCACCCCGAGCCGTCGCACGCTTCTTCTCACGGTTCCTCCTGTGGTGTGCCGGGACGTCGGCGTCCCGGTCGTCTGTATGGTGTGGGTGGTGTGGGTGGTGTGGGTGGTGTGGGTGGTGGATGGATCAGGTCAGTCAGGTCAGTACGAGAAGGGGAAGCTCTTCCAGTACGTGCGGATCCGCAGCCAGATGCCGAAGAGGCCGCGCGGCTCGAAGAGCAGGAACGCCACGATGAGGGCGCCGTAGAGCCCGACCTCGACCTCGAAGACGTTCGGGTGGTCGGTGGGGCTGCTGGAGACGAAGGGCAGGAACGCCGGCAGCTCCGAGGACAACCGCGGGAGCAGCGCGATCAGCAGCGCGCCCATGATCGAGCCCGAGATCGTCGCGACGCCGCCGATGAGCACCATCGCGATGAACTGCACCGAGAGCAGCAGCCCGAACTGCTCGGGGCTGAACTGACCGCTCCCCACGTAGAGCAACGAGCCGCAGACCCCGGCGAAGAACGAGGAGATCGTGAAGGCGATCAGCTTGTAGCGCCCCAGCTCCACCCCCATCACCCCGGCGGCGATGTCGCGGTCCCGGACGGCGGCGAAGGCGCGGCCGATGCGGGAGCGGGCGATGTTGCGACCCAGCAGGGCCATGATCACCAGCACCACCAGGAACAGCCAGAACAGCTTCTGCTCCTCGGTGTAGGCACCGTCCCGGGTCAGGTCGTTGCCCAGCACCACCGGCACCGCCGACTCGCGACCGATGCCCGGGCCACCGGACATCTCACGCCACTCGGCGAAGAAGTACTGCCCGATGAAGACCAGGCCGAGGGTCACGACTGCGAGGTACAGACCGCGCAGCCGGGTGGCCAGCGGCGCCACCACCACCCCGAACAGCGCCGCCACGACACCCGCGGCCACGATCCACACCGGGGCCTCGGAGACGCCGAAGCCGAGGTAGCGGCCGTCGGGGTCACCGGCCAGCACCGCCGCGGTGTAGGCGCCGACCCCGACGAAGAACGCGTGGCCGAGCGAGACCTGCCCGGCGTACCCGATGAGCAGGTTGAGCCCGATCGCACCGACGGCCAGCACCAGGCCGGTGCCGAGGAGTGCGAGGAGGTCGTCCTCGAGGGTCAGCGGGAGGTAGGCGGCGACCGCGATGATCGCCAGCACCCCCAGCTGCTTGGCCCGGGTGTTGAGCAGCGCCATCTCCTGGCCGTAGCTCGTGTAGAGCGTCGGCCGGCCCCAGCGGCGGCGGGGCTTGGTGGACGCCGGGGCGTCGGAGCCCCGTCCGGTGCGGCCGGGCTCGTGCTGGGTGGCGGTCATACCCGCTCCACCTCCTTGGTGCCGAAGAGACCCTGCGGTCGCACGAGCAGGACCAGCAGCATCAGGACGTAAGGGACGATCGCGCCCGAGTTGGTGTCCAGGAACGGGAACCACGTCGAGTGGTACGTCGACACGACCGCCTGCACGATGCCGATCACCAGCCCGCCGAGCACGGCCCCGCCGAGGGAGTCCAGGCCGCCGAGGATGATCACGGGCAGCGCGGTGAGCGCGATGATCCAGAGGTTCTGGTCGATCGGGTTGCCGGCCGAGGCGAACACCCCGGCGATCGCGGCGAGGGCGCCGGCGAGCGCCCACGAGACCGCGAACACCCGCCCCACGTCGACGCCCTGGGCCATCGCGGCCTCCTGGTCCAGCGCCGTCGCCCGCATCGCGAGCCCCATCCGCGTGAACCGGAAGAACGCGAACAGCAGGGCCACCACCAGGCCGGTCACCACGAAGGCAGCGATGTGCCGGTGCTGGACCTGGACCCCACCGATCGTGGTGACGTCAAGACCCCAGGGGTCCCCGATCGTGCGCGGGTCGACACCCACGAAGGCGCCGGCGACGACCCGCACCACGATGTCGATGCCGATGGTGATGATCGCGATGACGAAGACGGCCTTGCCGACCATCGGACGCACCGCGACCCGCTCGACCACCAGCGCCACG
>LULW01000211.1_pt1 | contig 22329 bp, 31 predicted proteins | sample 729531 | NCBI WGS metagenome assembly LULW01 (sample SAMN03860279, study PRJNA289734) | marine metagenome | biome: seawater column; feature: ocean; material: water; isolation source: Red Sea water column Station 108 - depth 10m | place: Saudi Arabia: Red Sea | collected 2011-10-15 | depth 10 m | reverse complement strand
ACGCATCTAAAAGGATCATATGATAAAAAAGGACAACGAACAAAAAAAGATAAACAGTTTGTTTAAATGGATATTTGCCACGGTGCTGGTTATGACAATTGGAATCGGAGGGTCATTCTTCGGTGGTACATTTTATCCTAATGTTTGGACCGTAGACAAACTACATAAACAATTTCAAAAACAAGAGCTAGATGAGGCACACTTACTAGGTCTGCAAGAGCCTGAATTCGAATACATCGACAAAGCGACCTTTATTGAATCCACAAGGAGATGTGTGCAATACTTAAATTATACAACTGACAGATTAAGCAGGGTGCCAACAAGCATCATAATGGCAATGGCAGGTGTTGAAAGTGGATACGGTACAAGTAGGTTTGCAACAGAAGGCAATGCTCTATTTGGTGTTAGAACATGGGATCTAAAAAATGTTCCTCACATGAAGGCCAAAGGCAATCCAGATGCATCTTGGGGTGTTAAGAAGTACACAACAAAATGCCAATCAGTACAAGACATGATAGCAATATTAAATAGGCATCCAGCCTATAAAGAATTTAGGATTGAACGAGAGAAACAGATAGATGCTGGTAAATGGGACTACAGGGCATTGATGGTTAGAATGAGTGCTTGGAGTACCAATCCAGAATACGCAGAAATAATCTTGCAGGCCATAGTTGACAACAAACTACCTTAAATATATACTTTAAGGATGGGATATATTCAATTGAAACTACCTAAACGCATAAAGAACAAAATAGAAAATTCAAGAAGAAACAGAGAAGCTCAGGCTAACCACGAAGAGTGGTTGCAGTCAAAAGGGCTGGACAACTACACTTTGAAAAAGAATTTAAAAAATTTTAAGGGATATGACATTCCAGATTACTCGCCAGATCCAAACCAACCAAAGACTGGTGACAAGATTCCTGTTGCTGGCGGCAAGAAAGCAGAGCCACAAGCATACTCCGGTGAAAGGAAATTACTAGGCATAGGCCTGATGCACAAGAGTAACCTTGTACCTGTGTGGGACGAAGAAGGTGCAAAAGAAATTACCCAGATGAAGGGCAACAAATAAGTATGTGCCTATGGCACGTATCGGAAGAAAATCTACACTAAAATGGATAGAAGAAGACTACAAGTCTAATCCTTTCAGATTCTGTTGTGAAGTGATTGGAATGATTTCCAATCTTATTGCCTCTCTTATATTGATGTGGTATTCACCTAATCCACCAATGTTCATAGCATATATCTTCTTTCTTATCGCCACAGTGTTCCTGATGTATGGTGCATTTAGTCGTAAGAGTTTTGGTTTCACCGCCATGTATTTGGTATATTTGGCCATAGATGGCATCGGTTTTATAAAGACCATACTGTAAAAACCTAGTAAAATCAACACTTCTAGCAAGATCAACTTTGGTTGACGTATTTCCAAGATATGCTATAATTGTATTATGATTAGACTAATAATACTATTTGCAATCTTCCTTGCGGTATATCCGATGGTAGGAGAAGGTTGGGCACAGTTCAGCAACGACTTTAATGTTGCGGCAGTGACAGACTTCATATCAGAGTCGATTGCAAAAATTAACAAATAGGAAACAATATGAAAAACCTAAAAAGAATGGTATTGGTTGTATTGGCAGGTCTTATGGTTGCACAATGTTCAACTTACAAGATCAAACCAGATATGAACAAGAGCGGAGTGGTTAACAAGACGCCGAAATGGTATGTTGACTATGATCATGAAACTTTGTTCAAGTATGTGGAAACTGGTACGGCTGTATCACCTGACTTAGAACTGTCAGTCAAAAAAGCAGTTCTGTTAGCAAAGGCAAAACTTGTGGATAGGATAAATGGTGAAATGAACAACAGAACCACTATCAACAAGAACGAAGCAGGCACAAACGAGGATCTAACTGTAACCGCTGGATCTCAGGATGTGATTGTGAATATGATTGAGTCAACTCTTGCTAGAGGATATGAAGTTAAGAAGCAAGAAATATTCTTGACTAAACACAAATCTTACAGAGCATATGTAATGGTTGAGTTAAGCAAGAAGGAAGTAGAAGCAATCATAGAGGCAGTTAACAAAAGAGACACCGCTTCGATAGATGTTGATGCTATCAATAAACAAGCAAACGAAATACTGAACTAGGACTATGAGGACAATATATTTTCTTATAGCCCTAGTCGGACTATTGGTAGCCCTTGTGCTTTTTGTCAATGTTGAAAAAGCACACGCGGGAGGACCATGGACTGACCAGTACTGCGATGTCGAAACAACAACAATCAGAGTAGTGGATCAGTCAGGTGTTGTCATTGAAGAGAAGACTGAGGAGAAGGTCACTTGCAACGATGGCGTCAAAGATTTCTTGCACGGCTTTGGGATAGCAGAATCTTGTCAGATGTTCACATGGGACATGCCGATAGGAGAAGTGTTAGTAACACAAAGGCAGGTTGCCTGTAAAAAAATGAATGGTGAATATGAAATCGTACAAGGCTATCATAGCATTGATTAGTTTTCTGGTGCTGTCAGAAGTAGCACTGGCAGGGTCAAAAAAACCAGCAGACACTAACGGAACAATAGGCAATATGCCGATGCCCAGATTGCTAGGAGATGATTTAAAATACAGTATGCCTGCTTTCCTTTGGAGAAATACACAATTCATGAGATTTAGGCTCAACAAAGAAGAAAAGAAAATGCATCAATCTGCAGTTTTCTTTATGCTTAATGACGTTCCAAATGGAAAAATTGTAAGTTGGTATAGCAAGAAACGCCTGGCAAATGGCAAGGTGCGTGTAATACATTCCTATCCAATAAGTGGGGGTTATTGCCGTACATACCAAGCATACATTAAATTAAACGGCAAAGAACGCCACATGACCAACAATGCCTGCAAATACATAGGCGCAGACCAGACTTGGGTATTTTACAAATAGTAAGCCATTAATTAAATAAATAATCGTATAAATAAGTTTAAAAGCGAGGAATTTACAAATGGCAACAGTACTACCTAGAATCGAGAGAAACGACCCTAACGCAGGAATGCAGGGTGCATATTACACAGTAGACATAGCAATGAGTGGCTTCACAGATGCTGAGACAACAGCAGGTGGAAGATTATCTCCGTGTGCGGCACGTGACTTCGCAACGAAGCCAACTACTTTAGCACAATCTTTATTAGTTTCAAGAGGCCAGTTGAGATACAAACTTATGCTTAACGCACTTCAAGTTAGATCAAACTGCAGAATAATCAATATGGTGACAACATACGCAAACACGCAAGGTGATTCACCAATCACAGACATCAATTTTGGTATTGTGTTTGAAAACGACGACTTTGTTCCAACAACAGGTTCAACAATTGACGGATCAACTTCAACAACAACAAAAATACTTTACATCCAAGACAAGATTGCAGAAGCACTTACAACTACTCACACAGAGAAAATGAGTGTTTACAATCCAACTTCAGGTGCTGGAGAGATATCAGACATTGAAGTAACTGTTGCTCCAGTTTTATCTGGTAACGAAGGTGAGATTGTTGAAGCGATCACAGTTGCTGAAGTTACAGGATTCAGATCAAACGTTGACGCAGAGACTCCAACAGACAACGCACTAACTTACTCAGCTGAGTAATCTTAATTTACCAAATAATCAATAGCATTATTACGACCTATCTGTTATAGTAAATATAGTTTATAATGTTTATCGCTATACTAACTTTACTATCAGCACTCTCCATATCCGGTGTGGCAATATTCTACTCCGTAATTGGACTGGCAACCATATTCCCTGGTGCATTCGTTCCTGTGGTGATAATGGGCGGTGTGCTTGAAGTTGGGAAGCTGATCACGGCCTCATGGTTATACAGGAACTGGAAGTTCACACCTTTCATGCTGAAGACCTATCTTACCACTGCGGTAATAATACTATCACTTATCACATCAATGGGTATCTTTGGTTTCCTTTCCAAGGCACACCTAGAACAGAACCTTGCATCAGACACACTTATACAAAGGATTCAGATATTAGAAGACAAGATTCAAAGCGAGAAGAATACAATACTAAGACAGAATGCTGTAATAGACAGACTAGAAAAATCAATTAACAGAAGCACAGGAACTGCCGACGGTGATATAGAAGTACAACAATCTATAATTGCAGACGCAAATGAAAAACTGAAAACACTACTTACAGTCGAGACCAACACCGTCAAAGATTTGAATGACAGGTTAAAAGTGCTAGACAAGAACGTCAGTGACGTCCTCACTGCAAACAAATCATTCTTTAATGAGGAACGGGCGGCGGCGGAGTTGAAGGCATCGCAGAAAGAAGAACGAGAACAGATCGCCATAAAGGTTGCAGAAGCACAGGCGAGGATAGCAGAACTCAAAGCTGATCACAAGGTAGAGATTGCAAAGGCACAAGAGATCATAGCAAATATGAGATCCGGTTCGCAGGAAAACAAGGGACAATTCACTAAAGAAATTGAAATAGCAGAACAGAAAATATTTGACTCACAAGGCAAGATAGACATGTTCATAGTTGAGAAACAACCACTTGAAAAGGAGATGTTGACTCTTGAAGCAGAAATAGGGCCTGTGAAGTACATCGCCGCACTGGCAGTAGACTGGGGAATCACAGATCAAGTTGAGACAAGCAAGGCTGTGAGATGGGTCATCATCATAATAATTTTCGTGTTTGATCCATTAGCGGTATTATTATTGATAGCGGCCAACCAAAGTCTGATGCGAAGATTCCCACCTGAACCACCTAAGCCACAAGAAATATTGGACCTTGAAAAGCCGGACGATGAGGCTGTGGACCTTAAATGGAATGCAATGATGGAAAAATCAGACACACAAACACAGATAGATAAAGCCACAGCACAGTTACAAGACTGGAAGGAAAAACTAGAATCTTTCAATAAAAAGGTCCAGAAACCGAACGCAGAAGCACCTGTGGAGATAATACAGGAAGACGATAGCATACCACACATAGATCTAAAAGGTCAAAAAAAAACTGAAGACAAAATAATAGTAGCAGAGAATATGAAGGACGGATTTGATCCTAACGAGGTTGAAGGCTTCGAGGAGTTCAATTCCAAGTACGAGGAACCTGAATACCAAGATCCTGCAAAAGTAATTGAAGAGATAAAAGTGGAGCAAGAAGCAGAAGCCAAAGCAAAGCAACTTGAAGAATTTAAAAAAAGAGAAAAAGAAGAGCAAGAAGCACTTGAAGAGGTAGCTCGCAAGGCAGAACAGGAAGAACTTGACCAGATAATCGCAGACCATGAAGAAAGCCTGTTCTATGACAGATTCAGGAAAGAAGAAAAAGAGGATCCCGGCATAGCAGAACAGATAGAAGAAGCAATGGAGCCTGAAAGAACAAGGCCTGATTTCACAGAAGTAATCGAGCCCGAACAGGCAGTACAGGAGATGATGGAGAATCCTAAGAAGGCCATGGAAGAAAAAGTTGAAATAGTAAAAGAAACTGCAAGGAAAACAGTTGAGGCAGACATGAGTAAACTGGCAATCGAGCCTGAAATAGGAGAATTCACTGGTGGATACAAACCATCGTTTGTGAAGAAGTCCCAAGAAAAAATAAACAAAGACGCATATGTGCAAAATGAAGAACAGACAGAAAAAACTAATTGGAAGAAAATTAAATCTAAAGTGGCATCAGAAGAACAGTACCATGAGATGCAAGAGAAAAGAATTGCTGATCTAATGTCTAAACTAGACGCAGGAGAAATACAAATGGAAGACTTGACTCCGGAAGACAGACAGGTTATAATAGATATTAGAATGCAGAACGAAAGTGGTGACAATATAAAATAATCATGGCAATGAGATTAAAAATGTTTGACAGCACCGGTATGGTGACCCTGGTCAGCCCACCCTCTATGATGAAGGGCGGTAACATAGGTTTTACCTTGGTGAATATAAAAGAAAAAGAAAAAAATTACTTTGCAAAAGAAATCCATAAGGTTTTCCCTGATGACAACGTGGTCATGTACATGCCTGGAGGTGCTGAAAAAGATTGGCTAACAAAGGCCATCAGCGAATCGAAGTATGTGATAATGGACCAATCTACCGTGCCTTTATGGATCGAAGAGATGGTGCCGGAAAATAAACGTTATTATGTCAATCAGGAACAATCGGTAGTGAATATTTTTGAAACAATAAAAGCAAGGAAGTTAAATGTCTGAAGACAATTTAATTTGTTCGTTCTGTTCTAAGTCACGTAAGGACGTGGCGAAGATGATTGTAGGTGCAAGTAAGACTTCCATCTGCAATGAGTGTGTGAAGCTCTGTATTGAGATACTAGATGAAGATCAAATCAAAATAAGACAGGAAAAATTGAAAGCTGGTGACCTAGAAGTGTTGAACCCGGTCAACATCAAAGAGTACCTAGACCAATATGTAATAGGACAGGACGCCGCAAAGACTGTGATGTCAGTAGCTGTCGCAAATCACTACAAAAGGATCGTGAATCCTCCCTCAGATTTTGAACTAGATAAGTCAAACGTTATGGTACTGGGAGCCACAGGTGCTGGTAAAACACTTATGGCCAAAACAATAGCTAGATATCTTGACGTTCCGTTTACAATAGCAGATGCAACGACACTGACAGAATCTGGCTACGTTGGAGAAGACGTGGAGAACGTAGTGCAGAAGTTGTATACAAGTGCGGGCGGAAATATACAAAAAACAGAGCAAGGAATTATATTCATAGATGAGATTGACAAGATATGCAGGAAAGGTGAGAACACTTCTATAACAAGAGATGTTTCTGGAGAGGGCGTTCAACAAGGACTGTTAAAAATAGTAGAAGGTACTGAATGCAGGGTTCCACCACAGGGAGGCAGGAAACATCCTGATTCGCAGATGATAACTGTCAATACAAAAAACATATTGTTTATAGTCGGCGGGGCATTTACAGAACTTGAAAGGCAAATAGAAAAGAACCAATCAAGTGGCATAGGTTTTGGAGCCAGTCTTAAGAACAAAGAAGACAAAAACTATCTTGCCGATGTCAAGCCCGAGGATCTTATCAAGTATGGTTTGATACCAGAGTTCGTGGGTAGGTTTAGCATGATAACCCATGTGAATCAACTTTCAGAAGAACAGCTGGTCAAGATACTTACAGAACCAAAGAATGCCATAATTAAACAGATGCAATACCTGTTTAACCTTGATGACATAAGAGTTGATTTTACCAAGGAGGCCAAAATCAGCATAGCCAAAAAGGCAAAGGATCTCGGAACTAACGCCAGAGGATTGAAAAACATAATGGACAACATACTGTTGCCATTCCAATTTGATGCTGTTGAAATGAAGAACAAGGGAGTCGAAACAATAAAGATCACCGAGCATGTGGTTGACAATTCAGCTGACCCTGTGTTAGTATTTAAAAAAGCAAATGCAACATCAAAAACACAGAACTAATTTCCGCCCCGACAGGCCCAAATTTGTCAAAAAAGCATCAAACAGACCAATAGGATTTAAAGGATACTACGTTGAAGTACGTGATGACGAAGATCCATTAAGAGCATACCGAAAAATGAAGAAATGGATTAAGGAAGATCGCTTCGTTGAAAGGGTAAAGGAAAAATCAACATTCCGTAAGCCATCAGTAATTAAAAGAGAAAAAGAAAAACAAAAGAAAATTGTCCTTAGAAAATTACGCAGAGAACGTGATGATAACCGTTTTATGGGCAGAACCAAACGGGGTAGATAATTATTTTACCAAAAAAGGTCGCAATTTGACATATAGTGCATATATGTTATAATAAATACAGTTGAAGATTGCTATAGATAGGATCTTCAATAATATTAACTCGCTAACTTAGGAGGAAAGCAAATGAAAAACAATCTATCTATCTTTAATAACTTAAGACCACTAACAGTTGGTTTCGATAATATGTTCGATCACTTTGAACATATGTTGGACGACAGTTTCTTTTCAAACGGAACTGCTGGGAATTTTCCACCATACAACATAGTAAAGACTGGAGATCACACTTACAATATTGAACTAGCACTTGCAGGTTTCAATAAGAAAGATATTGAAGTGTTATCTGAACATAACCAATTAACAGTTAGATCAAAAAAAGAAGAAGCTGATCAAACTGACGATTCTGGTAATGTAATCCACAGAGGTATATCTAAACGTCAATTTGTTAGATCATTTACCGTAGCTGACAATGTTGAGGTTAGAGGTGCTGAACTAAAAGATGGCTTACTTGTTATTGCTTTGGAAAGAGTAATTCCAGAGGAACACAAAGAAAAGTTCATCGAAATAAAGTAAAGCAAATATGATAGGTAGGGTGGAAACACCCTACCATCCATAGACAAAATAAAAAAATGTGTTATAATAAGGAGATATATGAGTAAAATAATTGGAATAGATTTAGGAACAACAAACTCTTGCGTTGCCATCATGGAAGGCTCACAGGCAAAAGTATTGGAAAATGCAGAAGGAAAGAGAACAACACCTTCGGTTGTGGCATTTGGAGATGAAAATTTAGTGGGGGATCCTGCAAAGAGACAGGCAGTAACTAATCCTGAGAACACCATCTTCGCCGCAAAGAGACTAATTGGTAGAACATTTGACGGAGACTCTGTACAGAAAGACATTCAGACATCACCGTTTAAGATTATTAAAGCAGACAACGGAGATGCTTGGGTAGAAGCAAAAGGTGAGAAGTATTCACCATCACAGATATCTGCGTTCACTTTGCAGAAAATGAAAGAAACTGCTGAAAAGTATCTAGGACAGGAGGTCACAAAAGCTGTGATTACCGTGCCGGCATACTTTAATGACTCACAGAGACAGGCAACCAAGGACGCAGGCAAGATAGCAGGACTTGAAGTTGAAAGAATTGTCAACGAACCAACAGCGGCCGCACTTGCTTATGGACTCGACAAAAAGAAATCCGGTAAGGTAGCCGTGTATGATTTAGGAGGTGGTACATTTGATGTGTCTATTCTAGAGATAGGCGACGGTGTGTTTGAAGTCAAATCCACAAATGGTGACACATCACTAGGAGGTGAGGACTTTGACAACAGCATTGTAGAATATTTGATAGCTGAATTTAAAAAGGACACAGGCATAGACATTAGTAACGACAGTCTAGCCATGCAAAGGATCAAAGAAGCGGCAGAAAAGGCCAAATGTGAACTTTCTTCTACAGCACAGACAGAAATTAATCTGCCATTCCTTACAGCAGATAAAACAGGACCAAAGCACTTGAACGTAAAAATGAACAGGGCAAAGTTAGAATCTCTTGTTGAGAAGTTAATTGAGAGAACGTTGGCCCCATGTAAGACTGCGTTGAAGGATTCAGGCATAAGTGCAAACGAGATCAACGAAGTAATACTTGTTGGTGGTATGACTCGTATGCCTAAGGTAATAGAAACAGTCAAAAATTTCTTTGGCAAGGAACCACACAAAGGTGTCAACCCAGATGAGGTAGTTGCTGTAGGAGCCGCTATACAAGGTGGTGTACTCCAAGGTGACGTAAAAGACGTGTTGTTATTAGATGTGACACCATTGTCATTAGGGATAGAAACTGTTGGAGAAGTCACAACAAGACTAATTGACAAGAACACTACGATACCTACAAAGAAAAGCCAAGTGTTCTCAACTGCGATTGACAACCAGTCTGCAGTGACCATAAAGGTTGTGCAGGGTGAAAGGGAGATGGCCGCAGACAACAAACAGCTCGGAACATTCAATCTAGATGGCATAGCGCCGGCACCAAGAGGAGTGCCACAAATTGAGGTAACATTTGACATTGACGCGAATGGTATTGTAAACGTGAGTGCAAAAGATAAAGGCACAGGAAAAGAACAGAAGATAACGATACAGGCGTCGGGTGGTTTGTCAGAAAGTGAAATAGATCAAATGATTAAGGACGCCGAGGCAAACAAAGAAGCAGACAAGAAAAAACGTGAGACTGTTGATGCAAGAAACATGGCGGAGCAGACAGCACACCAGGCCGAAAAGGCAGTCAAGGAACATGGAGACAAGGTTACTCCAGAAGAGAAAGCTCTAGTAGAGACAAAAATAAAAGAGCTGAGGGAGACACTCAAGGACGGAGACGTTGACACTATAACTGCAAAGGCCAAAGAGCTAAATGAAGCACAGGTCAAAATTGGTGAGGCCGTTTACAAAGCACAACAACAGGAGCAAACAGAAGCCAAGGCAGAAGAAACCAAAGACAAAAAAGAAGATGTTGTCGATGCTGAATACGAAGAAGTAGACAAAGACAACAAGAAAGCAGGATAGACATGGAAGACATACAAACACTAACAAGGGAAAAGGTTAAACTTGATGAGCCTGGCCTTTACGATGTGATATTTCTAAATGACAATATAACAACGACCGAATTTGTAGTCAGAGTTTTGAAACAAATATTTGGAAAGTCACAGGAACAGGCTGAAGCCATCATGCAGAAGATACACAATTCTGGATCGGGCATAGTAGGTTCCTATGTACACGAAGTTGCTGAACAGAAAGGCATCGAGACTACCCTACTTGCAAGACAGGAAAACTTTCCACTACAAATAAAGGTAAAGAAACAATGAACTACGAAAACTTTGTAAGGGAAAATCAGAAGATAATACAGGCCATCAAAGACAGGGTGCCCGGAGATGATCAGGTTGATATGTTCTATGGTACTCTGGATGTGGCAACCGCAAGATTCCACACAATACTTCTTAAGTTATCACAAGATAGGTTGGCCGAACAAAGGCTTAAGAACGACGTTGCTGAGTGTTTTCAAGCAATCCAAGATTTTTACAAGAATGTACAAAGATTTAGGTTCTGGCCATTTTTTACAAAACCATTCATTAAAATAGTGCTACATGGTATTGGGACTAAACGGATTCCACAGATTAAAAAATTATTAAATAGGCTTGAATACCAGAGAGAATTTTATCATCATGGTGACGACACTGTATGATGATATGGAATTGGATTTTTTGGGCGATACCTCCAGAGTACGTGAGAAGATACTTCATCACTCTATGGTTAGTACTGTTCTTCCTACCAGGAGTGTTTCTTGGAGTGCGCCTTACCATACTTGGTTTATTCATAAACTTCTTATGGTACGATATTATTTTTTATGGTTGGTTAAAATTTAAAGAAAGAATGGAAGGAGAAGAGTGATGAAAGCAGTAGTGTGGAGCAAACCAGCATGTCCTTTTTGTGTCAAGGCCAAGAACCTTTTACAGAGCAAAGGCATAGAGTACGAAGAAAAGAATATAGCAGAAGGCCACAAGATACAGGATCTCCTAGAAGCAGTACCAAACGCCAAGACCATGCCACAGATATGGTTAGATGACAAGCACATAGGTGGTTATTACGAGCTCGTTAAGTCGTTAGAAGACCAAACAGATTGACAATAAGATAAATTAGTTTATAATACTTTTAAAGGGATCCATTGGATTCCTTTTTTAGTTTAACAGTAAAGGTAATGCGAATAATTACTATTAGCAAAGGACAAAATGGCATACGATAGAAAACTAATGATCGAAGCGATGGTGAAACACGCAGAAGGACATATTGCAAAACACAAAGCAAATGTGGAAGTGTACTTCCATAATGCGGCGGGCGTGGGCGAACATCCAGATATACTTGAGGCGATAGAAAAAGAATTGAATATCATTTCGATGTATCATGATCAGATAGAGATGTTAAAAAATTATTTCTAGTGACATACACAGTAAACGACAAATGTATCATGTGTAAGCACACTGACTGTGTTGAGGTGTGTCCTGTCGACTGTTTCTATGAAGGCGAGAATATGCTGGTCATACATCCAGACGAGTGCATAGACTGTGGAGTGTGCGAACCGGAATGTCCCGAGGACGCGATATTACCTGACACGGATCCCGAAGGTGCCAAATGGGTCGACTTCAATGGTAAATGGTCAGCCAAATGGGCAGTTATCACTACAAAAAAAGAACCGCTCCCGGATTACGAAAAACATTCAGGAGAAGAAGGAAGGTTGGAAAAGTATTTCAAAGACAAGTAATGAAGAAAAAATCAAAGTGGCAAGTGAAAAGAGAAAAAGATATTAGCAAAAGGTCACAGTTCGATCCCAAGATACATGAACTAGCCAGGCAAGGTGAAGGTTTTGGGATGAAGCGAGACTACAAAAGCAAACCAGGAGAACTGTCAGGCAGGAATCTGCCTTTTAAAAGTAGCGATGAAAGTAATTGAAAAAATAGTGCAAATGGGACAAGATCTCAAGATGTTGCAGGGGCAGGATCGATTGCAGTATCTAGTGGATAAGGCACGAGAAGTGGAACCTTTGCCTGAGGCCGTAAAGACTGAAGAGAACAGGATACACGGCTGTGCCAGTAAACTATGGATTATAGGTGGTGCGGACTCCGATGAAAAAATGCAATACAAAGTTGATGGCGATGCGTTCATTACAAAGGGTACTGCAAAAGTGGTGACAGACATTGTCAATGGACAAGATAAAAATGAAGTGGCAAAACTAACAGTGGAGAATTTTTCAGCATTGGGAATAAAGGAACTACTGACTGTGCAGAGACAAAATGGTCTTGGGCAGTTGATCGACAGAATAATTAGGATAGCACATGGATAAGGATGACAAACAGAGTATAAGAGCAGAGGAATACGAGGAAAAGGTGCAACACGCACCTAATTGGCCCCCACAGCCTCAACCTTCTCCTGCTGTGGATCCACAACTACATACCGACCTTGGTGACATTAAGGAACATCCACCCACTCAACAGGAATACATGCCAAGGATAGTTGAAAAATTAAAAGAATGCTATGACCCAGAAATCAGTGTTGACATATACAACCTAGGTTTGATATATGACGTCAAAGTCACAGAAACTGGTTGGGTACACGTGTTGATGAGTCTAACAAGTGCATTCTGTCCTGCCGCAGACATGATCCCCAGAGACGTGATGCAGAAAATTGAAAGCATACCAGGCCTCAAATGCAAGGTAAAGATAACCATGCAACCACAATGGGGCAGAGACATGATCAATCCAGAAATACGTGAACTGATGGGACTCTAACCAAAACAGTTGACATTACCAAAAACCTATTATAAAATATTAACAATACTGAATCGTGTTGGGGAATCAAGGTGAAATTCCATGGCTCTACCAGGAACCGTAAAGTCGGAGTGCCAACCAGTATAGTCCGCTGTTGAGCGAGGGCCTGGGAAAGTCTAGTTCTACAATTCAAATTAGCAGTGGCGCAAAAGGAAGGCTACTGTTATGAAAAAATATATATTATTTTTCGTATTGTTTATGTTCATGGGTGTGGCATATGCTGATGATTGTAAATGGGACAATGAGATACCTTGCACAACCATCTATCCAAAATATATGAACAATTCAAATGCACTTGGTGACAAGATCTCGCCCACAAAGATAATCACCAAAAGTGATATACAAAAATTTAATCTCATAGACTTACCCAAAGTATTGAACTTTGTTCAGGGACTGGATGTAACACAATCTGGACCAACAGGGCAACAGAGTTCTGTGTTCATGAGGGGCACAAATTCAAACCACACACTGGTATTGCTTAACGGTATACCCATTAATGATTTGTCAACACCAACTGGTGCCCATGATGTTGGGCAGGACTTCATGTTCAATGTGGTGCAGATCGATGTGTACAAGGGGTCCGCAGGTGCCCATTGGGGTGCTGATGCTGTTGGTGGCGCTATAAACTTCAGGACCACGGTGGACTACGACAGGAGTCTCAATGTGTCGGGTAACATGAACGATCAAACGATAAATGGAAATTACTACACTTCTTTAAATGACTTTGACATATCCATCTCCGCGGGGCAACACAAATCGGAAAATGTTTCTGCACTTTCAGGTGCGGATGAAAAAGATGGTACCAATAACAAAACAATAGGTGTCAATGTCAGCAAATGGTATGACCTATTGCATTGGAGGACATCTTGGTTCGCTAGAAACACATTCACAGACATAGACGGGCACAGTATTTCCATACAGGACGGTAAGTGGGCAGACAACACCTTCTATGCTTTGCAGACAGGATTGGACTACAAAAATTCTAGTCTCACTTTCCACACTCATGAGTATGACAGGGACTATGATGATTCACACTATGACAGTGAAAACTATACCGTCAGGGGTACACACCAGACGGACACGTGGGGTGTTGGGTTTGATTACAAACACAATGAATCATATGGCAAAAGCCAATGGAGCGAACACACAGGGTACGGACACAACCTTGGCTACTACTACAACTTGTCCTACAACATATTTTCATATCACCATAGATTCGACGAGGAACACGAGACATACAAACTAGGATTCCTAAAAGAAATAGACGACGGATTCAGCATAAGCGGTAGCACGTCAACAAGTTACAAAGACAAGACACAGTACACGGCAATAGAGTATGGAGAGTCACAGGAACTTACGTTGACCAAAAACAATTTTTCCGCCACAATATTTCAAAATGATATCAGCGATCTCAACACAGACGGAATTGAATTAAGTTATGCACAAAAAGATTTCAAGGTGTTTGCAAGTCATTTGAACAGCAAGAAAAAAGAAGTGGTGCAGTTGAGAAGGCCTGAATTAAACATAGGCTTCATGCACAACCACGACTTCAATAATAATTTTTCTATCACAACCAATTACAAATACAAAGGTGAACATCAGGATATACACAATTCCAATTACTCCACTATACCTATGCCAGAGACCCATTTGCTGGATCTTAACCTGGGCTACAATTACCATGGTATACAATTTGGTATCAGTCTTACAAATGTCTTGGATGAAGATTATGAATCACCTCATGGTTTTAGCCAAGAGGGCCGGAAGTTAACACTAGGATTTAGCAGATCTTTCTAGTATAATTTGTGTATGGAAGTATCTTTAATAGATCAAATGGGCACAGACTTATCTGTGGTCAACGCCGCAAGGGTAAGTTATTCCAAAGAAAGCAAAGCATTCACTGTGCAGGATGAAAGTCTGATAAAATATCTGGCGGAACACGAGCACTGGTCACCTTTCGCACATGCATCAATGCAGTTCAGGATCATGCAGTTCAGGATCAAGGCTCCGATATTCGTGGCGAGGCAACTTGTCAAACACCAGGTGGGTCTTGTGTGGAATGAGGTGTCGAGGAGATATGTGGACAATCCACCCGAACTGTACACACCGGACTCATGGAGAGGCAGGCCTAAAAATAGCAAACAGGGTTCGGATGGCACAGTTGCACTGGGACAAACAATAGATCACAATCTGGAAACAACAATGGAAGGTTGTCTGATACTGTACAACACACTGATACAAAAAGGTGTTGCACCAGAACAGGCACGTATGGTTCTACCACAGTCAATGATGACTGAATGGTATTGGTCGGGCACCGTGTACGCATTCGCGAGGGTGTGCAATCTGAGGTGCAAACCTGACACCCAGAAAGAAACCAGAGATGTGGCCAACAAGATCTGGAAGTTGGCCGACGAAGCCTTTCCATACTGCTGGTTGCATTTGACAGATAACCATCCTTTAAAAAAAGTTTAACAAAACTGTAACACAATTTTAATATATGCGTGTTTAAATAATAGTGGTTTTATAACCAATGAAAACAGTAAAACTAAACAAAGGAAAAAAATGAAAAAACTAGTACAAATCATTTGTGCAGTTGTTTTCTTTTCATCACTGGCCCAAGCGGCAAGCCAATCAATCAAAGTTGTAGGTTCTTCGACAGTTTACCCTTTCACCACTGTGGTGGCTGAAAGATTCGGTAAGGACACGAAGTATTCAACTCCGGTTGTTGAGTCGACAGGCACAGGTGGTGGAATGAAATTATTCTGTGCAGGTGTAGACACAAACTCTCCGTCAATGACCAATGCCTCTAGAGCGATCAAAAGCAAGGAAAAAGCATTGTGTGAAAAGAACGGAGTATCATATTTGGAATTCATGGTGGGCAACGACGGTATCGCCTTTGCCAATTCTGTGAATGGACCAAAGATAAACGTCACGAAGAAACAGTTATGGCAGGCCATGGCACTGGAAGGATCACATCCTAAGAAGTGGTCAGAGATAGATCCAAGCCTACCCGACTACGAGATCAAGATCATGACTCCCCCACCAACAAGTGGAACCAGGGACGCATGGAACTCGCTTGTGATGAAGAAAGGCTGTCCGGAGGACATACTCAAGGAGAAGGGCAAGAAGGCCTGTTATCAGTTGAGAGAGGATGGCGGCGTGGTCGAAGTGGGTGAAAACGACACACTGTTGATCAACAAGATGGTTGGCGACAAAGAGATGTTCGCCATATTCGGTTTCTCATATCTAGATGCCAGCAGGGACAAAGTCCAATCGGCAACTATCGAAGGCAGTGAGATCAGCCTGGACTCCATACAGAGTTATGAGTATCCGATCGCCAGACCGCTGTTCATTTACTTCAAGAAAGAGCATATGGGCATAGTGCCTGGACTCGACAAGTTCATGAAGGCGTACATAAGCAAGAAGGCGATGGGACCAAGAGGTTACCTGTCAGACCTTGGACTGGTTCCTTTAGACAAGGACAAGTTCAATGAGATGGTAAAGAGGACCAAACTCAAATAGTAGACATTGTTCGCGATACCTAGTATAATATATCACATATGAAACTAGGTATTGTAGGACATGGCTTCGTAGGCACGGCGGTGGATCATGGGTTCACAAAGGACGTGCAGAAGTTCATAGTAGACCCCAAACACAACAGCACAAACACCATAGAGGATCTGATAGCATTCAGGCCTGACGCAACGTTCGTGGCTGTACCAACACCACAGTTGGAAACAGGTGAGTGCAACACAGAGATACTTGAATCTGTTATGCAACAGTTGAACACCTGCAAGGGACTACTTGTGATAGTGAAGTCCACAGTGCCGGCGTATAAACTGCAAAGCATAATCGAACAGTGCGTGGACCTGAGGATAGTCTACAATCCGGAGTTCCTCACAGAGAAGAACTACATCAACGATTTCATCAATCCACCCATGCACGTGTTTGGCGGAATAAATGCTGACACAGATGCTGTGGAAAAATTGTACAAGGAACACAGCATCTGCAAACAATGTCCTGTGTACAAAACAGACATAGTCACTGCCAGCATGGTCAAGTACTGTATCAACAGTTTCCTTGCCACAAAAGTTACGTTCATGAACGAGATGTATGATGTGCTAAGAGCGGCCAAAGGCACAGACTGGCAGACATTTACAAAAATTATTGCAAACGATCCTCGTATGGGCAACACGCACATGAAGGTTCCTGGCAATGATGGACAGCGTGGATACGCAGGATCATGCTTTCCCAAGGACACCAACGCACTGGCATGGTTTGCTCGAGAGATACTAAACACACCATTTACACAGCTAGAAACCAGCATAAAGATCAACGACACACTTAGAAAAAAGAACCAGTCATAAACGGTTAAATAGCATTATGAAACCATGGTTTGAAAAAGAAGCAAAGATAATACCTTTCCCGAAAAAACCTGAGAGGCAGGTTATCAAAATGCCCAGTGTCTCAGAATATCCAGATTTTATCACAGGTGTGCAGGACCTTCAGGCAAGGGAGAAAAAAGGACAGATCAGCAAAGATACTTACGATAGACTCTACGCAGACTTGATAAAGAGATTCATGAAGAAGGAAAGTTTCGACACTCCGTGGTTCTTGAGAGAAGAAAAACTAAAGCCTTTGCCTTTTAAATCAACAAGAGGTGACATAAACGAACCTCTACTTGCTGGAGCAATCACAACACGATTTATGAAATACCCTGAACCAATCAAAGAATCTGATGTGAAGGATACAATTAATGCCATCAGGCAAGAAAATTCATTGCAAAAACAATTTACACACGACAACGGCATAGATAAAATCGATTATATTATAAAGATGCCTTCAGAAATTAATAGGAAAGATTTTGCCGACAAAGATCTCTTCGACAACATGGCAACGGAGTTAAAGGTGGATACAACATTCGTTAATTCAGACAGGTACACACAAAAGGTTGCAAAACTTTTATCCGATAATGATAGGCCCGATAGAATACAAGTGATTTCTTCTGGACCAGAAGGACAAAAGGAAAGCAAAGTTGATGTAGAATTAGTTTACATAAAACCAAATGGTGAAGAAAGAAGGTTAAAAGGGATTAGTTTAAAGACAGGTGGAGATTTATATGGACAGACGTCTCCCAATCCTAAGATTCCAAAAAACTTTGCGGCTCACAAGGCCTGGTGGGAAAGGCTAGGTGTTAAAATTAACGATTACACCTTTGAAGACTACATGGAAAACAGTCTTGAACAAAAGAAAAACTTTTTCTCAACAACGTAATTAAATTTTTAGATTTTGCCGTAGCCTTAAATGATAAAAAATTAGAGGTGTTGGACATAAAAGGTGGAAAATACAGTGTGCAAACTGTCAAAAGACTTGCAAAAAATTTACCCAATGTTGATCTGTCAGTTGGCACTTTAGTAAACGTTCATGGAGTAGGACAAATTATTATCAAGGGCACTACAAAGGACAACGAAAATATAGAACTTTTCCGTATAAGACACACTTACAGTGAAGCAAGAGTAAACAAAGCAGGAAAAAAAAGGCCTGCCAGACATAGAATTTTTGTTGTACCTGGACCTCTTATGACATCGTTAGCCACTGTTAGTAAAGGTTAATAATCACTACGCACATTCACTCCCCCCTTAGAAAAATAAGTATTTGTATGATCGACACACAGGGCAAGTTGCTGATAGCACCACCTAACATGCCAGACCCCAGGTTCCGCAAGACAGTTGTGTACATATGGAGACACGACGTTTCAGGTGCCGCGGGTGTAGTGATAAACAAGAAGTGCCAGCAACCAGATTTCAAACACATATGCAATGAAGGCACAATACACAGACTGCCCAAGGTCAACCATCCTGTGTACTACGGTGGACCAGTGCTTACCAACGTTGTGGGCGTCCTGCACAGCACAGACTACGTCCTACACAGCACCAACACGCTGACCCAAGACAAGGTCGGATTCACGCTTGACAGGCAGATGCTGGAAGCGATAGCCAAGGGCCAAGGACCTAAAAACAAACTGATAACTTTGGGCATGGCCAACTGGACAACAGGGCAACTGGAGGAAGAGCTCGAACATCCACGCAACCCTGCCATGAGCTGGTTGATCATGGACTACGATGAGAAGTTCGTGTTTGGACAACTGGACGATGACAAATCAGATGACCTTTGGGAGAGATGTGTGTCACAGGCCATAAGAAGAAAGACTAAAGAGATCACATCTAAAGTTTTCAAAGACTAGCCATATCTTAAACCTTTATATTTCCTGTAAGTTAAGTAGAACTAGACATGATCAATTTCTGCATAACCAATTCGGACCACATCAAAAAGGACAACTTCGATCACAAAATATCTCTTGGAAATAACACTGTGCTTTATCATGACAGCATGGTCGAAATAAAGGATCTATCAAAACATCTAATTGCTTTTTGTGGCATCCTCTGGGAAGGACAAATAGAAGACTTCACAGATTCAGACCGACAGAATGGCCAGTTCTATGCCGTGGTGTTCAACAAGCAATCAAACACCGTCAAAGTTATTAGTGATTTCCTAGAAGATTTCCCTGTGTACTATCACATCAAGGACGGCAAGTTTGCAATCACCAACAGCTTATTGGCATTCAGTAATACTCTAGAAATAGACGAAAAATGGATTGGACTAGCACAATCCGGAAACTACACAGACAGGCTGATCCAGCCCTGTGAGGGTATCGCAACTGACAAATATCTCACAGACAATATTACACCCATCAAAGATGTCAAGCGACTTGGTCCAGGGAGGGTAATGGAAATCCAATTAGGCACTGGGAAAATGAATACTTACAGCTGGTATGATGCAGGTTCTGATTACGTTGCACCAATATTTGCAGAACCTATTTACAACATGGAGTCAGCGAAGGATCTCGTGGATAAGGTTCTTAGACAAAACGCATTAACCCTCACGGAAAAATATGGTTCTCGACTCGCCATGTTTGCCAGTAATGGTGTCGACAGCCTTACATTGATCAAGTACCTCGAAGAGGTTCCCAAGTATGGTTACTATGGAAAAGATTACATGAACGAGTCACCGGAGCTGTTGAGGAGACTGTATGAGAACACAGGCGGAACACTGCACTACTTCGACGAAGATGAGTACCGGCTTGCCTACTCAGAAACAATACGAGGATGGAAAACGCCATCCTTCAACATGGATCTCGCACCTGAGATGCACATAAGAGACAGATACAATTTAAAAGATAAAGTGATTGTTAAAGGAACCTTTGGTGACGAGATATTCTGGCATGATGCGAGAAGTGCCATGAGTGTTGCTGTACATGATTGGAGAATAACAGGCATGGAAGAAATAATACACAGCCTCAAAGAAAGGTACAGTCGTCAGCTGTTCCATATGACACAGCACAATCTGGACAAGATTATAAAAAGTCAAAATTTTGAAATGTCCATAATGAACTACCATTACAACAGGCAGAGGAGTTACCTCAAGGACGACAGGGTTTTGCTTGACCAAATGATCATATCGCCTTTCATTGACCTCAGATTAAGAGAATTGCTTCCAAAGTGCGACAAACAAACTCAGACTGCCAGCATACTAGATGCCTCTATACAGACCCAACTCATGGGCAAGAACCTTAAGCAGTACATGAACAAATACAAGGCGGGCGGAGAAGAAAGTTTCGAAGAAATAGGATACTCCAAGCAACAAAGAAAACAACTCGAAGAGTTTATTAAGTCACGTTGATCAATAATTGAAAGCATCCGAGCAGGTGCTTATCACCATGTACCACAGGCTGTCATACTCCCAGTCATAGTCGTGTTGATCTTTTAGATATTTCTGCTGGATAGGCCAAGCGTCCTTCTCCATCTGTGCAGTGCATTGGAAATCCATGCTATTCATGTCCTGCAGGTAGTGTACCATTTCGTGCACCAGGACCCCCATGTCCCATGGTTTTCTCCTGTCCCACGTGTCTCGTAGAATTATTGTGTCCGAGTCTGTGTCATATATGCCGTGCAGTTCGTTGGGAAGTTTCTCAGGCTCGTCGACATAGTACATTTGTTCCATTTTCTCCTGCGGTAGGAAGACCACCTTCGGAATGTCGTGGTTGGTATCTAGTGTGGTGTTGGCACCCAACCATATCATGAGTGCTGTTAGGATCTCTTTCATTTGCCCATATTTAACCATAAAGTACGCAGATTTAATAACTGCACATATTATTAAATATCAATGAGCGAGGTTAACGTACAAAATGGCAGGTCCATCAGACAAGATAGAAATATCCTATGAACAACTTTCCACGGGTAAGTTTATCAAGACCGGTGACGACCTAACCATCACTACACAAGACCTATGGGGAGACTCAGAAACTGTTCTGCTCAAAGACTACTTTCTCACATCTCCCGACCTCGTCACTTCCAAAGGATCAGCACTCAAAGGAAACATAGTTAACCTCTTGGCCATAGACAGCCAGCCTCTTGACCACGGCATGTTGGCCTTTGAGGATCCTAACGCAATAGGCAAGATCACAATAGCCGACGGACCTGTAGTTGTCCAACGTGCTGACCAGCTCGTTGAACTGAACGCCGGAGACCTCATATATCTGAACGATGTTGTGGAATCCAAGGCCGGGTCCGTTGGTATTGCGTTCGCGGATGAAAGCACCATATCAATAGACTCCGGTGCCAAGATGGTGATAGATGATTTTGTGTATGATCCAGAGAACCCAACCACAGGATCAATGAACGCCAACATCATAACAGGTAACTTCTCTTTCGTGTCTGGCCAGATTGCAAAGACAGGCGCAGACGCCATGCAGGTAACAACGCCTGTGTTGACGATTGGTGTCAGGGGAACACAGGTGGCAGGTAAGGCCAACCAGGATGGTGAGGAGAATGAGATAGTTCTACTTCCAAACGAAGACGGCACTGTGGGACAGGTAATGATTACAAACCAATCGGGTTCGGTGTTACTGACGGAGGCGTACCAGGCAACCACAATAGCCACGGCACTGCAACCACCAACCGTGCCTGTGATACTACCGAAAGCAATAGTTCTCAAAAAGTTCGCAGACACGATCAGCACCAACAGGAAAGTAAAGATCAAAAAGGAACTGGACGACGAAGCGGAAGAAACGGAAAAAGAAAAGGAAGAGGCCGAGGAGGAAAAGGAAGAACTGGAAGAAGAGAAAGAGGAGTTGGAAGAAGAGAAGGAAGAACTGGAAGAAGA
>LULW01000429.1_pt1 | contig 22505 bp, 23 predicted proteins | sample 729531 | NCBI WGS metagenome assembly LULW01 (sample SAMN03860279, study PRJNA289734) | marine metagenome | biome: seawater column; feature: ocean; material: water; isolation source: Red Sea water column Station 108 - depth 10m | place: Saudi Arabia: Red Sea | collected 2011-10-15 | depth 10 m | reverse complement strand
GGTGGCGGTCTGGCCGGGTGGTCCGCCCTGGTCGGGTGGGACGTACTCGTCGATGTGGTCGAGGTCGGTGCGTGCTGAGGTGCGGGTGCAGTGGGGGAACACGCAGGTGGGGCGCTTGAGCTTGACGCGCTGGCTGATGCGGTCGGGGATCTCGTAGGAGTCCACGGCGATCTGGTCGTGCAGGTCGATGACCGGCTTGACGGTGACCTGGGTGCCGGGGACTGCGAGCCACTCGCGGACGGCGTCGGCGGTGAGGGTCTGGTGGTGGTTGTCCACGCGGGCGAGGTGGAGGCCGAGCTGGCCGGTGTCGGGGTCGACCTCGGGTGAGGACTTGAGGACGGCTTCGGAGAGGTGGATGTGGAGGACGACCTGGCGGGTGCGGCTGGTGCGGGTGGGTGGTCTCGACGCCCGCTCCTTGCTGGCGCTCGTCGCTGCTCGACCACCTGCATTGGCCAAATCGAGGGTGAGGTCGCCGCGGGAGAGGTAGCCCAGGTTGGTCGGCGATGGTGCGGATGGCGTGCTCGAGCTCTTCGGCATCGGCACGGTCGAGAAGGCCGGTGAGGTGGACGCCGTTGGCGGTGCCGATGGACCACGCGGTTGAGAGGTCGAGGGTGACGTGCAGCGTGGACTGGGTGTCGGCCTCTTCCATCTCGCATGCCTCGGGGTCGAACCGTGCGGCGGCTTCTGCGACGAGTCGTTTGACGGTGGTGAAGGAGGCGGTGTGGATGACGTGGGCGAGGTGGGCGTCGACGAACGCCGCAGCTTCTGCGGTCAGGGCGCGGGTGAGGTCGGTGACGCGGCGGACCCGCCAGACCTGGACCTGGCCGTCCAGCAGGCGCTGCCAGATCTTGGGGAGTCGGTAACGGGCTTCGACGGCGTCGGAGAGCAGCATCCGGCCCGAGTCGGTCGAGCGACCCAGGGCGGCGGCGAGCTCGATGACCGCGAACTCCGAAATCTCCGGTGCACCGGGGCCGGCGAGCTCGAGCATCGTGTCGGCACCGGGCATCCCGAACCGGGACAGCCAGGCGTTCTCTGCTTCGGTGTGGGCGTCGTCGTCGGGCAGCCCGAATGTGCCGTACAGGTCGGGGAGCAGCTGGCCGGTGGTGTGGCGCTCAGCCCACTCGGCGATCGCGATGAACCGGTCCCGGTCGGCCTGGTCAGCAGCCTGGTCGAGGTCGCGAATCTCGGTCAGCAGGTCACCGGTCGGCACAGGAGTGGAGTCCTGTGCCGAGTGATCCTGGTGCCCGAGTGCCATGACCAGATTCTACTGGAACACCAGTTCGAAAGGAACCCTGGATGCGGGCCCGGGGAAGAATCTGTGGAGGACGAGTCAAGCGCAACCCAAGCGAGCACCCCGGCGGACCGAAAGGGTCAAGCGAACCTCAACCAAGTACCGAAATCGAATGCCCACCGGAAGCACGCCTTCGATAAATGCAGGACCTGCTGCAGCGCGAACGCCCAGGCGCCCACCCACCCGGACCACCGAGTCGATGCAGACCGGAGGGCGTGCCGTGAAAGGGGTTCACGAGGAACCCTCCAGTCACCCCGTAGAGCAGGCTGCTTGTCGGCGTACGGGGCTTCGAGGCTCGTCGCTGGCGCTCCTCGCACCTCAACCGGCGGTGGAGGCCGTCGCTCGGCGCCTCCTCGACCGGCGGTGGGGGCGGGGTCTCGAGACGGCGCTGGCGCGCCTCCTCGACCGGCGGTGACGATCAGCAGGCGGAGGCCAGGTCGCCGGCCTGGTTGGCGGCGTAGCCCTCCGACAGCGAGCCGAGCGAGCCTCCGGTGACAGGGGCGCCGGCGTTCTTCTTCGACGTCTTGCCCTTGGACGGGGCGGCGGTGCCCTCGGCCTTCTCGATCGCGGCGGTGACCTTGCGGTGGACCAGGTCGATGTCGGGGTCGGCGGTGTTCACCATCGGCGGGACGATCGAGAGGGTCGAGATCTTCTGCGACTTCGCCTTCAGCGCGAGCTCGAGGAACGTGTCGACCTCGGAGGCGGGGACGTTGGTCGAGATCAGCTCCGAGGACGCCTGGGCGATGGCCTGGAAGTTGCGCAGGGCGACGCTGGGGCTGACCTGCTGGAGCATCGCGTTCATGACGCACTTCTGACGGGCCATGCGGGAGTAGTCGTCGGAGTCGTATCGCGCCCGGGCGTACCAGAGCGTCTCGAAGCCGGAGAGCTTGCGCGTGCCGGGGTCGATGTAGTGGAAGAAGTCGTCGTGGGGCAGGCCGACCGGGATCGCCTGCCGCACGTTGAGCGTGATGCCGCCGACGGCGTCGACGAGGTCCTTGAAGCCCTGGAGGTTGACCATCGCCCAGTAGTTGATCTGCAGGCCGGTGATGCCCTCGACCGCGGAGATGGTCGCGTCGACGCCCGGGTCCTCGCTGCCCTCGAAGAGCTCGGTGTTGTCCTGCGCCCAGGTGCTGACGCCGTTGAGGTAGTCGGCGTCGAAGCCGTCGGGGAACTGCTCGGCCATCACCGACCCCTCGGCGAAGGGGAAGTTCTGCATGTTGCGCGGCAGCGAGACGAGCACGGTGCGGCCGGTGTCCTCGTCGATGGAGGCGACGGTCAGGGAGTCCGGGCGCAGGCCCCAGCGTCCGGCGCCGGAGTCACCGCCGAGCAGCAGGACGTTGAAGCGGCCGTGGTGGGCGTCGGTGACCTGGCCGGAGCCGAACATGGTGAGCATCAGGTCGCGCTGGACGCCGACGACGTGCGCACCGAAGAGCAGCGCGCCGGCGACCGAGAGGCACAGCACACCGTTGACGCCGACGGCGGCTCGACGGTGGGCCAGGCCGAGGGTCAGCGGCTGACCCAGGCGCCAGGCGTCCATGAACAGGAACGCCCAGCCGACCGCGCCGACCAGGAGTGCCAGGCGCAGCAGCAGGAGGAACCACGGGGTCGAGCCGAGGGTGAGGGCGAGCCCGTGGTCGAAGGCCACCGCCACCGCTCCCACGACGACCAGCAGCCACATCCCCACCCAGGTCCGCAGCGCGACCAGGCCGACGCGACGGTTGCCCCCGGCCGCCAGCTGCGCCGAGCCGGGCACGACCAGGGTCATCACCATCAGCGAGAGGGCGCGACGGAACCGGATCCGCGCGGCACGCTCGGCGACCGAGGTGCGCGCTGCCTGGACGGGCGACCCGGGGGAAGGGGCGGGCATGCCCAGCAGTATCACCAGTCACAGGCGCCACACTCCTTAGGCGCGCCGACCCGCCTCGATCTCGGACTTGCGGGCCAGTCGGTGCGCGCGACGGATCTCCGCCTCGCGGTGCCGCCGCAGGTCGTCGGGCGTCTCCGGCACCAGGGGTGGGACCTCGCGCGAGCGGCCCTCCTCGTCGATGGCGACGAAGACGAAGTACGCCGACGCCACGTGCAGCCCGTCCGCGCTCGGGTCGTTCCAGGGCTGGGCCTCGACGCGCACCCCGATCTCCATCGAGGAGCGCCCGGCCCAGTTCACCTGGCCCAGCGTGCGCACGATGTCGCCGACGTGGACCGGGGCGAGGAAGACCATCTCGTCGAGGGCGGCGGTGACGGCCGGGCCGCCGCTGTGTCGCTGGGCCACCGCGCCGGCGGTCGAGTCGGCGAGCTTGACGATCTCCCCACCGTGCACGTTGCCGAGCAGGTTGGCCTGCGGCGAGTGCGTCATCACCGCCAGGGAGACCCGCGCGAAGGCCGGGGACCGCGGTTCGAGGGAGGCCACAGGCACGCACGGTAGCGTCCCCGCCATGACGGAGCGTCCCCCCACCGGCGGCGATGGCGAGAAGCCGCCCTACGACTGGCTGTACGGCAAGCAGGGCCGCCCCACCGACGGCGGCGCCGACGCGCCCCCGCCACGGCAGCAGCCGGCACCCCAGCCGACCCCCCAGCCGGCCCCACCGCTCGCCCCGACTCCCCCGTCGGGCCCGTCGGGACGCGGACCACGCAGGCGACCGCGGTTCCGGCTCCGCTACGTGTTCCTGCTGCTGGTCCTGTGGCTGATCTTCCTCGTCTACACGCCCTTCCACGCCTGGACGAAGATCTCCGAGTCCGGTTTCGAGCCCAAGGGCGAGCGCCCCGCCGAGCAGCCGGGCACGACGTACCTCATGGTCGGCAGCGACTCCCGCGCCGGCCTGTCGCCCGAGGAGCGCAAGGAGCTCGGCACGGGCAACGCGTCCGGGCAGCGCACCGACACGATCATGATGCTGCACACCGGGTCCGGCCCGAACCTGCTGATGTCGATCCCGCGCGACTCGCTCGTCGAGGTGCCCGGCTACGGCACCAGCAAGATCAACGCCGCCTACGCGTTCGGCGGCCCCAAGCTGCTGACCGAGACCATCGAGCTCAACACCGGCATCCGCGTGGACCACTACGTCGAGATCGGGATCGGCGGGTTCGTCGACCTCGTCGACGCCGTCGGCGGCATCGAGATCTGCCCGAAGATGGCGATGAAGGACCCGCAGGCCAACCTGGACGTCAAGAAGGGCTGCCAGGAGGCCGACGGCAAGACCGCCCTCGGCTACGCCCGGTCCCGCAAGCTCTACACCGGGCTCGGTGACATCCAGCGTGCCCAGGCCCAGCGCGAGGTCGTCTCCGCCGTCGGCGCGGAGGTGCTCTCGCCGTGGTCGGTGCTCAACCCGCTGCGCTACTGGAACCTCAACATGGCCGCCACCCGCACCGTGGAGTTCGGCAAGGGCATGTCCCCGGTCCGGGCCGGCCTCTGGGCGATGGCGATGACGCAGGTCAACGGGGAGAACGGCCTGACGTGCGGGGTGCCGATCAGTGACCTGTCGGTGCGCTGGGACTCCGAGCGCGCGCCGCGGATGTTCCAGGCGATCATCGACGACGACACGGACCGCATCGGCAAGCAGCTGTGCTCTCCGTCAGGATTGGCCTCATGACGCAGACGCCCGAGAGGACCTACGAGACCCTCGACTGGCAGGTCGACGCCGACGGCGTCGCCACCTTGACCCTCACCCGTCCCGACGCGCTCAACGCCTTCGACCTGACGATGGCCCGCGAGCTCGAGCAGGTCTTCCGCACCGACGCCCGCGCCGACGACGTCCGCGCGGTGGTCGTCACCGGCTCCGGCCGCGCGTTCTGCGCCGGCATGGACCTCTCCGCCGAGGGCAACGTCTTCGGCCTCGACGAGTCGGTGCGCCCCACCCCCGAGGAGTTCCGGGCCGCCTACGACGAGCCGCCGTACGACGAGGGCGTCCGTGACACCGGCGGCAAGGTCACGCTCGCGATCCACGCCCTGCCCAAGCCGGTCATCGCCGCCATCAACGGCCCGGCCGTGGGCATCGGCGCGACCATGACCCTGGCGATGGACCTGCGCCTGGCCTCGACCAAGGCCCGCATCGGCTTCGTCTTCGGTCGGCTCGGGATCGTGCCCGAGGCCTGCTCGACGTGGTTCCTGCCCCGGTTGGTCGGTCCGCAGCGCGCCCTGGAGTGGATCTACTCCGCGGAGATCCTCACCGCCGAGCAGGCCCTCGAGGGCGGGCTGCTGCGCTCGGTGCACGAACCCGACGACCTGCTCCCGACCGCGCTGGAGCTGGCTCGCTCCTTCGTCAAGGACCGCTCGCCGATGGCGCTGGCCCTGGCCAAGCAGATGGTCTACCGCAACGGTGCCGCGGCGCACCCGTTGGAGGCGCACCTCTCGGACTCGCTGGCGATGTACTGGACGTCGATGGGCGACGGCAAGGAGGGCGTGGCCGCCTTCCTGGACAAGCGGGCCCCCGAGTTCACCCGCAAGGCGTCGCAGGCTCCGCGGATCTACCCGACCTGACGGGTCGCGCCGGCCTCGACCGGCTCCTCGAGCGCCTCGCGCAGGCGCGCGAGGATGCCGGCGAGGAGGCGCGACACCTGCTCCTGGGAGACCCCGACGGCGTCACCGATCTCGGACTGGGTGCGGTTGTCGAAGAACCGCATGCCCACGATCGTGCGCTCCCTCTCCCCCAACCCGACCAGGAGCGGGAGGACGGCCAACCGTGCCTCGGTGGAGGCGAACGCCGGGTCCACGTCGCCGAGCCGCGCCACCGGCGACTCCTCGGTGGTGGGACGGGGCGCGTCCAGCGAGACCGGCGCGTAGCAACCTTCCGCCGACAGCGCGTCGCGGACCAGCGGCACCGACAGCCCCAGGTGGGCGGCGATCTCAGCGACGTCGGGTTGTCGGCCCAGACGCTGCGACAGCTCGGCCTCGGCCGAGACGACCGCGGCCTGGGTCTCCTGCACCGAGCGCGGCGGACGGACCGTCCAGCCGGCGTCGCGGAAGTGTCGCCGCAGCTCCCCGCGCAGGGTCGGGACGGCGAAGCTGAGGAAGTCGTCGCCCAGCGTCGGGTCGAAGGCCCGGACGGCCTTCACGAGCCCGAGGCTCGCGACCTGGTCGAGGTCGTCGTCGGCGATGCCGCGACCGCGGTAGCTGCGGGCGATGTCACGCGCCACCGGCAGGTTGAGCGAGACGACCTCGTTCTCGTAGCGCGTGCGCGTGGCGCCCGACGAGGCGCGGGCACGCATCAGCAGCCGGGCGGTCTCGGAGCGCCGCCTGGCTTCGCCCACTCGCGCGGTGAGCGCCTCCCGGTCGTCCCCCACACCACGATGGTGGCACGGTCGGGACGGCCGGGAGGGCGATTCCCGCGACTGCGGGTGCGACGGTGGGTCAGCCGGCGGCGCGCGCCGCGCCCTGCTCCGAGGAGGCACCGCTGGTGGAGAGCTCACCGCTCTTGTCCTCCAGGTGCGCGCGGATGAACCAGTGGAACAGCTCGAGCTTGTCGGTCTGACCGATGAACATGTCCTCGGTGACGGGGTCGAGCTCGCCGAGCTCCGCGATCGCCTCGCGGTAGCTGGTGATCACGCCCTGGTAGACGACGTCGAGGGCACCGAGGTGCTCCTGGGTGGTCGCACGCCCGATGGAGTACTCGTCCCACGAGCGGTTCTCGACGATCGCGGCGGGGGTGCCGACCGGCGAGCCACCGAGGGTCGCGATCCGCTCGGCGAGGTCGTCGGCGAAGCCGCGGACCTCCTCCACCTGCGGATCGAGCATCTCGTGGACGGCGATGAAGTGCGGGCCGACGACGTTCCAGTGCACGTGCTTGAGCGTCAGGTGCAGGTCGTTGGCGGCGTACAGGCGGTCCTGGAGCAGCTCGACGACGCGCACGGCGTCCTTCTCGTCCAGACCGGGGGTCGTGTACTTCAGGTTGATAGCCATGTCCTCGAAGTTACCCACGGCCACGGGGGGTCATACCACCCTTCCGGGGAGGGGGCCGGTGCCGCCCGGGGGGACGGTTGGGGACGCGGCACCGGCCTCCCCGAGTTGGCGGAGGACCGCAACACATCGGGTCCGTACCCGGCCACCACCGCCCGATGCGCGGGCAGGGCGGTGGTCCAGACCGAAGGCCCTCAGCGGCCCCCGCTGGGTCCCCGCACGAGTCGCTCGGTGCCGCGCGCGGCGAGCGCGACCAGGCCCTCCAGCGGCCCGCGGCGACCGAGCAGCGCCACGACCGCACCGGCGACCACGACCACGCCGACCTGGACCACGGTCCCCTGGCGCCCCTCCGCCGGCGGGAGGAGGTCCGAGGTCATCAGGACGTGCAGGGTGTAGAGCGTCAGCGTCATGGCCCCGGCGCCGGTGAGGACGGTGACGAGGTGACGGGCGGGTCCGTCGAGGGCACGCAGCGCCCACACGAGCAGTGCTACCACCGCGAGGGCGGCACCACCGGTGCGGAGCAGGTCGAAGGTGGTGCTGGAGTGCGGGGCCGAGACCAGCAGCCACTGCCACGCGCCGTCGACCGGGGTCTGACCGTAGAGGCCGGTGTCGATGAGGCGGTGCAGGCGCTCGAGCGCCTCCTCGTCGTCACGACCGACCAGCAGCCACAGGTCCCGGTCGAGCCGGCGGACCGTGCCCTCGCGCGCCAGCAACCGGTCCGAGACCAGCTCGGCCGCTGCGGCGACCAGGGCCGCCGCCACGGCGACCAGGCCGAGGACCCGCCCCGGCACCCGACGCAGGTCCAGCCGGCCCAGCGCCATCCCGGCCAGCAGGTAGGCGCTCCACACCAGCACGGGGTAGTAGCCGGTGAACAGCACCTCGGAGGCCAGTCGGCCCGGCTCCTCGAGCCCCTCGATCGAGGGGCTGTCGTAGCCGCGCGGCGGCAGCCCGGGACGCACCCACCACAGCAGCACGGGCGTGACCAGGGTCGCGAGGAGGCAGAGCACCGCCAGCAGCCGGGCGCTGCACCCGACGAGCAGCACGCCGATGGCCAGCAGCACGGCGTAGTTGACCAGGATCACCGCCACGCCGGAGTCGACCCCACCGAGGACCAGGCCCAGGAGCCCCACGCCCAGGGCCCGCACCAGGAGGCCGGCGCTGCGGGCCACGCGCGCCTCACCGCGCAGCGGTCGGGGGCCGCCGGTCATCAGGGACAGGCTGACCCCCGCCAGCAGCGCGAAGAGTGCGGAGGCGCGTCCGGAGAGCACCTCGGCCACCCACGTGGGGTCACCGGAGTCACTGCGGGTGGCCAGCAGGTGGGTGGCCATCATCCCCAGCAGGGCCAGGAACCGGGCCGCGTCGAGGCCGACCAGCCGCCCCTGCGCCCGCGCGCCCGTCGTGCCCACCGGGAGGGACGTCCGGGCTAGAAGCCGAGCCGGCGCTCGGGCTGGGCCTCACGCCGCACGACCTCGCCCTTGGCGTGGGCGCTGTCGCGCAGCGAGGCCTGGAAGGCGACCATCCGCTCGCGCAGCCCGGGGTCGGAGGCGGCCAGGATCCGGACGGCCAGCAGGCCGGCGTTGCGGGCGTTGCCGACCGCGACCGTGGCGACCGGGACGCCGGCGGGCATCTGGACGATCGAGAGCAGCGAGTCCATGCCGTCGAGGTACTTCAGCGAGACCGGCACCCCGATGACCGGCAGCGGCGTGACGGCGGCGAGCATGCCCGGCAGGTGGGCTGCTCCCCCGGCGCCGGCGATGATGACCGACAGTCCCCGCTCGGCGGCCTGCTCGCCGTAGGCCAGCATCTCGTGGGGCATCCGGTGCGCCGAGACGACGTCGGCCTCGATCTCCACGTCGAACTCCCGGCACGCCTCGGCCGCGGCCTGCATGACCGGCCAGTCCGAGTCGGACCCCATGACGATGCCGACCCGGGCGCCGCTCCCCGTGCCGGTGACCTGCTCGCTCATCTCACTCGCTCTCGTTGCCGAGGTCACCGCGGAACCAGGCCGCGGCGTGCCGCGCCCGCTCCAGGCAGTCCTCGAGGTCGTCGCCGTAGGCGTTGACGTGGCCGACCTTGCGGCCCGGACGCATCTGCTTGCCGTAGAGGTGGACCCGCAGGTGAGGATCGCGGGCCAGGGCGTGCGGGTAGCCGTCGTAGAGCCGCCCCACCTCGGGGTCGGGCCCGCCGAGGATGTTGACCATGACCGTCCATCGCTCGCGCGGGGCGGGCGAGCCCAGCGGCAGGTCCATGACGGCGCGCAGGTGGTTCTCGAACTGGGAGGTGACCGCACCGTCCTGCGTCCAGTGGCCGGTGTTGTGCGGGCGCATCGCCAACTCGTTGACCAGGATGCGCCCGTCGGTGGTCTCGAAGAGCTCGACGGCCAGGATGCCGGTCACGCCCAGCTCGCCGGCCAGGCGCAGGGCGATCTCCTGCGCGCGGCCCGCGAGCTCCTCGGAGAGGTCGGGCGCCGGTGCGACGACCTCGTGGCAGATCCCGTCGAGCTGGGTGGAGGCGACGACGGGGTACGCCGCGGCCTGGCCGCTCGGCGAGCGCGCGACGAGTGCGGAGAGCTCGCGCCGGAAGTCGACGAGCTCCTCGGCGAGCACCTGGACACACGCCGCCTCGGCCGCCGAGAAGGCCTCCGCGCAGTCGGCCGCCTCGCGCACGACCCACACGCCCTTGCCGTCGTAGCCGCCGCGGGTGGTCTTCAGGACGCAGGGGAACCCGAAGGCGACCACCTCGTCGACGTCTGCCACGACGGCGTTGCGCGGGCAGGGCACGTCCAGCTCGGCCAGGCGGCGGCGCATCACGGCCTTGTCCTGGGCGTGGACGAGCGCGTCGGGGCCGGGACGGACGGCCACGCCGTCGGCCTCCAGGGCGTGCAGGTGCTCGGTCGGCACGTGCTCGTGGTCGAAGGTCACGACCGGACAGCCGTCGGTGACCCGACGCAGCGTCGGCAGGTCGCGGTAGTCGCCGACGAGCTGGTCGACGACGACCTGGGCGGCGGAGACGCCCTCGGCCTCGGCGAGCAGGCGCAACGGCAGGCCGAGCGCGATGGCCGGCTGGGCCATCATCCGGGCGAGCTGACCGCCCCCGATGACGGCGAGGGTGGGCGCGTGGGACTCAGGCACCGGGTCAGCCTAGGGCCGCTCCCGTGGTGGTGGCGTCGCGGGGTCAGGCGGCCGGCGAGGACTTCTCGAAGCGCAGGCCCTTGCCACGGATCGTGGTGATCAGGTGCGGGTGGCGCGAGTCGTCGCCCAGCTTGCGTCGGACCCAGCCGAGGTGGACGTCGATGGTCTTCGAGGAGGTCCAGAACGACGTGTGCCACACGTCGCGCATCAGCTCCTCGCGGGTGACGATGTCCCCGGCGCGGCTGATGAGGGCGTGAACGAGGTCGAACTCCTTGCGGGAGAGCGTGATCTCCTCTCCTGCGCGCCAGGCGCGGCGGGTGGTGGGATCGATGCTGATTTCCTGGACCTTGATCACCCGCACATCGTAAAAAGCAAAATGATTCCCCGGTAGGGGTTTGGCCCGACATGACAGTGACCTCTTCCTGCCAAGAGTCGGCCCCTAGGCCGCCTCCGTGGCCCTCCGCGGGCAGCATCGGGCCAGGTGGGACGGGGATCAGGGCCCGTCGGCCGCGTGGGGATGTCGGGATTGACGCGATCGCATGACTCGACTTGACAGACTCATCTGTCAGTTCCGTCCCCATCCCCCCGGGCGGTCCAGACCTCCGGTCGTCCGAGGCGTCAGTGCCGACGTACGGCGACGGGCTCGACGATCCCGAAGCCGCGGACCGGCCGCGCGGCCATCCGCCGGGTCTCGAACTGGTCGGCCGGCAGCCGTGCCGCGGTGCCGGAGTCGATGATGATGCGGTTGCGGCGCGCGACGTTGGTCAGCCGCGCGGCCATGTTGACCGGCGGGCCGAAGACGTCCCCGAGCCGCATGACGACCGAGCCGCTGGCCAGGCCGACGCGCACGTCCGGCATCCGCGGGTCGCGACCGATGACCTGGATGATCCCCTCGGCGGTGTCGTAGGCGCGGACGGTGTCGTCGTTCACGAAGAGCACCGAGTCGCCGATGCTCTTGATCACCCGCCCCCGCTGGCTGGCAACGACGTCGGCACAGCGCATCTCGAAGAGCTCGACGAGGTCGCCGATGCGGTCCTCGGTGAGGGTGTTGGACAGGGCGGTGAACCCGACGATGTCGGCGAAGCCCACGGTGAGGTCGGTGACGTGCAGGTCCTCGTCGTCCTGGTCGGCCAGGGCCTCGATCCGGCCCGCCGCCGCGGCGAGGTGACGGCGCCAGGCGTAGATCAGCAGCTCCTCGAAGGGCCGCGAGAACTGCTCGACCAGCGCCACGGCCGTGTCGATGCGTGTGCGTCCGGAGCCCTCCGCCGTCATCTCCTCGACCCGCTGGGTCAGCGAGGAGATCTCCCAGTCGGCCAGGCGCGCCATCGTCTGGCCCAGCGCCCGGGTGAGGTTGACGGCCAGGTCCATGTCGAGCAGGCCGGCCTCCATGACCCCGGCGAGCAGTCGCATCGCATCGGCGTCGGCGGCCAGGAACGCGGGGGTGTCGTCGGGGTACTCCGGGAACCCCAGCGCCCGCCAGAGCCGGCGCGCCTGCTCGCCGGTGACGCCGGCGGCGTCGGCGAGCTCCGGGGCGGTCAGCTCGGGCAGCCCACCCAGGATCGCCTGCTCGAGGTCGCCGGGCTGGGGGCCGGTCACGGGGCCGGTCACGGGGCCGGTCACGGGGCCGCTCGTGGGAGCACCCCCCGAGCCGGGCTCGGGGTCAGGCGCCCTCGTCATGACGACCACCCCGGGAGTGCAGAGCGTGCAGCAGGTCGTTGAGCCGGGCCTGGGCCTCGCGCACCCGCGGGATGTCGGGGAGCGCGACCGCGCCGTCCGGGCTCGCGTCACCGATCACGAGGGTGCCGCACCCCAGGAGACGGTCGCTGAGGTGCCGCTCGACCTGCACGTCGCTGATGCGGGACAGGGGGATGTCGTGGCCGCGGCGGGTCAGCACGCCGGTCCGCGTGATGATGCGGCGGTCGGTGATCGTGTAGTGCCCCACCAGCCAGGTCAGCAGCGGCCACACGAACAGCCACAGCACTCCCAGCGCGACCGCGCCCCAGACGATCCACGCCAGCAGCCGCTGGTCGCCGTCGACGCGGGTCTCCACGAACGTCCCCACCGCGAGCAGCAGCACGAGCGCGAGGACCGGCAGCAGCAGCGCCTTGGGGTGGGTGCGCGTGGAGACGACGACCCGCTCCCCCTCGCTCAGCAGCGTGCGTGAGATGGCCACGTCCCGATCATGTCACCTCCGGCCGTCGGCGCGCCCTCAGGCGGGTCGGACGTGGACGACGTCGCCCGCTCCCACGGGCACCTCGGGCCCGGCGGCCGGGGCCACGACCAGGCGGCCGTGCTCGTCGATCGAGGTGGCCCGCCCGACCAGTCGGCTGCCGTCAGGGAGGGAGACCTCGACGTCGCGCCCGACGGTGCCGCAGACCCGGGTGTAGGACTCGCGCAGCCGTGCGACGGATCCGTCCTCGACGCCGGCCTGCCAGGCGCCGTAGGACTCCAGCAGGGTGTCGACCAGCGAGGCGAGCAGGACGGTGCGGTCGGGCACGGGGTGCCCGAGGCCCTCGGACTCGACCAGCAGGGAGGTCGCCGTGGGCACCGGGAGCTCCTCCGCGGCCACCAGCACGTTGAGGCCGATGCCCACCACGGCAGCCGGGCCCTCGGGGGTCTCGACGCGCTCCACGAGGATCCCGGCCACCTTGCGGTCACCGATGAGGACGTCGTTGGGCCACTTGAGGACGGCGCCGAAGCCCGCACCGGCCAGGGCCTTGGCCACGGCGTACCCCGTCAGCAGCGGCAACCACGGCCAGGTGGCCGACGGGACCTCGGGGCGCAGGAGCGTGGAGAAGGTGAGGGCGCTGCCCGCGGGGGTCTCCCACGTGCGGTCCAGGCGCCCGCGGCCGGCGGTCTGGTGCTCGGTGGCCACCACCAGGCCCTCGGGCGCCCCCTCGCGGGCCCGCTCGGCCAGGACGGCGTTGGTCGACGGCGTGTGCGGGAGCACCTCCACGCCCAGGGACGCGAGGCGGCCGGGGTCGAGGGGGTTGTCGACAGGTGGGCGCTGGTCCGAGGCGTCGGTCACGGGCACTAGATTGGCGTACGACGCACCGACGGACCAGAGGAGAGTCGCACCTGTGAGCGCAGCGCCGGACCAGAGCCCCGAGGCCGAGGGCCTCGACATCCACACCACGGCCGGCAAGCTGGCCGACCTGGACCGTGACCCGCCCCTACGGCGACGGCGTCGTGACCGGCTACGGCACCATCGACGGCCGCCAGGTCTGCGTGTTCTCCCAGGACTTCACCGTCTTCGGCGGCTCGCTGGGCGAGGTCTACGGCGAGAAGATCGTCAAGGTCATGGACCTGGCCATCAAGACCGGCTGCCCGATCATCGGCATCAACGAGGGCGCCGGCGCCCGCATCCAGGAGGGTGTGGTCTCCCTCGGTCTCTACGGCGAGATCTTCCGCCGCAACGTGCACGCCTCGGGCGTGATCCCGCAGATCTCTATGATCATGGGCAACTGCGCCGGCGGGCACGTCTACTCCCCCGCCGTCACCGACTTCACCGTGATGGTCGACCAGACCTCGGCGATGTTCATCACCGGCCCCGACGTCATCAAGACCGTCACCGGCGAGGACGTCTCCATGGAGGAGCTCGGCGGCGCGCGGACCCACAACACCCGCTCCGGCAACGCGCACTACATGGGGTCCGACGAGGAGGACGCCATCGAGTACGTCAAGGCGCTGCTGTCCTACCTGCCCCAGAACAACCTCGACGAGCTCCCGACCTTCCCCGAGGACCCGGTCATGGAGATCACCGACGAGGACCGGGCGCTGGACACGATCATCCCCGACGGGGCCAACCAGCCCTACGACATGCACGACGTCATCGGCTCGATCGTCGACGACGGCGAGTTCCTCGAGGTCCAGGAGCTCTTCGCGCCCAACCTGATCATCGGCTACGGCCGGGTCGAGGGCTCGCCGGTCGGTGTCGTGGCCAACCAGCCGATGCAGTTCGCCGGGACCCTCGACATCGACGCCTCGGAGAAGGCCGCGCGCTTCGTGCGGTTCTGCGACGCCTTCAACATCCCGGTCCTGACCCTCGTCGACGTGCCCGGCTTCCTGCCCGGCACCGACCAGGAGTGGAACGGCATCATCCGACGCGGCGCCAAGCTGATCTACGCCTACTCCGAGGCCACCGTCCCGCTGGTCACCGTCATCACCCGCAAGGCCTACGGCGGCGCCTACGACGTGATGGGCTCCAAGCACCTCGGCGCCGACATCAACGTCGCCTGGCCCACCGCCCAGATCGCGGTCATGGGCGCGCAGGGCGCGGCCAACATCGTGCACCGCAAGACCCTGGCGGCGATCGAGGCCGAAGGCGGGGACGTCGAGGCCAAGCGGGCCGAGCTGATCGACGAGTACGAGACCACCCTGGCCAACCCCTACATCGCGGCCGAGCGCGGTTACATCGACGCCGTCATCCAGCCCCACGAGACCCGCGTCGAGGTCATCCGCGCGCTGCGCCTGCTGAAGACCAAGCGCGCGAGCCTGCCGGCCAAGAAGCACGGGAACATCCCGCTGTGAGCGAGGACCAGAAGCCGCTGCTGCGGGTGGTCAACCCCGACGCGACGCCGGAGGAGGTCGCCGCCGTCGTGGCGGTGCTCTCCGCCCTCGGCGGCGGTGCTCCCGCGCCGGCGCCGCCGCGCTCGCAGTGGGCCTCGCCGCACCGCCAGGTCCGGCGCACCCTGCCGCACGGGGCAGGTGCGTGGCGCGCAAGTGGCCTCCCTCACTGAGAGGTTCCACTAGCATTCGTCCACAGGAAGTCCTGAGGAGATCTTGAGCCTCCACAGGGCGCGGTCTTGAGGTCGACTCCCCAGACTCGTGGTGAGGCGCCGACAGGGCGCCAGCCATGGGAGAGACGAATGAGCGACGACACCCGGCTCGACAGCCGGCCGCAGACGTGGGCGCCCCCCGCGCCCTCCTCGGCCGTGCCCGACTACGTGCGCCGGTCCGACCCAGGGATGGAGGCCTACGCCGACGACTTCATGGACGGCCTGGACTCCATCCCGACCTACCGTCCCACCGTCGGCTGCATCATCCCCGCCTACAACGAGGCCGAGACGATCGCCGGCGTGCTGGACTCGCTGCTCGGCGAGCAGCACACGACGATCTACGTCCACGACATCGGCAAGAACCCCGACAAGAAGGTCGGGGCGCTCAACTACGGCTACTCCCTGGTCGAGCACATGGACTACCTGCTCGGCGTCGACGGCGACACCACGCCCGAGCCGGACGCGATCCAGCACCTGGTCGACGAGATCGCCAGCGACGACCGGATCGGCGGCATCTCCGCGATCTACTCCATCGACGACAGCGCGCTGAACAGCTGGATGGAGAAGTTCCTGATCGCCGGGCAGCGCGCCCAGTTCTCGGCGTTCAACATGCAGAACCTCCTCAAGGGCCGCAACATGGCGGTGCTCGGCGGGCAGTTCTCCATCTTCTCCACGCAGGCGCTGCGCGACGTGATGCGCGACAGCCACCAGCGCACCCCCTGGGTGAGCGACTCCGAGGTCGAGGACTCGCTGCTGTCGCTGCAGATCAAGTCCGCGGGCTACCTCACCAAGATCTCCGCCCGGGCCCGCGCCCACGTGGGCGGCATGAACACCCTGCGCTCCCTGGACGCCCAGCAGGTGAAGTGGAACTTCGGCGCCATCGACCTGATGTGGCCCGGCCAGCGCGGCGACACCCGCGGGCAACCGTTCCACCCGAACCTGCGGCTGCGCTGGTTCGAGCACCTCTCGATGGTGCAGAACATGACCACCCGGTTCCTGTTCATGGTGCTGCTGGCGTGGTCGCTGCTCTTCGACGCCTTCGTGTTCAGCCCGCTGTGGCTGATCCCACCGCTGGCCGCGGTGTGGCTGAACTTCCGGGTGGCGCACTCGATGGAGTTCCGCAACAAGCGCGACTACCTCTTCGTGCTGCTGATCTTCCCGGCCGAGCTCTACATGTTCACGCGGATGGGGCACTTCGTCCGCGCGTGGTGGAAGTTCTTCACCAACCAGCAGTCCGACAACTGGGCCGCGCAGGCCAAGGCCGAGCGCGGCAAGGGTTCGGCCTGGATGTACCCCTTCGCCATCGCCGGCGCGATCTACGCCGTCCTGGTGGCCGGCTGGGAGTTCGGGCCGTGGAGCGTCGACCTCAAGTCCGACGTCCTCTACGTGGGGTGGCGCGTGCTCGGGGTGCTCACGATCCTGCAGACTGCCTGGATGATCATCAAGGCCAGCAAGCGCTACAAGGGGTACAAGGCATGAGTCACCGCTCCGCGCGCGGCCGGTCGGCCGCGCGGACCGTCGCGCTCGCCCTCGCGGCCTCGCTCACGCTGAACGGCTGCGGGCTGCTCGACAACGGCGGCAGCGAGCCCACGCCCGCGGAGACCGAGCCGGCGCTCGAGCGGGTCTACGACTCCCAGTTCACCCGCGACGGCACCTTCCAGAGCCACATCTCGGTCGACGGGGCCGAGGACATCGACTTCGTCTACACGCTCTACCCGACCAAGTCCACGCCGCGCACCAACGAGTGGTACCCCCGCGGCAAGAAGTTCTTCTCCTTCACCTTCCAGGCCTACGACCTCGCCCAGGACCTGCGCGACCCCTTCCGCACCAAGCGCAAGGTCTACCTGTCGAAGATCAAGGTCACCTCGCGGACCATCACGAGCGGGGGCGGCAAGACCCAGCGCCCCTACCAGCTCAACGCGGTCGCCAAGAACATCACCTTCGACCCCGAGCCTCTCTCGACGAAGTACGGCATGCTCATCACCTCGCCCAAGGGCGCCTTCGAGCTGCGCAACCAGGCCATCAAGCCGACCTCGCTCGACACCCGGGGCATCGACCTGATGTTCACCGCCACCGTGTGGATCCAGACCGAGGCCGGTGGCTCGGAGTACATCCAGCGCGAGGTCGAGCAGACGGTCCCGATCGCGATCTTCGAGTCCGAGGAGAAGACCGAGGTCACGAAGATCCCGGTGAACGCGAACTGACTCCGCGAAGCGTCAGAGGGCCTCGGCCAGCCGGTAGCCCACGCCGCGCACCGTCTCGATGAACTTCGGGTTCGTGGAGTCGTCGCCGATCTTGCGGCGCAGGTTGGCCACGTGCACCTCGACCGAGCGCTTGTCGGCCTCGTTGACGAAGTACGACGTGACGTACTGCTGACCGCGCATCGTCAGGACCAGGTCGGCCTTCGAGCGCACCCGGCGGCCGGTGCTGAGCAGTGAGGCCAGCAGGTCGAACTCCGTGCGGGTCAGGTCGACCGACCCGCCGTCGACGGTCACGATCCGCGTCTCGTTGTTGAGCGCCAGGCCGTTGAACCGGATCCACGCGCCGTCGGGCGCGGGACCTCCGGGCCCGGCGGCCACGGGCGGCACCGGTTGACCGGGCACGGCCTGGAGGTAGGTCTGCTGGGCCGGCTGCTGCACGGGCGCCGGCTGCTGCTGGACCGTTACCGGCTGCTGCTGGACGGGCGGCGGCTGGACCGGCGGCTGCTGCTGGACGGGCGGCTGGTAGGCCGGCGGCGCCGGCTCGGCCGGCCGGGCGGCGTGGGCGCCACCGCGCGGGGCGTCGTCGGCGAACTCCCGCGCCGCCTTGGTGGCCCAGGACTCCTCCTCCGGGGGCGCGGGCGAGGCGGCAGCGGCGCCGCCGACGTCCGAGCGTCCGCGGGGACGTCGCAGCATCGAGTCCGCACGGGCACGCAGCTCGCGCGGGCGGAAGGGCTTGACGAGGTAGTCGTCGGCGCCGGCCTCGAAGCCGGTCACGACGTCGATCTCGTCACCGAGGGCGGTGATGAAGATCAGGTAGGTGTTGCTGAACTCGCGCAGCCGCTTGGCGACGGCGAAGCCGTCCATGCCGGGCATGTTGACGTCGAGCGTGGTGATCAGCGGGTTGTGCCGGCGGACGGCGTCGACCCCCTCGAGGCCGTCCTCGGCCAGGACGGTGCGGAAGCCGGACTGGCTCAGCACGAGGTCGATGAGGTCCCTGACGTCGGGGTCGTCCTCGATGATGACGGCGGTCCAGTCGGCACCTTCCATGCGCGGGAGCCTATAGCAGGCATAGGATCACCATCCGGCGGCACGGGCAAGTTCGACCGCCATGTCGAGGTAGACCTCCCCCGCGGGCGGCCCCTGGTTGCAGGTCCCGTCGGACTCGGCGGGCGGTTTGACCCACAGGTAGGCGTCCAGGCCGGTGCCGTCGGCGACGTACCCCGGCAGCTTGCCCAGGGCCCGACCGTCGGGGTTGCACCAGACCTCGGTGGCGCCGTTGCCGTTGCGACCCCGATCGGTGATCCAGTGGGTGCCACCCAGCGCCGCGCTGAGCCGCTCGGCGAAGACGAGCTCGTCGGCGTCGGTCTGGTAGTTGGAGACGTTGGTGCTGAAGCCGCGCACCCGGTCGATACCGACGTCGCGAAGCATCTGGGCCATCGGCCGCACCGCGACCCAGTCGGAGTGGCCGGCGTCGACGTACGTCGTGACCCCCGCGGTCGCCAGGACGTCGACGGCCTCCCCCAGCAGGCGCACCCGCTGGTCGACCACATCGCACTCCGGAGCCGAGGCCAGCGCGTCGGGTTCCACCACCACCGCGGCCGTCGCATCGGCGGCCGCGAGGGCGTCGGCCACCTCCTGGACCCACGGACGGTAGGACTCCTCCTCCATCCCGCCGGCGGAGAACCCGCCGGAGCAGTCGCGACCCGGGATGCCGTAGAGCACGAACAGCGGCACCTCGTCCCGCTCCTCGGTGGTGGCGACCAGGTCGGCGACGTACTCCCCGACGGTGCCGCGGGGGAACTGCTCGGGGGTGAGCCAGATCCCCGACGGCACCGCCGCCATCCGCATGAGCAGGTCGGCGTCGTCGGCCCGCCCGTCGGCGCGCAGCTGGTCGGCCGCCCGGCGCGTCCGGTTGAGGGGGTCGACGTACTGGGCGCGCTCGGCGAAGACGTTGCGGGCCTGGGGATCAGCCTCCTCGAAGGGGCCCCACTCCTGCCCGCGGGCGAGGAGCACCCCGACGACGACCAGCGCCACCGCGACCCCTGCTGCCAGGAGGACCTTCACGATCCCGTGCTCCCCACGACCCACGAGCGCCATGCTCCCATCATGCCGCTGCCTCATGCCGCTGCCGGGAGGCCGGTACGGTCCGTGCCGTGCCGACCTTCGTGCTCGCCTCCGCCTCGCCCGCCCGCCTCGCCACGCTGCGCAGCGCCGGCCTCGACCCGGTCGTCGTCGTGTCCGGCGTCGACGAGTCCGTGCTGGACGGGTTGCCGCCCGCCGAGCTGGCCGTCGGGCTGGCCGAGCTCAAGTGCCGCGCCGTCCTGGAGCGGGACGAGGTGCCCGAAGGCGCCCTGGTCCTGGGGTGCGACTCGGTGCTCGAGCTGGACGGTCAGGCCCTGGGCAAGCCCGGCTCCCCCGAGGAGGCGACCCGGCGCTGGACCGCGATGCGCGGGCGCAGCGGGGTGCTGCGCACCGGTCACTGCCTGCGCGACACCGCCAGCGGAGCGGAGCGGTCGGTCACCGCGTCCACCACCGTCCACTTCGCCAGCCCCAGCGACGAGGAGGTCGCGGCGTACGTCGACCGCGGCGAGCCGCTGCACGTCGCCGGCGCCTTCACCGTCGACGGGCTCGGTGGCGCCTTCGTGCGTGGCATCGAGGGGGACCACCACAACGTCGTGGGCGTCAGTCTCCCGGTGCTGCGGGAGATGGTCGGGGAGCTCGGTCACCGGTGGACCGATCTCTGGGCTCCGCGCGCTTGAACACCCACATCCGGAACAGCGCGAAGCGGGTCAGGAAGCCCAGGAAGAGCCCCACCACGTTGGCCGCGACGTTGTCCGCGACCGCGGAATCGAGCATCAGCACGTTGCGGCTGCCCCACAGGCAGATCACCGGGATGACCAGGCTGGCGGTGCTGATCGCGAAGAACAACGGCGCCCCGCCGAGGAAGCCGGTGGCCTCACGGTGGCGGAAGGCCCAGACCCGGCTGAGCTGGTAGGTCAGCAGCATCGAGATGCTGTTGGCGATCAGGAACGCAGTGACCGGGTAGCCGTTGAGCCACGCACCGGCACCGCCCGGCTCCCAGTGCACGAGCCAGTTGAACAGCCCTGCGGCGACCAGGGACGCCACCGTCCCGATCACCGCGGAGCGGCTGAACTCGCGACGGATGCTCACCGGGCCATCCTGGCCCAGGGCTCACTCGACCGGCAGACCCAGTCCACGAGCGATCAGCATCCGCTGGACCTCCGAGGTGCCCTCGCCGACCTCGAGCACCTTGGCGTCCCGGTAGAAGCGGGCGACGGGGTACTCCTCCATGAAGCCGTAGCCGCCGAAGACCTGGGTGGCGATGCGGGTGGCGGTCACCGCCGACTCGGTGGAGTAGAGCTTGGCGACCGCGGCCGCCTGCTTGAACTCCTGGTACGGCGCACCCGCGTCCTTCAGCGCCGCGGCCCGGTAGGTCAGCATCCGCGACGCGTGGAGCATGACCTCGAGGTCGGCGATCTGGAACGCCACGCCCTGCTTGCGACCGATCGGGCCCCCGAAGGTCTGGCGCTCACCGGCGTACTCGACGGCCATGTCCAGGCAGGCCTGGATGCAGCCGACCGACAGCGCCGAGATGGCGACCCGGCCGTCGTCGAGGGTCGCGAGGAACTGCGCGTAGCCGCGGCCCTGCTGCCCGAGCAGGTGGTCGGCGGGGACGTGGCAGTCCTCGAAGGAGAGCGGGTGGGTGTCGGAGGCGTGCCAGCCGAGCTTGTCGTAGGCCTTCTCCGCGGTGAACCCGGGCGTGCCGGAGGGGACCATGATCGCGGAGATCTCGGGCCGGCCGTCCTCCCGCGTGCCGGTGCGCGCGGTGACCGTGACCAGCGAGGTGATCGAGGAGCCGGAGTTGGTGATGAACTGCTTGGCCCCGTTGACGACCCACTCGCCGTTGACGAGCTCGGCCTTGGTGCGGGTGGCACCGGCGTCGGAGCCGGCACCGGGCTCGGTGAGGCCGAACCCGGCCAGCTGCTCACCGGCCACGAGCGCGGGCAGCCACTGCTCCTTCTGGGCGTCGGTGCCGTAGGTCAGGATCGGGTTGATCCCCAGGCCGACGCCGGCCTGCAGGGTGATGCCCATCGACTGGTCGACGCGGCCGATCTCCTCGATCGCCACGCACAGGCTGGTGAAGTCGCCGTCCTCGCCCGCGCCGCCGAACTCCTCGGGCGCGGTGAGGCCGAACAGCCCGAGGGCGCCCATCTTCTGCACCACGTCCACCGGGAAGTGGTGCTCGCGGTCCCACTGGGCGGCGTGCGGCGCGATCTCGGCCTGCGCGAACTCACGGACGCTGCGTCGGAACTCCTCGTGCTCCCGGGAGAGCTCGAACGGGGTGCCGGTGGGGTGGGTGCCAGTCATGGCGGCGAGACTACCGCCGTTGGTTAGCGGTTGTTAACCACCAGGGGCGGGGTGCTGATGACGATCGGCTCGCCGAGCAGCCCCACCGTCACGGTGATCGAGCCGGTCTCGGTGTCCACGGCCACGTCAAGCGGCGGCGTCTGCGGCTCCGGCTCGGGCTCCGGCTCGGGCTCGGGCTGGGTCGGGGTGCCGGGCGCCGGCGTCCCCGTGGACGGCGGGTCGGACGGCTGGTCCGACCCCGGGCTGGACGCCGGGGTGCTCGGGGCAGGCGCCGAGGTGGCGCCGGAGCCGGCCGGCGTCTCCGCGCCGGCGGACCGCTCGAGCGCGGCTGCCGTGGGTGCGATGCGCGCACCGGCGAGCACCACGACCTCGGGGGCGTCCACCTCGGGCACCTCGGGGGCATCCGCGGCCGCGGCGGGCGGGGCCGCGACGACGACGTCGAGGGGGGCCTCACCGCCCTGCAGGCCGCCGAGGAGGGCGAAGGCGGTCACCGCGGTGGCCGCGAGGCCGACGCCGATGCCGATCCGGCGTCGGTCGACCGGCTCAGCGGGGCGCTCGACGCCCGGCACCCAGCTGCGGCGCGGGCGGGCCCTGAGCCAGGAGGCGCCCTCGGCCCCGAGGGCCATGCCGGCCACCCGCGGGCGCAGCGACCCGTGCAGGGCCAGGATTTCCTCGACAGCGGGGGCGCAGTCGGAGCAGGCGGCGGCGTGGGCGCGCAGGGTGCGCTCCCGTGCGGCGTCGACGACGAGGTCCTCGGTGCGGTGGGCGGCCACCAGGGCGCACCCCTCTCCGCTGCCGACCGGCAGGCGGCGCAGCACGGTCTGGCGG
>LULW01000412.1_pt1 | contig 22579 bp, 32 predicted proteins | sample 729531 | NCBI WGS metagenome assembly LULW01 (sample SAMN03860279, study PRJNA289734) | marine metagenome | biome: seawater column; feature: ocean; material: water; isolation source: Red Sea water column Station 108 - depth 10m | place: Saudi Arabia: Red Sea | collected 2011-10-15 | depth 10 m | reverse complement strand
GTGCAATTACACAACAAAGCTGTCCGTATAAATGCGATCGATACCCCAGAGAGCCGTATAAATATTAAAAGATACCCAGAAAGAGCAAAAGAGAAAGAACTTGGTTTACTAGCAAAACAAAAACTGAAAGAATGGTTAGTCGGAGATATAACAATTAAATCTTATGGGACAGATAAATATGGAAGAGTATTAGCGGATGTCTTTTGTGAAAAAGGTAATGTCGCTGATTTGCTTAAAAAAGAAAACCTTGCTGTCGATTATCACGGCGGCACAAAAACTAAAATATGGGGAAACTAATATGGAAAAAATGGAAATTTCACAAGAAGGTTTAGCACTTATCAAACGCTTTGAGGGGTGCTCTTTAACCTCCTACTTATGTCAAGCAAACGTACCCACTATTGGATTTGGAAGCACTCGTGGCGTTCAAATGGGTATGGAAATATCACAAGAAAGAGCCGATGCTTTGTTATTAGAGGACGTGGCTGACTTTGAAGAAGCGGTTAATGAATGTGTTAAAGTGCCATTAACACAAAATCAATTCGATTCGATTGTAGCCTGGTGCTTCAACATCGGTGAAAACGCCATGCGTAATTCAACACTTTTGAAAGTTTTGAATAATTCTGAGTACCAAAAAGTACCAAGTGAAATGAAACGATGGAACAAAGTAACTGTAAATGGCGAGAAGGTAGTAAGTGATGGTTTAATGAGACGACGTGAAGCCGAAAGTTTACTTTTCAAAGATGAACCATGGCACGAAGTTTGACGATATGTAATACTACCCACAGACGCTATGGGCGTTTAGAGTTGGGTGGTTATACGTCACTACCTGACCACCTAACTCGACTGTGAGCGAAATTTCATTCAAAGACTTTGATATTTTATCTGAGCAAGATAAAGCAGAAGCTTTAGCTTTGCTAGGTAGATACGAGCAACTTGACATGCAAGATGCTTGTCAAAATGATTTCATATCTTTTGTAAATCACATGTGGCCTGATTTTATTGAGGGCAGACACCACAAAATAATAGCCGAAAAATTTAATAAAATAGCAGAGGGTAAACTAAAAAGGCTAATAGTCTGTTTACCGCCAAGACACTCTAAGTCTGAGTTTGCATCAACCTTCTTTCCAGCTTGGATGATGGGCAAAAAAGGTAATCTTAAAATTATACAAACCACACACACCGCAGAACTAGCTGTACGATTTGGAAGAAGAGTCAGAAACATAATCGATAGCGAGGAGTATCAACATATTTTTCCTGATTTGAAATTACAAGCAGACAATAAAAGTGCTGGTCGATGGACAACAAATAAAGATGGTGAGTCTTTCTATGCAGGTGTTGGTGGAGCTATTTCAGGTCGTGGTGCTGATTTATTAATAATCGACGATCCTCACTCAGAGCAAGATGCTTTGTCACCCAAAGCTATGGAATCAGCTTATGAGTGGTACACATCAGGTCCAAGGCAACGTCTACAGCCTGGAGGCATCATCGTTATAGTTATGACGCGTTGGAGCACCAAAGATTTGGTTGGAAGCGTATTAAAAAAGCAGTCAGATGAGTTTGCGGATCAATGGGAGGTAATAGAGTTTCCAGCTATTATGCCTGATTCGGAAAACCCTTTATGGCCTGAGTTTTGGAAAAAAGATGAGTTACTTAGCGTAAAAGCGTCTTTGCCAATATCAAAATGGAACGCACAATGGATGCAGAACCCTACAGCAGAAGAAGGATCTATAGTAAAAAGAGAATGGTGGAATCGTTGGGAAGATGAAGACATACCGCCTTATTCTTATGTCATACAGAGTTACGATACGGCTTTTTCAAAAAAAGAAACCGCAGACTATTCTGCTATAACGACTTGGGCAATATTCAATCGTGGCGATGAAAACGCAGATGAAATTATTTTATATAACCACCTGGGCAATTTTTAATCGTGGCGATGAAAACAATGACGAAATAATATTATTAGATGCAAAAAGAGTTAGATGCGATTTTCCAGAACTAAAAAAACTTGCACTAGAAGAGTACAGATATTGGGAACCAGATTGTGTGCTAATCGAAGCAAAAGCATCAGGTACACCACTTACACACGAACTCAGACGTATGGGCATACCAGTTACAGCTTACGCACCTAGTCGTGGACAAGATAAAGTTGCACGAATGAATAGCGTTGCTCCCATTTTCGAGTCCGGGATGGTTTGGGCACCTGAACATGATTTTGCAGATGAGGTTATCGAAGAAATGGCATCCTTCCCTTTTGGGGATTATGACGACTATTGTGATAGTGCTACAATGGCTTTGATGCGTTTTAGGCAAGGCGGTTTTATCTCTTTGCGAGAAGATTATGAAGAAGAGGTAAAGTTATTAAAAGCTAACAGGACGATATACTATTGAAAATTTTTCTAACTAAATTTATACATGATGGTAAAGAGTATACTGGACCTGATATCCATGCTGAGTGCATGCTCGATGCAGAACTTATAGCTGAATATCACGGCTTAGAGATAGAAGGAGAGCTGACAGGTTTGGTTGATATGGATTTTGATTCTACATCAAGGGTATTACACTAAATTTATGGCGATTGAAAAACAACTAGGCACAGCAGATAACCCTGATATAAGGAACACAAGCTCTGCTGTTGAGATACAACCTGATACCACTAGAGAAGACCAAATTAGAGAAGCTGCTGAAATACTTGTGAGCGGTCAAGAAGTTCTTATAGACGAAGAGATAGCAATAGAAACACCACAAGTAGGGTTTAACGTGAATCTTGCAGAGATTTTGCCAGATGATATTTTACAAAGCATATCAAATGATTTATTGAGCTCTATAAAGGGTGATGTGCAATCTAGAAGTGAATGGGAAAAAACGTACACCGATGGTTTGAAATATCTAGGAATGAAATTTGACGATCAGAGATCGCAACCCTTTGAAGGGAGCTCAGGTGTTATTCACCCAATATTGGCAGAGGCAGTTACTCAGTTCCAAGCTCAGGCTTACAAGGAGATGTTGCCAGCTAAGGGACCTGTAAAAACAGAAATTGTAGGTGCTAGAACAGTTGAAACCGAAAACCAAGCTGAAAGGGTACAAGAGTTTATGAACTATTACATTATGAATGTGATGGAAGAATATGATCCTGAACTAGATCAAATGTTATTTTATTTGCCTCTAGCGGGTTCTGCGTTCAAAAAAGTCTATTTTGACTTTGTACTCAATAGAGCTATGTCTAAATTTATTCCGCCCGAAGACTTAATTGTCCCTTACGAAGCTGCGGATATAAGTAGTGCAGAAAGAATTACACATGTAATCAACATGTCTTCTAATGAAATCAAGAAACAACAACTAACTGGTTTTTATGCAAATGTAGACATAGGTAGCGACGGATATGGTGAGAGTCTATCAGACATAGAAGAGGCGATAGACGATATACAAGGCATATCACCATCTTATAAAGAAAACAGAAACAGAACTGTCTATGAAGTCCATACAGTATTAGATATCGAAGGTTTTGAAGACTTAGATACTAATGGCAACCCTACAGGATTGAAACTTCCCTACATTGTTACTATAGAAGAATCTTCTGGAAAAATACTTAGTATTAGAAGAAACTATCTAGAAAACGATTTATTAAAAAACAAAATAAACTACTTTGTGCAATATAAGTTCATGCCCGGACTAGGATTTTATGGGTTAGGCTTATCACACATGATTGGTGGCTTATCTAAAGCGTCTACGTCAATACTTCGACAGCTTATAGATGCTGGTACATTAGCTAATTTACCTGCTGGTTTCAAAGCTAGAGGTATGCGTATTCGTGACGAAGACGATCCCTTACAGCCTGGAGAGTTTAGAGATATAGATACAACAGGTGGTTCTCTAAGAGAAAACCTAATTCCACTACCAATAAAAGAGCCTAGCAACGTACTTATGCAACTATTAGGACTTTTAGTAGACTCAGGCAAGCGTTTTGCTGCGATTGCCGATATGAACGTAGGTGATATGAACGCCGCTATGCCAGTCGGAACTACTGTAGCTTTGTTGGAGAGAGGCACTAAAGTTATGAGTGCAATTCACAAAAGATTACATTATTCACAAAAACTAGAATTTAATTTACTTGCAAAAGTGTTTGGTGAATCTTTACCACCTGTATACAACTTTCAAGTAGGTTCAGGCCAAAACCAAATAAAATTACAAGACTTTGACGATAGGGTGGACATCATACCAGTCTCAGATCCTAACATTTTCTCACAAAGTCAAAGAGTCACTTTAGCACAAGAACTTTTACAGATGGTACAGTCAAATCCTCAAGTGCATGGAGCTATGGGTATCTATGAGGCTTATAGACGTATGTACGCAGCGTTAGGTGTTGATAATGTAGATTCTTTATTGATGCCTCCACCTGATATGACACCTAAACCTATAGATGCTGGTTTAGAAAACTCTAGTCTTTTGTTGGGACAACCTGCACAAGCCTTTCCTGAACAAAACCATCAAGCACATATAGAAACACATAGAAGTCTATTTTTCACCGATTTGGTAAAAGATAGTCCACAAGTGCAAGCATTGATAATAAGCCATTGCATGCAACATTTACAATTTTTGGCTGCACAACTAGCACAAGAACAAATGCCTGATGAAGTAAAACTGAGAATAGCTGAGATACAAGCACAGATGCAACAAGTCTCGCCAGAAGAAGCACAAATAATCGGACAACAAATACAGATGGTTAATGAACAATACAGCTCCGCTATCATGGCACAGTTAGCTAACGATTTCCTACAATCAATAGGTATGTCAGGCGGTGGTGATCCTTTGGTTGATATACGAAAACAAGAATTAGATTTGCGAAACAAAGAGCTGGATTTAGAATCACAACAATTTGACAGCAAACAAAATCAAAGGGCCCAAGAAAAGATTATGGATAGCGAGCTACAACGTGAGCGCATGAATGTGCAAAAACAAATAGCAGATGATAAACTTGAGGTAGCAATAGACAGACTGAAAACTAATACAGATCTGAAATTGCTTGAATTAGAGAATAAAATAAAGGGGATATTATGACGACTTCCTACAAATTAGAAGCTGTAAAAGCTCTTAAAGCTGCAAAAAAAGAATTACGAGCTCAAGAAGAAGCCACAGCAAAAGCAGAGAAGGATGCTGAGGAGAAAAAACACCAGGCAAACTTAGAAAGAATCGCCAAAAAAATGGCTAGAATTGAAGCTGGTTTACCTATTGAAGATGCAGTAAAAGAAAAACCAAAAAAAACTACAGCAAAGAAGTCTGCTCCAAAAAAGAAAGCAGAACCAAAAAAAACCACAGCTAAAAAAAGAGGCAGACCAAAAAAGTCTAAATAGATGGATGAGATTGAATTCATAGATTATATAAAATCTAAAGTTTCAGATAGAGAGAAACAAATACAAGAAATTTTTATGTCAGGTGGTTTGAAAGATATGGAACATTACAAATATTTGCAAGGCGAACTTAATGCTTTATACTTCGTGCTTGATGAAATTAGTAACAGAAGTAAAAAAATTTAATGTCAAAGGTAGTGGATAGTAACGTAATGACAAAAAAAGTAGCCGAGGCTTATGTTGACATAGAGGATAGAGTTCTTGATCCTGAAAAATTAGATGCCTCTATACTAGATCGCATGCCACAACCTACAGGTTGGCGCTTGTTGGTACTTCCTTACGCCGGGAAGGTAAAAACAAAAGGTGGTATAGTATTAGCAAAAGAGACTGTAAATCGTGAGGCTTTAGCCACAGTAGTGGCTTATGTGGTAAAAATGGGACCACAATGTTACAACGATTCTACTAGGTTTGGAGACAAACCTTGGTGCGAGGAAAAACAATGGGTTTTAATAGGGCGCTACTCTGGCTCTAGATTTAAACTTGAGGATGGTGCAGAGGTACGAATTATCAATGATGATGAAGTGATAGCCACAATTCTCAATCCTGATGATATAGTTAGCTTATGACACCAGAAAATGACGTAAATATAGCTCAACCAGAGGTTGAAGATATAGAGGTAGAAGTTACTGATGCACCTGCACAAGAGGCTAGTAGTGACGATGAATTGGAAAATTATACAAAAAGTGTTTCCAAACGTATTAATAAACTGAACGCGAGAAATCGTGAAACAGAACAAAGAGCTGCTCAATTAGAAGCTGCTTTACAACAAAAGGAGGCAGAGGTACATGCTTACTATCAGCAAGCTGCTCAAGCTCAACAGTCTTTAATAGCTAAAGAGGAGGAGGTAGTAGAGACAAAAGAGCGTGAGGCTAACGAGCTATACAAAAAAGCTCATGCTTCTGGCGATGCTGATTTGATGTCTAAAGCTGACTCTTTAAAAAGTGATGTCGCTCTACAAAAAGAAAAGGTCAGAATAGCTAAACAAAGACAAGAACAAGAAATTGCTAATACACAACAAACACAGCTACAAACAGCAAATGTTCAACAACAAACTCCACAAGTAGTACCACCATCAGAAAAAGCGTTAAGATGGAAAGAAAAAAATGATTGGTTCGATCAGAATTTAGAAGCGATCTGACGATTATTACAACGAATTAAGTGAAAGAATTTATAAAGTTTTCCCTGATCTTAGATCAGATAATGCTGAACAAAATGAGGATAGGCCCGCTGTGCAAAGAGTCGCCTCAGCTTCCGTAGGAAGTCGGCAAAAAACACAAGGCAAAGAGAACGGCGTACGTTTTACTAAAAGTGAAGTCGAAACTCTACAAGGATTGAAACCACACGGCATGTCCGATGAAGCGTGGTTAAAATCGGTTGCTAAAGAAAAACAACGTATAGCGAATAGGGAGGCAAAATGACAGAGCAAAATAGCGAAAACGTACATTCCAGAACATCCCGTGAGTCCGAGTCTCACGATAAAAACTCTCGTAGACAACCATGGAGGCCAGTAAGAAAACTAGAAACGCCTGTACCCCCGGCTGGATATGAATATCGATGGATTAGAGAATCTATGCTAGGAGTAGAGGATAAGGCAAATGTGGCTAGGAGAATTAGAGAAGGTTGGGAGCTCGTAAGAGGTTCTGATTTACCTGATGAATACTCTTATCCTGTTGCTGAATCTGGTAGGCATGCTGGCTTAGTTTATAGCGAAGGACTACTATTAGCGAAAATACCTACGGAAACTCGTGAGGAGCGTAATGAATACTATGAAGATCAGACCGCTCGTAAAAAAGAGGCGTTAGACAATAATATGTTTAATGAAACTAGAAAGGACGGGCGTTACGTTAGGTATGACTCTGATAGGAAGTCTAATGTTACTTTTGGGAAAAAGTAACTACGATAAATAGGAGTAAATCTTATGGCAAATAAAGATGCCGCTTTTGGTTTAAAACCTGTTCGTCAAATGGGCGGAGCACCTTTTTCGGGTGGACAATCCAGATATAGAATCGCTAGTGGAGCTACAACTCCAATTTTTCAAGGCGATCTTGTGACTCAGCTTACAGCTGGGACCCTGGGTAGACATACCGCAACTGGAACTGTTCCGATTGTCGGAGTGTTTAACGGAGTTCAATACACCGATCCTACTACTGGCGAGCAAGTTTTTAACAACTATTATCCCGGTAGCATTGCTGCCTCGGATATCATCGCAAGTGTTATTGATGATCCGAATGTTGTTTTTGAAGTACAAGCAGACGACACCTTTCCTGTCGCTGACTTGTTCGGAAACTTCGACATTGTTGACGGATCACCAGTAGGCGATACTAAGTCTGGAAGATCTAATGCAGAATTAGATGTAACTACAGGAGCTACTACAGCTACGTTACCTTTAAAATGTATTGATATCTCTCAGGATCCTGATAACGACGATGTAGCATCGTCCAACACCAATGTCCTTTGTGTTATACAAAACCACATTATGGGACAAAAAGGTGCTGGTTTAGCATAAGGAGTTAATTAAATGGCAATTTCAAGAGCTCAACTCGCTAAAGAGTTAGAACCAGGACTAAATGCACTTTTTGGTATGTCTTATGACTCTTATGACCAAGAATATGAAGATATTTTTGTGATTGAGGATTCAAACAGGGCGTTCGAGGAAGAAGTGCTAGTTACTGGTTTTGGCGGAGCACCCGTCAAATCAGAGGGACAAGGCGTTGAATTTGATAGCGCAAACGAAAGTTTCAGTGCTAGATATACCCACGACACAATCGCGTTAGCTTTTGCGCTGACAGAGGAAGCAGTCGAGGATAATTTATACGATTCCTTGGGGAAAAGATATGTTAAAGCATTGGCTAAATCTATGGCTAACACCAAAGAAGTCAAAGGCGCTGACGTACTGAATAACGCTTTCTCTTCCAGTTTTACTGGCGGTGATGGTGTTTCTCTAATCAATACTGCTCACCCCCTAGCTGGTGGTGGAACAGCTGCGAATAGAGCTACTACTATGGCAGACCTTAACGAAGCCTCACTAGAGGATGCTTTAATCGATATATCTACGTTTACAGACGACAGAGGCTTAACCATAAGTGTTATGGCCGATAAACTCGTAATTCCTCCGCAACTGGTTTTTGTTGCTGACAGAATTTTGAGTTCAACACAAAGGTCTGGAACAGCAGATAACGATATCAACGCAATCAGAAACACAGGTGTTTTACCTGGTGGTTACGTTGTCAATCACTATCTATCTGATCCTGATGCTTTCTTCATTCTGACATCTGTAAACAGCGCTGGTGAAGGGTTAAAAATGTTCCAAAGATCTCCAATGGAGACATCTATGGAACCAGACTTTTCTACAGGCAATATCAGATATAAAGCTAGAGAAAGATATTCGTTTGGTTTCTCGGACTGGAGAGGAATCTACGGATCTCAAGGTGCATAATTGAAGTCGTAACACACTTTATTACTCAGTGTTACATAAAGGGAGCTTCGGCTCCCTTTTTTTTGTGTATTGTTTAAATTTGCAAAAACTTATAATATTGTGTTTATGGACAATTTTGATAAGTTAGCAGCAAAAGAAGCAATAGCTGATGTAGGCGTTGGTTTTTTTATGGCTTTTCCTGTAGCTTTGGCAGTTTTGAGTTTTTCAACTTGGATAGGTTTAGGTGTCATTCTTACAGCAGTCTTTCAAACCTTTGTGTTCACTTTAGTTTCTTTGTTACGAAAATATTTTGTAAGGGTGCATTTTAAAAAAATAAACGGCGAAAGATAGTGCAAGCTATTTGCTAATCACATGGTCAAATAGTATTATCAACCTTGTAGAACTAATTGTTGCAAGCATGGTGCTTGCAATGGCTATTTATAAGGAGGCTGATTATGACTACACACTTTACTTCGGGTGTTACCAATGTTGGAACTGACTCAACATTAGGCAAATTTAAAGCACCTGCACCGCATAAGTATCACACATATTTTAATGATTTTGATACTTACTTAGCGTCCGATTGGACAATAACGACAACAGAAGATGGTACTGGATCTGCAACAGAAGCGTTAGCTGACGGCGATGGTGGCTTATTATTAGTAACCAACGCAGCTGGAGATAATGACCATGACTTTTTTCAACTTGTAAAAGAAGGTTTCAAGTACGAAGCTGGTAAACAGTTAGCATTTCATATTAGGTTTAAAACCAATGATGCTACCCAAACTGACATAGTTGCTGGATTACAACTTACTGATACAACACCATTAGATGTAACAGATGGTATCTTCTTTTTAAAATCAGATGGAGCTGCCACAATCAGCTTTATTGTTGAAAAGGACAGCACACAGTCAACATTAACTTTGCCTAACTCATTAGCCGACGATACTTTTATGACACTTGGTTTCGTTTACGATCCTAAAGACCAAAAGTTTCATGTTTTCCAAAACAATGTTTTAGCTGGCACAGTCGTAAGCACAAATGTTCCTGACAATGAGGAATTGACTGTATCGTTTGGTATACAAAATGGTGCTGCTGCTGCAAAAACTTTGACTGTTGATTACATCGGCGCAAGCAAAGAACGCACAGCAAATACTGAACTGTAAGGAGTAAAACATGGCTGATACAGTAACCAGTCAAACCATACAAGATGGCGAAAAAACCGCAATCTTGAAATTTACTAATGAAAGTGACGGCACAGGCGAAGCCTCTGTTAAGAAAGTTGACGTATCTGCGTTAGCGAGTAACAGTGCAGGTAAAGCTTGTACTTCGGTTTCAATTTCAAGAATATATTGGGCATGTCGTGGGATGGGCGTGGATATTGAGTTCGACGCAACCACTAATGTTTTGGCTATACCCTTACCTGCTGACAGCACAGGAGACGAATACTATGATTTATTCACAGGTATTCCAAACAATGCTGGCTCAGGTGTAACTGGAGATATAGATTTTACTACAGTGGGACATAGCAATGGTGACGCATACTCAATTATTTTGGTTTTGACTAAAAACTTTTAGATGGCAACTATTAAAGATGTCGAAAGAACTCCCAGCGGTAGGCTTACTTATCGCGGGGAGACTTTCCCTGGGTACAACGTACAAAAACGTACTCCCGGTAAATCAAAAAAGTTTGCTGTTTTGGCTAAAAAAGGTGATCAAGTAAAAATAGTACGTTATGGTGATCCAAATTTGAGTATCAAAAAAAGTCAACCTAAACGTAGAAAAAGTTTTAGAGCAAGACATAATTGCGACGCAGTAGAAAAGAAAAAAGATGTATTTACTGCGGGTTATTGGTCTTGTAAAAATTGGTAAATTATTATGGCAAAAAAGAAAATAAACAAAGTTGTTAGGCAGTTAAAAAAAGCTAGTAAGACACATGCAGGTCAAGCGAAAACTTTAGAGTCTATTAAAATGAAAAAAGGTGGCAGTGCAAAAAAAGACAACATCCCTGACAACGTAGCTAATCCTGCGATTTATCGAAAAGCAAAAGCGAAGATGAAGGCGAAGTTTGACGTTACACCAAGCGCATACGCTAGTGGCTACCTTGTGCAAGAGTATAAGCGCATGGGCGGCAAGTACAAAGGCGCTAAAAAAGCAGAAGGTGGCGAAATGAAAGGTTTGAAACCGATTCCAGCTGCAAATAAAGGCTTACCTAAACTGCCTAAAAAAGTAAGAAATAAGATGGGATTTATGCAAGCTGGTGGGCCTGTAATGATGGTTCAAGGCAGAGGTTGTGGAGCCATGATGCAAAGCAAACGAAAAAAAACTAGAGTGCCAAGAACTTAATGAAAAAAAAACGTGATCCGAAGGTAGGGACAGGAAAAAAACCAAAAGGTTCAGGAAGAAGACTTTATACTGACGAAAATCCAAAAGATGTTCAAAAAAGGAAAAGAACAAATAAGGAAAACTCATGGTCGCAAAAGTTAGCACTATAAAGAAAAAAATTAAGTCAGGTAAAAAGTTAGGATTTAGTGAAAAAGCACAAGCAAAAGCTCGTGGATTAATAGCTAGAACAGGCGGAAAAAACAAAGGTCGCAAGGTTAAAAGTAAAAAATATAAGTAATGTCTTTAAAAGAGTGGTTTGGTAAGGGTCCTAAAGGCGATTGGGTTGACATAGGTGCACCCAAAAAAGACGGCAAGTTTCAAGCTTGTGGACGTAAGAGCGCAAAAAAAGGAAAAAGAAAATATCCTAAATGCGTTCCTAGATCACAAGCAAAAAAAATGACAAAAGGCGAAAGGCAGTCCGCAGTAAGACGTAAAAGATCGAAACCTCAAGGTGTAGGCGGTAAACCAACGAATGTAAAGACTTTTGCCTCAAGGGGTGGTAGGATTACAAACAAACCTAATATGGGTTTATACGGAAGGAGATAACTATGAAGGGAACTAAATACAAAGCCAGAGGTGGCGGTATGAAAAAGACTAAATACAGAGCTCGTGGGGGCGGTATGAAATCTACTAAACTTATGGCTCAAGGTGGAGCTGCTGCTAGAGCTGAAAGATCTGCTACTGGATTCGGTAACATGCCAAAATCTGTCATGTCTGCTTTGATGGGACAAGGAACTAGAGCTGCTGGTTCAAAAGCTATGCTAAAAGGAACCAAAGGCATGGCTAGAGGTGGCGGTATGAAAGGCACTAAAGGTATGGCTAGAGGTGGCGGTATGAAGGGTACAAAGTACAAAGCGAAAGGCGGAGGCTTGTACGGAAAATAATTAATTACATAGGAGTTAAATTAAGTGGCGTATTTAATTTCCAACATTCCTCAGTTTAAGTGCTGGGTTCGTAAGGAGTTTACGGCTAATCATCAAGATTATCATGGAGAGTATCTTCATGCTTTGGCTTTTGCCGTAAACACAATTCCAGATAGATCTGTTTCTTTTCAAGTGGTATTTACCGGGTGTGAGACAGACTTTGAAGATTATCCTGATGAGAACGTACATGGAGGTGCTATGTGGGCAAGGATGCCATTACAAGCGCTAGTAGCAGACGTTCCTTTAGATGATTGGCCTTCACCTATGGAAGATCATTTAGCTCAACCTTGGGACTGTCTTAGTCATAATCACTCCGTAGTGGTTTTAGACAGGGTAAGTTCCTCGCCTTGGATATGCAAAATAGGTGGTGAGTTCTATACTGGTAAGTACATGTTTACAGTAGATTACACAGAAAACAGTATAGCTGACGATCCCGCTCAACATAAACAATCACATGTGTTATATTTAACGGATGCTGGAGAGTACACAGGCAACTTTGTAGGTACACTCCGCAGAAGGACATGAGAGTTATATGAATCCAAATATAACTTTCAATAATTTGTATAGTGATGGATTAGATGAGGATTAATGGCAACATCAGGCAGTAAAAATTTTGAACTTGACGTAGCAGACTATGTTGAGGAAGCATTTGAGCGGTGTGGGTTAGAGCTCAGAACTGGTTATGATTTGAAGTCTGCTAATAGAAGTCTCAATCTTATGTTAGCTGAGTGGGCAAACAGAGGATTGAATCAATGGACTATAACTGAAAAAACTGTTGATATGGTCAAAGATACAAAAACATATAACGTAGACAGCACCAATGGAACTGCGCCAATAGATGTTTTAGACGTGTTCATAAGAGAGACTTTGAATTCTGAGACTACAGACATACCTATGACTAGATTAAGTAGAGCAGAATATTCTCACATAACCACTAAATCCACTACAGGCAAACCCAATCAATTTTTTATAAACAAACAACTCACCCCAACAATATCAGTTTGGCCTGTCCCAGACAAATCAAGCACTTACACGATCCACATGAATGTGCTTACGAGGATGGATGATGCAGACGTAGGCGCAAATACATTAGATCTGCCATTCCGATTTTATCCTTGTCTGGCGGCAGGTTTAGCTTATTACATTTCTATCAAACGGGCACCTGAAAGAACAAACTTATTGAAAGCGATGTATGAAGATGAGTTTCAAAGAGCTCTTTCACAAGATGAAGATAGAGCTTCTTACAAAATATCACCGAATTTAAGGAGTTACAATAACGCATAATGGCTTTTGCATCAGGAAAATACTCTTATGGAATCTGCGACATAACTGGTTTTAGGTACAAACTAAAAGATATGCGTATGACATGGGATGGTTTATTGGTAGGTCCTGATCAGTGGGATGCCAAACACCCACAACTTATGCCAAAACCAAGCACTCAAGATCCGCAAGCTGTAAAAAATGCTAGACCTGATGTGGTAGACGATAACTCAGCTTTTTTAGTTTATACTAATGTTGGTGATGGGAAACTTGGCTCTTTATTGACCACTTTCTCTATATCTACTGGTTTAGGTGAGGTTACTATAACGACATGAGTTTTACTTACGGAACATTAAAAACAGCGATACAAGATTATCTTGAGGTGACTGAAACAACTTTTACTAACCAGCTTCCAACTTTCATTAAAGAGTCGGAGGACAGAATATTCTCTTTTGTGCAATTACCTGATCAGAGAAAAAATGTGCAAGGTAATTTAAGTTCAGGCAATAGGTTTTTAGCTACGCCAACAGATTTTTATGCTCCAATGAGTTTAGCAATAATAAATTCCAATAGTTACGATTATTTAGATTATAAGCATCCATCTTTTATAAAAGAGTTTTCTCCAGGAACGACACAAAGTACACCTAAATATTATTCTTTATTTGATGAAACTTCTTTTGAGATTTCACCAATTCCTGATGCGGCTTACACAGTTGAGCTGCATTACTTAAATAAACCAACCTCTTTAACCAATGGTAGTGACAGTGGTACAACAACTTTATCTACGGATTATGCAGATGCTTTGTTGTATGGAGCTTTAGTAGAAGGAGCGATCTTTCTGAAAGAGCCACCTGAAATCGTTGCCCAGTTTGAGGGGCGATTCAAGGAGGCGATAGCTCGTATGAAAAATATATCAGAAGGTCGTGGCACACGCGACGAATACAGATACGATTCAGTCCGCTCTAGCGTGACATAATGGAACCATTACCACATTTACAAGGTAAAAAAGTTGCCTTAATCGGCTTGGGTGTGTCACAAGTTGATTTTGCAATAGGCTTAGAGAATTCAAGAGAATGGGACGAGATATGGTGTATAAACTCTGCTGGTTTAGTATATCCAGCAGACAGAATATTTGCTTTAGATCCTGCTAGTCGGTTTTTTGATTCTGACGATGCAGGTAAGCAGACACAAGCTATGATTAAACTTATGTCTGAATCCGATGTTCCTATATATACTTGTGAGGAAGATCCTAGAATAAAAAATCCAGTAAGATACCCTGTAGAAGAAGTTTGTAACGCTACCAAATGTGCTTACTTAAACAATACAGTAGCTTATGGGATTGCTTTTGCTTTATGGAATAAAGTGGCTAGGATCGATTTGTTTGGTATAGACTTTTCTTACAAAGAAAATATGCACTTTGCTGAGGCAGGTAGAGCTTGTGTAGAGTTTTGGATTAGTAAATGTATGAGTGAGGATATTATTGTTGGTATAAGCGGTAGATCAACAGTTTTAGACTCAAATGTACCAGCTACCGAAAAACTGTATGGATTTCATAGACTCAACAAACCTTTAGTAGCTGTGCCACATGAAGGCAAATTCATCATAGGTCCGTTTGATGAAATTAATAAACAACTTGAGCAATATGGATTGAAAATTAATGAAGAGGTGGTTCCACCTGAACCATATAAGGGGTGACAATGAGTGCAAAAAGTGATTTTGTATTAGGCAAAGTAGAGGTACATTCAACAGAAAAAAAAGGACACGATCCTGAGTTTTGGGCAGCGCAAGCTACAAAAAAAATTGTTAGCATATCGGATAATGCACCAGAACATATAAAGCAACAAGCTCTAGCTTTTCAAAACCAAGTTTATACTGTAATCTTGTATACTATTAAAAACGCGATTAAGTCGCAAAATACGACTTACTCGAATATACTAAGTGAACAAGGCCATGAAGACATGGCTAAAATATTGAGGGAGCTATAATGGCAATATCATCGGCAATATGCACAAGTTTTAAACAAGAGTTGCTTGTTGAAGGACACAATTTTACGAATGGAGCAGACTCATTCAAACTAGCACTTTACACGAGTTCAGCTACTTTGGGTGCTTCTACAACTGCGTTTGTAACCACAGGTCAAGCATCTGGGACTAACTATAGTTCTGGTGGAAGCGCTCTTACGAATGTTACACCATCAACATCTGGCACTACAGCCATAGTGGATTTTGCAGATCTAACTTTTGGTACTGCAACAATTACGGCTAGAGGTTGTCTAATTTACAACACAACCAACTCTAACAAAGCCGTAGCAGCGATAGATTTTGGTGGTGATAAAACATCTACAGCTGGAGACTTTACAATAGTTTTCCCGGCAGCTACCGCTACTGGTGCCATAATTAGATTGGCTTAGGGCAAAACAAGATATGTTAGAATCTTTGTATGCCTCTAACGAAACTAAATTTTAGACCGGGAATCAATAAGGAAGAAACCGATTACTCCAACGAGGGAGGTTGGGTTGACGGCGATAAAATACGTTTCAGGAAAGGTCGAGTAGAAAAAATTGGTGGTTGGGAAAAGTTTTCACCTTCATCCATTATAGGCTCGGCAAGAGCATTACACGCTTGGATTTCCCTTGAAGGAACTAAGTATTTGGGAATCGGAACTACAAACAAATACTATATAGAAGAGGGTGGCAACTACAACGACGTTACCCCAATAAGAACAACCACTACAAATACCACCACTTTTGCAGCCACAAATGGCTCTTCAACCATTACAGTAACAGACAATAGCCATGGAGCTGTAAATGGTGATTTTGTAACATTTTCAAGTGCTGTGTCGTTAGGCGGTAATATTACTGCAACTGTCCTTAACCAAGAGTATCAAATAGATACAGTAACCGGGACTAATACTTATACCATAACCGCAAAAAACACTTCTGGAACAACTGTTACTGCTAACGCAAGTGACTCAGGTAATGGTGGTTCTGCAACAGATTCGGTTTATCAGATTAATTCTGGATTAGATGTTTTTGTTGCTGCCACTGGTTGGGGTGTTGGAACATGGGGAGCTGGTGGATGGGGTTCTTCAACATCTTTATCAGCTTCAAATCAACTGCGTTTATGGACGCACGACAATTTTGGTGAAGACTTAATGATAAACGTAAGAGGCGGTGGCATTTTTAGATGGAAAGAAAGCGATGGCACCTCTACTAGAGCGGTAACATTATCAGGCATAACAGGGGCAAACTTAGTGCCTACTGTCGGCTTACAAGTTATCACATCTGAGACAGACAGGCATTTAATAGTGTTAGGAGCTGATCCAATTAGCGGTAGCTCTAGGACTGGCACTGTAGATCCCATGTTAGTAGCTTTTAGTGATCAAGAAAACGCATTGGATTTTGAACCATTGACCACTAATACTGCTGGATCACTAAGACTTTCATCTGGCTCTGCGATAATTGGTGGCTTGAAGTCCAGGCAAGAAATTTTGATTTGGACAGATACTTCACTATATTCCATGAATTTTATTGGCCCACCTCTGACGTTTGCTATTAACCTAATAAACGAAGGTGCTGGTTTATTAGGTCCAAAAGCAGCCGTTAATAGTCCTAAAGGTGTATTTTTTATGTCCAAAAAAGGATTTTATTTCTATAACGGAGCTGTTCAAAAATTACCTTGTTCTGTTCAAGATTATGTGTTTTCCGATCTAGACGAGTCACAAGCGTTTAAATGCTTTGCGGGTTTAAACGAAGAATTTTCTGAGGTTTGGTTTTTTTATCCATCTTTAGCAGACAATGAAACTGAAATATCTAGATACGTTATATACAACTATGAGGAGAATAGTTGGAGTATAGGTTCTTTAGAGAGATACAGTTGGCTTGCTGCGGGTGTATTAGATAAACCATTAGCAGCAGGAGAGGACTCTACAGCCAAATATGTATACGAACATGAAAAAGGATTTAACAATGACACAGGCGCTATGGATGGTGTTTTTGTTGAATCTGCCGATATAGATATAGCTGATGGCGATAATTTTGTATTTTTAAAACGAGTTTTGCCAGACATATTGTTTGTAAATGATTTAGGAACTAGCCAAGATGCAGCCATCAACATAGTCGTTAAAAGAAGAGATTTTAGTAATCAAACATTATCTACTGACTCAACAACACAAATTACATCAAGTAGCACGTTCGGTTCACTCAGATCGCGTACAAGACAGTTCGTTTTGCGTTTTGAATCTGATGATGATAATACTGAGACTAATAGAAAAAATTACAAGTGGAGATTAGGTAATACAAGAGTTGAAGTACAACCATCAGGCAGAAGATAGATGAGTAAACTACTTCAAACTAGACTTCCTTTAGCCGAAGGAGAGACAGTTACCCCAGACACGTTTAATCGTTTGGTTAGAATATTAGAAATAAATCTAGGTTCTATCGATCCTGACGCTATACAAGTATTTAATTCAACGGAGATTAGCGAATTGCAATTTGCTACGGGAGCGATTATATTTAACTCTACAACAGAGGTTCACCAAGCGTTTGATGGGACTGAATTTAGGAACCTATATGAACATCAAACTTATTTAGTTGGACTGTCTGCTACAATAAGTTTGGGAACAGTAACAGTGAGTACGCCATAATGAATGAGGAACTACAAAGACAAATCGAAAGACTAAAGACTGACGCAGATCAAGTTGTAGATGAAATCGTAGTTACAGGTAAACGCCCTGCGGTTAGGGATGCGCTAAGAAAAAGTCAAACTGATTTTGTGATGGGCGCAGTAAAACCTACTAAGGGCGCAATATCAAACAAAGAATTAGAAATGTTTGAGAGCTCTTTATCTGATAGTTTAAACAGACTTGAAAGGGATAGGATGTTGAGTGAACAAGCTGATATGCAAGGAACAAGCGTGAGACAAAGAGCAAATTTGCTTATTGATCAACTTTCTGCAAACAACCAAACCTTACCACAAAATGTTATCGAGCTTTTTGCCAAAGGAAGTATCACTTTGAGCGAGGCTTTATCAAGAGCAACAGATATAGCAGATGATGAAGCGGCAGAAGGATTTACACAAGAAGATAGAGAAAATTTGGCGAGATTACAAACAAGGGAAGAGGCGATACAAAACGCTCCATTGGGTGCCGCAGCTCAAGAACTAAGGATGCAAGGTTTAGAGGGCGACACAGAGCTGGCTCATTTACGTTTAGGGGAGGTTGTTTTACCTCCTGAGTTTTTAGAAGATGAGCAGTTTGGTGATATTGTTGAGGCTAAGTTTCGTAGAGAGGGTATAAATCCTGAACTAGCCGTTGTTGGCGGTATAGCTTCTTTAAACCCTGGAACAGGCTTGCAACAATTTTTCTTGAAAAAATTAGCTAAAGGTGTCAAAAAGTTTGTTAAAAAAGCTGCACCTGTTTTGCAGTTTGTACCCGGCCCTGTAGGCACTGCGGCTAGAATTTATAACCAAGGCAAAACAGTCGTTGATGTAGCTAGAGGTAAGGCTAATCCCCTACAGCTTTTAAGTGTAGCAGGACCTTTATCTACAGGACCTAGTTTACGAGATAATTTCAGAGCTATGGCAACAGGCACAACTCCAAGTGGCGGTGGTATAAGTGATTTTTTCAGAAGAGCAAAAGAATATGTCCTTCCGGGTGAAGACAAAGTAGGTCTTTTCGGTAATATTACAAGAGATGTAGGCGGTTTGTTCGGCGGCGGTCGAGGATCAGTAGAAGTTATAGATGGTGTGAAGGTCTACAGAGATGATGAAGGCAATATAATCACACAAAAAGAACATGAAAAACTAAACGAATTTAGAACACCACAACCCATAAAAACCATAGGTGATGCAATAGGACTAGGTGGTCGAAGTGGTTTGCGAGACTTTTATGGTGGGCAACCGATGTTAGATGAAAGCGGTCAAGTAATAACAGATTCTAGTGGAAACCCAATATTAAGTGGTTTTATGCGTGATAGAGAAGGTCGTTTGAGCGGAAAAGGTTTACTTGGTATTGGTGCTTTAGCAGCTGGTTTAGGTAAGTTAGCTTATGAGGATGCAAAAAAACAAAAAGGGGTTCCTTTAATACCTCTGACTACAATGAGTCCTACAGGAAGATACAATATAGAAGCTGAAATAGCTAGAAGAATGGGACAACCACAGCCTAATCCTGTTGAGTTTGGTTTATTACCTGCGGGCACTTTGCCTGTGCTATCAGGAGGACAACCAAGGATGGCATCATTAGGCGGTGCTATAGAAGAATTAGAAGGCGGTATGGCTAGAGGTATGATGGGCGGCGGCATAATGGCTTTTGCTAATGGCGGAGCTGTAGCCATGCAAAAAGGCGGTGAATTAGAAACTGAGGATTTTCCAAGAATGGATGGCGATATAAATGGTCCGGGGACAGAACAAAGTGACGATATACCAGCTATGCTATCAGATGGTGAGTTCGTAATGACAGCAAGAGCAGTTAGGGGTGCTGGTTCTTATGAAATGAAAACAGAACCGGGTGGAATAATTAACTTGATACCAAGTTTAGAAGAGGATAGGGAGCGAGGCATGGACGTTATGTATAAGGTTATGGACACCTTTAGCAGCCAAGCTAAACCCTCATAAATTATGATTAGAGGACAATTACCGATAGGTATGAATGGTATAAGACCACTGTTGCCTATGCAAACTGTCACTTTGCCAGGTGGACAAACTGTGCAAATACCTGAAATAAATATGGAAGAAATTAATACTAATTTAGCTGCATCAGGAATTACACCCCAAGCACCTATGAGTATGCCCACCACTACAGCACCAGCTCCAATATTCGATACACCTGTGTCTGCTTCAACTATGAACATAGAACCTTCTGAACCACCATCTACAATGCCTTTGACTCCAATGAATACAGGCATAGATATGCCATTTGTACCTTCTATAAGACAAGTTGCTACTGGTCTTGATCCACTTACGGAACAATTACTATTCGGTATAGGCGGAGAAGGTGGATTTATTCCTGGAGCCATGAGAGCGGCAGAAAAGACTTTCTTTGACGAAGAAGGCAGGCCTGTTGTCATTGAAGAGCGAGTAGCAGACTTTACGCCTGATCAACTTAGAGCTCAAGAATTAGCAAGACGTGGTGTAGGCATACAAGATCGTTTTATTAGTGGCGCAGAGGGAGCTTTTGGGCAGGGTATAGATGCGCTCAGGTCAGGATTTGGAAGAGCTAAAGGCTTGGCTAGTGAAGGTTTAGAAGCAACACGAGCTGGTGTAGGACAGTTACAACGTGGTTTAGGTGAGTCTGCGGACTTACTTAGAGGAACTGTAGGTGGTTACGATCAAGCAATGACTGATAGATTTTACAATCCTTTTGAAGATAGAGTAGTACAACAAACCATTGACGATATTATGGAAGCTGGGGCAAAAAGAGACATAGCCGCTAGAGCTGGAGACATAGGTAGAGGTGGTGAGTCAGCATTTGGCTCTAGAGCTCGTTTAGGCGCTTCTGAGCGTCAAGAAGCTCTAGGTAGAGGTTTAGCTGAGGCTTTGGGCGGAATACGCGCAAGAGGCTTCTCAGAGGCGCAACAAACAGGTTTAGGTGAATTTGCTAGACAAAGAGCAGCAGAAAGAGCTGCGGCATCTGGATTGGCAAGTCTAAGTGGACAAGGATTCGGTGGTCAGCAAGCATTAGCTGGAGCTTTGACAGGATTAGGCGGTATAGAGCAACAACTAGCTAGACAACAACAAGCCGCTCAATTTGGTTTAGGATCTGCATTACAAGGCTTAGGAGCGCAAGCACAAGGCGCAAGCGCAGCAGATATAGCACAGTTATATGGAATGGGAACGCAACAACAAGCTCTAACTCAAGCTCAGATAGATGCACAAAGGAGAAATCAATTACAAGCGCAAAGAGCTCCGTTAGCTCAGTTCCAAGCTTTGGCACCTTTTGTTAGCATGGCACCTGCTGGACAATTCCAAACGCTTACAGATTTCACTACGCCGCCTAGTCCTATGCAAACTGGTTTAGGTATAGGCTTATCAACCTTTGGGGCATTGGGTAACTTATATGGCGGACAGGGATAATGACTATATCAAGAGCACAGATACCTGAGCAGATAGATGTATTTCAGAATGGTGGTGCATTAGATTTAGACGAAACAAATCAAAATCAACAATCTGCTGCCGAGCTTCTAATCGAAAGACTTGCAGATTATGATGCTAACTTAGAACGCTATCAAAAAAGGTTTGAAACTTTTGCACCAAAAAAAGAAAAATTAAATATTTTTGATGTAGCAACTGAGCTAGGTGCAGGATTATTGAAAACACCAAATACAGGAGGAATTTCTCCTTATGTCGGTTTGAGTGTAGGTTTTGACAGAATATCCGAGAGATTAAATAATTCTAAGATAAGGAACGACGAAGCTAGACGAAATATTGGGTTAGAAGCAGCTAAATTAGCAACACAAGACGAGAACACAGCTATAGATTTTATAAAAGATTCATATATGGCTACTCTTGCTCAAAGTAATAAAAGAGGTCCTTTATTAACTTTTGAATATACAGACGCAAACGGAGAAATAGTCCAAGAGACTGTCAGAGATAATTTTGCAAACGATAAAAAAATAGAAGATTTATTGGCTAAAGGCGCAGTAGAGGTAAAAAGTCCTGCGTCACAAATAAATATAAATCAAGGTCAAAAACTTAACAAAAGAGACGAGAAAGCTTTAGATGCACAAGTGCAATCCGAAGATGAGATATTTCAAAAATACAGAGCTGGTGCTGCAAGTTTGGCAAATTTGGACGAAGCAGAAAAATTGGCTTTAAAATTAGGTGCTGAAAACTTCGGTACAGTTTCAAAAATTTCTTTATACCCAAGACAATTGTTATCTAGTTTGGGTTTAACGGATGCAAACGAAGATGAAATAATAGGTAATCAAATATTAATTGGACAAATATCATTGGGATTTACGATGGATATTGTCAGTAGAACTAAAGGTGCTATTTCTAACCGAGAAATGGAGATGTTTGAAAGAGCATCGCCGGGATTGGGTTCTAATTATAATGGTTACTTAAAACAGGTTGAATATTTAAAAAGAGTAGCAAAAAGAGACGTAGATTTTTACAAAGCATATACAGAAAAGGCGGAAGATTTAGAAAAACTTGTTGATGAAGGTGAATTGTCAGTGACACAGCTCAACAGACAGT
>LULW01000229.1_pt1 | contig 23525 bp, 26 predicted proteins | sample 729531 | NCBI WGS metagenome assembly LULW01 (sample SAMN03860279, study PRJNA289734) | marine metagenome | biome: seawater column; feature: ocean; material: water; isolation source: Red Sea water column Station 108 - depth 10m | place: Saudi Arabia: Red Sea | collected 2011-10-15 | depth 10 m | reverse complement strand
ACTAGAGAAAAAAATAAAAGAGCATGAGGTCATACAAAAGTTTAAGGATGGTGTTACAGATGCTATGCTACATGGCACAAGAGATGAGAAACAATCACACCATTATTATAAGCAAGGCTATGACTTTGGTATAGATTTGTTTTGTAAACAAGAGGAGTGGACACATGACTAAAATAGTACACGATACATGGCAGTCTGTCATGAATCATGAACGTAATCCATTGCGACACATACCTGACTTGAACACAAGACATATGGTCATGCAAGTGTTGGCATGGATGTGGTGCATAGTATTTTCTATGTACTTTGGTAGTATGTGGGTGTTTGGTATAACTGCCATTGCTCACGTGTTTATAATCTGTGCTATTGTTTTAACTGTAGCTACGTTTGAAACTGCAAAGAGAAAGCCTACATTTTTTCTAAAGAAAGGCTATCACACACCAAGCAGAAGTAGATATATGTATCACGATGGCAAGAGAATTAAGTATGACGATAATGACATGGGTGGAGAACATGAATAATATGAAAGGAGATAATCATGTGGCATAGAATAACAGATTTTTTTAATGTGGAGTATCACAAAAAATATGGAGAGGGTACAAAGTTTGACCTCGATTATGGTAAGCTATTGATAATAGCATTATGTATTTATATAGCATGGAAGGTGTAACATGGAAGATAAAAGCTACGAACTATTTTCAGAATTAGTTGACAGAGAACATGAGAGTTTGATCCCTGATAAAACTATACCCACATTTAATATATGGGATGTAAGAAAGGAGAACAATGAATATTCTAGAACTAAAAGACAAATACCTAGAGTCACAAGACTTCAAACTTCTAGCAAGTAAAACACAAAAGGATTACATCTACTTCTTAGACAAGATGTTATCCACACCTGTGAATGGTAGGCACGTGTCTAGATCAAGAGTGTCCACCTTTACAGGTGTAAAAGCTAGACGAGCATACGAGACTTGGCTCAAGAGAGGTGTGTCCTTTGCTAATCATATATGCTCTGTGTCCAAGAAGATGTATTCATATGCAAATGAAATGGGTTACGCAGAAACTAATCCGTTCAAGACATTTAAATGCAAGACAACACACAATAGACGTGTGACTTGGACAAGGCAGCAGGTCAAAACTTTTTTAGACGAGTGCTATTTATCCTTTGAATACAGGAACTTAGGACTAATAGTTCAGATGGCATATGAATGGTGTCAACGAGTTGGAGACATGAGAATGTTAAAGTTTAGCAACATAGATTTTGATACAGGAGTATTGAATCTTGAGCAATCTAAACGTAGAGCATTGGTGCATCTACCCATAAGTGAAGACTTACTAGAAATGTTAATACAACAGAAGGAAGAGTTTGGTTTTCAAGAATGGGTAGCACCATATCCCTTTGCTAGACGTAAGTCATACGAGCCTTACACCCTACACAGGCTATCAAAAGTAGCACGAAGGGTGTTAGATTTGTGTGGACTACCAAAAGAACTACGTATAGCAGACCTGAGAAGGACAGGTACAACAGAAATGGTTGAGGCAGGTGTCTCTATGGCACAGATTATGTCAGTTACAGGGCATTCTACACCCAATAGTGTAAAGCCTTACATGAAAAATACTTATGCATCTGCAGAAAATGCCTTGACAAAAAGACAAACCTATGTTAAAAGCACTATGGATGTGCCACGATGATGGATATAATAAATAACATAGCAGATGAATTAGCAAGTGGAGAAACAAAAAGAATGAACTGTCCTAACTGTGGTGGATATAAAACTTTTACAATCACAAACAATGTAGGACAGTTGCTATGGAATTGTTACAAGGCATCATGCAAGGTGTCAGGTTCTACAAGAACTACATTATCAGTTGCCGATATTAGAAACTACTTTAACTTGGTGCAACAAGATGAAAATAAATTTAATCTACCTGACTACGTGGTTCATCACACAGGTAGGCAAGAAGTAAAAGAGTTTGCCCATGAGTATGGGATAAACTATGAGAGTATTCCTCTGTACTTTGATGTAAAAGAAAAGAGGATTGTGTTTCCCATAAGAGACAAAGGGATAATTGTAGATGCAGTTGGAAGAGCAACTAGTAAATTTACAAATCCTAAATGGAAACGATATGGGAATAGTAACGTACCTTTTTCTATTGGAACAGGTAACGTTGCAGTGGTTGTTGAGGATTGTGTGAGTGCATCTGTGCTTGATAGTGAAGGGTGTGTTGGGGTTGCTTTGTTAGGAACATCTTTATCACAACAACACAGAGAGCATTTACAACAATTCTCAACAGTCATCATTGCTTTAGACCCTGATGCTAGTTACAAGTCTTTCAGTATTATGAAAGAACTTAGGAGTTATGTTAACGAAGTCTTAGTGTTAAAGTTAGAAGACGATTTAAAATATAGAAGAGAGAATGATTTAACTAAACTAAAGGAGTTATTAAATGGAACTATCGTTAATTAAAACTTTGATGAATAAAGATTTCTATGAAGATCACAAGGGTGCTAAGTGTCCTGATAGATTGTTCAGTAAAGAAGTTAGAAAGATCAAAGCAACCATAGATAAAGCTATGTTACAGTATGGTAGGACAGTTACTACAGATGAGATACAGGCATTGTTTCTATCATCTAATCCTAGCTTGACTACTGCACAGAAACAGGCATACGAATCAATGTTTCTTACATTGAAGAAGGAGACTGAACTTGGAAAAGACATTGCACAAGAAGTGCTTTCAAAATTATTTCAACAAATCGTGGGCGAAGATATTGCTAACATTGGTTTTAACTATGTCAATGGTACTCAATCCACACTTGAACCTCTTAGAAATATACTTGATTCCTATGGTGATGACTTTATTCCTAATCTAAATGTGGATTGGGAAGACCTTAGTATTGAGAATCTTATTAAGAGCAACGACCTAGAGACTAGATGGTCATTTAATATACCATCATTGGTGCATCAATTAGAGGGTGTCAATGAAGGTCACTTGATTGAGGTAGGTGCTAGACCTAACACAGGTAAAACTAGCTTCCATGCCTCTCTAATCGCTTCCCCTACAGGCTTTGCACATCAAGGTGCTAGGTGTGTGGTGTTGTGTAATGAGGAGAAGGCAGTACGAGTTGGTGCAAGATATCTAACTGCAGCAGTGGGCATGAATATGCACGAGATACGTGACAAACCTAGTCAGGCACATGAGTTGTGGAAGAAGGTGGAGAAGAATGTATCCATCAAAGATGCCACAAGTAAGGACATGAATTGGGTTGAGAGTATCTGCAAGGCATACAAACCTGATGTGCTTGTCCTTGATATGGGAGACAAGTTTGCAATCACACAGGGATTTGCTAGACAGGATGAGGCATTGAAGGCTAATGCTATCCATGCTAGACAGATAGGTAAGGCATATAACTGTGCAGTCTTTTATATGTCACAGTTAAGTGCAGAGGCAGAGGGTAAAGTATTACTGAACCAATCTATGATGGAAGGCAGTCGTACAGGTAAAGCAGCAGAGGCAGATGTTATGATATTGATAGCCAAGAACCCACCTGTTGAAGGTAAAGATGGAGAGGATAGTGTACGTCATCTTAACATTGTCAAGAATAAAATTACAGGTTGGCATGGTAAAATTATCTGTGACCTAGATTATAAGTTAGCGAGGTATCAGGCATGACAAAGTACATAACGTGCATCAAGTGTGATATAGAACAACCTGTAACACAGTTTATTGCTATGAAGTCAGGTGAAATAAAAAGAACTTGTAAGTCATGTAAGAATGGACACAAGGCTATAATTAAAAAGTTACGTAAGGAGAATGAGTATCCTAGTGAGGATTACTGTTGCCCTATCTGTGACAGAGACTTGGAAGAATTATCTAAGTATGGACAGATAAGAATGAAGACATGGGTGTTGGATCATTGTCATGAAACAAATACTTTTAGAGGTTGGATATGTCATCATTGTAACACAGGACTAGGTGCATTCTCTGATGAGACAACAAGACTAGCTCATGCTATGAGATACTTGGATGCACACAGAGCAAAACTTGAGAAGGCAGAAAGTCTTTATAGTAAAGAAGATATACCTGAACTAAAAGAGGATTTAAAACAAGAAGAGAAAAAGGCTAAACAATGTGACTTGGATAATTATCACAAGTTACAATACTCAAATCCATATGCACGAGAAGCAAAGAGATTACGTAAGTTAATAAAACTTATAGAGGCAGATTTGGAAGTACAAGACTATGAAGGTGGTACTGTTTTAATTAATGATAAGTTTGTAGTTACACTACGTAATGATAATTGGAGAATACTACACAAGAATAAATGGTATAGGCACAAGTCTGACCTACAACATTTCATAGATAATTATATATTGAAGGAGCAAAACAAATGAAACTAACACTTGACGTAGAGAATACAGTTACCAAGAGAGATGGTAAGATGCACCTTGATCCATTTGAGCCTGACAATAAGTTAGTTATGGTGGGTTGTCTCACTGATCAGGGCAACGAATACTTATACAATATGGACAGAGATGGTACACCTCATGTTGAGATACAAAAGTTACTAGATCAGGCAACCATACTTATAGGACATAACATAGCCTATGACTTGATGTGGCTATGGGAATCAGGATTTAAATATGATGGTCCTGTCTACTGTACTATGTTATCAGAGTATATATTACAGAGAGGATTGAAAGAACCATTACATTTAAAAGATTGTGCAGAAAGATATGACCTTGAAACAAAGAAGGAAGATACTCTGAAACAATACTTTGCCAAAGGTTATGCTACAGATGAGATACCTAGAGATGAGCTAAGTCAGTATTTATCTGCAGATTTACACGCAACACAACAACTATGTGATGCACAGTACAAGAAACTAAATAGCACAGAGTATGCAGGACTTATGGAATCTGTAATACTTACAAACAAAGTTTGTGTATCTCTTGCTAAGATATATAAGAATGGGTTTAAGGTAGATCAGGATAAACTATTAGAAGTTAAACAAGAGTTTGAGCAAGAGAAGAAAGATATAGAAGAACGTTTGACTGCACAGGTAAGAGAACTTATGGGTGATACACCTATCAATCTCAACAGTCCTGAACAAATGTCTTGGGTCATTTATAGTAGAAAGATTAAGGACAAGGCTACGTGGGGTAATTACTTTCATCCTAACATGAATGAAAAACAATTTAAAAATAATGTAGCATACAATTCTAGTGTGGTATATAAAACAAAAGCAGAACAGTGTGGCTATTGTAAAGGCACAGGATATATCAGGAAGATAAAGAAAGATGGTAGTCCATATGCCAAGCCTAGTGTATGTCCTATCTGTGATGGGAATGGATATAAGTTCATACCTACAAAAGAGATTGCAGGATTAAAGTTTTCTGCACCTAATCAGAAGTGGATAAGTGCAAATGGTTTTAGTGTAAACAAACATAATCTAGAACTACTACAGAATGTAGCCAAGGATAGACACATGACAGATGCAAAATCTTTTCTACAAGATATACAAAGATTGTCTGCACTAGATACATACTTGTCCTCATTTGTTGAGGGTATAGAAACATATGTAAAACCTGATGGTATGTTACACGTGAGATTACTACAACACAGAACATCTACAGGTAGATTTAGTGGAGCAGATCCTAATATGCAGAATATGCCTAGAGGTGGTACATTCCCTGTGAAGAAAGTATTTGTATCACGTTGGGAAGGTGGAGAGATATTAGAGGCAGACTTTGCACAGTTAGAATTTAGAACTGCAGCATTTTTGTCACAAGATAAAGTAGCAATGAAGGAGATAGAAGATGGATTTGATGTGCATAGTTATACTGCTCGTGTTATTAGTGATGCAGGTGAGCCTACTACTCGTCAAGAGGCGAAGGCACACACGTTTGCACCACTCTACGGAGCAACAGGCTTTGGCAGATCGTCTGCACAAGCAACATACTACAAGCACTTCACAGAAAAGTACAAAGAAATCAACTTATGGCACACCAGATTGGCTCAAGAGGCTATGAATACAAGCATGATAAAGACACCATCAGGTAGAGAATTTGCATTTAAGAATATGCAGAGGTATGCCAATGGTAAAGTGTCTCACTTCACACAGATAAAGAACTATCCTGTACAAAGTTTTGCTACTGCAGACATCGTGCCTGTGGTTTTGATGGAGATAGAGAAACAGTTAAGTCAGTTGAAGTCATGCATTGTAAACACAGTTCATGATTCTATTGTGATAGATGTACACCCTGAAGAGAAACAGAGGGTTACGTTTATACTAAAATCTATTAATACTAATATGAAAAGTATTATAGATAAACAGTTTCAGATTGATTTCAATGTGCCTCTAAAATTAGATATGAAAATAGGTAATAATTGGCTTGACACAAATGATATTATGTGATATAACAAACAATCTTTAAAGAAAGGAAGGTAAAAATATGAATGAAATTGTTACAATAAATACAGAGAATTATTCTGTTATGGCTAAAGCTATGGGTTTAGCAGGAGAATCTTCTGACAGTAAGAGTAGTAATTTAGCTAGACTAAAACTACAACATAAAAATATTATGGGTGAGAAAGAAGTAGGTGATGAGATAGAAGAAGTAGTAAAGATAAAGGCAGGTTCTTATAAGTTAGATGTGCCTGATGATACTGCTTACTATGCTAAAGAAGTTACTATCAGACCATTCATGCAAAGGTTTATGTACAAAAGATTTGTAAAGAATACTAATGCAAAACAGGGTGAACCATTAGGTATCTTTCATAAAACTATCATGGCAGATAATTTAAATATTGACCTGAAAGATAATCAAGGTACATTTAATTGTGGTAAACCTAGTGGTTATATAAAAGACTTTGCATCTTTACCTGCAGATATGCAGAACTTAATAAAGCAAATAAAAAGAGTTAGAGTTTTATTTGGATTAATAACTATGAAAGATGTGAAGACTGAAACTGAAGGTAAACTCACAGAGGTAAAAGATCTTCCTTTTATTTGGGAAATAGATAATCGTGAGGCATTTAAGATTGTAGGAAAACCTTTTGCTACACTTTCTACTATGAGAAAGTTACCTGTGCAACATAACATAACTGCATTGGGTGATCCTAGAGCTTTGCCTAGTGGAGATAAGTTCTATGTTCCTAAAGTTATGTTAGATACTACTAACACTATCACTTTAAGTGACAAAGATCAAACAACTTTTACTGACTTTGTATCTTGGATTGAGAATTACAATACTTATATAATGAATATGTGGGATGAAAAAGTAAACTCAACTATGTCAACTGAAGATGAAAATACTGTGGATCAATTTGTACAGATAGATAATCAAGATGTAGCCTAATGAAAAGTAATAACCCTTTTAAGGTACATAACATTAACTATCTGTCACCTAGTAGTATTAACACCTACATAAGTGATATACCTATGTGGATAACACGATACCTGTATGGTGTTAAATCTTCTAGTGGTGCTAGTGCAGTAAGGGGTATTGCAGAAGAGTTTGCACTAGCCAACAAGTATGAGAAGGGTGTGTTTGACTTTAATCTTTTAGATGTAAAGTTCATGTCCTTGTGTGCAGAATCTCAGATAGATTTGGGAGATACTAAAACAATAAAAGAAAGGAAAATATTAAAAGACTTTGGTAAAGTCATTGATGAAAACTTTAACCATAAAAATCTTGTAGCTTATCAAGAAAAGGTTGAAGTTCAGTTTGATGATTTACCTGTACCTGTCATGGGATATATTGACTTCAGATTTACTGACAAGATTGTAGATTTAAAAACTTCTACACGAATGCCCTCTAAACCTACAGAGGCACAGAAAAGACAGATGGCTTTATATTCTATGGCATACCCTGATAGTAGTGTAGATTTATTCTTTGCTACACCAAAAGAATGTAAGACATTTACATTGACAGACTTATCACAGTATAAAGATCAACTAAAAAAAGTTGCATTTAGTATACAAAAGTTTTTGTCTATAAGTGATGATAGACATGAGTTAGCTTCGTTAGTTCACCCCAACCTAGATTCTTGGATGTGGTCAGGGGAGATGATAGAACAAGCTAAAAAAATATGGAGTATAAAATAGTGAGTACGGATGCAAAGAAGATAGAAGACTTGCAAAAGGACATTGAAACTATGGAGAAAGAGTTGACTGAGGCAAAGAAAACTCTTCGTGATATGAGAACCAAAGGTTTGAGAGATGCTATGGAAGCTAAGAAGTTAGCAGACGAGGCAGTAAAAGAAGAGATGAAAGCTCTTGGTGTTTCATATTCTCATGACTCATATGAGTTCAATCCTTTTACAGGTTGGAGAAGATTACTCTAGTGTCACCACATAGAGCATATCGTAACGCTTTGAAGCATGGGTATAGGAGTGGATTAGAACATAAGATTTCTATCTACTTGAAAGAGAATAAGTGCAAGTTTACTTATGAAACTATTAAGATAGAATGGGAAGATTTATCTTATCGTACCTATACCCCTGACTTTATACTTAACAATGGTATAATTATAGAAACAAAAGGTAGGTTTTTAGCATCAGATAGACGTAAACATCTAGCCATACAGAAACAACATCCTCATTTAGATATTAGATTTGTGTTTGAAAATAGTAGAAACAAATTAAGAAAGGGAGCAAAGTCAAGTTATGGTGAGTGGTGTATCAAGTATGGATTCCGTTATTATGATAGGATCATTCCTGAAGATTGGTTGAAAGAAAAAGGTAAACACAACTACCCTAAATTTATAAAGTTTTCAGGGAGAAAGATAAGGAGAATAAAATAGTTATGGATAAAAATGATGTTAGTGTAGTGTTAAAACCTATTGTAGAAAAAAATAAATGGACAGGAGATGTGTCTATAGGATTAGTATCCACTAATCAAATGACTCTTAGCAGAGAAGATCAAATAGATTTTTTAAAATTAGCAAGAAGATTTTGTGCTCTTTTCCCTTTAATGTTAGATGATTATATGAAAAAGAAATTTAAAGAACTAGAAGAAAAATCAAAGGAGCAAAAAGTGAAATATTTATCAGGTGTAAAAAAACAAGCACAAGAACAATCAGATCATAAACAAACTATGGATATGGTTAATCATCCACCACACTACAACAAAGCAGGTATAGAAACTATTGATGCTATTCAGGCTATGACAGGTGATGGCTTTGAGTTTTATCTACAAGGTAACATTATGAAATATCTATGGAGATATAGATACAAGAATGGTGTAGAAGATTTAAAGAAAGCAGAATGGTATTTGTCTAAACTAATAGAGGCAGTAGATGTATCTGAAAGTTAAACTAAATATTACACTGCAGATAGACCCTGAAGAATATCCTGTTCCTGCAGATGGTAATGTAGGAGAAGAAATACAGGATTATATTAAGGATACTTTGCATGACTTAGAGGGTGTGCAGATACGACATATGAAAACAATAAGTGAGGAGTGAAATGATTAATAATTACCTACCAACAGACTATCAAAACTTTATTGCCTTGTCTAGGTATGCAAGATGGAAAGATGATGAGCAACGTAGAGAAACGTGGATTGAAACTGTAGAAAGATATTTTGACTATATGTCAAATCATCTGAAGACTAAGCATGGATATGAAATAACTAAAGCTCTGAGAGAAAAATTAAATAACTCTATTACATCTCTAGGTGTTATGCCTAGTATGAGAGCCTTGATGACTGCAGGTGTAGCCTTAGATAGATGTCATGTTGCAGGATACAACTGTAGTTATATACCTGTAGATAGTCCACGTAGTTTTGATGAGTGTATGTACATACTTATGTGTGGTACAGGTGTAGGGTTTTCTGTAGAAAGAGAAAATGTAGATAAGTTACCTATTGTTAATGAACATTTTGAAGAAAGTAGCACAGTAATAACTGTTGCAGATAGCAGACCCGGATGGGCAAAAGCATTTAGAGAAATGATAGCTATGTTATATGTAGGTCAGATACCTAAATGGGATGTATCAGAGGTACGACCTGCAGGAGCTAGATTAAAAACGTTTGGTGGTAGAGCATCAGGTCCTGCACCCTTAGAAGATTTGTTTAAGTTTTGTATTGACATATTTAAAAATGCAAAAGGTAGAAGACTGTATCCTGTTGAATGTCACGATATTATGTGTAAGGTAGGTGAGGTTGTAGTTGTAGGTGGTGTACGTAGATCTGCACTTATCTCTCTGTCTAATTTAGGTGATGATCAAATGCGTCATGCTAAGTCAGGTCAGTGGTGGGAGAATGAAGGACAACGAGCATTGGCTAACAACTCTGTTGCATTTAAAGGTAAGCCTGAGATGGGTACATTCATGAGAGAGTGGACTGCACTATATGAATCTAAGTCAGGAGAACGTGGTATATTTAATCGTCAGTCTGCTAAAGTAAAAGCACTAGAGAATGGTAGACGAGATGCTAACTATCAGTTTGGTTGTAATCCTTGTTCAGAGATTATATTAAGACCATATCAGTTCTGTAATCTAACTGAAGTTGTTGCACGTGAAACAGATGATATGTTATCCCTAAAAGATAAAGTATGTATGGCTACTATCTTGGGTACATTTCAATCTACACTTACTGACTTCAAATACTTACGTAAAGTATGGAAAGATAATACAGAAGAAGAAAGATTATTAGGTGTATCTTTGACAGGTATACTTGACTGTCCTGTACTATCCCCTGACAATGCTAATTTAGAATCTAATCTAGAAATATTAAAAAAAGTTGCAGTGGAAACAAATAAAAAGATTGCAGAAGATTTAGGTATACCACAGTCAACTGCTATCACTTGTGTAAAACCTAGTGGCACAGTTAGTCAGTTAGTGGATAGTGCTTCAGGTATTCATGCAAGACACAATCCTTTTTATATTAGAACTGTACGTGGTGATAATAAAGATCCACTCACACAGTTTATGATAGAGGCAGGTATTCCTGCAGAGCCTGATGTTATGAAACCTGATAGTGTCTCTGTGTTTAGCTTTCCTATGAAGTCACCAACAGGTGCTATCACAAGAACTGAGATGACTGCCATAGAACAGTTAGACTATTGGTTAATCTTTCAGAGACATTGGTGTGAGCATAAACCATCTGTAACTATATCTGTCAAAGAGCACGAGTGGATGAGAGTTGGTGCATGGGTGTATGATAACTTTGATGAGGTATCAGGTATATCCTTTTTACCTTTCAGTGACCACACGTATGCACAAGCACCTTATCAAGATATAGATGAAGATAAATATAATGACTTGACAAAAGCCATGCCACGTGCTATAGATTGGAGTAAGTTACAGGACTTTGAAAAAGAAGATACTACTAGTGGTAGTAAAGAACTAGCCTGTACTGCAGGTGTATGTGAAGTTGTAGATATAGAAGGGAGATAAATATGAGAGAGATGTTACTATCAGCTTTGAAGTCCTATTACGTAGGACATATAAATAAACACATTGCCAATGTTGAAATCTATTTAAGTAGGTCTACAGGTATTGGAGAACATTCTGATATCATAGAGGCTATGGACAAAGAGGTGGCAGAGATTGGTAAGTATGATGATAGACTATCAATGATAATGAAATATTTAGAAAGGAGACAATCTAATGAGACAGAAGAAAAAAAGGAATCCAAATCTAAGTAAGTATGATGCACCCTTACGTATTCAGTTTGAACGTGGACTGAATGCATTCAAGGGTAAACAATACATACAGACTGTTCGCAGTAAAGATGCAAAGATTATTGCTACAGTTAGTCCTTACAATCCAAACACTATGCAACATAGGGAATGGCAAAGAGGATATGACTTTGCATACTTTAAAAACTTAGAAAGAGTCAAACGTGAAGAAGCTAGAAGAAGAAGCCAAGAGGTTCATGCAGAGTAGGATAAAACCTACTCATGAACTACCTGACATAATAAAAAATTTAGAGACTATACTTAGAAGGTTAAAAGAAATAGATGCAAAAAATAACACCAACTCATGACTTGTCATGGTATCTTAAATGGACAGGCTCTATGTTAATTATGTCAGGGATTATCTGTAGATCGGCAGGTGTTCTGCCTTTCTACGATTTGGTAGCCTCGTGTATAGGCACAGGATTACTAGCAGGTATGGCTTACATATGGCATGATAGAGCACTACTCACTGTTAATGTCGTAGCCTGTGCTGCCTTGGCTATGGGTGTGTTGAGGTCTGTGTTTACCTAGCCATCAATCCACCACGATTTAACTTAGGTGTTATTTCCATGATGACTTCTTTGTATTGTCGTGGTGACAAAGATAATATCTTTTCTTCTGTTGCAAGTTTATAATCTAATATGTTACCTTTTGTTTCACGTAGTGTAGATTGCAACTCATTAATAAACTTCTTTGCACTAAAATCTTTAGGTGCTTCTCTATCTTGATATCCCTTTAATCTTTTTGGAGCAGTTTGCATTACACCTCTACTAGGTCTCTCTAATAAAGCATTTAATACTGTCATATTATTTTTCTTTTCTCCTTTTGGTAATACGATACCTAGACCTTCAACAAGTCCAGCTAGATTTGGAGATATTGCTAATTCATCTATGATCTCATCGTAGCCACCTCTCGCTCCTGCAGTTCTTGTAAACTTGGCTAGTTCAAGAGCACTATTAAAATAATCTTTAACTAAATCATAACCTTTCTTTTGATTTACAGGATCTCCAATTAAGGCTCTGTTATTAACACTACCTATAGATAGTTCTAGTTTTTTGTGTTTGTCAAATGCCTCGTTTGCTTTTTCAACCATAGCTAACATCTTTGGATCATCTACGACTTTCTTTGGTTTAGTGAGAAAATCAGGTCTAGTAAACGCTACCTCTGCCTCTGTATGTGCAGACTTAGGTAGCTTTATACCTAGAGTGTCATCTGTCATAACATCTCTATATTTATTAAACAATCCCTCTCTAAGATCTTTATCACGTGAATATAAATTGACAATCTTGTTATAATCATCAGGTGTCATACTTTTAAATTTACCATAAGGTAATTCTGTAAATAATAAATTCTCTACAGTTCTACCCATTTCATCTGTTCCCATTGCCATATCACCTACCTCACTTCCACCCGGAGTTGTAAAAGCAGGTTTTACAGATGTAACAGGATCAAGTGACATTGATAATGCAGGTGTTCCTAGTTCTGCGTGAATAGGTGTTTTTCTAGTGGCTAAACCTAGATATGTTTTATCTGTTAATTTTCCTGTGCTATCTTCATATCTATCAAAACCACGTCTTGTTATATCATCAATAAATGTTTTATCAAGTTCCACTACCTCTGTTAAATCTTGTCTATTTCTCTTTGTTAGTTCTGCCTCTATATCTCTAAGATCTACTTTATTATTATCAAGTAACTTAACTACACCATATGTCTCACCCTCATAATTATTAATAGCAGATGGTGTTCCTTTTAAATATACTTCACCTGCCTCTGCATTAGTTTCTAAAGATATTGTGTCATTATAAACTTTAGGAGTAGGGGGTACATTAGAATCCTTACTTGCATTTGCTAATACAGGAAATTGTATTTTAGCACCTGCATATTTATCTATCTCATCTACATCTTTACCTACCTTCATACCATAAGTAGCTATATCTATGATGGGATTACCATCGTTAGCATCTACTATCTCTGTAAATATTTTTGAGTTGTCCATGAATGTTCTTGCTAATTCATTTGCTTGATGATCTCTGTCTATATATGTGCCTAGTTTTGGTGATGCAGTAAACTGACCCATAGCAGTGCCATGATATAATATCTCTTTTCTAGGTTTGTCAAGCATCTTAATACGTTTCTTATGCTCTTTCTTTTTAAAATTACTCTTTATTTCTTTTATTTGGCTCTGTCGTTTTGTTGATATATTTTTATTAAACTTATCACCTAATTCTTTCTTTACATAATCACTTGTATTTACAAGTATATCAGTGCCTGTCTTCCTGTCACCTCTTTTAAATGCATCTATAGCCATTTGACGTAGCATATTCTTACCTATTCTAGATACAAAACCTAATCCGGGAATCAACCCCATTGTTATTAACCCTGTAAATGCACCACCAAGACCCATCTTAATTAAATCTCTTTCACCATAACCTGCCTGTAGTAATTCATAGGCACGTGTGTAATCTTCAGGTGCATCTTTAAATGCAATCACATCACCTGTTATAGGTGCAGTTGCTAAAGCAAAGTCTCTCACATCTTTTATGGTTATAGGTTCTACACCTTGAGCCTGTCTTTGTATGTCTGTTATACCTGCTTCACGTTCTTCTCGTTTACGTTCTGCCTCTGCAAACATTCTATCAGTTTCAAGTCCTAGTTCAAATCCCCTCATAGCTTTCTCTTTCTTTTAGACATTATGCCTTTTTCTCTAAGTGTTTCAGCTACACCTGCTCTACTTAATGCCCACTGTAATACATTTACTCTATCGTCAGTGTCTGCATTTACTAAAGTTAAATCTCTAGTATTTAAAATTGAAAAGTTATCTATTAAATTATTATCTGCATCTGATTCACCAAGTATATAATATTCATCAGTCTTTAATATGTTCCTAAACTCTGCATCGATAGCAGCTCTTTCTTCCCTAGGTAGTTTTCTATAATTTCTTATGTCGTTTTCACTATAAGGCAAATCAAAATCTTTTGCTAAATTATCTAATTTAAGTAAGGCAGCCTCTCTTGCTCCGGGAACATCAGGATCAGGACTGCTAAATATATTTCTTTTTGCATATCTTTTTAAATAATTTCTTTTTTCTGCATTTGATTTAAGACTTAAATATGATTCATCCCTAAGTATAACATCTGCCAACCTTTCATTTAGATTTACATCTTTAACATTACCACTTAACTCTTCTCTTATGAGTCTATCTACTAAATCGTTTGGATCTCTTCTATATAAATCATAGTATTGTAGATTTAAATTACGCATTTCTTTTTCTAATAAATTTAACTTAGGTAATCTAGTAAATCCTGTTAGTTGTTTTTCTAAAGGATTTATAGCTATAACTTCACCTGATCTAAACGGATTAACTAGAGGAAGATCATATTCTTTTGCACCAAAGTATCTACCTAGTGCAGTGTTAGGACCAAAGTCAGGCATAGCACGAGTGCCTCTATTATATATAATTTTAAAGAAATCTATTTCACCACCGGGTCTAGTTTCAGGAACATATCTAGCAAATTTATCAAACTGACTGTACACATCTTTTACCACTGACAATGGTATGGTATAAGTATTAACTAAATTAGCTACAAACTCTCCAAATATTTTAGAACCTTTTTCTCCTATAAAATTACCCTCTGCAGTGAAGTCATCAAACAATTTATCTATAGCATAAATACCATAACCTGCTCTGAAAGAAGAACCAAACAATGCCTGTAATGAATCTTGCATATATTGTCTAGGACTTGTAAACACTTCTGATAATCTTTTACCTGATGCATCTTTTCTATCCATTATATCTATGAATAGTCCTGCAGGGTTAAATAAGAAAGTGTCATCTAACTTTACATCTTTACCCTCTTCACTAGATTTATTATATCTTAACATAACATCTGCTGCCAAAAGATAAGGAGCAAAAGGTCCGTATGTAGGTCTTCCGTCTACTATTTTACCTGTTTCATCTTTGAACTCATACCAATATGTGCCTATTCTACCATCATCATCCATCTGTTCTTTTCGCCAGTTGTATGCAGTTGTTAGCATCATAAGACCCATGAATTGTTTTGCAGCCATTTTTCTGTAATCGTCTGCATTTTTACTAGCTATTGATTTTAAATATCCTTGTTTAGTTCCAATCCCCTCTAAGTTCATCAGTCCTAATAAAGGTGTGTGTTCATATAAGAACTTCATTTGATTTGCTACGAATCTTGGGAAAGGCAACACTGATGATATCACGAAAGGTACATTTCTATGTGCATCAATAGTTACTTTAGCAACTTTGCTAAAAAATCCATCACCTTTAAATGATTGTTGGTAAACAAACTCTAGTGCATCTTGCATAGAACCTTCTAAAGTTTCTTTACTTATAGTATTAAACTTACCATCTTTAATAAGTTGAATTAAATCTTTACCATCATCTGCTAATCTTCTTCTAAGTGATGCAGTAAACATTGCCTGTTTAAAAAAATTATCAGACATAGTATTTAAAAAGTTTGCACTAGTTCCTATCTTAGCTAATGCACCCTCTCCTGCTTGAGCAGATAAATCTGCAGCATCTCTGAATAACACAGAGGCACTATCAGGCATTGTGTTTTCAAATAACTTTCTAACCACTTGAGCCTCATATGGATTTAACATATATTTAACCACATCTAAAGAGTCCATAGGATTTTTTTTGTTAAGTAAATTATATATGCCACGTGTTCCTACATCAACCACAACTCTAAACAAAGCATTGGCATTGTTACGCATGGTAGTAGCAGGTTGTGATGTCATTAAACCTAGTCTTAATTTATCTAAGTCTTTAAGTAATCCTAGTTTTCTTTTATTCTCTATTACTTCTTTGGCTTGACCTTTAGTTACTTTAGTCAATCCTCTTTGCTCTAACTCAACTATACTATTTAATAGTGAATTTACCTTTTCTTTAGATACTTCAGGATCTATTTGTTTTTTTAAAAAGCCATGATAGCCTAATTTTCTACCTGCATCTGATATGTCTGCTAAATATATTAGAGAGAATTGATCGTATGTTAAGTTATGTTCTTTTAATATTGTGCTAAGTTCATCAAACTTTAAGTCACCTTTTCCTATTGCTCTTGCTAATCCTTCAGTGATTCTATCACCTTTAGTTAAATTACTTTTTATTCTATTCTTTACTTTGATTGCAGCAGCAGATAAATTTTCATAGAAATCAATATCTAAATTGTCTACACCTTTTTCTTGAGCTAGTGATCTACCCATCTTAACTTTATCAGGATCAAGTGGTCTTTTCTTTACAGGTTTTTTCTTTATAATTCTTTTTAAACCTGCCTTAGTCATTTCATATGTATCAGGTATTAATTCATTCAAGGCATCATTTAAAAAATCTATATCTTCATCTGCTCTTACACTTTTTAAAAAGTCTTTTGATTTTTTATTAGCAGCATCTGCTACAACTTTAGATGCCTTCTCTGCTTCTGATAATAATATGTTGGCATCAATAGCCTTTTTAGTTTGATAGTATCCTGCACCTGCATTAAACAATCCACCAAATGTAGCCTGTATACCTGCTTGTGTTGCAATTCTACCTGCATCAACCTCATCTGTTAATGTTGTTTCTACTTTAGTTAACTCTTGAGCACCACCTTGTACTGCACCTATTGTGCCTTCTACTGCAGCACCTTTAGCAGCACTCTTAGCTATTTCTTGATTTAATAACTTACGTATGCCTAGCTTAGTTAATTGATTAGCTCCTGTTGATGCAAGTTTACCTGCACCTGCAGTAAATAAACCTGCATATGTTGAAGGAGCAGTAAGTATACCACCTGCATAATCTTTAATAGTTTCAATATTAAAACTATCACCTTCCATATTTTCATATAGTTGTATTAGATTTGCAAACTTTATTTTTTCTTGAAGGTTGGAATTTTGAGCATACTCTAAGTCACGTATAGCAGTGACTTCATTTACATTTTGATATCTGAAATGCTCTAGGAATTGATCATATATTTTTTCAGGGGTATCTAACTCTGAATCTTTGTACCCCTCTCTCTGCACTAGAAAGTCATAAGCATCATCTAAAAAATCGTCATCTTTAGTTAGCTTTTCTTTCTTTTGTTCTTCAGGAGTTAATCTATTGTAATCCCTAATTTGATTATCTTGTAACATTTAAAACTCCTTAGAGTCCATAATCTGAGGGTTTGAGGTTGTTATCTAAAAACATTTGTCTATACTTAGATTTTGCATCTGATAAGTCTTGAAGGTATTTCTGTTTTGCAGCATTACGTCTACTTTGCTTGACCGATTGTCTTTTTTCTTTGTTGATTTCTATTAATAATTTATCATAAGCATCTTTAATATTTTTTACTTCATCTTTATACATCTTATTTATTTGTCTTCCCCTAAGAGGTTCTACTGTAGTGTCTTTCTTATTTTTTTTAACAGGACCTGTATTTTCAGATATTTTCTCAAGACCTACATCTTGTAGTGATTTTAATATAAATCCTTGAGGTCTATCTTTACCTTTTCCTTCTGCCACATCTCCTTCAACTTTAAAGTTTTCATTGATAACTTGATCTATGGCACTTTGATTTGTATAGAATCTAGGATCATCTAATTTAGGACCTTCTATTTTTAGTGACAATGCTTTCTGTTTTATTATTTGAGCTATTCTTGGTACTACCTTTTCATATTTTTTAGCATCTTGTGCATAGATAACATCACCTTGAGTGCTAATACTAACTGATAATCCTAATCTCTTAGCTACGGCAGCCTCTGCTACTTTTGCCATTTTTTCTTCACCTATGTCTTCTTTAGCTCCAAGAGATGCTATTCTTTTAGCTTCTTTACCTGCCTCTGTAAATATATCTTTTTTAGTATCAAAGTATGCCTTAAGTTCTTTTTCTTTTGCAGTATCAACTGCCTGACTAACATCTGTAGATTTTACTATGTTTTGTATTCTTGGTGTTAAATCTACACCTTTTTCATCACTAAACATTTCACCTGATACAAAAGAGGTTATAGGTCCTGATGCAGGTTGAGAACGAATTTGTTTCATTTGTAAATCTATATTTTTTGCAGGGATTGCTAGAGCTTCTGCAAGTTCACTTAATGTCATGTTAGGCACTTTAGATGTAGGAGTTTCTGCAGTAAGATCTGTATTTTCTTTTAACATAGTTACTATGCCATTTAAATCGTCTAAATTAAATTTAGTTTTTATCTTTTCTAAAGTACCACCTAACCCTCTCTGTTGTATTAAAGCTATATCTGCATTTTCTAATTCAGGAAACTTACCCTTCAATGCAGTTAGTGATTCAAGATTGCTATTTACTCTATTTTTTCTTGTTGCTTTATTTTTAGTTATTAAATCTGTTATACTAGATGCAGTTGTTTTAATTAGATCATTAGCATCTTGTCTATCTAGTTTACCAAATTCTGCTTCTTTATCATACAGTTCTTTTACTAGATATGGATCTTTTCTAGCTAATGCAATAGAAGGCAAGGCAACTGCAAGTGCTCTTTTAAATCTACCACCAACACTTTTATCAGTTAAAAATGATACTTCTTTTTCTGCCATTAATCTCTCCTAGCCATTAAACCCATAGGCTCTTCTTCCTGTTTATCTTCTTCTACAACTTTTTCTTCTTGTGGTTTATCTTCACTTAATTCTTTTTGGAACTTAGCAAATGCTGCTTCAGATGCAGAGTCATTTATCTCTATATCCTTATCTCTTTCCATACCTGTGGTATATTCTATACCTGCTCTGTCGCCAATCAACATAAGCATTTCCATGATTACAGGTATAAGTAACATACCTACATCGATAGTGTGTTTACCTTGTAACACAGTTGCTAATTGTATATTGTTTGCCATTAATGTAATAGGCATACCTGTTTCCATCAAGTTGATAGCTTGTTCTACAAAAGCCTCATCCTGCATACTTGTTACATAATATTGTGCAGCTTGACTAACAGTTGGGTATTGTGGTGGTGTTTGCCAAGGTCTAGCACCTACCTCGTGGGTCATTGCCATGCCCGGAATGGGTGCTTCAAATATAGGTTCGTCTCTGTTTCCGTATCTCATGTTTCTATTTCTTCTTTACCATTTAATCTCTCATTTTGTATAGCTTCAAAAAAATTCATGGCATCATTAAATGGATCATTTTGTTCCATAGTAGGCATATTTTTTTTCATAGACATATCTCTAGACAGTAAACCTTTGGTTGTAGGTGTTTCTGTTTGATTTTGTATATCTCTAGTAAACTTTTTAAAGTTATTAAACTTATTATAAATATTTGCTGAAGGGTTTGTAATCATTATCCAAAAGGTCCTCTAATAATTGCAGCACCTAGTGTGCCTAGCATACTACCGATGGCAGTTGATCCTGCAGCTTTCTTAGTCTGTTCTGCAGTATATTGTTGTGCTTCTTTACTAATGTTAGCTACACCTAGTGCATTGATTCTATCTTGCTCATTCTCTGCACTCTTCCATGCCCACTCCATAGTGTCTGCATAAAATGACCATAAGTCATCATATGTTTCATTGGATATGTCAAGAACTGCTTTTGCATTTAGTTCGTTAGCACGATTGATAGCAGCAGTATCTGCAGTGGCTAACTCTCTTCTCCATACTGCATTGTTCTGTGCGATAGCTATTTGATTTTGTGCATTAAACTGATCTCTTGCATTCATCACCTCTGCATTAAATCTTGCAAGTGTATTCATTTCACCTGCATTGAACTGATCCTGTGCATTTGATTGTGTAGCATTAAACTGTTCTACCTGACTTCTCAAGTTAGCGAAGAACTGATCTACTTGGTTTTGTGAGGTTGCATTAAACTGTTGGGCAGCATTTAGGGCAGCCTGATCTGTTAATATACTTTGTGTTAGTTGTTGCATATTAAACATACCTGACTGTTGCTCATTAGATAAGTTTGCCATATCTACTTGTAGGAATGCCTTTGCATTTTCTACTGCAGCCTGTTGTCTATTTGTTAAGTTACTAGTGTCTAGACCTGAAAGTGCAGATGCTTCTGCTAATACAAGAGCTTGTCTATTTGACAAGTTTTGTAGATTTAATGTATTAGCTATCCTACTATTTTCTAGTTGTACTTGTTGCTCTGCAGTAAAGTTTCTATTAGCTATATCACTTATCTTAGCAGCATTCTGCACCCTAGCTTGAAATGCCTGATCAAACTCTTGACCTATAAATGATGCTCTTTGTTGAGCAGCTAACATAGCACGTTGTTGTCTATTAGATAAGTTTTGTAATTCAAATGTTCTTACAGTGTTTGCATCTGCCTGTGCTATAGGTAGTGCAGACTCCATCGCAGCCTGTACGAGTGCTTGTCCTGCAATACTAGATGCACCCAAGCCTCTCTGTTGCATTACTGCCTGTACACCTCTGATTGCACCTGATGCCCATGCAGGTGGATTAGTTGCATCAAAGTTAGCAGTTAAACTTGCTAGTTGTCCTGCTACAGTTGCCTGATCACTTGCAGTAGAAGTCGCAGCATCTATTTGTTCTGTAAATGTTTTTGCTACTTCTGCGTTAGTAACTGAATCAACTAACTCTCCTTCACGAATAGCTCGTTGAGCAGGACCTGACATAAGTATTGCATTGCCTTGAGCAGCATCTAAATTAGCCACACTACTTGCAGTTGCTTGTGCTGCGAGTATCTGAGCATTATCACTTAAATCTGTTTGAGCAGCTTGATTACTAGCTACTGCATTTTGCACTGACTCTTGAGCCACTACAGGTGTTACTTGTGCAGCAGTTCCTGTTGTTGCTCCTGCCTGTTGTAATCCTGCTTGAGCAGTTTGACTAATCACATTAGCCTGACCCATACCTATTCTAGGGTCAATTAACTGTGATTGTTCAAAGGGTGTTAGTTCAGGTTGTGTGACTGCACCTACAGGTAAAGCACCTGTCTGTGCTCTTACTACAGTTGCATCTTGTATACCTTTTGGACTACCCTCTGTGCCAAACACAGGTATCTGCCCTTGTCCAACTCCCATAGTAGGCACGTAGGCTTGTTGTCTATCTGTTCCTTGGGTTGCAGGTATTTGTTGTGCAACAGTTGTTTGAGGTGCAGGTGCTACTGCATCTCTTGGGTCTACAGGAGTAGGTGAAGGGATTCCCGGACCCTTAGTAAAATCTATTCTATTTGCATCTTGAGGTTCTGCTCTTTTAAAACTTTCTGCACCAATAGATTCCATATAATCTCTATATGCACCTCCTATAACAGGATTTGAAAAGGTATAGGTTTTTCCTCCTACAATAACAGGGTCAATAACTGCAGGTGCAGGAACACCAAATAAGTTATCACCTCCACCCATAACTTGTTGTTTATATATATCAGATTTTAAAAAGTCTTGATAGTTAGGTGCAGATGTCATGCCCTGTTGCATACCCCCCTCTGCCATTCTAACATAACCACCCTCTGCCATTCTTCTTGCAGCATCTTCAAAGACAACCATCTGTCTTTTTTTGTCAGGGTTCTGTTCTAGGTAATTATCAAAGTTTACCATGTCACCTTTGTAACCAAGTCTATTGGCTATCTTCTGCATACCACTCGGTTTAAATCCTGTAAACATTGCCATTATCTACTTCCCATTAATATCTTGTCTAATTTATCTTCTAATCTTTTAAGTGCATCCATAAGATTATGCATATCTTCTTTTACATCATCTTTACGTGCATACTCTTCTCTTGTCTTATTTAAGAGTATCTGTATACGTTTGACCTCTTGAAACATTTTGTTAAATGCCCAACCGAATGGTACGACAATCATTGTCAATATTATGTTCCAAAATAACATTGGGTCTATTTCCATCTATACCTCGTCAGGAAAATCGTATATAGGTGCATTGCCTGTTGGCTTGTTATCACTATCTACAGGCACATTAAACAGTTTCATAAACTCTGTTACATTAGTACAGTTGTTTATCTTAGTTTCTATAGTTGCAGTTGCAGTTCTTACATCTGTTCTATATTTACTTATATCACTTGGTATAGCTGTACCTGTTTCTGCTTTACGTGTAACATACCAATCTGTTTTGCTTAACATATTATTGGCTGTTTCTTTTGTCTTTGCAATCCATTTTGATTTTAGTCCTAGTGTAACAAGTTGTTTGCCTGTCTGAGGGTCTATTATTGCTTTGCCATCTTTATCTACTTCGTTTGTATCTGCTAGTTTTCTTTCAACACTTTTTGACCAATAAAATCTGTCATCAAAACTTGTATCCTCTTCGGCTTCCCACGTTAGACCAAAACCTTTTTTGTCCTCGTCAGACCATATCATCCAATTACTAGGATGTTTTATGCCATCCTTGTCTGTCCAACTTTTACCTTCTTTTATATTAACACCATTGTGTTTCCAAGCCATCACTGTCTCCTATTTTGCATTTGCATACTTAAAAGGGTCTTCGGCAAATGTTGCATATATTAACAATTCACCATCACCATTTTCATACACATCGCCACTTCTTAATTTGAATCCATTTGATAAAAAATCAATATCATACTCACTAGTCACCTCTGCTGAACTTGAATTTGGTAATAATATATGCCCACCATCATCATTTGTTGGTTGTCTTGCTATATCATGCAATCTCCAATCGGCACTTCTAGCAGTATTTTTAATTAAAACCCACGCAGGTCTGAAGCCTGTGTAAACAAATGTACCATCTGCACTTCCATTACCAGTAAAATTGGCAAACTTTGAATATCCATCTACAGCGTGAAATATATAACCAATCATACTGCCACCAAGACTATTGTTAGTATCACCACCATTAACACCTACACTAAACACAGAGCTTGTTGGAGTTGTATCATTCCATCTTGTTGAAGATGTAGTAGC
>LULW01000107.1_pt1 | contig 23837 bp, 20 predicted proteins | sample 729531 | NCBI WGS metagenome assembly LULW01 (sample SAMN03860279, study PRJNA289734) | marine metagenome | biome: seawater column; feature: ocean; material: water; isolation source: Red Sea water column Station 108 - depth 10m | place: Saudi Arabia: Red Sea | collected 2011-10-15 | depth 10 m | reverse complement strand
TCTTTAGCTCTATCGTCAAGTATTTTATCTTCAGGATCTAGCATATCTGTAGCAAATTCAGTTTGCTGCATAACGTCTTGATCTGGCTCTTTTATATCAACCTCTACACCACTTTTTTCTTGAAAAAGTTGTGCACCAGGAAAATCATTTAGGAATTTTTCTTTGTTTTCAGGAGATACTTCATATATCTGACCATCAACAGAATATAATTCATTCATACTAACTTTGATTTGCGTATGTTCTATTTACTACTTGTACTTCACTACCGGCCGATTGAACTCCAAAATCAACACCTATACCAGGCTGTTTAGATGGATTAATAACGCCTGTTGCTTGAAAAGGATCTTGTACTCTACTTACATCTCCACCTGATAAAAATAAGCTTTGCGCATAGTTTATAGCTCTAGCTTGATCAACAGTACTACCAAACGCATCTCTTGCATAAGCACCCATAGCGCCTAATATAGTTCCATCAAATCCAGCTACTGGTTTAAACTTGCCGCCTTCTGCAGGTATTCTAAACAATATATTTCCAGCACCGCCAACAGTACCTTGTACAGCTTTATTAAAATCATCTGCTGTAACTGGATCTTCATTAGATTTTAAATCAGCATTGGTACTAGCTATCCATTGATCTCTTATTTGGTTTTTATTTGATGTTAATTGTTCTCTTGTAAAATAAAAATCACCGCTTTTACTAGACTTATTCATTAAATTAACAAATTTAGCAGGATCAACTGTTTTCTTAGTAAATATTTCACCACTAGCGCCTTCAAATGCTTGAGTATCTACAAGCGCGCTAAAAGAAGTATATAAACTATTACCAGCTATGGAGTTTTCTTTATCAGGCCCATCTTTTGTAACAACATCGTTTTGATATTGTACAACATTTCTTGATAAAGCTCTACCATCTTGACCTCTTATATAACCTGCATTACCATTTAAAATTTTAAATTCTTCTGCAGCTTGATCTTGTAATAAAGCTATTTTATCTTGATCGCTTAATCTTAAACTAGCTATTTCTTTAGCGTCTTCAACACCCAACTGTTGCATTAACTGGCTACTAGGCTTAAAGCTACCGTCTTTATATTTATTAGTTAGTTGGTTCCAAGCTGACTCATAAATAGCATCATTTTCACTTCCATATCTATTAATAGCAAAAGTATCTGCAAATTGATCTGTTTTTGTAAACCAATCATCTCTTATATATTTAGCAGCATTTTTAGTAGTTTGAACTTGACCACCACCTGGAAGTGTGACGCTAACACTAGATCCTTCACTGTTGTAAGTAGGTTTAACACTAGTGTATCTCATTGCCACGCCTCCTGAAGCTACAGATTTTTGAGTATCAAGACCTAAATCAGCTTTAACATTAAAGTTATCAGTTAACCATTGATCAGTCATAGCCGAAGCATTAACAAACTGACCATTAATTTCAAATCCATATTGTGGTATGCCAAACCTATTTGTTTTTGAAGCTATTCTAACAGCATTAGGATTTTCTGAGTTTATTTTTGCAAATTGAGCTATAGTTAAATTACTATTTTTACCATCAACACCAGGTAAAAATTTATTACTAACATTAGAATCATAAACATCAGGATCACTAACGTATTTTAAATATTTACTAAAACTAGAGTTTGCATCAGCACCAATAGCAGCTTTATAACCTAATATGTGATTTTGTATTCTTTGTCTATCTCTAGGATTTGCTTTTTGATATTGATTTTGTAGTTGAGCTAATTCACCATTTTGCCAGTTAATATTTACAAGTGGATTTGCTTCTAATGAATACGTAGTTCCATCTATATCTTTTAAAAAATCGTTTTTACCTAATTCAAAAGCTGTATTAAAACCTTGAAGCTCTTCTACTTCGCCTTGTTCTGGCACTCTAAGAGTTGAAGCTACACCTCTACCAAAAGCAGTATAATCTTGTATACCTAATCTAGGATTTTCATATGTACCACCTGTTGTTGTTCTAGCGCCACTACCTAAGTTAGCGCTCATCATATAAGGACTTCTTGTTCTTGCCATAATTTAATTATTGTTAAATTGTTCAATAACCTTGTATAGGAGACATTACACTACTATATAAATCAAGTGCTTGACCACCCATGTTGTATTGATCTATAAATTGTCTTCTTGTAATACCTTCTCCATACTGCGTTAAAGCTCCAAAATTTTGAAGTTGTTCTGGTGTCATAGCTCTATAAGCTTGTCTAGCTGCTTGATTAGCACCGCCAAAATCAAGAGCACTACCAATTTGACCACCAGTTGTTGCTCCAATAGTGCCATCAGCAGGAGGTGTAATATTACTACCACCACTACCAAATCCACCTTGCATTGCAAAAGTACCAACAGCTCCAATAGCTTGACCAAACATTTGTGATTGCTGTGCTCCATAAGCAGCTGCTTGTTGACTAGCTGAACTTTGCAAACTAGACTGTCTGTTTAGTTGTTGCGTTTCTCTTCTTTCTTGTGCTTGAAACTCAGCCATTTGAGCTCGTTGCCTCATTTGTGCTGCTTGTACTTCACCTTGCGCTCTTAACTGTGCGTTTCTAGCTTCTTGTTGTTGTATACTAGCAGAAACACCTCTTTTACTTTGCGCCGCGGCTCTTGCTAAAGCTGTAGCACCACCAGCGCTAGCGCCTGTGGCTCTTAATGTATCCAATGTGCTAGCTAGTGATATATCTGCTTGTTCTGCTTGCATTTCTGCAGCTCTAGTAGCTATTTGTAAGTTAGCAAAAGGATTTTCAAAATCTTGACCAAAATCAGGTATATCTTGCCTATTAGCTTCTAAAGCCATTACTCTAGCTGCGGCTGCTCTTTCTCTTCTTCTAGCTGCTCTTCTTGCCCTGCCGGCTCCAATACCGCCAAATATACCGCTAAGAACACTAACGCCTAATCCTATTGCTGCTAAACTCATAATTTATTATTTATTGTGATGAATATACAGTTTCGCTACCTACAGCATATAGCTCTGCTTTATTAACAGAAGAAGCTATAGCTTCACTAGGTTTCCAATACTGCATTTTTACTTTATTAAAATATCCTTTTACACCTGATAAATCAACACCTGTTATTTGATTTAATGATGTAGTTGTTGTGTTATTTCTTATATGCCCATAATATTTGTTTTCTTTATTAACAAAATTTATAGGTATTGATAATGATGACACAGTTGTATCACTACTTAATATTGGAAAAGCTTCGTGCATATCTGTTTCAGATGATGCCATTTTCCAACCAGTAGTACCTTCATAATTTATAGTATGAAAGTTTTTAACAGTTGTTGGTTGATCGTTAAATACAAATTCTACATTTGCTGGATCACTATAACTGCTAGTATAAAACTTACAGCGTTGAACATTATCGCTGTAATGTTTGTATAAGTTTTGATTATCATAAGTATAAAACTCATTATCTAAACTAAAACCAAATGTTGGTTTATATGTATAAAAAGATACCCAGCCTTTTGAACCTTCATCAAACGAAAGTGTAGCATAAACATCTTTTGTTAAATTTGTAGCGCCATCGCCACCGTATTCTGATAAATGAGTAGAGCTAATATTCTCATCGTTTTGTAATGAAATAACGTATTTGTTTTTACGCTCGTCATACATACCATAAATTCGTTTTGTTTTAGGTAAATTATCTCTAAAAAAACTACGCATACTAGCATCTGATATAGGTGTTAAACCGTCTTGCGATAATCTCAATACAACACCTCTATTTTTATCAGAAAAATATTTTCTACCTGCATGAACTGCAAAACTCTCAGGATTTTTACTTATACCATAATCACCACTAAAACTTCCAACTTGTCCTATAACAACTCTAGAAGCAGTAGTAAGTGGTTGACCTTCTTGTGTAAATATAGCGTCTTTATCAATTAACGCTCTACTAACTTTATTTTCTTGAAATATAAGTAAGTTTGTATCTTCTGCATATAACTTTTGTATACTACCATTTTGTATATCTACAGCTTTTGTAATAGGTTCACCTATAGAAAACTGATTTGTTTCGTTAACATCTGTTTTTGCATTAAAAATACCAGAGTGTATTAATGCATTGCCTCTTGTTCTTTGAGAATAATTAAAGTCTGCTAAATAAGCTTTTACACCAAAATCAACAGATTTACCGTTAAATTCACCTTTTATTCTTGATTCTTCAACGTGCCATTGACCTATATCTTCTACTGGAATAAAATCATTTTCGTTACCATCGTAAAATAAATTAGCACCACCAGATAATATAAAAGTATTATAATAGCTTATTTCTAGCTCTCTTGCTTGTGCTATTAAATCAGTGTGTAAATCCCTTATTAAACCACTTGTTGATGATTCATAATAAATATCCAACTGAGATTCTACAGGATTTGTTTCTAAAACAGTTAAACCAGTTGTAACTGCTATTGGCTCTTCTTCTAGATTTTGTATAATTAATTCATCACCAGCATCAAATCCGTGTTCATGTGATAGTTTAATTTTTTGATAATATTTTGTACTACCATCTTCAACTTCTGTTATAGTTTCTACAGATTTTATTGTAAGAGGATCAAATAGTGCCATCATTTGTTTTACACCGCTGTCATGACTTGCGGTAAAAGGTATTACTGATCTATCAAAATGCATTATAGTTCTTTTACTATTATCATTTAATTGAACTTTTTGAAGTATTGGTCTTCTAATATTAAAATCATCTCCATGTTCAACTATAGTAGCTGTTGTATTGTCTTCACTTAAAAATCTTTTTTGTTGAGTTTGTTGACCAAAAATAGTTGATGAAAAAGTAAAAGTAATTTGAGTATTTTCAACAATATCAGCTACAGTATTTGGGCTAATAGTAAAAGTATAAATAGTTTCGCTACCTGGAGTAAGTTCTCCACTTCCTAGTTGTAATGAGCTTGTTACTATAAGCGTTGGATTTACTGTGTCAAAACCTTCAACATTACCTTGAGTTGAAAGACTAACTTGTTTACCTGTATCTATAGTAGTTAAAAGACCAAAGTTTGCAAAACTAGATGTAAATAAAAAATTTCTAATAGCAGCTCCTTGAGATCCTTTTATTTTAACAGAACTACTACTTGAGCTTAAAGTACCACCATCTCCATCAACATACAAAGGCGCTTTAACTTCACCTCCAGTATCACTACCATCTTTAAACTCAATAAATTGACCAACACGCATCATAGCACTGTCACCTCTATCACTACTTATTTCTCTACCATTAGTCATTATTGTTTTAGAATCAAGCTCTGGAAAATTTTCTTGTTGACTATTTTCTATTTCTACTTCAATAATTTTTTTACCAATACTACTTAAATGCTTACTGTCTTTTAATTTTTTTAAAGTTATTTCTTGACCAGCTCTTATATATGGATTTATTGTATCACCATTACCAATTTTTAATAAAGTTCTATCATCATTATTATTTTCATAAACTTTTACAGGCATGGCAAATTTAACTCTATTGTTTGAACCAATAGATTTAACTTGAGCAAGTAAAGGATTACGTTTAGCCATAATAAAATCATGAACTCTATCTTTATCTCTATCGTCTCTAGTTAATATACCTTGTTCTCTAGCAGTTCCAACAGTCATCACTTCTACAGGATCTATATCAGAACCTAACATAGAAATATTACTAGCATTGTCGTATATAGGTGATAATGTGCCTGTTGGATCTTCTTCTTCAGTAAAAGATTTTTTAATAACTTTTGGAAAAAGTAAAACATCAGAGCCAGCAACACCTTCTCTAACTTCATCAGTTTCATCAACATCTCTAGGTACTTTGTTTATATTATTACCATATAAACTAATCCAAGTAAAACCTAAAACATCATCATGTGTATTAGACTCGTTATTCCAGTTATCAGCTGGATGACTAGTATATACATTGTAATATTCTTGTTGTTGTTGTTTTACAACTATTTTATAACTATACCAACCATATGGGTTGTAATCTTCGCTATTTATATCACCATTATATAAACTATCAACTATATTGTTTTCATTAAACTTAATTGATAAAGCTTTACCAAAGGCTTCTTCAAAATTAGACCAGCTATATCCATTATTATAATTTGATGAAAAATCAGTGGTTACAGCTGGAGACGTAATAGTATCAGCACCATTATCAGTATTTTTAGAAAGTATGACAGTAGACTGTCTACCAAATATATCAGATAAAACAACACCAACTTGATAATCTCTTCTTTGTTTTACAGAATTATATTTATAAACTTTTTCATTATTTTGACGAAAACTTAAAGAATCTTTTTCACCTTTTGTAATATTATTAATTACATAATTTATACCTGTTTTACCAAGGTTATCTACAGGTAAGTCGTAGTTTTCTGTAAAATTACCATATATAATTCTATTACCAGATATTTCTTGTGATTTAGCTCTTACTGGCACTTGATCAAAAACTCTAGTTATTTGTTTATCTTCTAATATTTTATATGGCTTTTCAGATTTATAAGTAAATTTATAAACATGTCTATAATAAAACTCTTGAGCTGCGTCGTTTGTTACAGTTACAGTTTCAATTAAATCAGTAAAAGAACTATTGTCGTTGACATCTATTTCTTTTATTACCTTTACAACATCTTGATCTGATTCTTTTATTAATATTTCTAATTTAGAAATCCTTAAATAATTATCCCAATTAGCATTAGGATTTGTTTGATAATTTTCACCTGGTAAAGGTATTCTAACATCTATTTTATTATAATGATTTTTCATTATATCAACAACAGTTTTAGAATAAACATCTTGTACATCTGATTTATCTAAGTCTGAAGTTATGACATTGTTTATATGACCTTCGTTTATTGGTTTAAATACAATTTGCGTAAACGGAGCCATAACCGTATACTCACCATCTTCATATTTATATCTATATGAAAACCTAACAAATTTATCTTTTAAATAATCAGACTGTATTGTTTCATCGTTTTGAAGTGTTACACCATCACCATCACCAGAATCATTTCTTAATATAGGTGCTAAATAAGGTGATACTTTAGCAACAGATATTTGTTCTTCTTTTGTATAATAATTATTGTTTTCTATCGCTCTAGTAACATTTATTTTTCTAGGTTGATTATAATTGTCTGTAAAAAACAATAAATCATCAATTAAATTTACACCAGTTATTAAATGATTTTTACTAAAATTTAAAAAATGTCCTTCAACTAATACTTGAGCTGATGTAGCGGTGCCATCTAGCTTACCCATTAGTATAGCGCAAGTATTTGTAGACTGTGCTCTAGACATAGTTCTTATATCATTATCATCACCGGTAAAATCTGTAACAAACCAAAAAGCTCTTTTATTTAAATTATCTGCAAAATAACCTATAGTTTCTGCATCAGGTAGTTTTTTTAATAAAGCAGAGCTTAGCGCTAATTCATTACCTTGTATGTTTTCAACAGCGCCTACATCAGATCCTTCTGACTGCGTAATTAATATATTTTGTGCCTCGCGGTATTCACCTTTTGGCACAAGCCTTTCATCAAGGTCTTTATTCATTTTACCTCGTAAAAAGCTGTTTTGAATTTTAGGCATATATTAATTTTTAATTCGTTTACTTTGTCCTCTTAATACTTGTGATATTTCAGCTAAATTAATTTTAGATAATCTAAGTTTAGCATTACGCATCGCTGCTCTTCTTTCTTTTTTAAATCTTTGAACTATATATTCAGGCACGTTTCTTCGTGTAGATAATATATTAAAAGCTATATGTTTATATAATGCTTCTTCTGCAAACTTATGCACTTTCATTTCAGCATCAGTACCTAAACTATCAGATACATATTCTATAACTATTATTTTACCTGATAAATCACTACTAAAATTAAAGCTACCAGTTCTTTCATTAATAGTAAAGTAACCATTTATTTGTTGATGTTCTGGCTCAATACCATATCTTCTACCAAAATCAGTACCTAAATGATTATCTCTACTTATATAATAATCTTCTTCAGTACTTAAGTTACCTGTTAAATTATCAGTGTCAAAAGCTTGCCACTGTGTTTCAGTGTATGGAGTACCACTAATTATTTGTCCGTTATTATCAAACACATAGTTGTAATCACCGTCTTGTACAGGCGCTTCTGTTGGATTTATAGTTAATTTAGTTGGATATATTATTTTTTTTATACCTGAGTTATCAATATAACAAAGCTTTACATAGCTTACATAATCTTGAGGCATTGGTATAGCTAATGATGGACTTAATTCAACTTCTTGTGATTTAACAGTTTTTAATATATCATAACTAAATTCTTGTAAACCTCTTCTAGCATGAAAAACAACATCTGTTTTACTAGCATTATTTATTAACTTACCATCACCTACATAACCTATTATAAAATTAGACACTATATCGGAAAGTGAAGTGTGTCTATATCCGCCAAACACGTGGTCTTTTAACTCAACTCTTAATGTTCCTTCAGCAGCTAAGCCTAACTCTGTAAGCTCGTCAAAAGCTTGATCACCATCACCACCTGAAGCTCCAGATGTTTCTATCTCTAATACACCGCTGCTACTTATTCTCCAATCAAATATTTCTCTGTCAGTATAATTACTATTATTAGATTCTACATATACTCTTATATCATCTGCAGTTAAAATACTACCATGTTCTTGTCTAAGTTCAGTAAGCGTATAAGTATATGATATACCATTAACTACGCTAAGATAAAAAGACTGACTACCGGTGTAATATGTTTCGTTTGTTTTATTATTTAATAGTGCCATTTATTAAGCGTTTTCTTGTTGTACTTTTGTTGCTGTTTCTTGACCTATAGCTTGTATAACGCTTGGGTCTTTTATAATAACTCCTGTATATCTTAATATACCTAACACTAAATCTACTTCACTTGAAGAGTGTAAAGTAAAATCAGTTGAACCAGTTGCTGTGTAAGTTAAAGCACCGTTTGTATCAGCTTGAGAGTTCCAAACTGGATCGCTAGGTATAGATATATAATCTATAGTAATAGTTGTTAATGTAGTAGGATTTACATTTATATTTTCACCTGTTATATAATATATTGGAAATGTTGTTGACGGAGAAGTTAATGGAGAAGATAATAAATAAGTTAATTTAGATTTTTCTATTCTATCAACTTCTGTTATGTTTAGCGAGTTGTTGTCTTGTGTTGTTACTCTAACTATGTTATATACGTTTGATCTAGTATAATCATCTACAGTTACAGTTGGTAAAGCACCAACACCACTAACTAATGTTATGTCATTAGTTGTGTAAAATGGATCTATACGATCCTGTATTTTTTTGGGTATATCACCATATCCTTGGGCACCGCGGCCTACAGTTTCTCTAGATACAGCTCTGTTATAATCATGAAAAGCTTTATCAAGTAGATCAAGCTGTACTTGCGAACCTATTCTATTAAACTCGTCTGGTGTTAAAAAACCTCTTGATTCTTTATTTAGTATTGCTAATACTTTTCTATATACTTTATCTACTGATATTGCCATTTTATATTTTATTATAATCACAGGCCCTAATTAAAGGGCCGTGACTATTTGTTTTTAGTTTAACCTTTTTTGTATTGATTTGTAAACTTCAACACCTTCATCAGTTTTTAACCAAGCAGCAAAAGCACTGTATGGGTTTTCATCAAAAGGTACTTCCATTAATTTTCTATCAGTTGCACCCCAAGTAAACATCCTTTGATCTTGAGATAATGTTATCACACCCATTTCATTAGCTTTAATAGCTAAATTTCTAAGTACAACATTTTCATCATTTACAAGATCTAAAAATAAAACAGGGTTTTGTCTAGCAAATAAATACAAATCTCTTTTTATCTCAGCTGAACTCATTTTATCAACAGTAGAACCTATTTCTACTCTTAATATAGCTTCAGCTTGATCTATTTCTATAGATGTAGCAGTGTTTAAAGCTTTCATTTCAGTTTCAATATCAATTAAATCTTCTTTCGCTTCTGCAACATCGTCTTTTTCAGCATAAACAACATCTTTTTTAGGGTGGTATAAAGATAAAAACTTTTGTAATGGTTGATTTTGTTTAGGAACATATAAAACACCCTCTTCAAATATAACATGTTCCATCATTACATTATCGTCTTGTTCATCAACAAAAATAGACTTTTGATTACTAGCATATCTCATTTCTCTATTAATGCCTTTTGCTTCGTCCCACCACAATAATGGTTTTCTTTTTGTTGATTTAGACTGTAACACATATGTTAACGGTCTACCTTTTTTCTTTAAATAATATTGTCTATCTTTCATCTCCCATTTAGGAGCTTGAGGCTCGACAACCTCAACTTGTTTCTTTTTTGCCATAATATAATATAATTAAATAATTTAAAAATAAACCTAAAGGCGCCATTAAAGACGCCTTTGGTTTAAAATAATTGATTACTATGAATCAATCGCTATTGTACAGCTTAGTATATCTGCATGAGCAAACACAGAGTTTACATCATCACAAACAACTAAGTGATTTTCCGCGTTATAATTACCGATCTCAGCAATTTTCTTAGCTAGTGCTTTAAACACTTTAAGCTCAGAATCAGCAGTAACAGTAAGTGTAACAATATCAGCAGCAGAACCATCTGTACCAAAACTACCAACAGAACTTGAGAACTTTACTAAAATAGTTGCATCAGATGCAACAGTCATTCCAAGAAATCTTGACATTGGGTACATAGCGGCATCATCAGCTGCGTCAATAAAAATTAAAAATTTATCCATTTTTATTAGTTTTAAAAGTTAATAATTACCACTATGATTCTTTTAATAACACGAAGTTGTTAGCAGCTTGTACAATTAAACATCTTTCAGATAAATAATGTACTTCCATAATATCGTCACCGATATATGATGCACCACCAACAGATCCTGTTACCCAAGACTTCATTCTTCTGTCATCAGTTTGAGAAGCTCTATATCTTACGTGTAAGAAAGGTCTCTTAATATTTCTACCTAAGTTTTCATCATATACAGATGATACACCAGCAGGAATTAAAATTCCAGAAATATCTCCAAAACCACCTCTACCAGCAGCATCGTTTAAGTATCTCCAGTCAGACTTGTAGAAGTCATAAGAACCTCTTCTTAGTCCTGAAAAACCTAAATTTAATGCCATATCAGCAGAGTTTTCAAATACACCAAATGAAGCACCTCCTTGGTAACCAGCGTTTAATCCAGCCATCATGTCATCAAAAGTTAATGCTAAATCTCTATTTACATATAAGATATTTTCTTCAATAGCACCTTGCTTGTCAAGATTTTTTAATACTAAATCAAAATCAGCAAGTGAAGCTAAATCTTCAAATACATTACCTCTTGTTTCAACAGCTTGGAATAAACCTTCAGTACCGAAGCTGTCACCAGCATCAATACCTAAACCACCAGTAGCAGCTTCAAGTGTAGAACTTCCAGGAACACCTTTTACAGATTCAATCATAGACATTTCTAAGTAATCTTCAAATCTTAATCTAGTTTCACTAGCAGACTTCATATACCAAGAAAAACCTGATTGCCCAGACTCATCAATTGTTTCAACCCAACCGATTTGAGCTGTGTCAGAACCTGAAATTTTAAAGTGATCTTTAATAATAATTGGTCTGTTATCAAATTTAGTAAAACTTGGCTTAAGTTCTCCTGCCATAGAAGCAGAACCTTTTGCAAATTCAGAACCAAATACAAATACATTACAACCAATTGAGCTACCAGAACCTAAAACTGAAGATAAATCAGCAGTTTCGTATGGTAAAGCTTTAAATGTTTGTCCACTTGTTTCAGTTACTCTACAAACAGCTGTTTTAAGTCCTGAAGCAGAATCAGTAATAATAATTTGAGCACCTACTCTTACAGAGTTAGTGTAATCACTACCTAATGTTACTACGTTAGTACTTGAATTAACAGTTGCAGTTTCGTTACCTGACTTGTTTTTATAAGCAATATGTAATCTGTTTTGCTCAGACCATACTACCTGATCGGATGACATAGGCATTTCTGCCCCTACCATTGCCAAAAATCCGTTAATTGTACGGTTTCCGTATCTTTCGATCTCTTGCTCGTACAATTCTGGTAGGTATTGTTGCGCCCAACCTTGGTTAGCTGTATTAGCTAAATCAAGATAATTGTTGTCGCTTACAGTTTGTGATGGTGACCCAGTTAATGAGTAACTACCACCTAAACCTAAAGACGTATTAAATCCCATTTTGTTTAAATTTTAAGTTGTTATTTATTTCTAATTTTAAATTTCAAACTAGAACTATCATCACCACTTAATACTCTAAACTTTCTACCACCAGCATCAACAACAGGCGCAGCAGTTCTTGGAGACATATCAATGTTTTTTGCATTCATACTTGTTTCCTTTATAGCGTCTGCTTTACCTTGATCATAAAAATGTTTAACAATTTTATCAATGTTTTTACCAGCATATAAAGCTTTGTGATACCCTTTTGCATCTTGCATCATATTTTTATCGTCAAGAAACTCTCTTACGAAATTAGATATATCGCTTTGATACTCTTTAACAACTTGAACATCTTTAATATTGTATCTATAAGTTTTTTCTCCAACGTTAAAGTCAAAACCTTTGAAATTATTATTGAATACAGAGTCAGTAGATTTTTGAAAACGTTCTAGCTGTTGTTTTTGAATCTCACTATTAGTGGCTTGTTCTTGTTTGTATGTATTGTAAAATTCTACTGCCTCTTTCTGCTCGCTGGTCAACTTAGAACCCAACTTGACTTCTTTGTAATACTGATCCTTTAGGCCAGTAAGATGCTTTCGAGCTTTTACAATTTCTTCTTTGAAAGCCAATTTTTTCTTTTTAATATCTCTTGGCTCATCAATTTCCTCATCAAACTGAAATGTATCTTCAATTAAGAAGTTTATTTCTTCCATGTTTAAATGAGGTTTAGTCGTTTTATAATATTCTAACAATAAAGCATTGTCGTCTATATTAGAATAATCCGCGTTTAATCTAGCATAATCTTCTAGACTTCCACCTGTATCTTCCATAAACTTAACTAAATCTTTTAAGTTTTCTGGTACAACTACTTGCGGTTCAGGTTGTACTTGCGCTACAGGTTCTTCAATTTTTTCTTCTACAACTTCTTCTTGTTGTACTTCTTCTTCTTCTTCTTTTACCTCTTCAAGAACTACCTCTTCTTTTTTAACTTCTTCGGTAGGCTTTTCAACTTCCTCTTGCTTGTTTTCTTCAGAAACTTCTTTGCTAACGTCGGATTCGTCGCGAACAGAAACTTCATCTGTGCTTTGCTCTTGAACGGGCTCATTTTTCTTTTTTAATTTGATTTTAAAATTACCACCTTCTTGCTCAACTATTCTAGCTTGAACTTTAGGCTCCTCTTGTTTTTGTTCTTCATTAGAAGCTTTTACAGGTGTTTCTTCTGTTTTTACTTCTTGAATAACATTTTCTTGTTTTTCAGTGTTTTCCATGATATAATATTATATAATTAGTAAATTACCTAGGATCAAATTGTTCTAGGCCAAAACCATCTAAGTTGTCAAATCCAGCTGATTCAAAACTTTTAGGTCCTGTGTCTTTTTTTCTTTGATCAATTAACTCACTTTGTTGAGTTGCTTGTATCTTAGTTCTTTCGTCTTTACGATCTTCTTTTTGTTTTTCTCTTTCTTTTAATACATCTGCCTCAGCTTTTCTTAACTGCATATTCATTTCAAACTCAATTTGCATTAATTCTTTTTTAAGCTGCGCTTCTCTTTCTAATTTTTGTATTTCAAGCTGGGCTTTAACTTGTTCCATTTGAGCTTTACTTTCATTTAAAGCTTGTTGTTTTTGCATCTCAGCTGCAGTTGCTCTTTCAGAAGCAGCTGCGTTAGCTTGAGCTTGGGCTTGTATATTTTGCTGTGCTATTTGTTGATCGATAGCTTGTTTAGCTTTTCTTCTTATTTTTAATAATTGATTAGCTAATTTTATATTTCTAACTTCACGTATATCAATAGCATCTTCTAAATTTATACTATTTTGTTGTAAAGCCATTTGTATATTATTTTCTAATCTAGCTTTTTCTTCTTCATCAGGTGCTAATTCTAAAAATATACCAAAATCATGTAAATGTAAACTAGCCATTTCTTCTAACGTACCAACATTAAATTTACCTAAAGATTTTATAAACGCTTCTTTTGTTGGTGAATATTCTATAACATCAGATATTCTCATAGCAATACACTCTGCAAGTGATAAGGTTATATACAAACTACCTTGTAATATATGTCTAGTTGCTGTGTTACTATTTGCCGCAGCTAGCTTTTGTACACCTACTAACGCGTTTTTATCTGGTGTGCTACCATCTCTAGCTTCATTAAGCCCAGTAACATCACGCATCATTTGAAGATAATAATTATAAGTTTGTATTAAACTTTGTATTTTACCGCCTTTAGTGCTAGAGTTTATTTCAGTTACTGGTCTTATACCTCTGTTCATATCACCATCTTGGGTCATTGATCTACCAATAACACTACCAGTTTGGAAATACATGTTTAGAGCTTCTTGCGGGTTATAATTAGTACCGTTACCTAAATCTATTTCAGCTAAAGCATCTGCGTCTAAATAAACACCATCCGGAACCATCTTAGCCATTACTTGTTGAAGTTTTAAATGCGTAAGCTGTATCATATCTGCAAAACCAGTTATACGACTTACTAAACTTTCAATACGACCTTCATACATACGAGGAGCGCACATACTATAACTCATAACAGCTTTTGTAGTGTCTGACTTTGGTCTTATCATATTTTTCTTTAACTCCCACTTTAAAAGTTTATCTGAACCACTGCCTAATATTTTAGCGCCTTCATATATAACTTCTATAACTCTTTCAACTTTTTCAAAGTCTTCGTTTTTAGGTGGGTTAAAACCACTGTCTTTTTTAATAGCTCTTTGTCCGCCTGTAGCTGTGTTTTTTACTTTATAAACTTCACTCATATAAGTTTTATATTCAAAATATAAAACACTTATTGTGTTGCTATCGTCACCTTTTTTATTTACTATAGTTCTTTTTCTATAAGCAGTTGAATAACCTCTATATCTTTCTATATCTTCATCAGTTATTTCTGGAAACTGTTTTTTTAATTCGTTTGCATATACTTGTTTTACTTCACCAACATAATATATATCATCAAAATAAGGCGAGTCTGTATAAGAGTAAACTAAATCAGCTGGATCAACGTATTCTATTTTAATACCTTCTGACTTATTAAATGAATTTTTTATAGCACCAATACCTATAGTAACTAAATCTTGATTAACTCGTTTAGATAAATATTCATATTTATTTGCTTCAAACACACTATTAATAGCTTCTTCTTCTGCTATTTCAATACTTTGTTTGTAATCAAGCTGCATGTGAAGCTGCAGTTCTTCATTTGATTGAGGTAGCTTTGATTGATCTGTTTTATACATATCAATACCAAATTGCTGCGCAACTTGATCATTAAAACCTTTAGCTTCCATGTCTGATACTATGTTTTGAACATAATCAGTTCTTTCTTTTATAGCAGCAGGATCTTGTGAGTAAGCTTTAATGTCATACAACCTATCAGCCATACCGTTTACAACTATATCTACAAACTTAGGTATAATAGGCACAGGCTTCCAGTCTAAATTAAGATATGATAAATCACCGTTTATAGATAATTCATCTTTATACTTTTTAATAGACTGTTCACCTCTTGCGTATAATCTTAATGAGTGAAAAGATTCTTTAAAAGTAGTGTATCGATTAGAGTTTTCGTTATTACTAAACCACTCATGCTCAATAGCTGAACCAACTTTTGCGCCGTACTCGGCACTCATCTTTTCTTCATCACTAACAGCTTGGCTAGGAAAAGAGGTTTTAATACCTTTTTTAATCATCTTTAAATTATTTGAGATCTCACTCCTTGATTATCATATTTTTTAATACCAAGGTTAATTGATTTTATTTTTCTTTCTTGTATTGGTTTATAAAGGTTTTTGTTACAAGCCATTAAAGCTAAACCAGAACTTATTGATGCATCAAATTTAGTTCTATTATTTATATCAAATTTAGCCCAGTCTTCTAATGTTCTATTAAAATACATATCGCCATAGCTATCACTTAATTGCCCTACATAGTTTTCAATATAACTTTCTATAGCAGCTGCATGAGCTTGTTTAATATCTTCACTTGAGTTTGGTATACCACCTATTTCTTTTTCTGTTACAGATAATTTATTCCAAACTTTGTCAGGTCTGTTCATTGAATAACCTCTATAACCTCGACGTTTTAAATAATATAAAAGTCTTGGTTTATTATTTTCACACAATATTGGCATACCGTAAAATACTAACGCCATTAAAACATCTTCAAAAAATATTTCAGCTGTTTGAGGCCTTGCCACGTATTCTAAAAATATTCTATTAGGCGGAGCGTTTTCCATACTAAATTTAGTAACACCGTGTAAAGCTCCATTAGAACCTAACCTATCAACAGTACCTGATATATCATAACTATCACAACCAAAAGCGCCTACGTGTTCATTACCAGGAAACTTAACACCATTTTTAACTATTATTCTGTTTTGCATATTAACATCAGGTATCCAGCTTATTTTAAATCTACCGTTATTGCTTGGCATAAATTCTACTGTTGTATCTTTTATACCGTTGCGCCATTGAAAGCTACCCTGTGTTACAAGACCAGACATTTTAACTTCTTCGTTGTAATCTATTTGCTCGTATATTTTTGTTAAATTAAATAAACTTTGTTTTGTTTCATCTCTAAAAGCATGCTGCTCTGTACGTGGAAACTGTCTATAAAATTCATTTAAAGCATCTTGATCTGACTTTAAACCTTCTACTTCATTATTCCAATAATCTATAACTCCGTCTTTAATTTTATCGCCATATGGGCCAAAAACTTCTTTTGTTGGATTTTGGAATACAGGTAATCCATAAGAATCAATGTATCCTTCGTAGTTCCATTCCATAGGTATGAACAAACTATATAATCCTGAGCGAGTCTGTCCATTGCGGTTTCTTTTAGTGACATCTGAGTCATAGTATAATTTTTTAAAGTTATCACCACCCTTATCTAACGCGTTTGATGTTGAACCCATCATACACTTACCAACTATTCTACTACCTAATCTTAATGTCGTTTTCGTGACCCGCCAGTTGTTGAGTATGTTGTTCGGCTTCTCCCATTTACCGGACTCGTCATGTACAAGGAGTTTGAGTTTCTCACCGTCGTAGGAGTTATCACCTGTATTTTTCCAGTCGATCGTGGTGTCAAGTCCTTGTAAATCTTCCAAGGCTTCGTCGTTGGTTGGGGCGGTAAGTTTACGACGGGTGTACTTGGTTGCGGGGACACGGTAGGCAAGCTCGGTCTTGGGCCTGTCCATTCCGTCCTGGGTCGGCTTGAAAAAGAAGGGGTAATTAACTGATATGGGTACCACCTTATCTGTGAACATAGACTTGGCATCGGGTCCAGACTTGGATAATATACCATACCTGGAGTCACTTGATATGGTTGCCAAGTTAACCACCTCTCCTGAGGCCATGAAAGAAAACCCTGACCGCCTATTCTTAAGGTAACACATCCCAAAGGAGCGTGTATCTGCCTTACAAGCTTCCCAGAAAATAAAGAATAATCTATTTGATTCACGGAAGTTTGGTGCACCGACGTCAATCTTAGACCACTGCAAGTACATGTAATGAGTACCACTAATGTAAGTAGGAACGTCTTTGTTATAAAACCAAAAACCTTCTTCCCTACGGGTAAATTCATTATCGATGTAATCATACCATTTTTCTTTAAAATCTTGTGGATACTGTTTAAAATCGTAAACAGTTTTAATTTTTTTTAATTCATCAGGATAATCAAATTTAGTCCAAGTGTTTTGTTTAAACTTATGAACATTTTTTTGTTTTGGTAAAGCTATTTTTAAATTTTGTATTTCATATACTTCACCTATTTCACCTGTTTTACTTATAACTACAAAGTCGTGATCTTCATTATAACCATACTCCCATTTTTTATATCTATTATTTCTAGCTAAAACTTTAGGTTTAATATAGTCTTTGAGTACTTTTATTAAAGTTTGTTCGTATTTCATTTAGACCTCTTTTCAGCAAAACCTTTAAAAGTTTTTTCTTTTGTTTCTTTTTTAGGTTTATCTTCTAGCATATTTTTTTCTTCTTGTATACGTTTAAGTATTTCAAAAGCATCGAATATAGCTAGCTTTTTTGTAGCTGCAGCATTTTTTAATCTATCAGCGCTTATATCATCTTCTGAGTCTACAATAGGTTCTTTAGCAACTTTAATAAGTTCGTCCACAGCCACTTGCCCAGCTTGGATTATATTCAACTTCGTCTCCTTTGTATTCATATTTAATTGTAATATCATTAGTTCGCATACGGTATAATCTATCATTTTCTATAATAAATTCATACTCGCTGCTTGGGCTAAACCCTACAAGGCTTCCCTCGTGCACTTTAAAAGTATCTAAGGAACTATTACCATATTTTAGTATACCAACACGAGGACGTTCTTTTTGAACCGTTAAAAATTGTTTTTTATTTTCAATAGGTTTTACAAAACAAAACTCAAAAGGTGCTTTCCATTCACCGTTTTGTTTGTATAAAAATATTTGATCATAATAACAAAAATATAGATCTTCTTTAAAATATGATGAGCTGTTTTTTTCTTCGCCTTTTATATTATAAAATCTTCTAAAAACATTATGATGAACTATAACCTCATCACCAACTTTAATATTTGTTTCACCAATTTTAGGTATTGATTTTACTATACCTATTCTACTAACATATTTATGATCGTCCATAGTTGTATTAATAATAAGTTTTTTACCATTAATATCAACTTCGTTTTCGTATCTTTTATTTTTTGGTTGTACTATAAAATTAAATAAACTTTGCATTAATACTCTAAATTGTATTCAATTGATATAGCCATGTTAGAATTAAATTTCTTCCATGGTATAACTTCGTCTTCTTTTTTAATAAATATATTATATGAATTATCTTTATTATCAAATAATATATCACATATGCAATGTCCTCCGTAGACCTGTTGGCCTACAGAGTAATGCATTGCTTCATTTTTATAGTCAGTTCCTATGCTTATTTTTCTAATTAACTTAGCCATAGGAATTATATTTATTCTTCTTCTTTTACTTCTTCTTCTTTAATAACTTCGTAAGTACCGTCTTCAAGATTAATATTGATCTTACCATACTCTTTTTCTAATTCATCAGCAGTTTCTTTTGTTTTCTGCATAACGTTATTTAAAGCATGAAGTAGCTCGTGTTTTTGAGCTTCTGTCGCGCCGATGTCAGCTATTAATTGTGTTCTAACTTTTACTTGCGCTTGAACTTTTTTTAATTGTTCTTCTGTAATTTTTAATTCTTTTTCACTCATAATTTTAATTTAATTTAATTTTTATTTCTAATTGTTTGAAATTTTTCAGCGCCACGTGAACCAAAATAAGCTACGTACACTGTTACTAGTAATGTTTGTAATAAATCAACCCAGCCAGGTGAAACACTAAAGCTCCACTCAAAGCTGTCTAATAATATTAACAAAACCATAGATATAGTAAGAAATATTAAAGACATTGGACGAGTATTTTTACTAAGCCAACTATCTGACTTCATATCACTTTCCCAACGCTTTGATACTTCTTGCATTTCAACTATATCCATCTCTAATAGTTTCATTGCTTTTTCTTTATCTTCAGCTGGTAATGCTGGTTCTTTTTGTATCAAGTTTTTTACTACACCAAATACACCACTATCTGGTAATACATCACCAACAGTGCCTAATATACCTGGCGCTGCTTTACTTAAAAAAGCACCAACTTTAGTTTCTGAAAACTTTTTTTTATTTTTTGACATTTTTTCTGCCTTTTCTTTTTTTACCTTTTACAGCATCACCAATATCACCGATTTGATTACCGACTTCTTTAGTTGCTTTAAAAACATCTCTAAGCTCTACTAAAACAAGCTTAAATCTTCTTTTTACTTCTACAAAAAATTTTTTCATATTATAATCTTAATGCGTCTATTTTAGCTTTTTCATCTACTGATAAGCCAGATACAAACTGTGTAATAGCCATTTTAAGCTGTATGTGTCTTTCGTTTCTAGCTAATTTATCTACTTGATCTTCAGTTCTATCTGCTTCTTCAACAGCTCTAATTCTTTCAACAATACCTACTGAATCAAGTGTAGCTGTTATTTGCTGCGCTAATTCGTCAGCACTCCATGTTTCTTCACTCATAATTTAATTTTATTTATTGATTATTAATTACTTATATATATTTACTTGTTTTATTTAGTTTTTACTATAATGAAGTAGTTGATAAATTACCTGAGTTATCTACTGTTATTCTAAATCTTGTTCCATTTGGTGATTCTAATATAATACCATCTGAAGAATTAGCTATTTCAAGATCACCGGTTACAAGCGCTCCTGTGTTTGTAGTTGTTAATTTAGATGAATTATTAAAATATAATACTGCTGCGTCATCTTTTATTCCTCTAAAATAAAATTCACCACCTGTAGAACCTATGTAAACATTATTATCACCTTGAATTTTTAAATCACCTGTGCCAGAATCTTTTATGTAAGAATCGCTACCATCGTGATATATTTCTAAATCAATAGCGTTACCAAAATATGCTTTAACATTATCAGCGTGTTGAACGTTTTTACTAACAATTATAGCTTCAGCACCACCATCAACTCTAAAATATTCAGTTAATCCACCACTGCCGTCATCACATTGGAAAACAATATCACTATCATCAGCTCTTTGTTGTATTGTAAGATTACCTGTGTAATTTTCTATTTTACTTGTACCGCCAGCTTCGTGAAAAATTCTTAAATCATTACCTGTTCCAAGACGAAGTATTACATCATCTATAATATATAAATCTTTACTAAATATATTATACTGGCTACTTCCATCTACTCTAAAGTATTCAGTAACACCTCCACTACCATTATCACATTTAAATACTATATCTTCATCATCAGCATTATTTTGTATTATTAAATCATTTGTAAAATTTTCTATAATACCATTTTGCGATACGCTATTATGATATATTGCCATGTCAGCCCCGCCACCAAAAGTCGCTCTAATATTATCTGCAAATACTATATTTTTACTAGCTTGCATTGAAGTAGTACTTCCATCTAATCTAAAATAATCAGTTAGCCCACCGCTACCATCATCACATTGAAAAACAATATCACCATCATCAAGTCTTTGTTGAATAGTTATATGACCAGTTTCATTTATAATATTTGTAGCACCAGAACCGTGTGATATTTTAAAATCATTACTTGTTCCAAATGATAAAGGTATATTATCTGGTAAGTTTACAAGTCCAGCACCGCCATCAATAGTTAAATAAGTCATTAATCCGCCGCTACCATTATCACACTGAAATTTTATGTCTTTGTCATCAACTTCTTGTTTTATATACAAATCACCTGAACCTGTTTGTCTTATAAAAGAATCAGTACCATCGTGATTCAATTTTAAATCATTACCATCTCCAAGTCTGATTTCAACATTATCAGACATCTTAATTAATTTGCTAAATAGAACAATTTCACTACTACCATCAATTCTAAAATATTCGGTGGTTCCACCTGAACCATCGTCGCCAGAAAACCTTATATCACTATCATCAGCAAAATTTACTATTCTTAAATGTCCTGTTGAGTTTTCTATTCTTGAATCAGTTGCGTCGTGATATATTTGTAAATCACCAGCACTACCAAACTTACCTTTTATACTATCTCCAAACTGAGCATCTTTTTCAAATCTAGTTTGTGCTTGGCTACCATCTAAAAGGAAATATGTAGCAAAACTTCCACTACCATCATCCGATTGGAATATTATGTCTTTATCATCAGCTAAATTTCTTAAATATAAATCACCTGTGTTATTTATAATAGTTGAATCAGTTCCATCGTGTTTTATTGCAAGATCACCACCACCACCAAACGAAGCTGGATTATTATCGATAAAATTTAACGTTTTACTTACTACACTGTAACCTAATCCACCATCTAATCTAAAATATTCAGTAATACCACCACTACCATCATCAGATTGAAAAGATATATCAGCGTCGTCTGTATACTGTATAATTTTTAAATCTCCTCCGTGATTTGTAATAAATGAATTTGTGCCATTGTGATTTATTCTTAAATCATTTGAACTACCAAAATCAGCTCTTACGCTATCAGTAAATAACATAGTTTTAGAAACCACATTTAATTCTATACCACCATCAAGTCTAAAATATTCAGCTATACCACCACTACCATCATCGGCTCTAAATCTAATATCACCATCGTCTAAGTTTGTTTGTATTACAAAATCACCAGTATTATTTTCTATTCTACTATGTCCATCAAAATAAATTTCTAAATCACTGTCATTACCAAACTTTGCTTTTATACTATCATTATGAAATGTAGGGCGTTCAAATTTAGTTGCTCTTGCACTACCATCTATATTAATATAAATTTCTGTTCCACCACTACCATCGTCAGACTTAAGTTTTATATCCTTGTCATCAGTTGTGTTTTCTATAATCAAATCACCTGTGCCTGTTTGCTGCATGTAAGAATTAGTACCATCGTGATATATTTGTAAATCTTCACCATCACCAAAGTTAGCTTTTACATTATCTTTATGCCTTGAACATCAACTTGGTTTTCAATATATAAATCACCAACAGCTGTGTTTTTAATAAATGAATTACTACTAACGTGTTCTAGTTGTAAATCACCACTAGCACCTATTTTTAAAGTTGAGTCAGATGGTATTCTTACGTTAGTTATACTACTATTACCAATTGTAACTTCGTTTGATACGTCTACTGCAGAAGCAGCCGCGTTATACCCTATAATTACATTATTAGAACCAGTTGTTAAATTATTTGTACCACTATTACCAGCTAAACATCCTAAAATTGTATTTTCTATACCTGTTGAAACACTCTGGCCAGCTCTAAAACCAACTGCTGTATTATTGCTATTACCAACACCAGCGTCTTGGGTTTTTAAAGCTTCTACGCCTATAGCTACATTTCTTGCTGCTTCATCTTCAGTTTGTAAAGCTCTATATCCAACAACTACATTGTTACTACCTGTAGTTAAATTAGTACCTGCTTGTCCACCTACTAACGTAACTTTAGTACTCGTTGTAATATCTTCACCAGCTTCGTATCCAACTGCTACATTAACAACAGTACCACTTGCATTTTGATTTTTTAATGCACTGGTGCCAATAGCTACAGTACTTCCAGATGTATCTTCTGCACTTAAAGCATTTTTACCTATAGCAACATTACTACCACCACTAGTTAAAGCATCTCCAGCTTGAGTACCTATTAAAACGTTATCACTACCACTATTTATATTACTACCGGCATTATAACCAATAGCTGTATTTGAGTCACCAGAAGTTAAAGCGTCTAGTGCTAATACTCCTACACCTGTATTTTTAATAGCAGCAGATAATGTACCTGTTGTACTATGCCCAACAAGTAATGAACCTGTAAAGTTTGTACCTTCTATTTTATGTAACAAACCACCAGTACCGTCATATAACTCTGTAAAATTATCATTACATATATCGAACGCTGCTCTCAGCGTAGACCCAGTTCCGTCGTTAGCTGAGGTTCCTATATTAATAGTTTGTTTAGCCATTTATTTGTTTTTTTAATTCTTTTACTTCTGCACTTAATTCTTGTATTGCTTTTGCCATGAT
>LULW01000175.1_pt2 | contig 23843 bp, 19 predicted proteins | sample 729531 | NCBI WGS metagenome assembly LULW01 (sample SAMN03860279, study PRJNA289734) | marine metagenome | biome: seawater column; feature: ocean; material: water; isolation source: Red Sea water column Station 108 - depth 10m | place: Saudi Arabia: Red Sea | collected 2011-10-15 | depth 10 m | reverse complement strand
GCTCGAGCGCCGGATCAAGGACCCGCGCCTCGGCTTCGTCACCATCACCGACGTCCGGGTCTCCGGCGACAGCCAGCAGGCCACGATCTTCTACACCGTCCTCGGCTCGCCCGCCGACCAGGAGGAGCAGCTCGCCTCGACGGCCGCCGCCCTGGAGTCGGCCAAGGGGCTGCTGCGCTCCGAGGTCGGCAAGCAGCTGGGCATGCGTCACGTCCCGACGCTGACGTTCGTCGCCGACGCCCTCCCCGAGACCGCCCGCCACCTCGAGGAGGTGCTGGCCCGGGCCAAGGCCCAGGACGAGGCGGTCGCAGCCGCCCGCGTGGAGGCGTACGCCGGCGAGGAGGACCCCTACAAGAAGCCCCGCGTGCTCGACGAGGACGGCGAGCCGGTCGAGGACGACCAGGACGACCAGGACGACCGGGCGTGACCGAGCCCGGGCTCGTCGTGGTCGACAAGCCCGGCGGGATCACCTCCCACGGGGTGGTCGGTCGGGTCCGGCGGCTGGTCGGCACCCGCAAAGTGGGCCACGCCGGCACGCTGGACCCGATGGCCACCGGCGTCCTGGTGCTGGGCGTCGACCGGGCGACCAGGCTGCTGGGCCACCTGATGCTCACCGAGAAGCGCTACGAGGCCACCGTGCGCCTGGGGGCGTCCACCACCACCGACGACGCCGAGGGCGAGGTGGTCGCCTCGACCTCCGCCGCGGCCCTGAGCGCTGAGGCGGTGGCGGCGGCGTTCGCCGCGCAGGTCGGCGACATCGAGCAGGTCCCCACGGCGGTGTCGGCCATCAAGGTCGACGGGAAGCGGGCCTACCAGCGGGTGCGCGACGGCGAGGAGGTCGAGAACTTCGAGACCGACCCGCTGGACGCCGACACCGACGACGACTCGCTCAGCGACGGCGACGAGGTCAACGCCATCGGGACCGACCCGCTCGACCCCGACACCGACGACGACGGGCTCTCCGACGGCCGGGAGATCCGGATCGGCAGCAGCCCGCTGAAGAAGGACACCGACGGTGACCGGCTCGCGGACGGCAAGGAGGTCAAGCGCTTCGGGACCGACCCCACCAGGAAGGACACCGACCGCGACGGCCTGAAGGACAAGGTCGAGATCAAGGGGACGGCCAACAAGGCCTACGGCAAGTGCCCGACCAACCCCAAGAAGAAGGACTCCGACAAGGACGGCCTCAACGACCGCCAGGAGATCAAGCGCTACGGCACCGACCCGTGCGACAAGGACACGGACAACGGTGGCGCCAGCGACGGCAAGGAGGTCCGGGCGGGCAGCGACCCCCTCGACCCCCGCAGCACCCCGAAGCACCCCTGACGGGCGCTTCCCACCGGGGAGGGAACCCAGACCGCACCATGGCGGGGCGGGGCTCCCCTCGGGTCACCTGTGGCCCGAGGGGAGTCTAGGGAGCGTCGTCCGCCACCGCGTGCAGGTCACCGCGGCGGACCATGGCCACCAGCTGACGGTGCGCCAGGTCCGCCACCGGGTTGTCACCGCGCCTGGTGGCCAGCTCCATGACGGCCACCAGGTCCGCGGCGCGGGCGCGCTCGACCAGCGTCGCGACGTCGACCCCGCGTCGCTCGGCCACGGTGCCGAGCAGGGCGTCGACGTACGCCGGAGCCCGGTCGAACCGCAGCAGGTTGCCGAGGTCGGCCCACGGTGAGCCGGCGTGCGCGAACTCCCAGTCCAGCACGCCGCTGACGCTCACTCCCCCGTCCGTGGTGTCGGGATCGCGGACGAGCAGCACGTTCTTGGGGTTCAGGTCACCGTGCACCAGGCACGCGCCCGACGCCCCGGCCAGCACGTCGTCGGCGTGCCGGCACAGGGCGGAGAGCTCGCGGAGCTCGGAGTCGCCGAGTCCCAGGCGCGGGGCCAGGACCTCGACGAGCTCCTCGAGCAGCGCCGCGTCCCAGGGCGGTTCCCACGCCTCGATCCTCAGGGAGGCGTCGGCGAACCATCCGGCCCGCAGCTGCACGGTGCCCGCCAGCCGGGCGACGACCTCACCCAGTGCGGCCCCGGCCGCGGCGAGGCCCGGCTCGTCGAGCCGGGGCAGCAGCAGGTCACCCCGTGTGCCCGGCAGGTGCTCGGTGAGCAGCAGCCCGGGTGCACCCGAGGCGGCGTCACCGTCGCGCACCTCCACCACCGACGGCACCGGTGCACACCCGGCCAGCACCGCGGACCCGAGCGCCAGCACGGCCGCGTCGCGCGTGGGACCGTCGTGGTCGTCGGGGTCGTAGACGCGCACCACGGTGCGCTCCCCGCCGGCCTCGGCCAGGAAGGTGCGTCCCGACCAACCGCCCTCCATCGGCTCGAGCCCCGCCAACCCCGTCTGCTGCTGGTCCGACATGGGACGGATCCTCCCATCGCGTGGCGCCGGCCACGTAGCGTGCTCCCATGGCCCGTCCCCCTGCCGCGTTCGCCCTCGACGCCGCGCTGCTGCCCTGGCGGCTCGTGGTCGCCGCGACCCAGACGACCCTCCAGCTCGGCACCCTCGTCGCGCCTGACGGGCCGATCCGGCGTCCGGGCGGGTACGCCGACCTGGTGCTGCGGGTCATCGGCGAGCGCGGGTACGCCGAGCAGCTGGTCGACCTGCTGACCGACGAGGACGGCCCGATGCGACTGGCCGCGGTGGTCAACGAGCTCACCGCCCCCGACCGGCCGCTGGGCAGGATGCTGGCCCGGGACGGGGTCCTGGACCGCCTGCTCGCCGACGACGGTCCGCTGACCCGCCTCGTCGTGCGCGACGGCGTGCTCGACCGGCTGCTCGCGGCCGACGGACCGCTGGACCGCCTCCTCGGCGAGGACGGGGCGCTGGATCGGGTCGTGGCCGAGGAGGGCGTGCTCGAGCGGCTGCTGCAGCCCGGCGGCCCGGTCGACCGCCTCACCCAGCCCGGCGGGCTGCTGGAGCTGGTGCTGCGCCCCGGCGGCCTGGCCGACCGGATGCTCACCGACGACGGGTTCGTCGAGCGCCTGCTCGCCGACGGCGGCACCCTGGACCAGCTGGTGGCCCTGGGCGACACGCTGGAGTCGATCCAGCCGCGTCTGGCCGAGCTGGCCGAGATCGTGCCGACCCTGTCGACCTCCGCGGACGCGCTCCACCGCGCCGTGGGTCCCCTCGGCGACCTCGCCGGCCGACTGCCGCTCAACCGCCGCCGCCCGCTCGCCGCCGGGACCCCCGCCGGGACCCCCGCCGGGACCCCCGCCGGAACCCCCGCCGGAACCCAGGCGTGAGCGACCGGCTGCCGCCGGTCACGCCCGACTCCCGCGACCACCCGCCACTGCCCCCGGTCCGGGCCGAGCGGCGCGACGTCGACGAGGCGGAGTCACGCGCGGCCAACGGGCCGGACTGGGACCGCTACGCCGACGACTACCAGGCCACCCACGGCGAGTTCCTCGGCGACGCCGGCTTCGTGTGGGGTCCCGAGGGGCTCACCGAGGCCGAGGCCGGGGTCCTCGGCGTCGTACGCGACAAGGACGTGCTGGAGGTCGGTTCCGGTGCCGGGCAGTGCTCCCGGTGGGTGCGCGCCCAGGGTGGGCGCGGCATCGGCCTGGACCTCTCCCACCGCCAGCTGCAGCACTCGCGACGGCTGGACGAGGTGACCGGGCTGGCCGTCCCGTCGGTGCGCGGCACCGCGACCGCGCTGCCCTTCCGCGACGCCAGCTTCGACGCGGTCTTCTCCTCCTTCGGGGCGCTGCAGTTCGTCGCCGACCTCGACGACGCGGTCGCGGAGGTCGCGCGGGTGCTCAGGCCCGGCGGCCGGTTCGCCTTCTCCATCACCCACCCCACGCGGTGGATGTTCCCCGACGACCCCGGGGACGAGGGTCTGGTCGCGTCCCAGTCCTACTGGGACCGCCGGCCCTACGTCGAGGTCGACGAGGCCAGCGGCGCGGTGTCCTACGTCGAGCACCACCGCACGCTGGGCGACTGGGTGGCGGTCCTGGCCGCCCACGGCTTCCGCCTCACCACCCTGCTCGAGCCGGAGTGGCCCGAGGGCCACGAGCGCGTCTGGGGCGGCTGGTCGGCCGTCCGGGGCCGGCTCACCCCCGGAACAGCAGTGATCGGGTGCGACCTCGGCTGAGGTCGCACCCGATCACGGGTGCCGGGGGGAGATGAGGGTCAGCGACCGGCGCCGACGACCTCGCGCTCGCGGTGGGCCACCGGGCGGGCAGCCGGACGACGCATCATCAGGAAGCCGATCACCAGCAGCAGGCCACCGCCGACGAAGCCCACGATCGGCAGCACGACCTCGATGACGGTGAGCAGCGACTTGTTGTCCTTGGCGTCGGCGACCGACGAGGCGACCTGGTCCTCGGTGAAGGCCAGCTGCAGGTCGAGGGCGGGGGTGCCGTCCTCCAGCCAGCGCTGCTGGTCCTCGGTCTGGTTGACGATAGAGCCGGTCTTCGGCTCGACGAAGATCTCCTTGGAGGTGGAGTACGTGCCCTGGGTGCCGGCGGCGATCTCCGCAGGCGCCTCGACGACGGAGACCTCGTAAACGTAGGCCTCGATGCCACCGATCTCCTCGGTGCGGTCGTAGACGGCGTCGACCGCGCGACCGAGCGTGCCGTCCCAGTAGGGGTAGGTCTTCTGCTCGGCGTTGAAGGGCCACTTGTTGACCAGGCCCTCGTGGGGCGTGGCGTCGGCCGGCAGGTCGATGCCCTCGTTGACGGCCTCGCCGCTGACGCGGTCGGTCGCGAAGACGTCCACCGAGGCGGTGATCATGTCCGCGGAGCCGTCGACGCAGGAGCGCTCGCCGCCGCGGTCGATCATCACACAGGAGGTGGAGACCCAGGCGACGACGTCGTCGGTCGAGACCTCGCTATCGGTCTTGGTGTCACTGATCGCGAAGATCGGGTTGCGCACCAGCTCGCCGGTGGAGGCGTCGAGCTTGCCCGCCTCGCCGTCGAGGTAGGTGATGGTCTTGACGTCCACCGGCGTCTTCTCCACCACGCCAGGGGCCCACACGAGACCCAGCAGGCCGGCGACGACCAGGAACCCTCCGAGGCCGAAGACGACACGGCCGATCCAACTACGCACAATTCCCTCCCCAGGAAGAAGTCCCGTCCCCTCCCCAGGTGACGGTCATGCAACGGACCCACGCTACTGCACCGCGAACGTTTTCGTGGCATTCGCCACAAACCCCTCCCGGCCCCCGCGCTGTGCGACACTCGCGCGGTGCGTGGGGTGGAGGCTGCGCGGGACTCCCGTGGTGACGCCGTGTGGGTCCTCGGGCTGCTCATGATCGCCCTGGCCACGCTGGGCCGTGCCTGGTCGCTCTACGGCTCGTGGTTCTACACCGACGACCACCGGCTGGCCGGTGACGCACTGGCCTCCCGCTCCCCCGCCGACCTGCTGGAGCCGTTCGACTCCCAGCTGATGCCGCTGGGACGGGCGCTCGCGTGGGTGGTCACGGCATCGGGCCAGGAGAGCTGGACCGCGGCGGCGACCACCACCCTGGTCGCCTCGACGATCGCCGGGCTGACGTGCCTGGTCGCCCTGGTGGTCCTCTTCGGCGCTCGACCAGCCGTTCTCGGCCTCCTGGCCGTCTACCTCACCTCGGCACTGACCCTGCCCGCGACGATGTGGTGGGCGGCCTCGCTCAACCAGCTGCCCCTGCAGGCGGTCCTCTGGGGCAGCGTGGCCACCTGGGTGACCTACCTGCGGACCGGGAGGCTGCGCTGGCTCGCCGCGACGGGCGCGGTGCTGGTCGTCGGCTTCGCGGCGTACGTCAAGACCGCGCTGGTGCTGCTCCTGCTCGCGGCGCTGCTGGTCGGCTGGTTCACCGGGGGTGGGCCGGTGCGCCGGGTGCGCGAGGCGTTCGCCCGGGCGTGGCCGGCGGCCGTGGCGCTGGGCCTGGTGGCGGCGACGTACGCCGGCTACTACGCCACGCAGGTGCCGCAGGTGGTCGAGGAGGAGGTCGACGCCTCGGTCGCGGGCGACCTCGCCTGGCAGATGCTCGGGCGCACCCTGCCGACCATGCTGCTCGGCGGACCGTGGCGGTGGTCGAGCGACAACCCGCCGGTCAGCCGGGCCGACGCTCCCCCGGTCGCCGTCCTGCTCTCCTGGCTGGTGCTCGTCGGGCTGGCCGTCTGGCTGTGGCGTCGACGGACCCGCACCGGACGCTGCTGGCTGCTGCTGGGCGGCTACGCGCTGCTGGCCTACCTCCTGGTGGCGACCAGCCGGGCGCAGGTGATCGGCGCGGTGATCGGCACCGAGCCGCGCTACCTCACCGACGTCGCGCCGGTCGCCGTGCTGGCGCTGGGCCTGGCGGCACTCGGCCTCCCCGGGGCGCCCGGGTCCTCCGCCTCCCGTGACGCGACGGCGACCGACCCGGTCCCTCGCCCTGTCGCCCTCCCTGTCGCTCGCCCTGTCGCCCGCGCGGCGACGCCGGTGCTCCTCGCAGCCGTGGTGCTCGGCGGGCTCCTGTCCTCGTGGGGCTACGTGCACGTGTGGCACACCGACAACCCGGGCCGGGACTACCTCACCACCGCCACCGACTCGCTGGCGGGCGCCGGACCCGTCGACGTCGCGGACACGGTGGTGCCCGACGAGGTCGTGCCCGGCTACCACTTCCCACGCAACACCACGGCCTACCTCCTGCCGCTGCTGGTCGACAACGCGCGGTTCCCCGCCGCCAGCGAGGACCTCCACGTGCTCGCCGACGACGGCCGCCTCGTGCCTGCCGGCGTCGAGGGCGAGATCCGCTCCGGGGCGGGCCCCGAGGAGGGCTGCGGGTGGCGGGTGCGGTCGGGGTGGACGACCGTGCCGCTGTCCGGGGAGACGATCGACCTGGTCTGGTGGCTGCGCATCGGCTACCTCGCCTCGACCGGCACCGACGTGCTGGTGCAGGTCGACGGTGGCGACCCGGTGCGCGCGCCGGTCGTGCAGGGACTGGGCGAGGTGCTGGTGCGCGTCGAGGGCGGCTTCGACAGCGTGCGGTTGGGCGGACTGCCCGAGGGCGAGACACTGTGCGTCGACGAGGTCGTCGTCGGGGAGCTGGAGGTGGCGCGATGAGCACGGTGGACCGGGCAACCACCCCCGCGGTCGAGACGCCGCCGGAGACGGCCACGACCTTCCCGCACGTGGACACGCTCCGCGCGGTCGGAGCGCTGGCCGTGCTGACCACGCACGTGGGCTTCTGGTCGGCGTCCTACGGCACCAACGGCACCGTCGGCGCCCTCCTCGCGCGCCTCGACGTGGGTGTCGCGCTGTTCTTCACCCTCAGCGGGTTCCTGCTCTCGCGCGCCTGGCTGAGCCGGGCGGCTGATGGTCGTGCCGCTCCCCGGACGGGCCACTACCTGTGGAAGCGCGCGCTGCGCATCCTGCCGGTGTACGTCGTGACCGTGACCCTCGCGCTCGCCCTCATCGACGCCAACAGGGGGCTGGGCTGGGGCGACCGACTGGCGACGTACCTCATGGCCTCGACGCTGGTCGACGCGACGTTCCCGGCCGGGCTCACGCACATGTGGAGCCTCGCGGTCGAGCTGCACTTCTACCTCCTGCTGCCGCTGCTGATGCTGCTCGGCGTCGGCCGCACCCTGCGACCGGCCCGCGTGGTCGCCCTGCTGGTCGTGCTCACCGCGCTGAGCACCTGGTGGCACCTCCACGGCGGGGCGTGGGCGCTCGGCGACAGCCTGGTGGCGACCCCGCAGTGGCTCGTCGGCTACCTCGACTGGTTCGCCGTCGGTATCGGCCTCGCGCTCGCCTCCGTGCTGCACGAGCACGGCCGGGGCGGCCGTGTCGTCGCCGGGCTGCGCTCGCTGGCGGCGCAGCCGGGGGTGTGCTGGCTGCTGGCCGGCTCCCTCATGCTGGTCGCGACCACGCCCCTGGCGGGCCCGCTGGTCCTCGACCCGCCCACCGACGCCGAGGCGCTCACCAAGAACCTGCTCTTCGCCGCCGTCGGCGGCCTCGTCGTGCTGCCGGCCGTCATGCGCGAGGTGCCGGCCACCCCCACGACCTACGACCGGGTCCTGCTGCACCCGGCGGCCCGGCACCTCGGCTTCACGTCGTACGGGCTGTTCTGCCTGCACGTACCGGTGCTGCACCTGCTCACCGCCACCACGGCGTGGGAGCCGTTCCAGGTCGACTTCTGGCCGCTGTGGATCGCCACCCTGGTCGTCAGCGTCGTCGCGGCCGAGCTGGCCTACCGGCTCGTGGAGCGACCCGCGCTGCGTCTGAAGGGTCGCCACCCGCTGGCCCGTCGCCGGGAGGAGTCGGCCGCCATCGCGAGCGCCCCGAGCACCGGCACCAGCGCCAGGTAGGACGGCCAGGCCAGCGCCCCCGCCCAGCCGTCGGGGTCGCCCCACGGCCGGACGGCGTACGCCGCCCCCATCGCCAGCAACGGGCCCGCCAGCACCCATGGGAGCGCCTCCGCTGCTGCCGGGACGCGACGCAGCAGCACGGGCACGAGCAGGCCGAGCACGGCACCGAGGGCAGCACCGACGGTCCCGGCCAGCAGGCCACCGACCAGCGTGGCGGTGAGCCCCGCCACGAACGGGCCGTGTCGTCGGGTGCCCAGCGCGGCCGGGCCGACGGGCTGCGCCCGGCGGCCTCGACGCCAGGTGGCGACGAGGGTCCCGAGGAGCAGCAGGACCAGGGTCAGCGCCCCCAGGCCGAGCCCGGCACGGTAGGGCAGGTCCGGGCCGAACGTGGCCACGACCCGGGTGTCCTCGGCGGGCGGCGCCGGCACCAGCCACGCCTGCTGCCAGCCGTCGACGGTCAGGTCACCCAGGCTCCCGCCCACTGCGCCGCCCGAGGGGCCGTCGAGCTCGGCGGACCAGCCGGGGTTGGCGTTCTCGCGGGAGACCAGGACCCCGCCGCGTCCTTCCGGCAGGTCGAAGACCCGGGTCGCCGGCTCCTCAGCGACGGCGACCGGGGCCGGGTCCGGGCCGGAGGGCAGCGACCCGAGGACCACCGACACCGCCTCCACCGCGGCGGTGTCGGTCATCCGGATGCGCGTCTCCCCCGCCGTGAGCACGAGGGCGGGCTCGCGGCGCACGTCCCGACCGCACGGGCGCAGCTCGACGTCGTCGCCGGCCAGCAGCGTGGCGGGCGCGGCCACCAGGCGTGTCGGCACGACCCGGTCCCCCACCTCGAGGTCGGGGCCGGTGCCGCAGGAGAACCGACGGGGCTCCAACGACGGCTTCAGCGGCTCGTACGGCACCCCGAGCAGGCGCAGCTCGCTGATGCCGGCGCCGACCGGGCGTCCGACGCCGTCGAAGCCGAGGTCGCGGGTGGGCTCGGTGCCGAGCACCTGCAGGCGCAGCCGGTCGGTCGTCACCGGGTCCTCGGACAGGTCCGCCCGCCCCTCGACCAGGTCGACGTCGCGGGTGCCGCCGGGCCAGGTGAGCCGGAGCGCGGTCGGCCGGGACGCTGCGGTGTCGGGGTCGAGGCGGACGCGCAGGCCGGCGACGTCGCGCTCCTCCAGCCACGACACCTCGAGCGACGGGAAGTCCTCGGCGGGGTCCGCCACCCAGGTGGTCCCGGGGTCGCCGTCGATGGCGGCGAGCGCGCCGGCCCGGGGGTCCTCGACCGCGGTGGACGAGGCGCGCGCCGCGATGGCCCGTCCCTCGACCACGAGCGAGTCGAGCGCGGCCCCGGCGCGGGGTCGACCCCGCAGCGTCACCTCGTCGTACGTCGCCTCCGCGGGCAGCGTCACCACCCGGTCCAGGCCGTCGGGCTCCTCGTCCTCGACGGCTCGGCGCGAGTCGCAGCGGGTCTCCTCGCGGGTGCGTCGCAGGTCGGAGGCGACCACGCAGCCGGTCCGGGGATCACGGTCGGCCCGCAGAGCGATGACGTCGGGCTGGTCCCACACGGAGAGCCAGGACTCGGGGACGGCGGGCAGCACCCACGGACGTCGTACGTCGAGGTCGGGGACCTCGACCTCCGCGAGGTGCAGCGGCCGGTCCGGCACGGCAGACTCGACCCGCAGCGTCGTCGTGGGCCCGCCGTCGAGGAGGACCGCGCGGGTCTGACCGGGTCCGAGCGCGAGCTCCTCGGTCACTCCCGTGTCGGTGACGACCCGGACCCGCTGGTCCTCGAGCGCCTCGGGTCCACCGGTGATCGTCAGCCGCTCGACCGCACGCTCCTCCTCGAGGGTCACCTCCCACCACTGGGTGCCGGCGGCGAAGGGGCCGGTCCGGAAGGCGGTGCGCGGGTCCCCGTCCAGGGCCGCCCAGGGCTGCGCGCCACGGCGCACCGGACCCAGCGAGCTGGTCCAGGCGTCGGAGGAGGACGCGTCGAGCGCGGCGACCCCCTCGAGCCGCGCGGTGGTGCGCCAGCGCGCGTCCTGTGCCGGGTCCCCGATCTCGTAGTCGCGGGTGGGGTTGCCGTTGCGGCGCGGCGCGCCCGGCTCCAGGACCGGGCTGTCGGCGTCATGGGTGCGCGCGAACGCGTGCTCGCGCAGCCGGAGCCCGTCGGTGAGCACCAGCGGGCCCAGGACCGAGCGGAGGTCGTCGGCACTGGCGGACCCGAGGTCCTCGGGAAGGTCGACCGCCAGCACGCCGGGCCGCTCGTCCACGGCGCCGAGGTCCGCGAGGTCCGCGAGGTCCTCGGGCCCACCCACGACCACCGGGAGGTCCTCGGCCAGGACCGCCCGCTCGGCCCCCTCCACGGCCCACACCTCGACGGCGCGGTAGCGGGTCTGCCAGCCGCCGCCGACCACGACGCGCTCGCCCCCGGCGCCCTCGAGGCGCGCCTCGCCACCGAGGACCGGGCCGAAGGTCTCGGCCACCACGAGTCCCGGGGAGTCCTGCAGGGCCTGGCGCACCAGCAGCGGGTCGGGCACGTCGTCCGCGCGGGTCAGGTCGTTGCGCACCACCACGTAGCGCACCCCCGCCCGGGCGAGGGCGTCGGCGAGCCCGGGCGACCCGCGACCCTCGGCCAGGCGCCGCTCGATGCCGTCGAGCATCCGGACCTGCCCGGCCGGGACGAGGGGCACGACGTTGCGCACCGCCCAGCGGGAGTCCGCCAGCCACTGCAGCGGCTCGTCGTCGGGTGAGCCCCACTGGTAGCGACCGAACCCCGAGCCGGGCACCAGCAGCGCGGTCGCGTCCCCCTCGGTCGCGTCCTGCTCGTCCAACCACTGCGCGGTCGCGGACCAGTAGCCCGGCACGGCCACCACCGGCTCGCGAGGGGCGATCCGTCCGGTGAGGGCGGGCATCGCGCCGGCCACCACGACGGCGACCGCGGTCGCGGTGAGGACGGCGGTGCTCAGCCGCTGCTGACGGGTGGCACCGGAGCCGGTGCTCGACCCCGCGCGGAGCTGCTCGACGGCGTACGCGAGACCGATGACGAGGGGCAGCCGGATGATCGGGTCGAACTTGTGCACGTTGCGGATCGGCGAGAGGACGCCGTCGAGCAGGTCGTGCAGGGTCGCCGCGCCCCAACCCTGGACCGCGCCCTCGTGGCCGAGCGTGACCAGGACGAGCCCCACCGCCAGACCGCGGGCGAGGAACGCCCGGTGGGGGTTGCTGCGCAGCACCATCCCCGCGCAGCCGAGGAGCAGCAGCACCCCGGCGTCGAGCGCGAGGTAGGGCGTGCTCAGCAGGTCGCGCCCGGCCCGGGAGGTGGTGTCGATGTAGGCGACCCAGTTCGAGGTGCCGCGCAGGGCGTCGGCGACCGTCGTGGGGAACGTCGTGACCGAGGCCGTCTCGATCCAGTCCAGGAAGGGCGGGCTGTAGGCACCCATCACCGCCAGGGGGACCAGCCACCACAGCGTGCCGAGGAAGGTGAACACCGGCCACCAGAGCATGAGCGCGCGACGGCGCGGACCGCGCGTGCGGGTCAGCAGCCACACGACGCCGAGCGGGATGACCGCGAAGGCGGCCGCGGCGTTGATGCCTCCGACGCACGCGACCGCGACACCGGCCCAGGCCGCTGCCAGGCGCGGGGAGCCACGCTCGGCGCCCACGACCAGGGGCAGCAGCACCCACGGCGCCAGCGCCATCGGCCAGCTCTCGCTAGAGATGGGCCCCAGCGTGGTGAGCATCCGCGGCGAGAGGGCGTAGGCGACGCCGGCAAGCAGGCAGGCGAGGTCGCTGCGCACCCCGAGCGCCCGCACCAGCCGGGCGGTCCCGGCGAAGGCGACCGCGAGGACCAGCCCCCACCACAGCCGCTGCACCACCCATCCCGGCAGCCCGGCGAGGACGCCGGTCAGGAAGAACGGGGCGGTCGGGAAGAGGTACCCGTAGGCCTGGTTCTGCAGCTGTCCGAACGCGCCCTCGCCGTCCCAGAGGTGCAGGGCGCGCACGACGAAGTCACCCGGTGCGGCGACCAGGTCGAACTTGGTGTCGGCCACGAGGTAGCCGGGGTCCTGGGTGAACGCGAGGCCGAGGAGCAGCCCGCACCCCGCCAGCACCCGCCAGGCGAAGGTGCTCATCAGCGGCGGCGCAGCACCAGCACGAGGTTCCAGGTGACGAGCTCGCGCACGACCGGGACGCGCAGCAGCCACCGGCTCCACCAGGGGTTGTAGCGCGGGGTGAGGTGGACGACGTCCACGGTGCCCGCGTCCTCCTGCTCGCGCGCCCAGCGCAGCCCGGCGGCGACCGTCACGGGGAAGAGCGACTCGCCGAACTTGTTCTTCGGCTCGTGCCCGTGGACGCGGGTGTAGCGGCGGCGCGCCCGGGCGCCGCCGAGGAAGTGCCACGGGGCCGTCTCATGGCCGCCCCACGGGCCGAACCAGACCGTGTAGCTGATGAAGACCAGGCCCCCGGGCTTGGTCACGCGCACCATCTCGCGCGCCATCGTCCACGGCTGGGGCACGTGCTCGAGGACGTTGGAGGAGTAGCAGACGTCGACGCAGGCGCTGCGCACCGGCAGCTGCATGCCGCTGCCGACCACGGTGCCGGCGGCGATGTCGCCGAGGCCGGCGAGCTCTCCCACGTCGGAGTCCAGCGCCAGGTACCGGGCACCGGCCTCGCGGAAGGCGTCGCGGAAGTAGCCGGGGCCACCGCCGACGTCGAAGACCAGCCGGGACTCCAGCGGCGCGTAGTGCGCGACCTGGGCTGCGGAGTCCTGGGCCAGGGCGGTGTAGAAGCGGGCGGGATCGGGCTGCTCGTAGCGGAACTCCCGCAGCAGACGCACCGACCTCGACAGCGAGGCCCGGAAGGGCTTGGTGGACGGGCGTGGCACGACGTGGACCCTATAGGCTCCGGCGGATGCACGAGGGCTCGCTGGACGGACGCCACGTCGTCTTCCTGAGCTGGCGCGACACCGCGAACCCGGAGGGCGGCGGGGCCGAGCGCTACCTGGAGAAGATGGCCGAGGGCCTGATCGAGCACGGGTGCACCGTCACCATCTTCTGCGCCGCCCACGCCGCGGCCCCGCCGGAGGAGACCCGCGGTGGCATCCGGTTCGTCCGGCGCGGCACCAAGCTGTCGGTGTACGCCGCCGGCATGCGCGCACTGCGTCGCGGCGACCTCGACGGGCCGCAGGGTCGCACCGACCTCGTGGTCGACGTGCAGAACGGGCTGCCGTTCTTCAGCCGGATGGTCACCGACGTGCCCGTGATCGTGCTGATCCACCACGTGCACCGCGAGCAGTGGCCGGTGGTCTACCCGGGGCTCAGCGGACGCATCGGCTGGTGGATCGAGCGCCGCTTCGCGCCCCGGCTCTACCGCCGCGAGCAGTACGTCGCGGTCTCCCGAGCCACCCGCGACGAGCTGGTCGCGCTGGGCATCGACCAGGACCGCATCGCGGTCGTGCACAACGGCACCGACCCCTACCGTGCGGTCGACCCCGGCAAGAGCCCCGACCCCATGGTTGCCGTCGTCGGACGCCTCGTCCCCCACAAGCAGGTCGAGCACGCCGTCGACGCCGTGGTGGCACTGCAGGCCGAGCTGCCAGGGCTGCGTCTGCACGTGGTCGGGTCCGGCTGGTGGGAGGCCGAGCTGGCGGCGTACGTCGAGAAGGTGGGGGCGGGCGACTGCGTCGTGCTCGAGGGCCACGTCACCGAGGAGCACAAGCACGAGGTCTACGAGCGGGCGTGGGTGCTTGCGCTGCCGTCGCTGAAGGAGGGCTGGGGGCTGGTCATCGGCGAGGCCGGCATGCACGCGACTCCCGCTGTCGCCTACCGCGCCGCCGGCGGCACCCAGGAGTCGATCGAGCACGACCACTCCGGCCTGCTGGTCGACACCCACGAGCAGTTCACCGAGGCGCTGCGCAGGCTGCTGACCGACGAGTCGCTGCGCCGCCGCCTCTCCGCCGGTGCGCTCGAGGTCAGCCACCGCTTCACCTGGACGCAGAGCCAGCGGTCCTTCGCCGAGGTCGTCGCCGCCAGGCTCGACGGTCGCATCCTGCACGCCGACGACCCGGGCGCCACCCGCGTCTGACCCGGGCCTGACCCGGTCCACGATGTGCAGCAGGAGTCGACGGCGATCTGGCCGGCGAGGTCGATGACGGGCTTGACGGGTGATGACCACGAACCAGCCCGACTGGAGGGCGTGGCGTGAAAGGGGTTCACGAGGAGCCCTCCAGTCGCCCCGCGGGGACGGCGTGGAGGGCACACCGAAAGGCCGACAGCCCAGGGCTGCCGGCCTTCACGTGGTGCGTGCGGCTGGGCTCTAGTTGGTCGAGCCGTAGACCACGACGGGTGCGTTGACGTTCGCCGGGGAGTCCCCCTGCGGGCTCGTCTGCGACGACACGACGCCGACCACCGTCACGGTGGCCACCGCTCCGCCGACGATCATCGCCGCGACGGTGCCAAGAATGCTTCCCACTTCTCCACCCTCCCTCAAAGGTAGGAAAACGTTAGCAGTCTCACGCCCTATCCGGACAAATTCCGACGCAAACGTTGCCGAGCGCAACGGACGCCAGCGACCACGGCAGCCAACAGGACCGCGAGGTGCGCCGTCCAGGCGAGGCCCATCGCCACCTGCCACGAGGTCGGCGAGGTCGTCTCGTCGACCTCGTCCAGCCGCACGACCCGCAGGCGCCCGTCGTCGAGGAGCGTCTCCCCCGCCACGTCCGGTGCCGGCCCGGGCGCCGTCAGGTCGGTGGCGACCGCCCCGACGCCGAGGGAACCGAGCACGTCGGCCCGAGCCTGCGGGGTGGGCAGCTCGATCGCGTCACGGACCCGTTGCACGCGCTGGTCCTCGCCCTCGATGACGACGTCGTCGACCACCAGCTCGTCGGAGGCGACGGGCACAGGTAGCAGCACCCTGCCCAGCGGGTCGAGGACCTTGTGCCCGTCGTTCCAGTCGGGCTGCCGATAGCTCGAGAGCGGCAGCACCAGGACGTCGCCCGCCCCTTCACCGAGCGCGGCGCGGGCGTCGGCGTAGGACACCGGGTAGTCCACCGCGACCAACCGCCCCCCGGCTCCCCATGCGGCGTCGGGCAGGACCGTGACCGGCCATAGGACGGCGACGACCGCCAGGGAGACGCGCGCCGGCGTGGCCCAGCGGCCACGGGTCCACCGCCAGGCACCGTCGACGGCGACCGCCACGAGCGCGACCAGCAGGGGGACGCACAGCACGAGGAGGCGCGAGCCGTCGCGCAGCACTCCCCCACCCGGTACGACGCCGGCCAGCTGCCCCACGGGCCCGGGAGCGGCCCAGGTGAGCACCGCCAGCAGCCAGCCGACGGCCCACAGCAGGACGAGCGGCGCCCATGGGACCGCGAGCACGATCGCCTCCCGGCGGGACCGCCGGACGCCCAGGACCAGCAGCGGCACCAGGGCCAGCAGGGCGACGAGAGCAGCCGGGCCGGTGCGACTGACCGGCACCACCTCGGCGTTCCAGACCCCGCCCAGGGTCAGCGCCGCGAGCGGACCGGGCAAGGGGCCTTCCCCGGACAGGGCGAAGAGGCGCGCCGCGGCAGGGTCGCTCACCGCGTCCCGGACGTGCAGCAGCCCGGAGACCAGCCACGGGGCCTGCGCCGCCAGCACGAGGAGCGCCCCCCGCGCCCACAACCGGCGCTCACCGGGCCCGAGCACGAGCCCGGACAGCAGCACCAGCGAGGTCGCCAGGCCCGCGCTGACGCTGAGGCTGCCGAGCAGCACGGCGAGCGGCAGCCACCAGGGGGCTCGCCCGGTCGCCCGCCAGCGGGTCGCGCCCAGCAGGACCCACGGGAGTGCGGCGTACCCGAGCAGGACCGGCCAGTGGCCCAGCACCAACCGCTCGACGACGAACGGGTTCCAGCACCACAGCGTGACCGCAGCGAGCCGGGACACCACGCCGAGTCCGGCCAGGACCCGGTCGATGCCCGACGCACCGCCGAGCAGCATCCCGAGCAGCACCAGCTTCTGCAGCAGCATCCCCGGGACGACCTCGTCCAGCACCGCCACCCAGGCGTCGCTGGGGACGGCCCGGGGCAGGCCGCTGCCGAGCCCCAGGACGTCTGCGCGCACCGCCAGGTCGCGCACCCAGACCATGTCGTAGGACAGGACGTAGCCAGGACCGAGCGCCGGGCCGAGCACGAGCCCCACGAGCACGAGGGACCACACGGCGACCAGCGCACGCTGCCAGGTCGCACGCGGATCCGGGGTCGCCACACGAGGAGCAAAGCACGTCGGGGCTTCGCCCACCTTTTCGCGGGCGTTGGCCGACACTTCCCCCGGCGGCCGCGACCTCACCTAGTCTCACAGGGTGACGACCACGACTGAGCAGGCCTCGGGGGCCTCAGGGGACCAGGAGGGCCGCCGACGGCTGCCCGACCTGAAGGCGCTGCTGCGCAGCAGCGCCGGCATCGCCGTGGCCATGGCGGTCATGAACGTCGCGACCTACGCCTTCCAGATGATCTCGGCGCGCCTCCTCGGCCCGACCGAGTACGGCGCGGTCGCCTCCCTCATGGCCCTGCTGATGGTCGTCGCCGTCCTCCAGCTCGGCCTGCAGGCCACCGGCGCCCGACGCATCTCCGCCGAGCCGGAGCACGTCGCCCAGATCGAGCGCATGGTCCTGCGCGTCACCTACCGCGCGGCCCTCGGGCTCGGCCTGCTGATGATGGCGCTCGCACCGGTGGTGCACCAGGTGCTCCGCCTGGACTCCGTGGTCCCGGCGCTCCTGCTGGCCGTCTCCGCGGTGCCCCTCACGATCATGGGCGGCCAGGCCGGCGTGCTGCAGGGCGAGCGCCGGTGGTTCTCGCTCGCCGGCATCTACCTCGCGATGGGCCTGGGCCGTGTGGTCGTCGGCACCGCCTGCATCGTCGTCTCCCCCACCGAGTCGGCGGCCATGCTCGGCGTGATGATCGCGATGTTCGCCCCGGCACTGGTCGGCTGGCTAGCGCCTCGCTGGCGCTGCTGGCCTTCTTCGTGCTCTCCAACCTCGACATCGTGGTAGCGCGCAACGTCCTCGACGACCACGACGCCGGCCTGTACGCCGCCGGCCTGATCCTCACCAAGGCGGTGCTGTTCCTGCCGCAGTTCGTCGTGGTCGTCGCGTTCCCGGCCATGTCCACGCCGGCGCAGCGCCGCCGCGCCCTGCTGCGCAGCCTCTTCGTCGTCGGCCTGCTCGGCGTGGTCTGCACCCTCGGCGCGTGGCTCCTCAGCGGCCTGGCCATGGTCTTCGTCGGCGGCGCGGAGTACGCCGACGTGGAGTCCCGCCTGTGGGTCTTCGCCGTGCTCGGCACGCTGCTGGCGATGCTGCAGCTGCTGGTCTACTCGGTGCTGGCCAGGCGCGGCACCAAGACGACGTACCTGGTGTGGATGGCCGTGATCGCGATGATCGTGCTCGCCAGCACCGTCGAGGAGCTGGGCACCCTCGCCGCGGTCGTGGTGTGCATCGACGCCGCGCTCTTCGCCGCCCTGCTCGGCATCAGCCTGTGGCGGCTCAAGGAGCCCGTCCCCGCGCAGCCCGAGGACTGAGTCCTCTCGCTAGTGCGCCGCCTCGTGCCACGAGCGACCCGTGCCGACGGAGACGTCGAGGGGCACGAGCAGGTCGGCGGCGGCGCCCATGTGCTGACGCACCAGCTGCTCGAGCTGCTCCCGCTCCCCGGCGGCCACCTCGAGCACGAGCTCGTCGTGGACCTGCAGCAGCATCCGTGAGCGCAGCCCCGCGGTGGCGATGCCCTCCTCGAGGTCGAGCATGGCGACCTTGATCAGGTCGGCCGCCGACCCCTGGATCGGCGCGTTGAGCGCCATCCGCTCGGCCATCTCGCGACGCTGGCGGTTGTCGCTGGTCAGGTCGGGGAGGTAGCGCCGGCGACCGCGCAGGGTCTCGGTGAACCCGGTGCGCCGCGCCTCGTCGACCACGCCGCCGAGGTAGTCGCGCACCCCGCCGAAGGTCTCGAAGTACTCGTCCATCAGTCCGCGTGCCTCGCTCGGCTCGATGCCCAGCTGCTGCCCGAGGCCGAACGCGGACAGGCCGTAGGCCAGCCCGTAGTTCATCGCCTTGATCTTGGCCCGCTGCTCGGTGGAGACGTCCTCGGCCGCGACGTCGAAGACCCTCGCCGCGGTGATGGAGTGGAAGTCCTGGCCCGAGCGGAACGCCTCGATGAGCAGCGCGTCCTCGGAGAGGTGGGCCATGATCCGCATCTCGATCTGGCTGTAGTCGGCCGTCATCAACGACTCGAAGCCCTCGCCCACCACGAAGGCCTCGCGGATGCGGCGGCCCTCCTCGGTGCGGATCGGGATGTTCTGCAGGTTGGGGTCGGTGCTGGAGAGCCGACCGGTCGCGGCGATGGTCTGGTTGAAGGTGGTGTGGATGCGCCCGTCGGCCGCCACGGTCTTCAGCAGCCCCTCGATGGTCTGCCGCAGGCGGATCACGTCGCGGTGGCGCAGCAGGTGCAGCAGGAAGGGGTGCTCGGTCTTGACGTACAACGCCTGCAACGCGTCGGCGTCGGTGGTGTAGCCGGTCTTGGTGCGCTTGGTCTTGGGCATGTCGAGCTCGTCGAAGAGCACCACCTGCAGCTGCTTGGGCGAGCCGAGGTTGATCTCCTTGCCGATGACGGCGTAGGCCTCCTCGGCCGCGGCGCGCACCTCGGCGGAGAAGTGCTGCTCCAGCGACTCGAGGTGCTCGCTGTCCACAGCGATGCCGAGGGTCTCCATCCGGGCGAGCAGGTGCACGAGTGGCAGCTCGATCTCGGCCATGAGCTCGGTCCCGCCGTGCTCCTCGACGGCGGTGTCGAGCGCCTCGGCGAGGTCCAGAACCGCCCGCGCGTGCAGCATCGCGGTGTCGGCGGCGGCGCTGTCGCCCTCGTCCCCGAGGGTGTCGAGGCTGAGCTGCCCGTCGTCGGCCTCCCCCTGCTTCAGCTCGCGCTTGAGGTAGCGCAGGGTCAGGTCGGCGAGGTCGTAGGAGCGCTGGTCGGGCCGCACGAGGTACGCCGCGATCGCGGTGTCGCTCTGCAGGCCGGCCAGCGGCCACCCGCGGGCCGCGAGCGCCAGCATCGGGCCCTTCGCGTCGTGCAGGATCTTGGGCCGCGCGGCGTCGGCGAGCCAGGCGGCGACCGCGGCGTCGTCGGCGGGGGTCACCTCGGCCGCGTCGAACCAGGCAGCCGTGAGCTCGAAGCCGGAGTCGTCGACGACGTCCTCCTCCGAGCTCAGCGTCTCGAAGAGCCGGTCGCGCAGCACCCGGAACTCCAGGCCGTCGAAGAGCGTGTGCACGGCCTGGCGGTCCCACGGACGCAGCGCGAGGTCGCGCGGGTGCAGCTCGAGGTCGAGGTCACGGACCAGGGCGTTGAGGCGTCGGTTGCGCATGACGTCGCCGAGGTGCTCGCGCAGCGCCTCGCCCTTCTTGCCGGTGATCTTGTCGGCGTTGTCGATCACGCCGTCGAGGTCGCCGTAGGTCTTGAGCCACTTGGCCGCGAACCCCTGACCGACCCCGGGCACGCCGGGGAGGTTGTCGGAGGTCTCCCCGACGATGGCGGCCAGCTCCGGGTACTGGTGCGGCGGGACGGCGTACTTCGCCTCGACGGCCTCGGGCGTCATCCGCGCGAGGTCGGAGACCCCGCGCATGGGGTAGAGCACCGTGGAGCGGTCGGTGACCAGCTGCAGGGAGTCGCGGTCCCCGGTGAGGATCAGCACCTCCATCTCCGGCTCCGCCAGTGCCTGGGTCACCAGCGTGGCGATGATGTCGTCGGCCTCGAAGCCGTCCTTCTTCAAGAAGGGGATGTTGAGCGCGTCGAGGACCTCCTCGATCAGCGGCAGCTGGCTGGAGAACTCGCCGGGGGTCTTGTTCCGCTTCGCCTTGTACTCGGAGTACTCCTGCATGCGGAAGGTCTGGCGCGAGACGTCGAAGGCCACCGCGACGTGCGTCGGCTGCTCGTCGCGCAGCACGTTGATCAGCATCGAGGTGAAGCCGTAGACGGCGTTGGTGTGCTGCCCCGTCGTGGTGGAGAAGTTCTCCACCGGGAGCGCGAAGAAGGCGCGGTAGGCCAGCGAGTGGCCGTCGAGCAGCAGGAGCCGGGGGCGGGCGTTCGTCTCGGGCACCCGCCGAGACTATCCGTGGCCACCGACATCCCGGCCGGGCGGTGGCGGCTAGGTTGAGCGGCATGACAGAGCAGAGCATCTCCGTGGAGGACTACCTCGCCTCCATGCCCCAGGGCATGGGCGGGCTCAACGACAAGCTCGGCGTCACGCTGCTGGAGCTGTCGCCGGAGCGGATCGTGGCGACCATGCCCGTCGAGGGGAACACCCAGCCCTACGGGCTGCTCCATGGTGGTGCCTCGGTGGCGCTCGCCGAGTCCCTGGGCTCCATCGGGGCGGGCCTGCACGGCATGCCCGACAAGGTGCCGGTCGGTGTCGACATCAACGCCACCCACCACCGCGCCGCCACCTCCGGCCTGGTGACGGCGGTCGCGACGCCGGCCTACCTCGGGCGCACCCAGGTGACCTACGAGATCGTCGTCTCCGACGAGCGTGGCAAGCGGGTGTGCACCTGCCGGATCACCTGTGCGCTGATCCCGAAGGAGAAGGTCGGGCTGTAGGGCCCAGTCGGCCGGTTCAGGCCTGCTGCTCGGACTGCTGCCGTCGCAGCGTGCGGCGGGCCGCCAGCAGCTGGGCCCGGGCCCGGTCGCGGTGCCGCTCGGCGGGCGGACGCTGCGCCTCGGCCTTCGCGCGCACCAGGTGCGAGGGGGCCACCCGCAGCACGGCGTGCGGCCCCAGCCCCAGACGTGCCATGAACCGGTTGGCGTCCCGGGAGCCGGCTGCCGCGCCGGTCGCCACGTGCGCGATGCCGAGCTCCTCGGCGTACGCCGCCGCCGACTCGACCAGCAGCCGTCCGACGCCCAGGCGCCGGAACTCCGGCAGCACGTGCGGTGAGACCGCCTGCACCACGGGCTCGAGGTTGAGCGGGGTCAGCGTGGTGACCTTCAGCAGCACCGCCCCGGCGGGGGCACCGTCGACCTCGGCCACCAGGAGCCGCTGCTCGGCGGAGACCAGCGAGTCCTTGACGAGCAGCTCGACGTCCGCGACCTGCTCCTGGCGGTCGCCGCGACGCAGCGCGTCGGACCACAGCACCGCCAGGAAGAGCGAGTCCTCCACCCGGGCGGGACGCAGCACCACGGAGTGACGGCTCACGGTGCACCTGCCTGGGGTCGCGTCGGGGGATGGGCCAGAGAAGATTACGCTCGGCACGGCCGACGGCAACAGCGGCCCGGACCGGTCTTTACCTTGCGGGCCCACAGCCCCACCATCCCTCTCGGAGGCAGCCCTGTTCACCGGCACCGGCACCCTGGTCAACGTCGTGACCGTGCTCCTGGGCTGCAGCCTCGGGGTGCTGCTCGGCAACCGGTTGCCGGTGCGGACCCGCGACCTGGTCACCGACGGCCTCGGCCTGGTGACGCTGCTGATCGCGGCGACCTCGGCCATGGCGGTGCTCTCCCCCGCCCTCGCTGCCGAGGTGGGCGACGCGGCCCCGATGCTGATCGTGCTCGGCGCCGTCCTGGTCGGAGGCATCACGGGGTCGCTGCTGGGCCTGGAGACCGGTGTCGAGCGCCTGGGTGGCTGGCTGCAGGCGCGGTTGGTCGGCAGCAGCGGCTCGACGGACCGGGCACGGTTCGTCGAGGGCTTCGTCATCGCCTCGTTGGTCTTCTGCACCGGTCCGCTCACCATCCTGGGTGCGCTCAACGACGGGCTCGGCAACGGGGCCGACCAGCTGCTGCTGAAGTCGGCCCTCGACGGCTTCGCCGCGATCGCCTTCGCCGCGGCCTTCGGCTGGGGCGTCGCTGCGAGCGTCGTGACCGTCCTGACGGTCCAGGGCACCCTCACGGTGCTGGGGGTCGTCCTCGGCGACGTCCTCCCCGAGGCGCACCTCGCGGCCGTCACCGCCACCGGCGGCGTCCTCCTGGTCGGCGTGGCCATGCGCCTGCTGCGCCTGCGCGAGATCGCGGTGGCCGACCTGCTGCCCGCACTGGTCGTCGCACCGGCCCTCGTCTCGCTGGTCGCCGCGCTGCGCTGAGGACCGGCGGCACCTGGCACACACACCCCCTGAGGCATCAGGGGGCTCCGCTGCCGAATTGTTACGTTTCGGGCACATCCGGGAGACCCCATGAAGCGGATGACCCACACGATGCGCCTCGCCGCCGTCGCCTCGGCGACGATGCTGGTGCTGGCTGCGTGCGGTAGCGAGGACAGCAGCAGCGACACCGACACCGACGCCGGGGACGACACCCCGACCACGTCGAACATCGACCTCAAGATCGGGACCGCGCTGCCCCAGACGGGCAACCTCGCGTTCCTCGGCCCCCCGGAGGAGGCGGGCGTCGGCTACGCCGCGTCGCTCATCGAGGAGGCCGACACCGGTCTGAACCTGGAGATCGTCTACGGCGACTCCGGCGACACCGACAACAAGGCCTACGAGTCCGAGATCCCGCGCCTGCTCGGCGAGGACGTCTCGGCCATCATCGGTGCGGCCTCGTCCGGCACCTCGCTGCAGTTCATCGACCAGGTCGTGGACGCCGGCGTCATCCAGTTCTCGCCGGCCAACACCTCCGACGCCTTCACCACCTACGAGGACGACGGCCTCTACTGGCGCACCGCCCCCTCCGACGTGCTGCAGGGGGACGTGCTCGGCAACCTGATCGCCGCCGACGGCGCCGCGACGCTGGGCATGATCGTGCTCAACGACTCCTACGGCACCGGCCTGGCCAAGTACGTCACCGAGGCCTTCGAGGGCGCCGGCGGCGAGGTCGTGGCCATGGAGACCTACAACACCGGTGACACCTCCTTCGACTCGCAGGTGAGCGCGGTGCTGGCGGCCAACCCGGACGCCATCGCCCTGATCACCTTCGAGGAGGTCGCCACCATCCTGCCGAGCCTCTTCGGGGAGTTCCCGTCCGAGAACCTCTACAAGGAGTCGGGCCAGTTCCCGAAGGGCCTCGACGAGTTCAGCTACGCCGCTGAGTCCTTCGACGCGGTCAACCTGATCGCGCTGGCCGCCCTGGCCGCTGGTTCCTCGGACCCCGCGGACATCGCCGGCAAGCTACAGGAGGTCTCCGGTGGCACCGGTGAGGGCGAGAAGTGCACCACCTTCGCCGACTGCGCCGAGATCATCCAGAACGGTGGCACGGCCGACTACGACGGCATCTCCGGTCCGATCACCTTCGACGAGGTGGGCGACCCGCAGGACGCCACGATCGGCATCTACCAGTACGGCGACGACAACACCTACGCCGCCTACACGGGCTGACCAGGGGTCGCTGACCTGACAGCACAGGGCCCGGGTTCCTTCGAGGAACCCGGGCCCTGTTGCATGTCCGGACCCTGACGCCAGGGCCCCGGTCGTGCGCCTCCGCGCGCCGCACCCTCGACCAGCGCCCGAGGGCACGACCGCAGCAGCACAGGAGCACGCTGGAGCACAGGACACCACCCTGGGAGCGACTCCAGGGCCCTGACCCGCACCGTCCCGGTCCTCCAGCACGCCAGAGGGCCCCACGCACAGCGGAGGGCCACGCACAGCAGAGGGCC
>LULW01000368.1_pt1 | contig 24222 bp, 17 predicted proteins | sample 729531 | NCBI WGS metagenome assembly LULW01 (sample SAMN03860279, study PRJNA289734) | marine metagenome | biome: seawater column; feature: ocean; material: water; isolation source: Red Sea water column Station 108 - depth 10m | place: Saudi Arabia: Red Sea | collected 2011-10-15 | depth 10 m | reverse complement strand
TGTTTAGCTCTGCTTGTAACTCCTCTTTTAACTCTTGCCATTTTATCCTCTTAAGCTGTAAGGCATATAAGATTTTACTATCTTACCATCTTGTTTGGATAAAACAGTTGTGCCTCTTTGTTTTCTAATTTGTGAATTTGTTCTTTTAATCATGTCGTGTCTTTTTCCAGCCTGTGGGGTAATAACCTTACCTTTAGCTGAGATTTTAAATCTTTTTTTAGCTGAACTTTTTGTTTTTAACTTGGGCATAATTTTCGGGGTTATACAAATATTAAATTAAATTTACAACTAGAAATATGGCTTATAAAGGCTGGATTACCATAATCATTTGCTTTCCATCAAATTTTGGCTGAAGCTCTACTCTCCCAATAGTCTCCATATCTGCCTTAATTTTATCCATTAATTCATTGCCAAGGTTTGAATGTTGTAACTCTCTCCCTTTGAACCTTATTGTAAATTTGACTTTATCACCTTTTGCCAAAAATTTCTGAGCATTTTTAATTTTGAAAGTGTAGTCATGAACTTCTGTAACTGGCCTTAATTTTATTTCTTTTAATTCAATTTTCTTTTGTTTTTTTTTTGCTTTGTTAGCTTTTTTTTGTGCATCGTATTTATATTTACCCATGTCCATAATTTTACAGACAGGCGGTTTTGCATTTGGAGCAATTTCAATTAAATCTAAACCTTCATTTTTTGCTTTATTGATAGCTTCATTTAAATTTAAAATTCCTAAATTTTCTCCATCACTTGCAATAACTTGAACTTCATTTGATGTAATCCTGTTGTTAGACCTTGGGCCTCTTGCTTTAGTTCTTTTTTGAAAATAATTTTGTTTAAAATCTGCCACTTAGATTGAAGGGGCTTTATTTAGATCGGAGTATTTTTTTATAAATTCTTTCAAAGCCATATTTTCTTGTTTATTAGAATCCAATCTTCTAATAGTTACACTGTTGGAGTCAACTTCTTTTTTTCCACAAATCAATAACATTGGTACTTTTGTTAAAGAATGATCTCTTATTTTATAATTTAAATTGTGATTTTTAAGATCCACCTCGACAATCAAACCAACCCGTTTTAATTCCTTAGCTACACTTTTAGCATATTCATCAAAATCACTAGAGATTGGAATAACTACTGCCTGTAAAGGTGATATCCAAAATGGTAGCTTGCCTGCATAATTCTCTATAAGGATACCTATGAACCTTTCTAAAGATCCAAATAATGCTCTGTGTAACATTACAGGTACTTTTTTAGTTCCATCTTTATCAACAAAAGAAGCTCCTAATCTACCTGGTAAATTTAAATCTACTTGCAAGGTTCCACACTGCCAATCTCTACCTATTGCATCTCTTAAAACAAATTCAATTTTTGGTCCATAAAATGCGCCCTCACCTTTATTAATTGAGTACTCTAGCTTTGTCGCTTTGATTGCCTCTAACAACGCAGCCTCTGATTTATCCCAAACTTTATCGTCACCAACTCTTAAATCTGGTCTATCTGAATATTTTAAAATAACATCTTCAAAACCAAGATCTTTATAAATTTCTAAAATTAAATTTGTAACACTCAAACATTCTTCGGTAATTTGTTCTTCTGTACAAAAAATATGTGCATCATCTTGAGTAAAGGCTCTTACACGTAATAATCCATGCAATGCACCTGAAGGTTCATATCTATGAACTTTTCCAAATTCTGACATCTTTAAAGGTAAGTCTCTATAACTTTTAAGTCCTTGATTAAATACTTGAACACACCCAGGACAATTCATGGGTTTAATTGCAAATACTTTTTCATCTGGTGTAGTTGAAGTATACATATTAGCTCCAAATTTTTCCCAGTGGCCAGATTTTTCCCATAAAGATCTATCAAGTATTTCTGGCGTATTTATCTCTTTGTAACCATCGTGATCTTGTTTCATTCTCATATATGAAACTAATTTTTGGAACAAATTCCATCCTTTCTGGTGCCAAAACACAGATCCAGGACTTTCTTCTCTAAAATGAAATAAATCCATCTCTTTTCCAATTTTTCTATGATCTCTTTTTTCTGCTTCCTCAATTCTCTGAAGATAAAGGTCTAATTCTTTTTGAGTTGCCCAACCAGTACCATATATTCTTTGAAGCATTTCATTATTAGAGTCACCACGCCAATAAGCTCCAGATACTTTTGTCAGTTTAAAAGCTTTACCTATTTTACCAGAAGATACTAAATGTGGACCTCTACATAAATCATGCCATGTTTCGCCATGATGATAAACCGTAAGTTCTTCGTTTTTAGGAATGCTCTCAATTATCTCAGCTTTGTATTTTTCTCCAATTTTTTTAAAATGACTTATTGCTTTATCTCTCTCCCAAACTTCTTTTCTTGTTTTTACATCTTTATCTATTATCTCTGACATTTTTTTTTCAATCTTTTTTAGATCATCGCTAGTAAAAGGCTCTTTTCTTGCAAAATCATAGTAAAATCCATTTTCTATAACTGGCCCAATTGTTACCTGTGTGCCTGGGTATAGTTCTTGAACGGCCATAGCCATTATATGTGCAGTGTCATGTCTAATGACTTCTAAACCCTCAGGATCTTTAGCTGTAAATATTTCAATAGAACAATCTTGATCAATAACAGTATATAAATCTTTAAGCTCACCGTTTATGCTCATCACCAAAGCTTGCTTACCTAAAGACTTGCTAATTTTTTCAGCAACCTCTGTGCCTGTTATACTTTTTTCAAAGTTTAATTTTTTTCCATCAGGTAATGTAATATTTGGCATTAGTTTATTAATTTTTTATACTCTGAATAAGTAGAAAAACACATTTTTTCAACATTAAATTTTGAAACGACATTTTTTCTACCTTCTATGCCCATTTGATTGATAGTCTGTTCATCTAAATTCATAATTTCTATTAATTTTTTTGAAAGATCGTCAGAGTTATTTGCTTCAAATAAAAATCCTGTTTTATTTTCATTTATAGTCTCTTTTGATCCCCCAATATTACTTGCAACAATTGGTTTTTTCATTGCCTGAGCCTCAACAGATATTCTTCCAAAGGCTTCTGGTTCTATAGATGAAGAAACTATGATGTCTGAAACTTTGTAAGCTAGAGGCATATTTTTACAATGATCTATAAATTTTACTTGGTTAGTTAATCTATACTGTTCAACTAACCTAATAAGTTTCTTTTTGTAAAGTTCTCTTCCTTGATCGCTCCCAAGAATAATTACATTAAATACCTCGTGTCCTAAATTAATATTTACTTTATTAATAGCATCTAAAAACATTTCTTGGCCTTTCCATTCTGTTAATCTTCCAGGCAATAGAACAGTTTTTCTCTCAATTTTAAGTCCCCATGATTTAAATAATTCATCTTCCTCTGTTTCTATAGTAGTTGATGGATCAAAATAGTCAGTATTAATGCCTCTAAATATCACCAAGAATTTTTTTTTATCATTAAGGTATTCAGAGTAGTTTTCTTTAATATGTGAAAATATAAAATTAGACCCAGCAATAATTAAATCTGATCTCAACATTACAGAATTATATAATTTTTTTAATTTACTTTTAAAATTATATGTTCCATGAAATGTAGTTACAAATTTACGTCGTGTGATTTTGGTAGCTAGCAAACAAGACCATGCAGGTGCTCTACTTCTCGCGTGGACAATATTAATTCCATAAAATAAAATTATTAAAGAAATAATTATTGAATTAAAAAAAACCAAAATGGGGTTTTTGGAATTAACAGGTAACCTTATATATTTAACTTTTTTTTTATCTATAAACTTTGTTAATTCACCACCGTTGCAAATTAAAAAAGATTTACAATCATTTTCATGTAGATAGTGTGCGATATCATAACAACCTGTTTCTGCGCCACCGTATCCAAGTTTTGGTATAACTTGCAGAACTTTCAATTTTGGATGCATATGGTAGAGTTATAATATTTCAAATCAATTTTAATACTTTATATGAAAAAATTTAAATTTCTAAAAATTTCTAAAACAAAAAAACTAAGATATATAAGCAATTATTATAAGAAAAATCTTTATATTATATTTTTACCAGGTTTTGCATCCGATATAGAAGGAGATAAACCTAAAAGATTTTTAAACTATGCTAAAAAAAATAAATTGGGTTTTTTGGCACTAGAATATTCTGGATACGGAAAATCTTCAGGTGAATTTACAAAAGGGAATATTTCCACTTGGGCAAATGATGCAAAACAGACTATTAAGAATATAGTTAAAAAAAATGATATAATTTTAATAGGTTCTAGTATGGGTGCTTGGATTTCTTTATTATTATTTAAATCAATTAAGAAACAGATTAAAGGCTTTATGGGAATTGGCTCTGCTCCAGAATTTTTAACAAGAATAATGTGGAAAAAATTTTCAAAAAAGACAAAGAGTGAAATTATCAAAAAAGGTATTAGCAAAATTAAAAATGGTGGGTATGAGTATCTCATAACTAATCAATTAATTAAAGATGGAAGAAAAAAACAAAATAAAGTTTTGAATGTTAAAATTCCAATGAAAATACCTGTTACTATGGTCCATGGTCAAAAAGATGAAGTTGTACCAATTAAATACTCAAGAGAAGTTTTAAAAATCTTCAGCAAAGCAAAAAAAAAATTAAATATAATTAAGAAGGGTGACCATAGTCTCTCGTCAAAAAAAAATCTAAATATTATTTGTAAAGAGTTAGATAATATTATTAAAAATACTAACTAGCTTGACCGACTAATTTTTTATTTGATATAGGATTTTCTAACTTATCTAACATTTCTTTTGGACAAACTTGGACGAAATTATTTATTTCATTTTCAAAATTCTCAACAATTTTTTTCGAGATTGTTGAATTTGTTTCTATCGCATGCTCTTGAATTAATTTCCTTAGATGCTCAATCCAAAATTTAGTTTCTGGAGTTTGCCAAACTACACTTTCAGGATTTACTTTTTTATCAAATTGATTTTCAGGGTCATAAATAAATGCCATACCTCCTGTCATGCCAGCTCCAAAATTATCGCCAATATCTCCTAATATAATAATGTTTCCACCTGTCATGTATTCACAACCATTTGAATCACAACCTTCTACTACTGCAGTTGCACCTGAATTTCTAACAGCAAATCTCTCTCCTGCTTGTCCTGCAGCTAATAATTTTCCTGAAGTAGCTCCATACAAAACAGTATTTCCAATAATAGTATTTTCATTTGAAACAAGGTTGCTTTCATCTTGTAATTTAATCACAATAGTTCCACCTGATAATCCTTTTGCAACATAATCATTTGCATCCCCTTTTAAAATTAGTTTTAATCCTTTAATAGCAAAAGCACCAAAGGATTGGCCTGCTGAACCTTTAAAATTTAATTCGATCGAATTTTCATCAAGATTGTTATTTCCAAATTTTTTGTACAAATGATAAGAAATTCTAGTACCAACTGCTCTATCAGTATTTTGAATTTCAAATTCTTGATTTATTTTTTCTTTTTTATCTATTTTGTCTTCTATTTCTGGCCATAATTTTTGATCTAAAGTATCTGGAACAGAATTAATTTCAGGTTTCTCACAATATCTTTTATTTTTTCCAGGATCTGCCTGAACAAAAAGAGGATTTAAGTCTAGATCATCCAAGTTTGGTGATCCTTTGCTTACTTGCCTTAGTAAGTCAGTTCTTCCAATTACTTCATTTAAAGATTTGAAACCAAGATCAGCAAGTATTTCTCTTACTTCCTCTGCTATAAATGTAAAAAGGTTTACTACTTTTTCAGGAGTTCCTGTAAATTTCTCTCTTAATTTATCATCTTGTGTGCAAACACCCACTGGACATGTATTTGAATGACATTGTCTGACCATTATACATCCCATTGCGACTAAAGCAGTTGTTGCTACGCCAAATTCTTCTGCTCCCATCATGGCTGCAATTACAACATCTCTTCCTGTTTTTATTCCACCGTCAGTTCTAAGCGTCACTTGATGTCTCAAGTTATTTAAAGTCAATACCTGATTTGCTTCTGTTAATCCCATCTCCCAAGGAACTCCAACATATTTAACGCTTGTCTGTGGAGTGGCTCCTGTACCTCCTGAGTGCCCTGAGATTAAAATTATGTCTGCTTTAGCTTTTGCAACTCCAGCAGCTATCGTTCCAATTCCTGATGAAGCAACTAATTTAACTCCAACCCTAGCCTTAGGATTTATTTGTTTTAAATCATAAATTAATTGAGCTAGATCTTCTATTGAGTAAATATCATGATGTGGTGGAGGTGATATTAAAGTAACTCCTGGCGTTGAGTGTCTCAATCTCGCAATTTCATCCGTAACTTTAAAACCTGGTAATTGTCCACCTTCACCTGGTTTAGCGCCCTGTGCAATTTTGATTTCAATCTCATTACAATTATTTAAGTAATTAATGGTTACTCCAAATCTAGCTGATGCAATTTGTTTAACCCTTGAATTTGCACTATCTCCATTCTCCATAATCTTAAATCTTTTTTCATCTTCTCCACCTTCACCACTACAAGATGCGCCTTTAATTCTGTTCATACCAACAGCAAGAGTTTCATGTGCTTCTTTAGATAAAGCTCCATGAGACATACTTCCACTTCCAAATCTTTTTAATATATTAGATGCAGGCTCAACATTAGATATATCGATGGGATTTTTAGATTTAAAATCTACTAAATCTCTTAAACTTATTGGATTTAGATTATAAATACCTTTTGTGTATTTTTTATATATTTCATAAGATCCTTGTCCAACCGCAGTTTGCAGTAAATGAATTAGTTTGCCTTGATACTGATGTGTTTCACCATTTTTTCTATATCTGTAAATACCTCCAATAGGTAAAATATTTGAATTATTGAAAAATGCTTCTTTGTGTATAGTTCTGATTTTCTTTTCTATTCCTTTTAAACCAATTCCAGAAATCTTTGATAACATCCCAGGAAAGTAATCTTTCACAATTGTTCTGCTTAGTCCCACAGTTTCAAAATTACATCCGCCTCTATAAGAACTTAAAACAGAAATTCCCATTTTAGACATTATTTTAAGAAGACCGAGATTGACTGATTTAATGTATCTTGAAACACATTCATCAAAAGTGAAATTTCCAAATAATTTCTTAGAATGTCTTTGATATAAGCTATCAAAAGCTAAATAAGGGTTCACTGTAGTAGCACCAACACCAATTAATGTTGCAAAAGAGTGAGTATCTAAAGCATCTCCAGTTTGAACATTAATAGAAACATAACCTCTTAAACCTAATTTAACTAAATGTGTATTTATTGCCCCTATACATAAAAGCATCGGCATTGGCATTCTATTTTCTGAAATATTTTTATCTGATAATATTATTTGTTTAATTCCCTCTCTAACAGCTTGTTCAGATTTAACTTTGAGTAAATTTATTGATGTCTCTAAATCATCATCTTTGCTGAATGTACAATCTAAAACTTTATTATTATTTCCAAAGAATTTCAAAAATTTTTCAAATTGTGCATTTGATAATATCGGACTATTTAAGACATAAATATTGTCTTTAGTTAATTTACTAAAATCTAAAATATTACCAAGATTTCCAAATCTTGTCTTTAAACTCATAACTTTATTTTCTCTTAGAGAGTCAATTGGTGGATTTGTAACCTGACTAAAGTTTTGTCTAAAGTAATGATATAGTGGTCTATATTTGTCAGATAAAACTGCTAAAGGCGTGTCATCACCCATTGAGCCTGTTGCTTCTTTAGCATCTTCTGCCATTGGATGAAGAATTAATTCTAAATCTTCTATGCTATATCCAAAACAATGTTGAAAATTCCTCAAACTTTGGCCTTCTAGCTCTACTTTTTCAGTTTCTGCCTCTAATTTTTTATCAAGATCAATAATCTGATTGTTGTAATGTTTATATTCTTTTGAAAGGTAGTTTTTTATTTCATCGTTTGAATATACTTTGCCTTTTTCTATTCTTACTCCTAATATTTCTCCAGGTCCTAATCTTCCTTTAGATACAATTTTTTTCTCATTTAAATCTATCATTCCTGTTTCACTTCCTGCAAAAAGAAGTTTGTCTCTTGTCACTTAACTCAAAAACATTATCTAATGATGCAGAGTCAGAATTTCCAGCTGGTATTACAGGCTTAAGATTCTCTATATCTTCGAAAACTGGACTAAACATCTCTTCTTCGTGAACCTTCATCCAATTAACATTTCCTTTAAGGGTATTTATTTCACCATTATGCGCTATAGATCTAAACGGTTGAGCTAAGTCCCAACTTGGCGCAGTATTAGTTGAAAATCTTTGGTGAAATATTGCATACCTAGATATAAATCTTTCATCTTTTAAGTCAGTATAAAAATCTGACAAAGCTTCTGCTAAAAACATTCCTTTATAAATGATAGATTTAGAACTAAATGAACATATATAAAAATTATTTAATTGATTATTGAGAGCTTCTTTTTCAATTACTCTTCTAGTTTCATACAATTTTTGTTCCAGAGATTTATTGACAACTTTTTTGTCATTGTATGTGAACAATACTTGAGTAATTTCAGGTCTTGTTTGTTCAGCTTTTTCTCCTAAGACAGAGGGATCAACAGGAACTTGTCTCCAGCCATAGATACTAAAATTTCTCTTTGTTAGTTCACTTTCAACAATAGTTCTACATTGCTCTTGAGCGCTATAATCATTTCTTGGTAAGAAAATCATACCCACACATAGTTCAGAATTATCATGTTTATGACCAGTGACTTCAATTTTTTCCTCAAAGAAATCTTTAGGAATTTCAATATGGATTCCAGCACCATCTCCTGTTTTTCCGTCTGCATCGATTGCACCCCTATGCCAAACAGCTTTTAAGGCATCGATTCCATATTCTACGACTTTTCTTGATTTTAGGCCTTCGGTGGATGCTACTAAACCTACACCACATGCATCATGTTCCATTTCTTCCGAGTAAACATGATTACTTTTTAAAATTTTTAAATTTTTATTTCTTAACTTCATTAAGCAACTCTAAGTTTTTGTTTACTTTGTAAATAATTATCAATTGATGTTGCAGCATCTCTTCCGTCTTTTATGCCCCAAACCACTAAAGATGCTCCACGAACTATATCTCCAGCTGCAAAAACTCCCTCTATACTAGTTTCCATTGTATCAAAATCCGCTTTTATTGTTCCCCATCTTGATACTTGTAATTTTTCTTCATTAAATAATTTTGGAAGATCTTCTGGATCAAATCCAAGTGCTTTGATTACAAGATCAGCTTTAATTTCAAAATCTGAATTTTCTTCAACAACTGGTTTTCTTCTACCGCTATCATCTGGCTCACCCAATTTCATTTTATTAACAACTACACTTTCAATTTTATTTGTTCCCTTAAACTCTTTAGGGCTTGTTAACCAAATGAATTCAACACCTTCTTCTTCTGCATTGCCAACTTCTCTTGCTGATCCTGGCATATTTTCTCTATCTCTTCTATATAAACATTTTACAGATTTAGCATTCTGTCTCACTGAAGTATTCCGCTTTCTTCCAAAAGTTTTATTCTTCTTTGAACAACATGCTTTTCTAATTTAAATCCTGGGATACCATATATTAGTAGCCCTCCAGCTCTGTCATAACGATCATATATAGTTACCTTGTATCCTTTTTTTCTGAGTTGTTCTCCACAAGCAAGTCCAGCAGGACCAGAACCTATAATTCCTACACTCTCATTTTTTTCACTATTTATTTCTATTGGTTTAACCCAACCATTTTCCCAAGCTTTCTCTGTGATATATTTTTCTATTGATCCAATAGTTACTGTTCCATGACCCGATTGCTCTATTACACAATTTCCTTCACACAGCCTATCCTGGGGGCAAATTCTTCCACAAACTTCTGGCATGTTGTTTGTGCTTTGTGATAATTGATAAGCTTCCTCATATCTTCCCTCAGCAGTTAGTTTAAGCCAATCTGGTATATTGTTACTTAATGGACAATGAACTTGGCAAAATGGTACTCCACATTGGGAACATCTGCTTGACTGCTGAACAGCTCTATCTTTTAGAAATTCTTGATATATTTCATCAAAATCCTCTTTTCGGTCTGATATATCTCTTTTAGGTGGATTTTGTTGACCTATATCAACAAACTTAAGCATTTTTTCTGACATGGTGGACGCTGTATATACGATAAAAATTTAATAATAAACAATTACAAGGTCATAAATATTGACTAATATTTCACAAAACTTAAGTAAATCAGCGGTTTTTTCTTATTATGCATAGATGATATGCAAATATGTAATTGCTTTAATTTGGTTACAATTTCATTATGAAGTATTGGATCTAATGATTTCAAAATATGTAGAGACGCTAATTTTATCAATTATTCAAGGAATATCTGAGTTTATTCCAGTTAGCTCGTCTGCACATCTTTTAATTATATCAAGATTGAGTGACTTCAATGTTAGCAACCTACAATTAGATATTAGTCTGCATTTAGGTTCTTTGTTAGCAATTATTTTATTTTTTAGAAAAGAGTTAATAAATATCATTAATAATAAAAATATATTTCTACTAATAATTCTTGGGTCTATACCATTAGTTATTGTTGGTTATATTTTTTACTCCACAAATTTAATTGATCAATTTAGAAACTTAAAAGTTGTCGCTTGGACAACTTTGATTTTTGGAATTTTATTATACTTTTCAGATAAGTTTGAATTGAAAAATAAAATTTCTTCAGAATTAAATATTAAAAGTATTATTATAATAGGGTTATTTCAGATTTTAGCTATTATTCCAGGAGTCAGTAGATCAGGTATAGTAATTACAGCTTCAAGATTTTTAAAATTTGACAGAGTTGAATCATCAAAGATAGCTTTTTATTTGTCTATTCCAGCTTTAGCAGGTGCAAGTGTTTTGGGATTTAAAGATGTTATTGATGATCAAATAAATTTTGATGCTATATTTATTTTTTCTACTTCAGCTTCATTTTTATTTTCTTATTTTACAATTAAATATTTTCTTATTTATGTTAAAATGTTTAGTTTGAGTTTTTTTGTTATTTATAGAATAGTTTTAAGTATTATTCTTTTTTCAATTATTTACTTATGATTTTTTGGACGTTGGAGCAATTTGAGAAAATATTACAGCAATAAGAATTAATACACATCCTATAATATTATTTATGTTAAGAACTTGACTTAAAATAATCCATCCAGCAATTGTTGCAAAGACACCTTCAAGAGAGTAAATTATTGCTGCTGGAGCTTCTTCAATATTTTTTTGTGCAAACATTTGTAAAGTAAAAGCAATTCCTCCAGATAAAACGCCTGCATATAATATTGAACTATACTCAGTTAAAATTTTTGTAATAACTACTTCCTCTAAAATAAAAGCAAATATAAGAGATAAACCAAAAACAAGAGCTGCTTGTAATGCTGCATAAAAAATTGGTATATTAAATTTCTCCATAAATTTTCCAGCGAAAATTATATGTAAAGCCCAAAATAGTGAGCATAGAATAACTAAAGCATCACCTATCATAATTTCTGAGTTTGAAAAATCACTTAATAGGTAAACACCTATTATACATAAACCTATTGAAGGCCAAAGACTCCAATGGACTTTAATAGAATAAATAAAAAATAATAAAATTGGAACTAATGGAACGTAAAAAACTGTAAAAAAAGCTGCATTAGCTATATTCGTGTATTGTAATGCGGCTTGCTGCAAGTAGGTGCCCAAAAATAATGATATACCCATTAAAAATAAATATTTTAAAAATAATTTTTTATTAGAATTGATTTCATAATTAATTTTTTTTCTTTCTAAAATTAAAGCAATGGGTAGGACTGTAAGAAAACCAACAAAAAATCTAGATGCATTGAATGTTAATGGACCAATATTGTCCATGCCTGTGTCTTGAGCAATGAAAGCAGTGCCCCAAATAAATGTTGTTATCAAAGCGCATATAAGCGATGTAGTTTTGGACATTAATTTAATTAAATTTAGATAATATTATTCATTCTACAACAGCTATCAAAATCTTCTTTATTGATATAGCAACCAGCCATTTTTCTTATACCTGAAAATGCACCTCTACCATGCATTACTCTCCAATTATTAAAAATTAGTAATTCACCAGGTTTTAAAATATGCCTCCACTGATATTGCTTTTGGTTTGCCATCGTATCAAATACTTTAATTGCTTTATAAAAATTAATTGTTTTCTGATTAGTTTCTCTAAAAGGTGCTCTATCGTAATTGTTAAAACTAATTTGATCAAAATTATTTTTTTCATTTAATTTTATTATTGGTCTTTTTGCTTCAAGGCGAACACCATCACCAATATAAGAACCTTTAACTTTTGTATTTGTTAAAGTTTTAAAATGTTTTTTATATTTTTGTTTGATTTCATTTGCCAATTTAAATCCATCTACCATTATAGAATCTCCACCTTTAGCATCATACTTACAACAAAGCAGTAATTGTAAACCTGGAGCATCATTACTATATGTAGAGTCTGTATGTGGTCTCAGTTCTTGGTTTGAATATGCACTGTCTGCTTTTTTATTATTTGATTCAAAAGTCCACAATCCTCCAAAAATTGAATTTCTGACATAACCTATTTTTTTAGCTATATATTCAACAGAGTTTAAATTCTTTGAACAATTTCTTACGACTGCAAAACCATATATGTGGATTTTTTTTAATAAATTTTTAAATCCAACTTTAGTTTGTAATTGCTTATAGTTAATGAAAATTTGATTTTTTATGTCTTTATCTTTCCAAAATTGAGTATCACTTTTAGTTTCTTCTTTTTTTAAAGAATTTTTTTTTAAAAATTCATATGAATATTTGGTTGGTTTATTTTCATCAGACCATAATATTTCAATGAATTTCCCTTTTTTTAATAATTTTGCTTTTTTAACTTTGATATTAATGTCTAAATTTGCGGTATAAGTTATTCTTTGATTGGTTTTAAAATCCCAGTTTTCTTTATTTTTAATATGATCTCTTAACCAAATATTAGGAAATGTTTCAAACTTATTGTCATTAAAGTAAAATACAGTTTTATTATTTAAAAGTTTAAAATTTTTAATCATTGCTTAGCTAATTTGTAGGCAAAGTTTTTACCAAGGTTATTTTTTAATTCATTATTAAATCTTGAACCCTCAGCACCGTCAATAATTCTATGATCGTAAGAGAGAGATAAAGGCAACATTGTTCTAGGTTTAAATTGTCCATCAATATAAACAGGTTTAATATAAGTCCTTCCAATTCCTAAAATAGCAACCTCAGGATAATTTATTATAGGAGTAAAATAAGTTCCTCCAATGCCACCTAGGCTTGTTATAGTTATGGATCCTCCATAAAACTCTTTTTTATCTATCTTCAAATTTCGGCAATCATCACTAACTTTTTTTAGATCCTTGCTTATTTGATCTATATTCTTTTGATTAGCATTTCTTATTTTTGGCACCATTAAACCATTGGGAGTATCAACTGCAATTCCTACATGGAAGTATTTTTTTAATGTTATTTTTCCATTTTCAATATTGTCAATAGAACTATTAAATCTTGGAAAAACTTTCAAAGCTTCCACAACTGCCTTTATAATAAATGCCAATGGAGTAATTTTCTTTTTTTCTCCAGTAAAAGTATCAGTCAAATTTTGTCTAAATTCTTCTAACTCAGTGATATCTGCTTCATCACAACTAGTAACATGCGGTATTGTTTGCCAAGAATTTGATAAATGTGGAGCAGCAATTCTTTTAATTCTTGGTATATCTTGAATTTCTACATCTCCAAAATCAGCGTGATCATATTCTGAGGGCTTTATAGATGGAGCCTTCTTTTCTTCTTGAGGTTTATTAAAATTAGAAGATACGAATTTTTTTATATCCTCCTCTATAATTCTTCCTGATCTTTGTGATCCAGTAATATTATTAATATCAACACCAAGTTCTCTTGCAAATTTTCTAGTTTTTGGACTAGCAAGTGCTTTGCTTGATTTGAATACACTAACTCTATTATTTTTTATTATTTCTTTTGGTTTTGAAATTACTTTTTCGGGTGGTTTTTGTATAATAGTTTCTTCTTTAATCTCTTTGACCTCTTCTTCAATTTGCTCATCTGGTTTTTCTTCTTCTGAACCAATTATTAGTATTGATGAACCCTCTGAAACCTTATCACCAACTTTTAAATTAACTTTTTTAACACTACCTGAGTATGGGCTTGGGATCTCAACACTTGATTTATCGCTTTCTATTGTAATTATCGGATCATCTTTATTAATATTTGATCCTGCCTCTATTAATACCTCAATTACTTCAACATCTTTAAAATCACCAATGTTAGGAACTAATACTTCTTTCTCGCTCATTATAATTTTGTGGGCATAGGCTTATCTTTATCAATTTTATATTTTTTAATTGCATCTACCGCATGTTTAGAAGCAATTAATTGTTCATTAGATAAAATACTTAAGCCATATGCAACTATATGCTCTTTATCGACTTCAAAAAATTTTCTTAGATTTTTTCTTGTATCACTTCTACCAAATCCATCTGTACCCAATGAATAAAAACTTTTATTTATGTAAGGTCTAATTTGGTCAGAATTCATTCTCATGTAATCTGAAGCTGCTAAAATAGGACCTTCGGTTTTTCCAAGGCATTTTTCAACGTAAGAGATTTTTTTCTCTCCTCCTGGATTAAGCAAATTATACCTTTCTGTTTCAAGTCCATCTCTTCTTAATTCATTAAAACTGGTAACACTCCATACTTCACTATCAACTTGATATTCATTTTGTAAAATTTCTGCTGCTTCAATCATCTCTCTTAAAATTGTTCCTGAACCCAATAATTGAATCTTATTTTTTTTATTCTTGCTGAAATCTTTTATTTTATACATCCCTTTTAATATGCCTTCTTCACAATCTTTGGGCATCTCTGGATGAGAATAATTTTCATTCATTGTTGTAATATAGTAAAAAATATTTTCATGTTTTTCATGCATTCTTCTTAAACCTTCTTTAAAAATTGTAGCTAATTCATAATGAAAGGTTGGATCATAAGAAACACAATTTGGAATTGTTGATGCTAATAAATGACTGTGACCATCTTGGTGTTGAAGGCCTTCTCCAGCCAAAGTTGTTCTTCCAGCTGTAGCTCCAATTAGAAATCCTCTTGTTTGACTATCTCCAGCTGCCCACGCAAAATCGCCAGTTCTTTGAAAACCAAACATAGAATAAAAAAGATAAATTGGTATCATTTCTATATCATGATTTGAATACGATGTTCCTGCAGCTATCCATGATGCCATGGATCCAGCCTCATTTATTCCTTCCTCTAAAACTTGACCACTTTTCTCTTCCTTGTAAGAGCTTAATTGAGCTGAGTCCTCTGGCTCATATTTTTGACCTTCATGCGCATATATACCTATTTTTTGGAAAAAACCTTCCATACCAAATGTTCTTGCTTCATCAGGGATTATTGGAACAAGTCTTGGAGCAACATTTTTATCTCTTAGCAAATTCGTCAACATCCTAACAAGTGCCATAGTAGTTGACATTTCTTTTTCACCGGTTGATTTTTTCATAAAGTCAAAAATATCATTACTTGGTGTTTTGATTGGTTTCGAAAAAGACGATCTCTCAGGAATATATCCTCCTAAAGCCAATCTTCTTTTTTTTAAGTATTTTATTTCCTCTGAATTTTCATCAGGTCTAAAGTATTCTATATTTTTGACTTGTTCATCTGTTAATGGAACATCAAATCTATCTCTATAATATAGCAAATCATCTACACCTAATTTTTTTTGCTGATGGGTTGTATTTATACTTTCACCAGATTTTCCCATACCGTATCCTTTAATTGTTTTAGCTAATATGACTGTTGGTCTGTCTTTTGTATTAATAGCTTTATGATAAGCAGCATAAACTTTATGCGGGTCGTGACCGCCTCTATTTAATTTCCAAATATCGCTATCCGTATAACTTGCAACTAGATTTTTAAGTTCAGGGTATTTCCCAAAGAAGTTATCTCTAACATATAAACCGCCTTTTGCTTTAAAGGCTTGGTATTCTCCATCAACTGCTTCGTTCATTCTTTTTACAAGTAAACCTGATTTATCATTTGCGAGTAAAGGATCCCAATATGATCCCCAAATGACTTTTATTACATTCCATCCAGCTCCTCTAAAAATTCCTTCTAATTCTTGAATAATTTTACCATTGCCTCTTACTGGACCATCTAATCTTTGTAGGTTGCAGTTCACAACATAAATCAAGTTATCTAACTTTTCTCTTGCTGCTAAACCAATAGATCCTAGAGCTTCTGGCTCGTCTATTTCACCATCTCCTAAGAAAGACCAAACTTTTCTATTCTCATCTTTTATTAATTTTCTATTAATAAGATATTTCATAAATCTTGCCTGATAGGTTGCCATCATTGGTCCAAGACCCATGGAAACAGTTGGAAACTGCCAAAACTTAGGCATCAGCCATGGATGAGGATAAGATGACAAACCTCCTGGGTAAACTTCCTGTCTGAATCTATCTAATTGCTTCTCGTCAAGTCTTCCTTCCAAAAAAGCTCTAGCGTAAATACCTGGCGCTGAATGTCCTTGGAAATAAATTAAATCTCCACCAAATTTATTGCTTTTAGCTCTCCAAAAATGATTCATTCCTATATCATAAAGAGTTGCTGCTGAAGCAAATGTCCCAATGTGACCTCCTAATGAAGGATCTCTCATGTTTGCTCTGACAACCATCACTGCTGAATTCCATCGAATTAGTGCTCTGATTTTTCTTTCGATATTTTGATCGCCTGGAGATTTTATCTCTTCATCTGCTGGTATAGTGTTTATGTATGGTGTATTTTGGGTGTAGGGTATATTTGATCCCTCTTTATATGCCTGATCAATTAATTGTTTAATTAAAAAATGAGCTCTCTCAGGTCCTTCGGAATGTACTACAGCAGACAAAGATTCTAACCATTCTTTTGTCTCTTGAGGATCAATATCATTATTATTTTCAACTATTTCTAATCTTTCATTATGTTCTTCTACTTGTGTATTTTCTACTTTGATCTCTTTATGTGCACTAGTATCTAATTCAGAATTATTATATCCATTAGAATTTTCTGCTTCGGCAATTATTTTTTCCGTTGCAGGTGGTATCTTTTCAATAGTTTCTTGTTTTTGCTTAGTTCCATTCTCAGAGGATAATGTTAGTATCAAATCTCCTTTAGAAACTTTATCACCAATCTTTATGTTAATACTATCTACAACACCCTCAAAAGCAGATGGTACTTCAACACTTGATTTATCACTTTCTAAAGTTATTACAGGGTCATTTTTAGAGATTTTATCTCCTTCTTTTACAAGAATTTCTATGATTTCTACTTCTTCAAAATCTCCAATATCTGGAACTAGTAATTTTTCACTCATTTCGCTATTTGTATATATATATATTATTTACTTTTAATAGATGTATATTTTTGACCATTATTAAAATTTAGTAAAATTAATAATAAATGTTAAAAGAATAGATTATATTTAGCGCCTGTAGCTCAATTGGATAGAGCGCTTGGCTACGGACCAGGAGGTTCTGGGTTCGACTCCTAGCAGGCGCACCAAAAAGAAGGAAAAATGAAAATATCTTTGCAAAAATCTGTAATTTATTTTTTTGTAATAGTGTTAATAATATTATTTTTAATAACTTTAATAATTTAATGAAAAAATTTAAACAAATTAGCGTTAAAAAAGGTTTCATGAGACACAATGGTGGTTTGCTACTAAGAGATATCTCAAAAACTAAATATGAATTTAAAACTAAAATAAAAAAAAACCATCTTAACAGAGCTGGCATAACTCATGGTGGGTATATAGCATCGATCATAGATACCGGGTGTGGATCTGGAGCCCATAGAATTTCGGGTAATCAGCCTTGTGTAACTATAACACTTAATATTAACTTTATCGGACCTTCAACTATTGGTGATGAAATTTTTGGATATGTAAAAATTAAAAAAAAAACAAAAAGCATGGTTTTTTTAGAGTGCTATTTAGAATGTAAAGGTAAAATAATTGCATCTGCTACAGGTATTTGGAAAATACTTCAACGTAAGTTACCCCATGCAGGTCTAAGCTAAATTCTTCTTCTTATATTTAAATAACCAAAGATTGATAAAAGAATAAGAGCGATAGGATAAATTATTTCTTTTTTTGGTCTATTCTGATTTTCAATTTTAAATTCATTAATAATATCTCCCATATCTAAACCAGATTTTTTTGCAATTCCATTCCATTTTAAAGTATCAATTATGGTTTTATTATCTTCTACAACTAAGCTCATTCCATAATCATCTAAACTGAAATTTTCATCAAAACTATTTTTTTCAATTACAAATAATTTATATCTTTCGCCGTACTCTGTAAGTCTAGTAATTTTAATTCTTATCTCTTTATTATAATCAAACTGTTTTTTGTTTATTTCTTCAATACTTAAATAGTTATATTTTGGGTAAAATTTATTTAGAATAAATTCTGGAGATAATAATGATATTGAAATTATTAAAAAAATAATAATCTCATACCATCTCAGTTTATTTATAAACCATCCCTGAGTAGCAGAAGTAAATACTAAAATCCCAATCAATGAGGTTGCTATGACCATTAAGCCATGCCATATACTTTCAATACCAATTAATAATAACTCGCTGTTAAATAAGAATACAATAGGAAGTATTCCTGTTCTCAGACTATACCAAAATGCCTGGGCTCCTGTTCTTAATGGGTCTCCACCAGAAATAGCAGCAGCTGCGTAAGATGCTAAGCCAACTGGAGGTGTTACGTCTGCCATTAGACCAAAATAGAATACGAATAAATGAACCGCAATTAAAGGAAAAATAAATCCTGATGCATTTCCAACATCCACAAGAACAGTTGCCATTAGAGATGCTACAACAACGTAGTTTGCCGTAGTTGGTAAACCCATACCCAATAGTAAACACAAAATAATAGTTAAAAATAAGAGAATAATAACATTATCTTTTGCAATCGACTCGATTACAATTATTAAATTAGTACTCAAACCTGTAGATCCAACTGCACCAACTATAATACCTGCTGTTGCAATTGCTATTCCGACACTAACCATATTCAAAGCACCCTTTTCAAAACCAACAACAGTTTGGTTGTACCAATAAATTAAAGCATTCTTAAAGTTCTTTTCTTTAAAAATTTTATTTAAAAGATTAACTATAATTAAAGTTATTGTTGCAAAAAAAATAGAGTAAGAAGCTGTAAGCCTCATATAAACTAGTAGATATATAAGAACAAATATTGGAACTAAAAAATGTATTCCTTCAAAAAATGTTTTTTTCAATTTTGGAATATCGTTTTCATCCATACCTTTTAAATTTAATTTAAGCGCTTCAAGGTGAGATATATAAAATAGCGCAATGTAAGAAATTATAGCTGGTAAAAAAGCATGTTTGACAACTTCAAAATATGTAACACCGATAAAACTTGCCATCACAAAAGCTGCTGCTCCCATAACAGGAGGCATTATTTGACCATTAACTGATGAAGATACTTCGATTGCACCCGCTTTTTCTTTGGAAAAACCAGTCTTTTTCATAATTGGAATTGTAAATGTTCCAGTTGTAACTGTATTAGCAATTGATGATCCAGAGATTAATCCTGTCATACCAGATCCAAGAATAGCTGCTTTGGCAGGACCACCTCGCATTTTTCCAACCATTGCAAAAGCTAAATCTAAAAAATATTTACCCCCTCCAGCAGTTTCTAAAAGTGCTCCAAAAAGTACAAAGAGAAATATGAAATCTACAGAAACACCTATCGGAATTCCGAAAATAGCTTCTTGATCAAACCATTGAAAACCAACTAACCTTTTTAATGATAATCCACCATGAGAAATTATGTCTGGTGCATATTGCCCAAAATAAGAAAATAACAAAAAACAAACTGCAATAACAACTAATGGGACACCTATTACTCTGCGTGTAGCCTCTTCCACCCCTATCTACTAATTGATCATAAAAAACATAAATATATAAACAACAAATTGCACCTGTTATTGCAATTAATATATCTATAAAATTTACTTTTTTACCCCTTGCATATGGAAATATTAAAAAAGCTAGTAAAAGTGCAAAGCCAAGATGAATTGCTCTAGCTGGTAAACCTTTAAACATTCCAAAATTTAACCAAAATGGAAATGGAGAAGCATACCAAAGCTGAAATAAAGACCAGGTTATTGCAATAATAGCAACTAACTTTAAATGAAAACCTGTTAGGTTTCTTGTAGGAGAAAGATCTTCTTTAATCTTATTTTCAATTTTTTTATCTATGTCTGCTGACATTCAGCTTAATATATAAAAAAAAAGGCCCAATAGATATATTGGGCCTAAATTTTTTATATAGATTTAATTACATTAAACCAGCTTCTTTATAATATTTAACAGCTCCAGGATGAAGTGGTGCTGATAAACCATCAGCTATCATATTTTTTTTCTCTAAAGGAGCGAAAGCTGGATGTTGTTTTCTAAAATCATCAAAATTTTCAAAAACAGCTTTTGTAACCTGATAAACTAAATCCTCAGAAACATCCATACTTGTTACTACAGTAGCTTTAACACCAAATGTAGTTACATCTTTTTTCTGTTTAGTATAAGTACCTTTTGGAATTGTTGCAGATGCATAATAATCAGCTCCACTAATAATTCCATCAATTACATCTCCTGTTAAATTGATTGGCATTGCTTTAGCCGCACATGTTGCCGCTTGTTCCATTGCCCCATTTGGAAAACCTACTGAATATCCAAACGCATCAATTTTACCATCGCATAGAGCTTTTACTTGCTCTGAAGATGTTAGCTCAGTAACTGATTTAAAGAAGCTGTTGTCAACTCCCATAGCTTTCATTAATTCTTCCATAGTTCCTCTTTGACCAGAACCTGGATTTCCAATGTTTACTACTTTTCCTTTGAGACCCATAAAATCTTTGACTTTTGCTTTTTTTCTAGCCCAGATTTGAAATGGCTCATTATGTACTGAGAAAACAGCTCTTAAATTTTTGAATTGTTTCCCTTCCCATTTGCTTGATCCATTGTAAGCATGATATTGCCAGTCAGATTGTGCTACACCAAATTGAAACTCGCCATCTTTTATTTGTCCGATGTTATAATTTGAGCCTCCAGTTGAAGGAGCGGTACATCTGTAAGCTTTATCTTTCATACCTTTTTTTCTACCATGTTCAGCACTAATTGCTGATTTGTGTAACATTTTACAAATAGCGTTTCCTGTCTGAAAATAAACTCCAGTTGGTCCTCCTGTGCCTATTGTAAAAAACTCTGCTGATTTTGCTATTGATCCGAATGAAAATATAGCAGCAAAAATAATCAGAGAGCTTGATATTGTTGATAATATTTTTTTCATATACCCTCTCTAAAGTTTTAAAATCGAATCTAACTATTTATTACTACGAGTGTCTAGTAAATTCAGTTAATATAAGTATTGTTAATTAAGGAATTTTTTAACTGATTATTATTTTTCAACCCAAGATTTTAATTTATTTACTCCTTCTACAACCTTAGGGGCGTACAATTTTATTAACTCATCATTAATATCAGTTTTTTCATTAATATTTTTCATAAATATATCGCCGTCAAAATCTGTAAAACTTAGACGAACAATCATCCTTTTTTCATCAAATCCAAAGTCACTTCCTGGAAGTAAAGCAATATTTAAATTAGTTAAAATTTCATCACACAGCGGAAAATGTTTCACTTGCTAAAACTTTCATAGATTTAAGTAATTCAATTTTTTTCTTTGGTATTATAAAGTACCCAAGTCTCCATCCTCCAGCGCCACACCATTTACTAAGTCCGTTACTTATTACGACATTATCAGGGCAGTGTTCGAAAATAGAAATATAATTTTCATCAAATGTTAATTCAGAATAAATTTCATCTGATAAAACTAAAATATTATACTTTTTTACTATTAAAGAAATTTCTTTTAAATTTTCGCATACTTGTCCTGATGGATTATTTGGAGAATTAAGAAATAAAAGATATTTTTTATCTGGTTTTTTCAAAATAATTTTTTCTATTTCTTGAGCTTTAGGAAACCAATTATTTTCAGCAGATGTTTGTATCCAATTATAGTTATTTTTAGCAATTATTGATTGTGGCTTATAAGATACCCAACTTGGAGCTGGCAATAAAACTTCGCCTTCAAATGCTAAATGCATCAAGAACATAAGCTCTTTGGTACCAGGACCTATTATGACTTGATCTGAGTCAAAATTATAATTTTTCTTTTTTGACTCATATTTTGCGATTGAACCTCTTAATTTATCTAATCCTTGGATAGGTAAATAACTTTTTTGATGTGCATTTTTTTTTAATTCTTCAACAATAGTAATTGGAACTGGAAATGGTGATTGTCCAAATCCAAACTTAATAATATTTTTTCCTTCAATTTCAATAACTTTTGATTTTTCATTTATTTTTAGTGTTGCTGATAAACTTAAGTTTTTGATTGTATCTTTGATCATTACGATTTTAATTCAATAAGATTTTTATATTCATTTAAAGCAGATGGATTGGATAATGCTTCAATATTATTTATTTTGTTGCCGTCTATTATATTTTTAACAGCTACCTCTACAATTTTACCATTCTTAGTTCTGGGAATATCATTTACTGCAATTATTTTAGCAGGTACATGTCTTGGAGAAGCCTCATATCTAATTGTTGTTTTTAATTTCGAAATTAATTTTTCATCTAATCTATTATTTTTTGATAATATTACAAAAAGTATTATTCTTACATCATTATCCCAAGATTGACCTACTACGATAGACTCTTTTACTTCTTTAAATTTTTCTACAACAGAATAAATTTCAGCTGTGCCAAGTCTAACACCGCCTGGGTTTAATGTTGCATCAGATCTTCCATAAATAATATAAGACCCATTATTCTTTCTCTCGGCATAATCTCCATGATGCCAAATATTTTTAAATTTTGAAAAATAAGCTTTTTTATATTTAACTTTTCCAGGATCATTCCAAAATTTTAAAGGCATTGATGGAAAAGGGTTTCTGCAAACTAATTCTCCTTTTTTATTTAAAATTGATTTACCTTTTTCAGAAAACACTGCTGTATCCATGCCAAGACCATTGTTTTGTATTTCGCCAATGTTTACAGATGAATAAATGTTTCCATTTACAAAACAGGAGACAATATCTGTTCCTCCAGAAATAGATGCTAAATGAACATTTTTTTTTATATTTCTGTAAACAAATTCAAAACCATCTTTAGAAAGTGGAGATCCTGTAGAACAAATCGTTTTTAAAAACTTGAGTTTTATTTTTTCTTTTACCTTAACATTCTGTTTAATAAGTTGATCAATATATTTCGCACTTATACCAAATAGAGTAACTTTCTCCTTATTTGCAATTTTTAACAATAACTCTGGAGATTTATGCATAGGAAAACCATCAAATAGCAATATTGATGCTTTAGATGCTAGGGCTGTAACAAGCCAATTCCACATCATCCATCCACAAGTTGTAAAGTAAAATACATTATCATTTGGTTTTATATTGCAATGTAATTGATGCTCTTTCAAATGTTGCAATAAAACCCCACCAGATCTATGGCAAATACATTTTGGTTTACCTGTAGTGCCGCTTGAGTATAAAATTGCTAATTCGTGGTCAAAATCAAATTTTTTTAATTTATTTCTGCTTATTTCAAGTTTTTTAATCTCAGTGAAATTATAAATTTTTATATTTTTAATTTTGTTAAATTTTCTTAATTTTTTTCCAGGGTAATTTAAAATTAATACTGATTTTATACTTTTTATTTTTTTTAATATTTTAGGCAATCTCTCAATAATATTTATTTCCTTTCCGTTATAATAATATTTATCAGTAATAACTAGTAATTTAGGTTTAATTTGGGAAAAACGTTCGATAACACCAGGTACACCAAAATCAGGTGAGCACGAGCTCCAGATTGATCCTATAGCGCTAGCACCTAAAAAACACTCAACTGTTTCTATCTGATTTGGAGTATATGCTGCTATCCTATCCTTTTCAGAAATATTTATTTTTTTGTAAAATGTAATTATTTTTTTTACATCTATATTAAGTTCTTTCCAGGATTTTTGCTCTCTGTAACCATTTTCACTAACAAATGTGATAG
>LULW01000181.1_pt1 | contig 24275 bp, 29 predicted proteins | sample 729531 | NCBI WGS metagenome assembly LULW01 (sample SAMN03860279, study PRJNA289734) | marine metagenome | biome: seawater column; feature: ocean; material: water; isolation source: Red Sea water column Station 108 - depth 10m | place: Saudi Arabia: Red Sea | collected 2011-10-15 | depth 10 m | reverse complement strand
CATTTACTTGCTTTACCACTCCATTTTTTGTCCATAATTTTTTATACACGGGTTTAGCTGACAATTGTTTTGATTGTTTTACTAAAAAATCTAACGCTTCTTCGCCCTCTAGTATATCTTTTTTAGAACCTCTATAATCTGATGTTTTTCTGACATCTCTATAAAAATCAATAAACCTATTTAATACTTGTTCTGCTTTTTTTGTGTTCATAGATTCTCCTTGTTTTTTATCATTTTCCAACCCACTCTATTTTTTCTAGTGTAATCCACTCTGACAGGTTTACCTTCACATGCTTTACCATTCATCCATAAAGTATTTAATTCGGCTTCGTCTTCTGCATGAACATGATAAATTCTAGTTTCAACAACATCTACTTTTAATTCGTATAGTCTTTTATCTGGACTCATAATAATCTCCCTTTGTTATTGGTTCGCTTATACCCTATAGGGGTGGGGGGTCAACCCTTTTTACAGATAAAAAATATTTCGTCAATAAAAAAAAATGCAATGTAATGGTTTGTAATGGTTGACATCTATTTTTATTAATCTATAGAAACTATTAGTGCCTAGTCTATTGTTCTGTTAAGCATAATTCCTTTCTGGCTAGGCACTGACAATTTATGTATGAAAGAATTTTTAAATGACATCAACATCGAACCAAACACCACTACCAGAATGGATTGTCCGATTTGTCACAATCACAATACTTTTTCTGTTCACAATAATGGTAGTGTTTTGTTATACAATTGCTTTCATATTGATTGTAACATCAAAGGCGTTGCGAGAGAAAAATTATCTAAAGAAAGTTTTACAAGAAAAGAATTTGTAAAGAAGGAGGAGGATGACATTTTTATAACGCCGACAAATTGGAATGATGCAAGATTTAGTGTAGATTGTCTAGATTATCTAACAAAATCAAATAGTTACCTCGCTTATTATAATAAGTATGTTGACATAAAATACGACAAAAATTTAGCAAGATGTGTATTTTTAATTAAAGACGAAGAGGGTAATGTTGTTGACGGAGTTGGTCGGTCACTAAATGGAATGAAACCGAAATGGTATCGCTATGGAAATAGTAAATACCCTTTTGTTTGTGGAGATAAAAAAACAGCAATAATTGTTGAAGATTGTGCTAGTGCTTGTGCTGTATCAAAATACGCTACAGGCATAGCTTTACTTGGAACTAATCTTTTGCAAAAGCATATCGACATCATTAAAAAGTATGATAAGGTAGGGGTTGCACTTGACAGAGATGCAACAAAAAAAGCTACAAAAATTTGTGATGAATTAAATTTAATTATAAATACAAAGTTTTTAGTTTTAGAAGATGACATAAAAAATATGGCTGACGAAGATATAAAAATTTTAGTAGATAAGGTAAACAGCAAAGCATGGGGGTGGATGAATGATACCGTTGCAAGTAATAGGCATCTGTAAAGATTACGAGAGTTACAATAAAGTAAAACGATTTATTGACAAAGAGGCTTTTAATAAAGAGCTTCGACAGATTTATACTTTAATTACAAATGCACATGACAATCACTCTGGTCAAAAGCTGACAAATCATGATTTAAAGGTCATACATGCTGACCTATTCCCTGCAACACCTAGCTCTACATATGAGAACATTTGTAAAACAATAGATAAAATACCAGAAAATAGTATCAATCCGGAACTAAATATTGGCATCATTAAGAACTTTTGGGTTCGTTCAAAAGCAAAAGAGATAGGAGAACTAGCGGTAGACATCTACAACGGACATGAAAGACCAGAAGCAATAGGTGGTCTTAAAAATATGGTAGAGAAGATAAATGAACAAGAGTTAATAGATGCTGACAGCTACAGTGAAATAAAAGAAGATATTGACGAGTTGTTTGATGGTTCAGTTGACAAAGGTGAGTTTGATTTTAGATTAGAAACTTTACATAATCGGGTGACAGCTTTATCTCGTGGTCATTTTTGTATACTACTTGCAAGACCAGAGATGGGTAAAACAACTTTATCTAGTTTTTTGGCGGCAGGTTATGTACAACAAAAAAAGAAAGTAACGTATTGGGCAAATGAAGAACCTGCAGTAAGAATTAAAACAAGAATAATACAATCACATTTTGAAGTTTCTAAAAAAGATGTAGCAGAAAGAATAGAGTATTTTAGACCACGCTATCAAACTGAAATAAAAGATTATCTGACAGTTTTTGATAGTGTTGGTACACACATTGACGAGATAGAAAACTACGCAAGACTTTATTCCCCGGATGTAATGTTTATTGACCAGTTAGATAAAGTACACATAACTGGTTTATACAATCGCACAGATGAAAAATTAAAAGAAGTTTATGTAAGAACAAGAGAGATAGCAAAAAGACATAGTTGTTTAATATGGGCAGTATCACAAGCAAGTTATGAAGCACAAAATTTACATGAAGTTAGTTATGAACATTTAGATAATTCAAGAACAGGCAAGGCAGGTGAGGCAGACATAATTTTAGGAATAGGTGTTGGCGAAGGTGATAACGCTAGAACTTTACATGTTAGCAAAAATAAATTAAATGGTTGGCATGGTAACACATACACATCAATAGATATTGAAAGGGGAGTATTCGAATGAACGTAACAACATTAGATGTAGAAACATCTTATCACAGAAAATATGATGACACGGTATCAAGTCCTTTTGAAGGAGACATACTTGTTAGTGTTGGCTATAAAGTTAATGATAAACCTTGTGAGTATCTATGTTTTAATCACAATCATCAAAAGCCAACAAAAGATGCAAAACAAATTTTGCAAAAAGTTTTAGATGAAACAGGATTATTAGTAGGACACAATCTTAAATTTGATTACAATTGGTTAGTTAGTTGTGGATTTACATACAACGAAAAAATGTATGACACAATGATAATAGAATATACATTTGCAAAAGGATTAAAAAGAGGTTTTAGTTTGGCTGATAGCTGTAAAAGAAGAGGATTAGATTTAAAAGCCACAGACTTAATTGACCCGTATTTAAAAAAGAAAATATCATATGAAGATATACCTTGGGATGTTGTAGAAGAATACGGCAAACAAGATGTTGAGATTACATATCAGTTAGCATGTGCACAATTAAATAAAATAAATTTAAAATTTGAGGAAGTATGCAGAGGCTTTTCCCAACAATAAAATTGAGTATGGAGCTAATGAAAGTATTAGCAAAGATAGAATACAACGGCATTAAGATTAATGTTGACGCTTTGCACAAGATAAAAGACCAATACGAAAATGAACTAAAAGAATTAAAAACTTTTTTACTTACAAAGATAGATGAACTTATGGGAGATACACCAATAAATTTAGACTCGCCAGATGATAGGTCTATGTTATTTTTTTCTATGAAAGTTATAGATAAAAAATTATGGGCAAAAGAATTTAATATTGGATATGAAGTGCGAGGTAATACAAGAAAACAAAAACGTAAAACTAATTATGATGAGATAAACGATTTTTATCATGCAGTAAATGGTTTAGCAAAACCAATATTTAAAACAACATCAACACTGTGTCAAAATTGTGACGGCACAGGTAAGTATAAATACAAAAAGAAAGATGGTACATACAGTAACATAAAAAGAAATTGTAAAACATGCAACGCAAAAGGTAGAATATACACTAACACAAAAGAAAGAGCAGGATTACGATTAGTGCCAAGAGGTTCACTTGATACATCCGCAACAGGATTTAAAACAGATAAAACTACATTAGAAGAATTTATTTCATCTATTAATCCAAATCAAAGAGAGTTTTTAGAAAAGTATGTGAGATATTCTGCGATAAGAACTTATCTTAGAACTTTTGTAGATGGTATAGAAAAAAGTAAAGATAACAATGATTACATTAGACCACAATATATGCAATGTGTAACATCAACGGGTCGTCTTAGTTCTAGAAATCCAAACTTTCAAAACATGCCTAGAGGTGGTACGTTCCCTGTTAGACAATGTATTGTGTCAAGATGGGATGGTGGTAAAATACTAGAAGGTGATTACGCACAATTAGAATTTAGAGTTGCCGGGTTTTTAGCTGATGATGACCAGATATATGCTGATGTTAAAAATAACGTAGATGTACATAGCTTTACGGCAAAGATATTAGGAGTTTCAAGACAAGTGGCCAAGGCAGACACTTTTAAACCGCTATATGGAGGTGTATTAGGCACACCAAAACAGATGCAATATTATCGTGCATTTAAAGAAAAATATAGCGGTGTAACAAGATGGCATAGAAATTTAATCAATGAGGCATTAGAAACAAGACACATAACTTTACCATCTGGAAGGTCATATTACTTTCCAAATACTGAACGTATGCCTAGTGGTAGTGTATCAAATGCTACAGCTATTAAAAATTATCCTGTTCAAGGATTTGCCACGGCTGACTTACTGCCCATATCCTTAATTAAATTAGATGAGTTGTTGACAAAGCGTAAATTAAAAAGTATTATCTGCAACACAGTACATGATAGTATTGTATTAGACGTTTACCCAAATGAAGAAGAGATGGCAATAGAAACATTAAAAGAGGCTATGTTGTGTTTACCAGAGGAAACTCAAAGACGATATGGCGTAAAGTATGATATGCCTATTGGTATTGAACTTAAGATGGGTAGTAACTGGTTAGAAACTAAGGAGGTATTCAAATCATGAGTACAAATAATATGGCAATTGCCATACCAGAGAACTTTGATAATCTATCCGATGAACAGTTGATGAACTTAACAGGTCAAGGTTTAGTCGGTGGAGATTCCTCTTCAGTATTATCAAGACTATCTATAAATTATCAAGCAGAAGACGAAAATGATAAACCATTACCTAGAGGTTGGTTTTCATTACGTGTGGGAGATAAAACCGTTTATGCGAAAACGGTAGATTTTAGAATGTTTCTAAGATTATATAGTTATAGTTATTGGGATAATGCGGAAGATACGTTTGTTGCTTCGGTTCAAAGACCGAGTTTGAGCGATGAATTTCCGGATATTCAAGGCGGTTACAAGTGCGGAAAACTTAGTAAAGATGAGCTTGCTGAATTAAGTGATACTGATGCAAAGAAAGTATTAAGTAATCAAGTTAAGTGTAATCAAGTAATTTATGGTATAGCTACTATTAATGATGGTAAATATACTGATGAAACTAAGTTTGAACCAATTGTTGACCAACCATGTGTCTTCTATGCTAAAGGGGTCAATTACGTACCTTTCCAAAAAATCATTGGCAATCTTGCAAAGCAACGAAAACCAATGATAAGGGCAGTTGTATCAATGGCAACGAAGAAACAAAAAACTGTTGGGAACACTTTCTTTATTGTGGAACCTACCGTAAAAACTATGGTAGATACTATAAATGATAAAGATAAGAGTTTATTAAAAGAATTCGCTGAGACTGTATCTGCAGTGAATGAGTCCGTCATGGAGAAACATCGTGAGGCTGTGAAACTAAAACCAAAAAATAGCGACCACTCCCTAGCTATTGAGATAGAGGCACAGCCTTAATGATTAAGACATTAGTCGAAAATTTTCTTTATGATGCGTCTAGGGGGGAAGCTAGTCTTCCCCCCGAAGTCGTTAAAGAGTTTGGTGAATCTTGTCAAAAAGCGATAGAAAAACAATTTAATTCTAACAAAAAAGAATGGCGTTTACGAATGTCTGAAGTTGGTAAGCCATTATGTCAACAACAACTTGGTAAACAAAATGTAGAATATGAAACAGAATATAATGCAATAGTAAAATTTTTATTAGGTGATTTGATAGAAGCTATGGCAATAGCTATACTACGAGGAGCAGGAATAGAATTAGAGAAGATACAAGAACCTGTATCATTAGACATAGCTAATATTAAATTAGAGGGCACTTATGATGTTAAAATAGACGGAAAGATTTGGGATATTAAATCTGCAAGTCCTGCTAGTTTTAGTAATAAATTTGGTGAATACGGTGGATTTGAAAGAATAAAAGAACAAGATACTTTTGGTTATGTAGACCAAGGGTTTATGTATGCGTCTGGTGATAAATCAAAATTTGGTGGGTGGATAGCGGTTAATAAAGTTACTGGTGAGTTTGCAGTTTGTGAAGTGCCAGATAGTCAAGAAGAAGAAATTAGTAGCTCACAAAAAAGAATAAAAGATAAGATAAATAAATTAAATAAAAATGTAAAATTTAAAAAGGGTTTTGAAGATGCAAAAGAAGTTTACAAAGCAAGAACAGGTAAAGATAAAGGGATAGAAAAAGAAACTGGTAATAGAATACTAAACACTATTTGTGGTTATTGCGGATTTAGAAAACATTGTTGGCCAAATGCTGAGATGCATCCTAAGATAACATCACGAGCAAAAGCTAAACCTATTATATGGTATAGTAAACTTAAAACAAAGGAGCTAGCAGACCTATGAACGTACTATGGTTATCAAACATTAGAAAAGCTGATGTTGAAGCAAATGATGAAAATGTTATTTGGATTTACTATGATGATACAAACAACGAAAGAAAAAACATTGCATGGATGAGAGAGCATCCTAATTGTCACGTTATATTTTATCGAGACAATCAATCAAAAGATGGGTATTGGCAAGATGAGAACTTAAAAAGAAGAAAACATGAAGTTGATTCTAGGTTTCAAGGATTAATTACTGCGATAAAAACAGGTAAATTAATTGTGTTTCCGCAGGATGATACTACTATGGTTTTAAATGAATTAGAAAAAAATACATTTGGTACATTTGAAATATTTAAAAGTCATTTTTCAAACATCAGTAAGTATAAGTTAAAAACATTATTGTGAGGTTTAGGTCAAAGGCAGAAATTAGCTTTGCATCATGGCTAATAAAAGAAGGTATAAATTATGAATATGAAAAGCACAAATTTAAATACATACCAGACCCAAAGATTTATCTACCAGATTTTTATTTGCCTAAGTACAAATTTTTTATTGAGGTTAAAGGTGAGTTTGATAAGGCAGATAGAAAGAAGCATCTTCTTATTAAAAAACAACACAAGAAAGTTGATATTAGAATTTTATTTATTAATGCAAACAATAAGATTTACAAAGGTAGTAAAACAACTTATGGTGCGTGGTGCACTAAACATGATATACTATGGTGTGAAAAAAGGATTCCGAGAGAATGGCTGAAGTAAAAAAATTTTATTCTACTTTAAAAAGAGATGCGGCAGAAGAATTAGGTTTATTACCAGATAGATTTTATTTAGTATTTAAACCAACACAAGATGTGCCAGATGGTTTTGATGTGGTTGCTTATGATACGATGCCATCAGACAAAGATTTACATCCTGTATTTTATGTTATGAAAGGTATTTTAGAGTTACTAGATAGTGATATGGAAAAAATTGTAGCCGCAGGGCAAATGGCTGTCATAGATAAAATTACGGAGGCTTCACAATCTGGTAGTAAGCCAGACGCACAAGAATTAGACCCCATATTTAAAAAGATAGACATAGGTAAGAAACATTGATAGCTAATAAAAAATTTGATATTGACTTAAAATACGGTCAAAAAAGAGAGAATAGAATTAAAAAAATGATTGAAGAGGGTACAATAGAAGTCAAAACCGAAAGAGCTTGGTGGTTTAAAACAGGAAACATAGCTGTAGAGTTTGAATCATACGGCAAACCTAGTGGTATTGCTACAACTGAAGCTAAATATTGGGCACATGTATTAGCAAATGGTGATGAAGAACATTGCATACTTTGGTTTAGAACTAGTAAATTACGAAAATTAGTAAAAAAATTTTCAGATAAGATAAAAGATGTAGGAGATAGTAAGCGTTCTAAAGCATATTTAATTCCTATTGTAGAATTATTTAAGCTATGATAATTACAAAAGAATTATTAAGTAAAGCTATTGAGATAGTTGGTGGTGATAGGCAAAAAGAATATGGCGATAAAGTTGATAACCATAATAATATTGCTAAATTATGGTCGGCATATCTTGATGTTAAAATAGAAGCACACGATGTTTCTGTCATGATGATTTTATTAAAAGTAGCTAGAACTAAAATAGGAACACGCACAAAAGACACTTACGTTGATATGGCAGGTTATAGTGCTATAGCAGGGGAAATAGAATTTAGAGGAAAAAATGAATCAAAAAATAGTTAAGATACGCAAATTAGATGATATAGATAAGAATGATTGGGAGATACACTTTGATAATGAAACACAGATTGTTTACAAACACGAAGAGCTATTTAAAATAGTGGAGTTGGGATTAAGTAGGGAAAAACCTGTGATAAAAAAAGAGGAGACAGATACTCCGATATTCTTTCCTAAAGACGAAGAGTGGGAAAATTTAAAAAAGAAAGAAAAGAATATTGTAAAAAAGTTTAGAGAAGATGTTAAGAATTTATCAAGTGCACAATTTAAAAAGAAATACGCTAAAATTAAGGGAGATGATATACTAGATGACTAATGAATAAAGAAACAACATTAGCTAGTTTTGAAGTCAAGATTACCACAGAAGGATTATTAATCCTCGAAACAAAGTTACCGCCTACAGATGAATTTTTAGATGCTATGGATAAATGGAACCCCTCATATGAAAACACCCCTGTTATAGCAAGCCTACTGGATTACTACAAAGGGGTGTTTACTGTAATGAGTAAGGATAGTCAGAAGATTATTTCTTCTTAGCTTTCATCATTCCGCCGCCTCGCATCATCTTTTTTTTCATTCCTCCGCCACGCATCATGGATTTCTTTTTGCCACCCATGTTCATAGCTTTTTTCTTCTTACCGCCACCTTTCATAGTTGGTAGCTTTTCATCTTTCATTTTGGACATTCTTCCGCCCATTGCTTTTTTCTTTTTCATGTTGGTTTTTTTACCACCACCACGCATCATAGCTTTTTTCTTTTTCATTGCCATTGTTATCTCCTAATATTAGGTTTAAGTTTTTGTCGTGGAGTAACTACCTCATTGTAGTAATCCATTGGCCAATTTTTGTAGTACCCCTGTCGTTTTAACTGGCTAGATGCATCTTGTAAAAGTTTTAACTCTTGCATAAATATCATCATATAAGGTTCAACTTTACTACTATCCCAATCATTATCAGCTAAAAATGCATGCTCTTCAACTGTGGCAGGACTACCGGGATGAAAACACATTAGATAAAGGTTCTCATCTTGCAAAGCAATGTTTCGTGTGTCCACAAAATATTGTATGCAATAAGGTGTAACATCGTCTACATTAGGGTCTGCAACGATTATTAAATCTTTTTTTTCTTTAGGAAATGCTTTTATCTGTCTTTCAACAGCTTGAAAGAAACTATTAGTTCTTAAATTAACTTTTATTTTTAATTTATTTTTTAGTCTAGTTACCCTAGCATAAGGGCACGCAGGAAAATTATTTAGATGTTTGTTTGGCTTCTCAAGCACATTGATAGACCAATCTATTATATCTTGTTGTATTGATTTTGCTCTGCCCACTATTTCTTGACTAAAGAACCACCGAAGTATAAGCCTACTATAGCAGACATAAGGTGGGTGTCAAGTGGTGTTATAATAACACCTGCAAATGCTTTGTCCATTAGCACTTCTTTTTGGTCTATTAAAAATAGAAAACCGCCTTTAAATTCTGTCCATGTTAAGATAACAGGAATATCAAAAAATACAGGAACAAGTTTAGGATATGCAATTACCATGAATACAGCAGTAAGTGCTATTATTCTTCTTGTCCATTGAAAGCCTTTGTTTTCATAAGTTCTAGCTTTTTCAATGTGTTTCATTTGATTATCAGCTCTCGCTAATAACATTTTTTGTTCGTCTTGTTTTGCTTTGATACTTTGCGACCAGATGGACATAATACCACCTAATACACTAGAGCCTAGCATTGTAATCATTTCTACTGGTAATCCACCTAACATATTATTTACTCCTTCATCACCTGTTACGTTACTTACTAAATTCGCACCCGTAAGTGCTAGTAGTATATATTCCATTTAATTGTCTAATTTTTTATTTATATTTTTTATCTCTGCTTCTATTACTGCAAGTCTAACTTCCATTTTTGTAAACATTACTATAGCTTCTTCCATCCTATCAATGTCTTGCTCCATAGCGGATATTCTTTGTGAGGTCATACCCCATGTCACACCTAGTGCTAAAACTACACCTACAAACCATACAGTATCTTTAATCATCACTAAACAATCCTTTCATTTGTTCTACAAACTTTTCACCTTTTGTTTTTTCATCTTCATCCTCAATAAGTAGTAAATGTTTAGCCATTATGGGTGCTATAACATCAGCAAATATTATGCCCATGGATTTTCTAAATTCTTGTTCTGGTAGTGGTTTATCCGATTGCAGTATTTTAATTAAGTTTTTAGTTGCTTCTGCGTTTGTTAATATTTGTGTTATAAAACTTTGATTTGATTTTCTAAATTGCATGAAGGATGCTTCACCAAAAACATATTGTGGTGATATGATACCTCTGTAAACATTGTATATCCTACTTTGTAGACTTGGTATGCTTAAACCATTAGCAATGCCCTCTAGACTTGCTTTAGCTCCTGCTTTTCCTCCGCTTGCATCTATTAACAAATCAGTTAATAAAACTAAAGATTTGTATTCATCTTCTGGTATTATGCTTTTAAATAATTCTGCGTTGTCTGTTAGCCTTGAATTTAAAAGTGCAAGATTTATTCCTTCACCTTCTTTTACTCTATCTATTTTTGATGGTGGTGGAGAGTTTTTGAAATGTAGCACTCTTTCTAAAAGGTTTTTATAATATTCAGATTTAGTTCCAACTTGTATTGATTCTATTTGCGATGTCATCAAAGTTCTACCCGCACCAACTTCATCCATTAAACCTGCGTATAATAGCTCTTTAATCATTTTATTGTAAGCCTCTAAAGACATTACATTTTCTTTTGGTGGTAAACCTAATTTTGATTGAACAAGACCACCTTGAGTTAATTCTATTTTTAATTCATCAAGCATAGCCGGATTGTTTATGTATCTTGTATAGAAATCTTTTACGCTCAATGGTTTACCAAATTTTGATTGATACGCATTAGAATACGTTCTTAAAAATGTCATGTCATCATCAAAAGGTTTTTTAACTTGTTGTTTTATAACTTGTATTTGGTCGTACTGGTCTTTAACTACTTTATCAATCATAGGTTGCATATTTGGATATGCTCTATACATGTGTTCTATGTTTAGTTTTGACTCACTTAATATTCTGTCTGTATCTACTAATGGTTTAAATACAACACTACCATCTGATTGTCTTACGAATACTTTTGAATTATTTTTAAAATCATTAATTAACTTATAAAATTCTCCATCTGATACAGCGAGTTCTTCTATTTTTTTTAGTATTTCTTTATTAGTAATATTTTCATTAACTAATAACTTTCCTATTTCAGTGTTTGCTAAGAGTGTTGTCTTAAAATCTATTTCTAATTTTTCTTGTAATAATCTAAAAGAATTTGCCGCTTGTTTTATTTCTATTGGTGCGTTTTTTGCTTCTTCCTCTGATAATTCAACAAATATTCTTCCATTATATAATTGATTAGCATTTATTGATGAATCAACATATGATGCATCTACTCCATATAACATTGCTAATTTATTTATGTAATCATCATTGTCTACTTTATTAAGAGTTTTTGATGAAAAGAAATTTTGTGGATAACCAGTTAAAAATACTGTCTCTTTTTCAAAACCAGTAACTCCCGTACCTGTTAAGTACGAACCCAATGGCACTCTATTTTTTTTAGCTGTGTATACTTCTCCTATATTTAGTCTATAAAAACTATTGTAATTATTATACAAAGTTTGTATTTCATCTGATGTTCCATCAAAAAACTCTCTTATTCCTAACTCTACGTTTTCTCTAATATCAAAGAAAACAGGTGCAATATTTTTTTCACCTCTTTTTGCTAATTCATTATTAATTATATCATTAAAGTAACCCTTTAGATTGTGAGACTCTTCAAAATTTAAGTTTAGTGGCATATCAACAACTTCACCATCAAATTCTTTTCCATTATAAAATTTCCATATGTCAAAGAAACTAGTGTTGTCTGGATTCTTTTTTAATGCTTTAGCTGTCTCAGTTACTAACTCAGACATTGTGTATCCTGTAAATAGTGGATTATTTTTTAATGCTTCAAAAGCAGGTCTTTCTAAAGATTGATATAGCTCAAATATTTTTCTTTCATTTGGTAATAATCCTACTAGTTTTTGTGTTCCTGTAATTTTTTTTGATATACCATCATATTGCAGTTCTGGAAATGAGTCGTCTATTATTTTTAGTATAGGAGCAAAATTAATTATGTCTTCATCTTTTAACGCATTTTTAAGTGGGTTTTTAAAAGTTCGTTCCCAATGTCTAGTCAATAATGCTTTTTTTGTTTTTAAATATTTAAGCATGTATTTTGTAGATTGTGTTTTAGCCATTTGTTGATTTTCTGGTGTGTCCATCAACTTAGCAAACGAATCAAATTTCTTTTGAGCGTTAGACTCAAATGTGTTTATTAAATTTATTTTATTTTCTGTTATCTCAATTAACTTTTTAAAATCTTTAAATTGTAAATCTGGATACGTTTCATTTAAATTTTCTAACCTTTTTAATGATAGTATTATTTCATCTGGATTTTCTAATGTTTCATCAGCACCAACTAGTTGTGCAAATTTTAAATTAATAATCTGCTCAAATTGTGCTTCTGTTTCTTTTATAAATATTGAGTTGTTAGCTTGAGCTCTAGTTAAGGATTCAAACAATGAGTTTAATGTTTCATTGGTGCCTCCCATTTGAGCTTTTGTTAATGGCGATATTTCTGCTAATAACTTTGATAGCTCTGTTTGTAATGAAACTGATTGCACGTATAACTCAGTGTGTTCTGCAACAGCACCACTAAATCCTTTATAATTGCTAGGTTTTAATTTTAATGTGCTTTCTAATGTTAGATGTTGTATGGCAGGTATTTGAAATGATAAGTTCATTGCTCTAGATGCAATGTCGTATGCTTCTAATTCTGATTTGCCACTTTTTATTAAGAAAGATTCTAATTCTAAATATTTTGTTTTGGCTTTTTCTAATTCTCTAAAAACTTCGTCACGAGTTTCTGGTGTTAAATTTTTAGAAAAACCTAAAAATAATTTTTCATATGCGTTTACTTCTTTAGTAGTTGCTTGTCTAAAACCCTCTGGTATATTTAGTCTAGGATTACCTTTAGCGTTAGGGTCACGCATTAATAACAAGCCGTCTTCGGCTTTTTTTATAGTTCCAAAAGCACCAAATACCGGAGATATAAAATTAGTGCCGGGGTCTACTTGAAAAGCATCAAATATTAAATCTGCAAATGATGCTACTGTATTGTTTACTCCTTTTATAGCATAAACTCCTAAACCAGAAATAGATGGAGTGATAACAGCACCCGTTATTTCACCTGTAGCAACACCAAAACCAAGTGGGTTAGTTTCATTAAAGTAAGTTCCAAACGTAACAGCACCGACCAGTGCTTGTCCTTCTGTCTTTACAAATTTTGGAACTGATTGAACTAATAAATTAAATTGAGTTTGTAAACCTACGTTTATTTTTCTTTCTAATTCACTAATTATTTTTTGTGGTTTGCCCGCATCAATTGCTTCATTAAGTAATCTTTGATTTGTTATTATTTCTAAACTTACTTTATCCAACTCTTCAGCATTTTTTAAACTTTGTTGTATACTTAAACCAGTTTTTAGTCTTGGTTCTAAAAACATTTTGTGGAATATAGTTCCTTTTTTGTAACCTTTTTGTTGTACGAAAAACTCGTCTAGTAGTTTTCCGGGATTTGCTAAGTATTGGTTTGCCACTGTCTGATTAAACTCTTCAAAACCATCGTTTTGTAGTTTTTTAATCATAAATTCTGTAAATTCATCACCCCATCTGTTAGCAAGATTGTAGCCAAACTTTAAAAATGCCGCCCCAAAACCAACGTTTTCTAATGTAAGTTGTGTTATTGTAGATACAGGTGTAGAAAGAGTGTCTAGTTTGTATCCGGGGTCTATGTCTGGATAAGGTTTAAAATCTTTATCAGGGGATACTATCTTACTAAAAGTTTCTGCATCATATTTTTCTAAAACATCTGGCAGGTTGTAACCATCAAAATTAGCCGCTATATTTTCTGCTGTAGTTCTTGTTCCAAATGGTGTGTATGTTTCAATAAAATCTCTTACTTCACCGGTAAATTTTTTTACTGGTTCTGGTAGTTTACTTGTATCAAATCCTGTAGTAGAGCCTCCTTCTATAGGTGCATCTAACATAAATGGTACAATCTTTTGAATTGTTTTAAATGTATCTACGCCTTTATATATGCCTTGCGTAAGACCCGGAAGTGGCCCATAAAAATCTCTCATTTTATTTAAGTTTTCCATCTGCACGTTATACATATCTGGATTGTACAATGGACTATTAACATCGTTAAATGCAGGATTAGGGATGATTTTATCTATATCTGCTTGCGATACACCTGCGGCCATCAAAGTATTGTTTAATTCAGTAAGAAACTCAGATTCTTTTTTCTGTTCCTTTAATTTTTTTCTTTCCTCAAATGTAGCGGCTCCGGGTTGTGTTGCTTCCTCTAATTTAGTACCAATATCTTTTTGAATAACAGGGCCCGTATACTTTTTATTAAAATAATTATCTTCAATAAGTTTTTGTATTTCAATGTCTGATTTACCGCCCATGTCTATGATAGCACCATTTGTATCAAATAAATCTCTATCGCCTGTGTAAAAACCTCCAAATATTTCTTTATTACCAAAATCCATATTAACTACCTGTAAACCATTCTGATTCTGCTACGTCACTTATTCCTATTAGTTGACCATCTTTACCAATATTAGCAGGCCCCATTAATCCTTTTAAACTATTGAACTGACCTAATACAGAATTTCTTTCTGCATCTGATAGTTCGCTACCTTTTTTTAATCCACTAATAACGCCTTTTGTATCTTCTAAACGTTGTTCATCATCTAAAGGTAACATACTAGCTTGCCCATTATTCATAAAGAAAAATTTAAATCTATTATCTATTGCTTGGTCAGCATTTACATTTAATATAATAGTCTCCGTATTTTCTGCAGTTAAATTTGAAAGATTGTTTCTTTGTGCCATACCGCCTTTAAATACATTCATTATAGCTACTTGTCCTTTTGAAGCATCATTTGGGTCTATATTTACGATGAAAATTCTACTACGTAAATCTTTTGTTGGTACAAATCTACTATCAATAAATGTGTCATCAAACCCACCATCTTGAGGGGCAAGTGTAAGTTCCGCTTGAAATGCATTGGTAAACTCTGTTATATTAGTTTCATTGTTAACACTATTAGCTGAGTTTAAGTTAATGCCAGTTTTTCTACGATAGTATCTATCATATAGCATAGCCGCATTTTTACCTTGGACACCGTGCATTATTAACAAGTCACTAGTTACTAGAGGTGCCTCTAAGAATTTTTTTAGTGATAAAAGTCTTGCACGTTGTGATTCGTATGTATCAAACGCACCACCTTTTATTGCTTTTAATACTAATGCAAAGTCTTCGTTTGAAACTGTTCTACCACCAGAACCGCCTTGAAACGCCATAGATACTTGGTATGCTAAAGCTGTTTGTGTAAATTCTGTCATAGCGTTTAATACTATACTTTTATTTGCATCAGTTATACCTTCACCTGCTAGTGTTTCGTCTATTCGATTAGACAAACCATTTAATCTATTCAAAGTTGTCTGTGCCCAAGTGCCATAGGCACCGCTAGTTTGTCCTGCAAGGTAATTTTGTGTAGATGTAATACCTGCTCTTAAACCTTCAAAAGATGCAATAAAGTTTCTTACAACTTGGTTGTCTGGTAAGCCATAACCTTCAGATATATTTAAAATATCTAGGTAATCGTCTACTAGACGAATTGCTTGGTCAGCCGCTTCGTTTCTATCTTGAGCTTCACGTAATTCTTTTTCATCTAGTGTATACGTTGTTTGAACCATGTTGCCTTGATTAACAACATTTTTTTTAGTAGACATAAATAAAAACAAATCTGCTACTCTAGCTTCATCACCTTTAAAAAAGTCTGTTTGAAATACATTACCATCAATGATAACGTCTTTACCTGCAATATAATTAGATAGATTAGCTACATCTGCATTTGTTGCTGTGTTTAGTTTGGTAGCAAATGGTAATGCCACGACAAGAGCCTTTGCATATTCATTTACACTATTGCCATCAATCTGTATTTCGTTTTTTAACGTATCTTTTGACCTACCGTCTGGGTCATTTATTGTCATAAAATCTAATACTTTTTGTAGTTTATCATTACCAACCTCATCATTATTTAAGCCTATTAATGATGGTGTTATGCCCTCTGTAGCTATATTCATTGTTAAATCAACATCATCTACTTTTGTTTCTACAGATACAATGTCATTTATTTTGTTGTCATCACCGTGTAGCCTTGCTATCTCCATTTGTTTCTTTTGACCTAGATAAACATCAAGTGCATTAGCAAATTGAGGTATTTCTAATAAACTAGCAAATTGTGTTTCAAAACTAGGAGTTAGTGTTATTTTTCCTGCATCTGTTTGTACTCTAAACTGCTTATCATAATTAGCAATTGATGTTATAAAAGCACTTGTTAATGATGCAAAGTCATCTGTGTTTTCTGAAAAGTATTCGTTAAATTTAGCTTTGTTTTCTACGTATTGAGTTTGTAAATCAAATAAAAATTCAGTAGGATTTTTATCATCTGGTTTTTTAAATTTAAATACAGGTTGTTGTATTAAACTATTTATAGTATTTGCATCTAAATCTTTACCATCTAAATCTTCTAAGAAACCCTGTAAAAAATGGAACACTCATACTCATGATTGTACCTCACTATCATCTATATCTAAAAAACCTCGTGGTTCTTTGTTTTCTATTTGTGGCATAGCATCCTCTTCATCTTTCATTTGCATTATTCTATTAAACACCTGCGGGTTGTTTTCTTTCATAGCATCTAGCATTTCAATATCATCAGCTTCATTTTGTTTGTCATCATTATTAAATACTTTTACTGGTATCTCTTTATCAAGTGCTATCTTTGTTACATAAATTACAATTGCAGGTTTTATTAATTCTGCAACATCTGGTGAGAATTCACCTTTTGTAAAACCACCAAGTGCTATTGTATTAGTTATCTCTTGTACTGATACACCTGTAAGCATAAGACGTGCTAATCTATCTTGCACACTAGGTTTTTCTAATTTATCAACTATCATAGATACAACTTTTTCTGGGTCTGACTCTCTAGCAGGTCTTTCCCAAGGCCACTTACCTACTGCTGTCGTTAATGAATGACCCGGAACAGGTGCATTTAATTGGTCTACGTTAAAATCTTTTGTTTTTAAACTCATGTTATGTCAGTGCCTCCTGTACTACCAATTGATACTGTAGGGCCACTAGGACTACCGGGTTGTATAAAATCCATTGGTATGTTTCCGTTCATAGCTTGTAAAAAGTTTTTACTATTTACTAGTTGTGCTAATGCCATTTCTACTCTTGCGTCTGTCATTCCTACCATGCCTACTTTACCAGATGAGTATTTATTTATACCGCCAGTATTTATATTTGGGTTTACAGTTACAGTTTGAATAGTTGGAACAAGTGCTTGTGCTTTTTTCTTTGCATCGCTTTCTTCACCTTGCCCTCTACTTTTAAATATATTATAACCTTTTTTAGCAACATCAAAAAGTTTAGAAGGTTTACCAAACTCTCCTATTTTACCTTTTGTAGGTTTTGACCTAAGAATTACATCACTTCTTTGTAATAAAACTTTTGATGGCTCACCAAACAAAAATCCTTTACCTCTAGACACAAGACTAGTTGGGCCGGGTTTAAATAAATCTTTAAAAGATTGCGGAGCCGCACCATAACCATAATAAGCACCCGCCGCTAATAAAGCCGCTTTTACATAATCATTATTTTTTATTTCATTCGGTATTATGTCATTAACTATATTTTTTAATTTTTTTACAAAGTTCATTAGTTATCTCCAAATATTAAATCAAAAACTGTCATACCAAGTTCTGTTAGTAGTAAGTCTTTTTGTTGTTTTTCATAAGTATCTTGATTAAACTCTGCTTGTTGTGCAAACATTGCAACTGCATGTGCTCTATCTTTTGCAGATTCTGTGCTAGCCATTAACCATGATGCTTCATCACGGTATCTTTGCCATAAATAATTTTGTGCGTTTGTTGTTAAGTTTAATAAATTACCTGCATTAAGTCTATTTGTTTCGTTTTGTAGTGCAGTGTTAGCTGTGTTTATTTCTCTTCTCCACACAGCATTTGATTGATTTATCTGTGTAGTCATATTAGAATTAAATTTATCACGAGAATCATTTAGTGATTCATAGTATTTTGTTATTGCATTTTTTTGGTCGGCATTAAACTGTTCGTTAGCTACTTGTCTGTTAGCGTTTGCTGTTTCTACTTGTGTTGCTAATTCATCAAAAAATTCATCTATGTCATTTTGTTCTTTTGCGTTAAATTGTCTAGACGCATTTATTTCTGATTGGTCTTTAAACATCTTTTGCAATGTTCCTTGATAATTTAACTCAGCAGTTTTTTGTTCGTTTGTTAAATTAGCTAAATCAATTGATAGAAAAGAACGTGCGTTTGTTACAGCCGCATTTGTTCTTGCACTTACATTGGCTCTATCCATTGCGGCTACTGCTAATGCATTTTGTAATGTGGTTTGCTGTTCATTCTTTAAGTTTTGTAATTGTATTGCCGCATACATTTTTGCATCATTAGCGGCTATGGCAACACCAGATTCCATAATTGCTTGTGTAATAGCGGCTGATGCCATACTAGAAGAACCTAAACCACGTTGATTCATTATAGCAGTAACTTTTCTAACTGCAGGTGATGCCCATGCAGGTAGCTCTGTTCCTTCTTGAAAGTCACTAAATAATTTATCTAATTGATATTTTATGCTTGAGATACAGCACCTTCAATGTTACCTATTATTGCTTGAGAATTTAGTGTACCACTTGCGGCATTAGCTTCAACTGTTCCCGGTTCTGTGTATGCTGTATAAGTTGTTGCTGTTTTTGATTGTGGTATTGAAACATCTAAATTAGTGGTGGGTGATGTTGCTACAGTTTGTTCTCTACTTGATAGTGCTGTAGGTGTTGTTAAAAATTCATCTGTTCCTGAAACTAATTCTGTTGGAGAAACAGCCGTTCCAGTTGGCAATGTAGCAGGAGTATCAGTAATTCCTGCTTGTTGTTCTGTCTGCACTATGGGCCTTTTAGACCTTTCTTCTGGTAGTCCTGTGCCTCCTGTTACAGGAGTTGCATCTAACTTTTTAAGTGTTTGTTTATATAAATCAGACGCTTTATATTCCTCAAAACTTTTACCTTCAAAAGGTTGTCCTTTTGCAACATCTATTTCTAAAGTTGCTACTCGATTGTGTGCATCATTACGTTGCTGTGCAATTTTACCTATGACTTCTTCATAGATTTTAGGGTCTACGTTATTTGTTTTTTCTTGGGTCATTGTTTCTCCTTGTTAAACGACCACTCCCTATAAAACTCAACACTAATTACTTAGAGGGTTATTAGTGCTAAGTTTTAACTCTTCTATCATAACATCTTGCACTTCATTTTCTTTTAATGCAATTGCTACTTGTTTTGATAATTCTGATAATAAATTTTCTAATGTCCTAATAGTTTCATTAATTGGTGCTATAAAAGGTTGTATAATAAAAGGCTCTGGTATGTCTAGCATAGCTATCTGTTCTTTTATTTTACCTATTTCTTTAAACACCAAAGTTAAATCAGTAGGTACAATTTTATCATCTACCTTTTTAATTCTATCAATTAAATCTACTTTGTATTCATTTGCATACAATAGTGCTTCATCAATTTTCTTTTCTAATTCTTTGTCTTTTTCTTTTAGTGGTTTTAAATTTACTGGAGGTGTAGCCTCAATAGCGTCAAGTCTTGAGTTGAATTGACCCCATGTATAGAACCCTCCTCCTATAGCTCCAATCACTCCCAATAGTGCCGCATATGTGCTAAGTTTTTCAATTATTTTCATTGTTTAAGTGCCTCCAGTTCAGCTAGTAATTTATTCTTTTTACTAGTTATATTTAGTAGTTTGACTCTGTGTACTTCTACAGGGTCATTATTTGTGTAGGAATCTAAAGCGACTCCTGCGTATATATCTCCCGAGTAGGAAGATAAATCAATTTGTATAAATAACCCTACGTTTGCATTTTCATAAATGTCTTCAGCAGAATAAAAAGCTATCTGCTTGTAAGCGTCAAGGTTATTTTCTTTAAAAAATAAATCCTCTTTTGTTAAGTTTTGAGTTGTTTCTTTTGTAACCTTTGCTATTTGTTTAGCTATAATTTTTAAATTCTTATTTAATTTCTTTTCTACGTTTGCAACATCTGTAGCAACCCCGTCTTCGGTGTCCACTTTTTCCGATTGTATGTCTTCTTGCTCTCCACCCTCTTCTGTTTGTATCTCTGACTCCTCAGTGTCTTTGCTATCGGATTTGTCTTCTTCTGTGCTTTCATTCTTTGCTACTTGTTTTTCTTCCTCTACTGTTTCTGTTTCAGTAACTTCTTCCACTGTTTCTGTCTCATCTTCCTCAACCTTCGAAATGCCTTCTTCCTCCGTTGCGAAACTTTCCAGTGGTTCCTCAAACTCTTCAAAAGATTCCTCAGTAAGTTCGTCATTGAACTCCTCCTCAGTTATCTCTTCAAAAAACTCTTCGGCTGTTATGCCTTCATCTTCTAGAAACTCCATGAACTCTTCTTCCATGCCAGTCTCTTCTAAAAATTCAGTAAAGTCCTCCTCAAATTCTTCTGTGAATACCTCCTCTACCATCATTGGTGGAGGCTCCATCATAAACTCGTCTTCAAAAAATACCGTTTCTATCTCCGGCATTTCTTCAAAACCACCCATATCAAATTCTTCTATTGAAGGTAGTTCATCTATATAAACTGTTTCTATATCTTCAAAATAAAACGTGTCATCAAATTCTACTGGTATTTCAAATATAGGTAAATCTTCTTCATACCAATTAAAATCATCTGGTATGTTTTCTACTATGTCTGTAATATCACCATCAATGTCGTCTATAACATCTTGTGTTTCTTCACTTATAGGGGGTATATAAGTATAAGTAACATCTAATGTAACATTATCTACATCTGGCCCACGATGATAATTATCATAAGTTGTACCTGCAGTTTCATTATACAGCTCTGCTCTTATTGTAAAATCTGTTTGTGTATTTGAACCTTGAGTATACACATTTGTATAGTTTGTAAATGTACCCCCATTCATTGACCTTGTAGGATGGTGGTCATTTATTTCTCTAACTTGTGTAGACACTGAACCATCAGAACCTGTAACAGTTTGTTTAAGAGTAAGTGTGTTTTCAATACTGTTCCAAAACCATACATCTGCTCCCATGGTTGAGGTAAAGCCTTGATTAACTTCTGATTGTGTTAAATGTCCATCACCAACCAAATCTACATCTTGATATACATTATCTTCCGTATGACCTTCAAATGCTAGTACACCACCAGTATCATCCATGCCTGTTTGATATGGAAATCCATTCCAAGCACCATGAGTATGAATACCATGGTCGCCATCTGTTGACCAACCAGTTGTGGTAGTATTCCCTCCAGTTCCAAATGTTGAATTGGTAAGAATATTACCAGTGTTTAATGTTTGTGCGTTTCCTATACTGTAGATGCACAAAAAGGATATGGCTATTGAAAACCATATCCCGTAATATAAATATCTCATTCAGCGTGTACGTTTATTATTTTTTTTTCTTCTGTTACTAAGTCAGTTTCAATAATTATATTATCTACACTATCTTGTTCTTTCAATGTTTCTAGCTTTGCTTGCTCTTCAGCTAGCTTTCTAGCTAGTTCTTCTTGTTCTTTTTGTATTCTTATAGCTTCCAGTTCAGCATCTATTCTAGACCTTGTTTCTAATTTAGATACATATTTTTCGTAGTCTGGTCTTTCAACATCATACTTATTCCACTGTTCTATAGCATCTTTACCAATCTTACCCTCAAAAGGACATGGTGTGCCTGCCATAAGCATTGCTTCAAAAACTCTTTCATCTTGGCATAGTAATGATACTGCCGCTACTTTCATCCCGTAATCATATAATACTTTAGATAATTTTATACGTTCACAGTTTAAATCTCTTACATGCTTTCCACCAGATACGCCAAAACCCAAAGTAGAAACGGAGCCACTGATACCCATGCTACAAACATCTTGAGACATTGCAGAGTATGATGGAGAGTTAGCTGAGTTAACGGGTACATCTGCCCCATTTGTAGTTGAAGTAGTTGTGCTTGTTGTTGTGTTGGTTTGGCCACCAGAATAGGTGTTCGTTGTTGTTGATGTGTAACCACCTGTAATTTGTGTGTTACTTCCGCTTGAATTTGTTTGTGCGTTATTGTCATTTGTTGAATCGGAAAATACTGGTTTAGAAAATACTACGATTATCGTTAGTAATACAATGCTAATTACATTAAGTACATTAAATTGATTAAACATTATGGTTTGCCTTGTCCTCGTGTTCTAGTGTGTAGTTTTCTAGTATTTTTATTCTTAGGTCTACTCCTTGATGAGTCTCCTATGCTTGTTCTTTTTTTAACTGGTGTAAAGTAAGTATTGTTTACAGATAACTTAGACATTAGCTAGTTGGTTGTGTCCATATGGAATGTGTTAAAACACCATCTGCGTTTCTTTCTAATAAATCATCATATTTTGATGAATCAAAATTAGCAGGTATGTCACGTAGACTTTGTCTCCAAGTTTTAATGTAATCTGGCATAGTAACATCACCAAGAGACATCCAATCTGTTTCTTGTAATTTTTCTAATCTAATACTTTTAATTTTAGCTAGTTTTCTTTCGTCAGCTTTACTATCCCAATTTTTAAATTCGGTAGCCATCGCCAAGGCTTCTGCTTCTGTCTGATGTCTTAAAACACCATTATCAGAATTAGGGCCAATTTTATATTCAACACCATCAATAGTATATGAAACAAATTTTATTTGTGTTTCTGTATCTGTTAAGATTTTATATGTCATTATTAACTCCCACTATTTGTTATTCCATAAACGTTAAAATAATGTCTAGTAATATTACCACTTGCATTTAAAGAAAATTTTAAACCTGTTGCATTAAAGTTTTCTCTATACTGACCACCAATAACACCTGTTACAAGTCTATTACCAGAAGTTTGAAATGTAATTTTTCCGTCAAAAAATTGATAACTAGCAAAACTTTGACCGGGGTCATAAAAGTTTAAATCAATATACATAGGTGAGTAGGTAGCGTCTGTGTCCATGTTGTACGCTAATTGAAAATGGTCTGCATTTGAAAAATTACCATTACTAGCGTCTGCAATACCATCTGACGTATTAATATCTCTTGCTGAATACAAATATCTATAAGAACTTGCAGTACCAACTGTGCCGCCATTAGATTTTGTATATTGCATTTTAATTTTTAATGAGTCTGTATCGACTAGTACAGCACCTAATAATTTATAAATTGTGTATCCCGAAAAAACATCATTTAAACTTACAGTGGCCGTATCACTTGTGCCAGTTGTAGTGTTTAAATGAACTAGTCCTGCACTACCAATATAAGTTTTAAGTCTTGAAGCGGCAGTTTTTCTATTCGTGCCACCTGCTCCATCATCAACAATAAATAAATCAGAATCTGTTATAGCCGCACCAATATCAGTACCACCATCAATATCTAAATTAGCTATATCAAAAGCTCCTGCTCCTGCACCTACGTATGTTTTAAGTCTGGAAGCGGCAGTCTTTCGTAAAGTGCCTCCTGCACCGTCGTCAGTTAAAAATAAATCTGCATCGGCTATATTAGCTCCTATGTCTGTGTGTCCTGTGAGAAGAGCACTGTTAAGTTTATCTGCTGTTACAGATGTATCAGAAGGTGTAACTGTGCCACCAACTGCACCAGATATTTCTGTAATAAATATAGAAGCACCACTAGCAGGTGCTGTACTAAAAGTTATCTGTGTGCCACCTGTAGCTAAAGTATAATCTGTTCCTGCTTTTTGAATTACTCCATCATGCGATACTAAAAGCTGTGCCGCAGAACCAACTTGTGTGCCTAAATTAAAAGTTGTGTTAGAACCATTATAAGTATTACCAGATGTATCTAGTACCTTAAATG
>LULW01000193.1_pt1 | contig 24751 bp, 25 predicted proteins | sample 729531 | NCBI WGS metagenome assembly LULW01 (sample SAMN03860279, study PRJNA289734) | marine metagenome | biome: seawater column; feature: ocean; material: water; isolation source: Red Sea water column Station 108 - depth 10m | place: Saudi Arabia: Red Sea | collected 2011-10-15 | depth 10 m | reverse complement strand
CTTGGTATACTTGTTAAGCCAGCTAAATATAAAACCATATTAAAACCAAAAGCCTGCCAAATTCCTATGAAACATACTGTCCAAATCGCAGTATTTTTTTGTTTTAACCAATATGGAAAATCCATGTTGTTTGCACATGCTACAGCATACCAGCTTTCTTGTGAGTCTACCCATGGCAACCAATGAAAACCAAGAATGAATTCCCTAACTCCTCCACACCCATTTGCTAAAAAACTATTTACAATTCCTAATGTTGGATGAAGAGTAAATTCCCATGCAATTGCCATTGCAAGAAGAGTTGCCATAACTGGAAGAAAGAAAATTGTTTTATATATATCAGCGCCAAACCTTAGTGAATTTAAGAGCATAGCAGCACATAATCCAAGTACAACAGAAATTGGAACGACAACAATAACATACGTCGCTGTGGCCCAAATCATTTTGACATATGTTTTTCGATTGAACATCTTGTCATAATTTTCTAGTCCAACCCACTCGAATGTTTTGTTTCCTAAATTATAGTCAGTAAAAGAAATTCCTCCTGCAAGAAAAAGAGGAAAGATTAAAATAATTATCATCAGTATGATTGCTGGTGCAATAAACCATATGTGAGCTTTTGAATTATGCATTAGTAAATTGAACTCTCATTCCTGCTTGATTAAATAGTAATGCTTTATCTGAAACTCTTTTAATATTCACTTTTGAACCGTTTGAAATTTGGTGTGTAAATTGTGGTAAGCCTCTTACAATTATTTTATTTGAACCGTCTTCAATATTTACATGAAAGAAAATATCTGAACCTAAATTTTCTCTATATGCAACTGTTCCACTAAATGTATTTTCATTACTTTCATTTGTAATTTCTAAATGTTCTGGTCGAATACCAATATGTAAATCTGTATTACTTTCAGAACTTTTTCTTTTAAGATTAACGTTGAGAAAACTTACCGTCCCACCAGAGTCCGCAGTTCCTTTAAATATATTTATTTTTGGACTTCCAACAAATTGAGCTACACTTAATGAGGAAGGATTGTCATATACTTCTTGAGGTGTATCTAGTTGTAATAAATTTCCATCAATCATAACAGCCATTCTAGAAGACATAGTTAACGCTTCTGCTTGATCATGTGTTACGTACACAAAAGTAGTTTTAAGTGAATTATGAAGTTCAGATAGTTCAGATCGCATGTGAACTCTCAGAGCCGCATCTAAATTTGAAAGAGGTTCATCCATTAAAAAGGCAACAGGCTCTCTAACCATAGCACGACCAAGAGCAACTCTTTGTCTTTGACCACCTGACAATTGTCCAGGTTTTCTATCTAATAGTTCTGAAATTTTTAGAGTTTCAGAAGTTTTATTTACTAATTGATTTATAGATTCTGTTTTCTCTTTTTTGCTTGGAGAAAAATTACCAATCAAGGGTAGTCTTTCAAATGCATTATAATCTCTAAGTCTTAATGGAGTTTCTAAATTTCTTCTTACTGTGAGATGAGGATAAAGAGCATATGATTGGAAGACCATTGCCAAATCTCTTTCACTGGCTCTAACTCTATTTACATTTTTATTATCTATTAATACATCACCTGAAGTTTGCTGTTCCAATCCTGCAATTATTCTAAGTAACGTGGATTTACCACAACCAGATGGACCAACTAATGTTAAGAATTCTCCATCGTTTATATCAACATTCAAATTATTAAGTACTTGTGTAGACCCAAATGACTTTGAAATATTTTTAAGTGATATTGTCCCCACTCATTCCCCCTGTATCTTAACTTTAATCTACAAAATTTTATTAAATTTGAGAATATTTTAAATCTATTTATTTCAGTTTTATTTCAATTTTATTAACAAATATTCAAATTATGATTGAGTTTAACTAGCAGATAACTATAAATTCGTATTTTTAATAATATATATTAGTTGAAATCGTGTCCGATAATTTAGAAATTAATAATAGAGAATATCCAAGCTCTTTCTCAAAAACTGCTATTGTTATATGCCTTGATGGTAGTCAAAAAGAGTATCTCGAAGAAGCATCAAAATCTAATCTTACACCAAATCTTGATAAATTAATTGCAAGTGGTGAAAACCTACTAGTTCACAGCGCTATTCCAAGTTTTACAAATCCTAATAATATTTCCATTGTAACTGGGCAGCCAAGTTCTGTACACGGTATATGCGGAAACTTCTTTTATACACCTGAGACTGGTGAAGAAGTAATGATGAATGATCCAAAATTTATGCGAGCACCAACTATTTTTGAAAAATTTTACAATTCTGGTTCTAAAATTGCTCTTGTTACTGCAAAAGACAAGTTGAGAACACTTTTAGGAAACGGATTAAGTTTTGATGATGAGAGAGCTATTTGTTTTTCTGCTGAAAAATCTGATCAAGCAACAAAAGATCTCAATGGTATAGATAATGTAAACGATTGGTTGGGGATGCCAGTGCCAGAAGTATATTCTGAAGGACTTTCTGAATTTGTAATGGCTGCAGGTGTAAAGCTTCTTGAAGAGTTCAAACCAAATATCATGTATTTATCGACTACGGATTATATTCAACACAAATATGCACCGGGAAACGAAACAGCAAATAAATTTTATGCAATGTTTGATAAATATATTGGTCTTTTAAATAAGGAGAATGTTTCTATAATCATCACAGCAGATCACGGTATGAAACCAAAATCAAAAGAAGATGGTTCACCTAATGCAATATTTTTACAAGATTATTTAGATAAAAAATTTGAACCAAACATGGCTAAAGTTATTCTACCAATTACAGATCCATATGTTGTGCATCATGGTTCACTTGGTTCTTTTGCAACAATTTATTTAGAAGACAAAAGTAAGATAGATTCAGTTGTAAATGCTATAAAAGAAATAAAAGATATAGAAGTTGTTTTAACAAAAGACGAAGGATGCTCTACTTATAATTTACCTCCAGATAGAATGGGGGATATTATATGTATGTCTTCAGAATTTATGACTATTGGTTCATCAGAAGATAAACACAATCTTTCTGGATTAAATGAACCTTTACGTTCTCATGGAGGACTCCATGAAAGAGAAGTGCCATTCATATCAAATTTAAAATTGCAAAATTTAGATACTAGCAAACAATTATATAACTATGATGCATTTTATTATGCAATAAATGGAGCCCTATGATGCACAAAAAAATGATTAATGAAGCAATGCGTATTGCGGGAGAAAAAGTTACTTCAGATAAAACAATAAATGTTGAGTACCCTTTTACAGGTGAAGTAATCGGAACGGTTCCAGCCGGTACTGCAGAGCATGCAAGAAAGGCTTTAGATATAGCTGCAAATTATCAGCCTAAACTTACAAGATATGAGAGACAAAAAATTCTTCAAACTGCTGCAGAAGTACTTGTTAAAAGAAAAGAAGAAATTTCTGATATTATTACTTTAGAACTTGGTATCTCAAAACAAGATTCTTTATACGAAGTAGGAAGAGCTTTCGATGTATTTTCATTAACGGCTCAACTTTGTATTCATGATGATGGTGAAATATTTTCTTGTGATTTAACTCCGCATGGAAAAGCGAGAAAAATATTTACCATAAGAGAACCTTTAACGGCAATTTCAGCAATCACTCCATTTAATCATCCTTTGAATATGGTAGCGCATAAAATTGCACCTTCAATTGCAACTAATAATTGTACTGTATGTAAACAAACAGAATTAACACCTTTAACAGCAATGGTACTCGCTGATGTTTTATATGAAGCAGGTTTACCACCAGAAATGTTTTCAGTTGTAACTGGATGGCCTCAAGATATCGGATCAGAAATGATCAAAAATCCAAACATTGATCTAATTACTTTTACAGGCAGTGTAGGTGTAGGAAAATTAATTGCTGAACAAGCTGGATACAAAAGAACAGTTCTAGAGCTTGGTGGTAATGATCCATTAATTGTTTTAAATGACTTAGATGGTGATGATCTTAAAAAAGCTGTTGAACTAGCAGTTACTGGTGCAACGAAAAACTCTGGTCAACGTTGTACAGCTGTTAAAAGAATACTGGTTCAAGAATCCATTGCAGATCAATTTGTTGAAATGGCTCTTGAGCGTGCTAAGAAAATTAAATTTGGTGATCCTATGAATATGGAAACAGACTTAGGTACTGTTGTTAATGCTCAAGCTGCAGAACTTTTTGATAAAAGAGTTTCTATGGCTGAAGAAGATGGTGCAAAAATTTTATATCACCCTGGAAGAAAAGGTGCTTTGTTACCTCCAATAGTTGTAGATCATGTTGATCCTAAAAGTGAATTAGTTTTAGAAGAAACATTTGGTCCAGTTATACCAATCATTCGTGTGCCTAATGACGATGAAGCTGTAATGAAAATATCTAATTCAACCGCATTTGGATTATCATCTGGTGTATGTACAAATAACTTCATGCGAGCAAAAAAATATATTCAAGGTTTAAATGTTGGCACTGTAAATATTTGGGAGGTTCCAGGCTATAGAATTGAAATGTCTCCTTTTGGAGGAATTAAAGATTCAGGTCTTGGTTATAAAGAAGGTGTAATTGAAGCAATGAAAAGCTTTACTAATGTAAAAACCTTCTCACTACCCTGGTAAAAATCATTTTTTCTCTAATTTTTCTTTATTGCTGTGGAAAAATAAGCTTATTTTTTAGTAATATTTTCGTAATAAAATTGTAACCCTTTGGGGCTACATGTTAGATTAAATTATTATATTCAATCGGGAGGATTAAATGAAAAAATTAATTACAGGATTGGCAGCCGTATTAGCTTTCGGTTTTTATGGTTCTGTTAATTCAGCTAAGTCTATTGAAATAGAAGTGGCTTATCCTTATTCAGGATTATTCGATGTAACGTTTCAAGCTATTATGCCAGAGTTTGAAAAAGCACATCCAGATATTCAAGTTAAATTTAGAGCAACTTATGAAAACTATGAAGATGCAACTGCAACAATTTTTAGAGAGTCTACTTCAGGTAACTTACCAGATGTAACGATGCAAGGTCTTAACAGACAAGCACCTCTAGTAGATAAAGGTATTGCAAAGTCTTTAGAGCCATTTATTGCAAAAGAAGCAGCTTTTGAAAAAGATGGTTACCATTCTGCTATGTTAAGTCTTTCAACATTCGGTGGTGAAGTTTATGGATTACCATTTTCTGTATCAACGCCAGTTGGATATTACAACATGGATCTATTAGCTGAAGCAGGTGTAGATAGTATTCCAACTAACTGGGACGAAGTTATTGCAGCATGTAATAAATTGGAAGCAGCAGGTAAAGGAACTCTATACTTTGGTTGGAACATCACAGGTAACTGGTTCCACCAAGCATTAATGCATACTCAGAATGTTCCAATGGTTAAAGATGGAGCTGTAAATATGGGTGGTGATGCAGGACTTGCAACGTTAGAGCAAATGAAAGCAATCATGAGTGGATGTAATATGCCAAACTATTCAATTGCTGATGGTCAAGCTGCGTTTAACGCAGGTACTATTGGTATGATGTTCTGGTCTACTTCAAGCTTGGGTTCAGTTAATGCTGCAAAGGCAGACTTTGTTTTAAAAACTGCACCATTCCCTGGAATGGCTGAGACTTTGTTTTAAAAACTGCACCATTCCCTGGAATGGCTGGAGTAAACAATGGAACACCAGCAAGATTACCAGCAGGTGGAAACGCTGCAATGTTAGTGTCTACATCTGATGATCCAGCAAGAGTTGATGCTGCATGGACTTTCTTAAAGTTCATTACATCAGGTATCGGTGCTGCATTAGTTGCTGAAACAACTGGATATGTTCCACCAAACAAAGCAGCGAATGATTTATTAGGTGACTTCTATAGTCAAAACCCTAATAAACTTACTGCTGTTGAACAACTTCCACTTCTTGCTGATTGGTTTGCGTATCCTGGAGAAAATGGATTAGCTGTTACACAGGTAATCTATGATTTCACGGAAGAAATTGCTACAGGCGACGCTGATGATATGGCAGATCTTCAAGAAGAAATGATGGAAGAAATAAACGATCTTATGTAATTTGAGATTATTTATTATTAACTTTTTATTACAGCGGCTTTATAAAAGCCGCTGTTTTATTTTAAATTTAAATGGGAGTAAAAATAGATGCCTCTTACAACAACTACAATAGGTGCTTATCCAAAACCTAAACAAACACCCATTCAAGATTGGTTTTTAGGGACAAAATCAGAAGAAGAGAGAAAAGCATCAAAAGGATTATTATCAAATTGGTCACCTGGCGCATATGAAAAAGCATTAGAGTCTGCAGGTGCGGATGCTGAAAAATTATTTTTAGCAGCAATTAAAGAAGTTATAACTGATCAAGTAAGTGCGGGTATCGATGTTCCAACAGATGGGGAAGTTAGGCGCGAGAGTTATGTATTATATCAATGTCGATTTTTAAATGGTGTAAGTTTTAAGGAAGTTACACATAAGTCAGTAAGACAGGGTGCGTTCGAAGCTGACCTTCCAACTATTGTTGCACCAATTTCAAGTAAAGAAATACGTATGCATTTAGACTGGAAGAGTGCACAACAATTTACAAAAAACCCAGTTAAAATTACGCTACCTGGACCAATGACAATTACAGATTCAATTGCCAACAATTACTATGATGACATGAAAAAACTTGGTTTTGATTTAGCATTAGCCCTCAATAAAGAAGTTAAAGCACTTGTAGATGCAGGTTGTCAGTATATTCAAATTGATGAACCAGTATTTGCTAGAAAGCCCGATGAAGCTCATTCTTACGGTATGGAAAATTTAGAAAGAATGATGCATGGTATTCCTAAAGAAGTGCAACGCGTTTGCCATATTTGTTGTGGTTATCCTAACTCATTAGATTCAGAAGGGTATAAAAAGGCTGATCTAGATGCTTATGATAGAATTGCATCACTTGTAGATGATTCAACTATTGATGAAGTATCTTTAGAAGATTCACATAGGCATAATGATTTAAATCTTTTAGAAAAATTTACTAAAACAAAAGTAATTTTTGGATTTATTGATATTGCAAAAAGTAGAATGGAGTCTGTTGAAGAAGTAAGAGTTCGTATCAAAGATTCACTTGAACATATTGATGAACACCGTTTAATAGCTGCACCAGATTGTGGTTTAGGTTTCTTTACACGAGAACAAGCAATTGAGAAAATGACAATTTTAACTAAAGCGGCAAAATCAATTTAATGTAATGTGGAATTATTTTAATCCTGTTGAAATTATCTTTGGAGAAAATAGATTTAAAGAAGTACATGATGCTCTTAAAAATAAGAACTACATCATAATCACTCATCCAGAAGAAATTTTTAAAAAATATAGCGATGAATTAAAATCTTCTTCAAATCCACCACTATCCATTATGACGGATGTTCAGCCTAATCCAGATTATAAGGATATTTTAGAGCTACAAAAAAAATTTTCTTCAATCAATGAATCGGTAGATTATATTTTAGCTATAGGTGGTGGCTCTGTTACAGACACAGCTAAAGCAATTGCTGCATTTAAAGATAAACAAGAATATCTAACAGATTTCGTTCGCAATAAAAAAAGTCCAAGAGTCGAAAATCCAATCAAGATTATTGCAATACCTACAACTTCAGGAACATCAAGTGAGCTTACGTGTTGGGCCACAATTTGGGATAAAGAAAAAAACAATAAATTATCTTTGGCGCATAAATCTCTTTATGCAGAAAAAACAATTATCGATCCATCTATTATGGTTGATAAGCCTTTAGGCTTGACCATTTCAACTGGTTTAGATGCTCTCTCCCATTCAATGGAAAGTATTTGGAATATTAATGCAAATCCAGTTTCTGCTTCTCATGCAATACAAGCATCAAAATTAGTATTAGAAAATTTACCACTTCTCACTAAAGATTTAAGAAATGTTGAATTACGCTCAAACATTGCACTGGCATGCGTTCATGCTGGCTTAGCGTTTTCCAATACAAAAACTGCTATTGCGCACAATCTATCATACCCTGTGACGCTCAATTACGGCATTCAACATGGTATTGCTTGTTCATTTACTTTACCCATGATTACTAAAAGTATGGTTGGAATTGATAGTGTCGCTGAGGAAAGACTAAAATTAATTTTTAACGATAATCTAGAGAATGCTGCAAATCATCTGAGTGAATTTATGCGTTCTTTAGAGGTTCCTCTGAACTTAAATGAAATAAAAGTTCCTGTTCAAGAATGGAATAATATAGTAGATGATGCGTTTTTAGGGGAACGAGGTAAAAACTTTATTGGCAATAAAGAAGCCTTCATCTCTTCTGCTAAATCAATGGGACTTTATTAGTAATGAAAATACGTCCTCACGTAAATAAAATTAAACCTCAAAAACCTGGCATAAAAATATTTGATGCCGGTATGGGTGATGGCTCCTTACTTATGAATGTTATGCGTCAGTGCCACGAGGCTAGACCTAACGTACCTCTATTAGTTTGCACAAAAGAAATAAGTATTGAAGATGTAAGATTAGGTTTAGAAAAATTACCTGATAGGTTTGTTGAACATAAGAATACTGTTTTTGTCATTTCAAATCTACACTACGCTGAAGCCGCAAACCTAAAATCAAAAAATGAAGTTAAACAGAAAAAAATCAATTGGAAAATTATTAAATTAAAAGGTGACACTTCTCTTGAATTTGCCCAACAATTAAGAAAACAAAATGAATTTTTAGAAAAAAAATGGAATATAGAAATTAATAAAAAGTCAGGTAACCATACTTATAAAGAGCCTTCAGTCATGGTTATCTACCGCGAAGATCAAGAATTTAATGTTAATGAATTAATACCTACCAAAAAAAAATCAGATAATAAATTTGATCTTATTATTGCTTCACAGCCTTATCGTTCAAGAATTTCAGCAGAAAAGAAATCAAAATATGTCATCGAACCAATGATTCGAGCGTTAAAATCAAAAGGGAAATTGTTAACTATTCATGCTTCAGGAAAAGATCCTGCTAATGAAATAATTCGTAAAATTTGGCCAAAAGAGGACCCATTTCCTTCTCTTGGAAATAGTATCATTTCTTATCTTAAGAAAAATTTAGATAAAGATTTATTAAGCAACTTATCTTTTGGAGAAAAAAGAATTATTAAATGTAAATTGAGAGCTCTACCAACAGAAATCAGTGGAGGTATAGCTACATCATTAGTTTTTTCTGCTTGGAATGCTTCCATATATGTCAATCAAATGGATGATGATAAAGTAATGAAGGTAGAAAAAACAAAAAACTATGAAAAAATTGTTCAAAACATTGTTGCTAAAAATAAAGGCCTTTATTTCAACAATGAAATATTTGTAATCGAAAAAAAATAATTTTTTATTTAAACCAATTAACTTCTGTTTTTAAAAAATCCTCTGTATGAATAATTAAGGCGTCAGATCGAATTATTGCAACATTATAATTTGTATCTGTATTTGCTGTCCCTAAACGATATTCATTTGAAAAGTTAGGTATTAGAGGAGACCAAGTACTTCTTGGGGAGGAAAAAGTAATACCACAATAAGAACCAGAACTTGTAATGTGTTGATGACCAAAAAAAATATGTTTTATTATCTTATTATTTTTAGTTAAAATTTGTTGAAACTCTTTTTTTTGTTGTAATCCTATTCCATCACTTTCCTCTTTTACTAATGCCAGTGGATTATGATGCATAAAGATATACGTATCTGTATTAGTCTTACTTAAAATATTATTTAACCATTCTTGCCTCTCTTCACAGTAATGTCCTTGGTGAGTGTTAATTAGATTAGTATCTATAAAAATTAAACGTTTATTATCTATATCCTTAAAGTATTGAATAAATCCATTTGGATCGGTTTCAATATTAGGAAAGTTTATTTTAAACTCATCTCTGTTATCATGATTACCTATAATTAATTGAGGATTTAAATTCTTTGGCAGGCCTGCTTCATCAATGATTTTTATAAATAACTGATAAGAATCTTTATCACCTAAGTCTGTAATATCACCAGTGATGGCAAATAAATCTGCATCACCATGATTATTTTTTATATGAGTTAATGCTTTTTTAAATTTACTGACAGGATCTATGCCATGAATCTTATCTATATAAATATGAGGGTCTGAAAGGTGAATAATTTTCATTATTAAATATAAATTTATAATTAGATCGCAGTTTTAAAATAAATATACTTATTAAATTCCTCTTTTAAGTCGATGCTAACTCTTGCATGTACTTTACCTTGTTTTCCTTGAAATGATTGTTTTTCTGAAACTGGAAACACCCCTTCATGCCAAATATTTGGATGAATATACAAACCTTTTGATCCGTCACAATAAAATGCTTTAAAATGTTCTGGTTCAATGTCGTCTGTCGGTAAGGCTAAAGGACAAATAAATGGTTTATTTTCTGTAGGAAAAAAAAGCTGACCTCCATCAGGATGATAATTTGCATGCCATAAAAAAATTTTTGTTGGATCTGAATATTTATCTTTTTGTAATTCTTGATCAGGATTATTGGCATAACCCAGTATATATTTTCCATCTACTTCATAATCGCTCTTATGTTGAACAGCATTATTTTGCCCATAAAGCACGTCACCTTGCCACCAGGTATCAAAAGAACCTTCGGTAGTTCCACCTTCATTACCAGTTCCCTCTTCTATGTCGCGCCATCCTTGTTTTGGCCAAGTAACAATTTCAATATCACTATTTTCAAAACTATCGATTAAATACCCATATCCTTTAAGATTTTCATTTGTTGCTTTAACTAAAGGTATTTCAATTTCTTTTGTCATTATTTTGTTAGTTTAATGTTAATCCCAATTCAGTAACGACTTCTTTTACAGCTTTTATTGTATCCATCATGTCTTGTTCATCTAAATTACCAATACACCCAATTCTAAAAGTTTCTGCCACTGTTAGTTTTCCTGGATAAATTAAAAAATCTTTTTCACTAAGAGCATTATAAAATTTCTCAAAGTTAAATTTAGGATCATTAGGTTGTTTAAACGTAATAATAATTGGTGCTTGCAAATTATCAGGAAGTAGTTGCTCAAATCCCAACTCTTTCATTCCATTACAAATAATTTCACAATTTTTTTTATATCTTTTACCTCTTCCCTCTACCCCACCTTGTTGTTTATGTTCCTCAATCGCTTGATTGAATGCAGCCAATACGTGTGTAGGAGGTGTAAATCGCCATTGTTTATTTTTTTCCATTGCTTGCCATTGATCATATAAGTCTAGACTTAGTGAGTGACTATTGCCTTTTGCATTTTGAATAACTTCATTTTTAACAAGAATGAAACCAACACCTGGCACACCTTCTAAGCATTTGTTTGATGAAGCGGCTACAGCATCAAAAGTAATTGTTTTAGAACTTAAGGGTAATGCACCAAAGGCACTCATTGCATCGATGAATAACGATAAATTTTTCCCTTCAACCAATTTTGCAATGTCTTCAATAGGATTTAAAATACCCGATGTTGTTTCACAATATACAGCAAAGACGTGTGTTAAGTTGTTGCTATCAATTAACTCTTCAATTTTATTGATGTCATGTACTTCATGTTCAGCAACTTCATATTCAATAAAATCTCTCCCTAAATATGTGCACATTTTTTTCATTCTTTGTCCGTAAGCACCATTGATCAGAATCAGAATTTTAGAATCTTTTTGAGTAAGAGAGCTCACCATCGACTCTACAGCAAAAGTTCCACTTCCCTGCATTGGAACACATTGATATTTATCTTCACCATCTATTAATTTAACAAGGGAATCTCTAATTGATGCATTGAGATCAATAAATTTTGTATCTCTCGAACCCCAATCATGAAGCATAGCCTCTTTTGTTGACATCGATGTCGTGAGAGGCCCAGGGGTTAATAATTTTTTATCCATTAAATATTTACTTAATAAATATTATTATAAATTTGATCAATCTTATTAAAGTTGGAATTGAATTTATTTTCTAATAAGTTAATTATAAATGAGAATGGAAGAAAATATTGTAGATTATCTCTTAGATCTTTTGAAAACAAAAGGTGCTGATATTCAATATGGTAATGAGGATGTGACCCAGCTTGAGCACGCACTCCAATGTGCTGAACTTGCTGAAAAACATAAATTACCAGGACCAACAATTGCTGCAGCATTACTGCATGATGTTGGCCACCTTATCTATGAGGACGGCGATCCCATTCATGAAGGGAAAGATGGTCATCATGAAAATTTAGGTGCTGATTTTTTAAAAAAATATTTTGGTGAGGATGTTATTCTACCAATTAGAGCACATGTTGACTCAAAAAGATATTTATCAAGTGTTGAAGAAGGTTATTATGATAGTCTATCAGAAGCATCGAAACTTTCGTTAAAAGTTCAAGGTGGTCCTTTCACAAAAGAAGAAGCAGATGCGTTTATAAGCAAACCTTTTATGGATGAAGCAGTAGAGCTTAGAAGATTTGATGATTTAGCAAAAGTTCTAGATAAAAAAACTCCCGATGTTGAACATTTCCGTCCCTATTTAGAAGAAGCAAGACAGTCTTTTTTAGCTAAACAAGCGTAAATGCAATTTAGCAATTATGATTTTATTGACTCTAAGTCATTTGCAGGCAAAATTATATTAACTTCTTTTCCAGGCCTTAACTCTAATGGTTTATTTGAAGAAACAATTTTAGCAAACGAATTAGAAATATTTAAAAATAATAATTGTAGTTCTATTACTTCTTTTGTTGAAGATAGCGAATTTGAAAAATTGTGTGATAAAACTTTGTTTGTCAAAAATATTTATGAACATAAATTACATTGGTACCATTTACCCATTTATGACATGGGAGCACCAGATAAAGATTTTAAATATAAATGGGAAACAACAAAAGTTTTATTAAAGAACGAATTGATAGATGGTAAAAATATAGTTTTACATTGCCGTGGAGGAAAAGGAAGAGCTGGCACTATAGCTGCTATTTTACTTGTTGAATTTAATTATGAAAAACAAGAAGCTATTGATCTAGTACGATCAAGAAGAAAAGGAGCTATTGAGTCAAAAATCCAAGAAGATTTTATTTTTTCTTATCGAGCAGTTAATTAAAAAGAGACCGTTAAATTAAAAATATTTTCTAGAATAAATAAAACAATTAAAGAAATTAAAGCTGCAATTATAGGTAGCGTCATCCAACCCAAAGAAATTCTACCCGCAATTGACCATTGAACTTCTTTTCCTCCTTTTAAAAGACCAATTCCAATTACGCCGCCGACAACAGCTTGGGAACTTGATACTGGTACCAAAGGTATAGAGGGAAGATTTATAGATTGTAAAAAAGCACTTATACCCTGGGATGCAAATAAAAATAAAACAATAGAATGCGATATAACAACAATAAATGCTGCCACTGGTGTCATTTTTAAGAGATCATTACCCACGGTAAACATAACTCTTTTCGAGTAAGTAAAAACACCAACAGCTATTGCTAAACCACCCAGCAGAAATAGTTGTTCTTTTGAGGAAAAGACAAATAAATTTCCAATAGTAACATCAGTAAACGGTGATATAGGTACGAAGACACCCATTACATTAGCAATATTGTTTGCACCTAAACTATAAGCACCAAAAGCACCCGCTAAAAGTAAAGCTGTTCTTGTATAGGCATCAAGTCTGAGAATATGTAACTTTCTATTGAGTATAACTCTTTTTGTAAAAGTAAATAAACCCATTGCAATAACTCCTGCAATGATAGGACAGAGTATCCATGTTCCTAAAATAGTAATTAAAACTTGAAGATTAGTTGAAGATCCCGTGTATAAATTCCAACCAACAATTGCTCCAACAATCGCTTGCGTTGTTGAAACAGGCAAGCCAACTTTGGTCATTAAATATACAGATATTCCCGCAGCCACACATGCTGCAAAAGCACCAGGCAATGCATTAATAGCACCTAACTTACCTAAAGTTTCTGTTGTGCCTGCTCCGCTAATAATTGCACCTAGAATAACAAAGACACTACAAATTATTGCTGCACTTGTGAAACTAACCATTCGTGTTCCAACTGCAGTTCCAAAAACATTTGCTGCATCATTGGCGCCAAGTGACCAACCTAAAAAAAGACCACCAAATAAAAAAATTAGAATTGTAATTTCCATTGAAAATTAAACGGAACGTTTAATAGCGTAAATTTGAACCTCGTCAGCTATGTCTTCTGCTTGATCACAAATACGATCAATTTTCTCTACAAAATATCGAAGATGCATTTTTTGATCTAGAGGTAATTCAGAATCAAAAATTCTTCTTGCAAGAGAACTAAATTTTATATCAGATTCTTTTTCATAAAATGTAACTTTATGTGCATTATCTCTAACAGATTTAATATCTCTAAAAAATGATCTTACGGTTAAACATAATGATTCAACACAATTTACAACAGTCTCTGTTAACTCAATTAAATCTTGGTGAAACTCTTTTGGAAAATTAGGTTTTTGAATAGAGAAGTGATAACAATTCCCTTGGTACATTCCAATTAATTCGTCGATGTGTTCTAGAAGTCGTAACACATCACTTCTTGCATCTGGGATTAGTGTTTCTTCATAAAGAGTATGCTCAACATCTTTCGTAATTTTGTCGGCCTTACTTTCCATTTCTTTAACTTTTTCAACCATTTCTTCAAATTTACCGTTGGCAGAATGATTGAGATAAGTTGGAACTATCGATTTAAACACCAAACCTACTTCAGAGACAATATCGACAAACTCATCAATTTCTCTCTCAAGTTTCTTGGTATCACCAAATAAAGATGCACTTTTTAGTCCAAACATGGCGTGCTTATAGAACTTTTCAAAAAAAAATAAAGAAATGTTAAAAATTCGTTACAATTTGATTAATATCTTTATCTTTAGGTTACATATATTAGTGAAATTTTCACAAAATAGGAGTTTTATGACAGATATATCAATTAATAGAATTAAGTGGTTTAGTACCTTTTTAATCTTGTCAGGAATATTATTAACTAACTTAAATGCATATCCATATAATATTATTATACATGGAACAGGTGCAGTTGGTTGGTCAGTGGTTGGTTATATGACAAGAGATAAAGCGTTATTAACAAACTTTGGATTACAACTACCTCTTTTTCTTTTTGGGTACGTCTATTTATTTGTTTAGAAAAGTTATTAATTTTTAGAATCAATTTGTGAATCTAAAAATTCATTTGCACAATCTTCCCACGTAAATTTCATAGCAAATTCACGACAATCATTTCTATTCACTTTAAGAGCTTTTTCTACTGAATTACCTAGTCTGTCATCAAGTGTATTTATTTTAGAATCTTTTAGAATATCTTTTGGTCCAGTAACAGGAAATGCAGCAATTGGTGTTCCGCAAGCAAGAGCCTCAAGTATTACATTCCCTAAAGTATCTGTTTTAGATGGGAAAACAAATACATCAGCATTCGCATAATATTCTGCAAGTTCATTACCTCGTTTCAACCCAACAAAATTTACTTCAGGATACTTATTTATATATTTTTGTAATTCAGGACCATCACCTACAACTGTTTTATTATAATTTCCTTTTAGTTTTAAAAATTCTTCAATATTTTTTTCAATAGCAACTCTTCCAACATAGGTCAGTTGAATGTCATTATCATTTCTATTTCTTTTATTTGGGTTGAATAATTCAGTATCAACTCCTCTATTCCATACTTTTAAATTTTTGAAATTATACCGCTCTAATTCTTCGACCATGGAAAGTGATGGAACAAGTACATTTATAGAATTATCATGAAGTCTTCTTAATATTGAATATGTTAAACTTTTAGGAATATAAGCTCTCTGTTTAATATAATCAGGAAAACGGGTATGAAAAGAAGAGGTGTATCGTAGTTTATTTTTAAGGCAGTACTTACGACCAGCAAAACCTACTGGACCTTCAGTCATTATATGAACAATATCTGGATTAAATTCTTTAAAAAATTTTTCTGTAACTTTTTTAGTATTGAAAGAAATTTTAATTTCTTTGTACCAAGGATAACTAAAATTATTAAACATCTCAGGATGTAATATTTTAATTTCAAAACCTTTTTTTTCTAGGAGAGGTATAACGCTTTGAAATGTCGTAACTACGCCATTTACCTGAGGAACCCACGCATCACTAATTAATGCGATTTTTTTAGGCTGCATCCTCTTTTATTTTTCGTCTTTCTTCTAAAGAAATTAATTTTAATTTTTCTCTTTCTTCGGGCCAATTAAGAATTGATAAATTTCCAATTTCATCTTCAACGAGTGCTGTGCAACTTTCAATCCAGTCACCATCATTACAATAGAGAACACCATTTAATTCTTTTATTTCTGGTCTATGTATATGCCCGCACACAACAACATCGGCATTTTCTCTTCTAGCTCTATCAGATACCGCAAACTCAAAATTACTAATAAAGTTCGTTGCATGCTTTGTTTTCTTTTTTAAATATTGAGACAGTGACCAGTAAGATAAACCCATCTTTCTTCGAATAAAATTAAATATATTATTTAACTTTAGTAAATATTCATAAAGTGCTGATCCCACTTTGGCTAACCATCTTGCATTAATGATCACAGCATCAAACTCATCTCCGTGTGTAATCAGTACTTTTCTTCCATCAGCTAATTGATGAGTATCTTCGTTTTTGATTGAAATTTCTCCAAAGGAAAAATTTGTAAAATCTTTTAATACTTCATCATGATTTCCTGGAATAAGCACTACTCTAGTTCCATTTTTCGCTTTTTTTAAAACTTTTTGAACCACATCATTATGTTCTTGTGGCCAATACATTTTCTTACGCATGCGCCATCCATCAACAATGTCGCCTACTAAAAATAAATATTCTGAATCTGTTTCTTCTAAGAATTCTAAAAGCATTTTGCTTTTACAACCACTGGTTCCTAGATGGGTATCTGAAATCCAAATTGTGCGGTAAAATTTTTTATTATTTTCAAATTTCATTAATTAAAGAATTGCTCTTATACATAAAAGTATCATTTTATAATACAATTTATTATTATATGTGTGTATTGTATAAAAATAACAGTATGACGCAGAAAATTTGGTTTAAAAAAAAATCACCCCTTCACGGCTCCGGATTATTTGCAAAAACTAATATTAAAAAAGGCCAGAAAGTAATCCAATATATTGGTGATAAAGTTACTAAAAGAGAGGGTGACAAAAGAGCAGATAAACAAATCCGTAAAGCAAAAAAAGATAAAAATAACGGCATGGTCTATGTTTTTGAACTAAACAAGCGATACGACATTGACGGTGATGTTGATTATAATTTTGCAAAATTTATTAATCACTCATGTAATCCTAATTGTGAAGTAGACATCATAGATAATGAAATTTGGATTTCTTCCATTAAACGAATAAAAAAAGGTGCCGAACTTTTTTATAACTATGGTTATCCTTTTGATACAGATTTTGTGGATCACATTTGTAAGTGTGGTTCGCGAAATTGCGTAGGCTATATTTTAAGTGATAATGATTGGCCTAAACTAAAAAAATATGAAAAAAAACTTAAGTCAAAGTCTAAATAAAATCCCAATTATAATTATAGCAATTGATATTAACAAACAAATTACTTTCTATAACAATGTAGCCAAACAGAAATTTCTATTTATTGAAGAAAAAATAGATATTAACAATGTTATTCGCTCATCTGAGTTGAATAAATTTATTGAAGAATCTTTTTCGAATAAAAAAGACTCTAAACTTGAGTTTTCTCCAAGCAATTTTACAGACTTGTATTTTATAGGAGATTTAACTTTTTTTGATAATGATTACAGTGAACTTATCATATCTTTAACTGATCAGAGTACTTTAAAAAATTATGAACAAATGAGAACTGACTTTGTAGCTAACGTTAGTCATGAATTAAGAACGCCTTTGTCATCTATAGTAGGATATATCGAGACTATAAAGAATTCCGTAAATTCATCTTCTGAAAATAAGCTAGATAATTTTGTTGGTAAATTTTTAGATACTATGGAAGATCAGGCTTGGCGTATGACCAGATTAGTAGAAGATCTATTACTTTTAAGTAAATATGAATCAGATGAAATACAAATGAATTTTGAACAAATTAACATCATTAATCTCATTGAAGGTGTATTAGACAATTTACAAAATAAAATTAATGATAAAAATATAGAAGTTAAAATTAATAATTATTTATCAAAAGATGATGTGTTAGGTAACAAAGATGCCCTTATTCAGGTTTTTATAAATTTAACAGATAACGCAATAAAATATAGTAAAGAAAATTCAAAAATTGAAATTGAATTAAAAGAAAGATTGGAGCAAAATATTAATTATTGTGAAATTCATTTTCGAGATTTTGGAGAAGGTATTTCAGAGGAACACCTATCAAGATTGACTGAGCGTTTTTACAGGGTAGATAAAAATCGGTCTAGAAATCAAGGTGGAACCGGCTTAGGCCTTTCAATAGTGAAACATATTACCAATAAGCACAATGGTAAAATGAAAATAGAGAGTCAGATTGATAAAGGCTCAACCTTTTCTGTAGCTTTACCAATTATTAATTAAAATGTAATAAAATTGTAATAAAGTATTTGTATCTATTTTTTTAATTAAAAAATTAGAGGATAATTATGAAAAAAATAATCTGTTTCTTATCAACTTGTCTTTTTTTAAGCTCAACGAGTTTAATTGCAAGAGACTATATTTCTATAGTTGGTTCATCAACTGTATATCCATTTGCTACTTTAGTAGCTGAGAAGTTAGCTTCTGAGGGAATGAAGGCGCCAGTAATTGAATCAACTGGTTCTGGTGGAGGTCATAAATTATTTTGTGCAGGTATAGGAGTAGAACATCCTGACATAACTAATTCATCAAGAGCACAAAAAGATAAAGAATTTCAGTTGTGTAAAGAAAATGGTGTTACAGATATAATTGAAGTAAGAGTAGGAAATGATGGTATAGCGTTTGCATATTCAGCAGATTATGATTACGGAGATATTAATCTGACCAAAGAACAGATTTGGCAAGCAATGGCAAAAGACAATAAGAATGCACCAAAAACTTGGTCGGACATAGATGCTAGTTTACCCAATGTAGAAATTTCAATCATGGCACCACCACCAACTTCAGGAACAAGAGATGCTTTCGATTCACTAGTAATGAAAAAGGGTTGTGTTAAAGAAATGTTAGTCGCAGATGGGGATTGTAAAAAATATCGTGAAGATGGACATGTAATTGAAGGTGGTGAAAAAGACGAACTTTATGTTGAGCATATTTCAAAGGAGAAAGGTGCTTTTGGAATATTTGGTTATAGTTTTTTATCCAATAATACTGACAAAGTTAAAGCCTCTAAAATAGACGGTGTAGAAATTTCGATGGAAGGTATTCAAGACTATTCATATCCAATAGCAAGACCATTATTTTTTTATATTAAAAAAGCACATATAGGCGTAATTCCAGGAATTATGGAATATGTTAATGAGTTTGTTAGCGAAGAAGCAACTGAAGATTATCTTTTGGAAGCAGGTCTTGTAGAGCTTAGTCCTTCTGATAGAGAAACTGTTTTAGATGCAGTTAACAATCAGAAAAATTATAAATAATATTTTTTAAAATACGAAAAAGGGGGATACGAATCTCCCTTTTTTTTAATTACAAATAACCGTGTTTTTTTGGTCAATCGTCCTAATACTAATAGGAATTTATTCTTCTTATATTTTTGGAAAATCACGCATTAAAAAACTTGTATATTCGACAAACCTTAAACCTAAATCACAATATAATTATCATGCACAATATGTCTTAAGTTGGTGCTTATTACCTGCATTAATAGTCTATTTCTCTTGGGCAATTTTTGAAGAACAAATAATTCAAAATCTAATTTTAAATAGTTTTGAATACGTAGAGGGTGCTGCATATGATGATGGGCTTCTCTTAGCGGAAATTAGAAATGTAGCAAATAATATTGATTTCAGTGATGGTAAATCACAAGAAATAATTAATGCTGCAGCGCAATACAAATCATTAAAATTAACTAGCCAGATTTCATTCTACATATCAATTATAATAATTATGGTCCTTGGTTCTTTGTATGCTGTTAGAAAAATAAATATTCAGTTTAATGCACAGGATACAATTGAGAAATATATAAAATATCTACTAATCTTTTGTTCTTCAATCGCTGTCTTAACAACAATTGGAATAATATTTTCATTAATTTTTGAAAGTTTTCGTTTTTTCTCTCAAGTATCTTTATTCGAATTTTTATTTAGTACAGAATGGTATCCCTTTATCCCAATCAGAGAAGGTCAGGCTGCAGCTGAGGGATCTTTTGGTGCAGTTCCTATATTTGCAGGAACTTTTTTAGTAATGATTGTTGCTATGTGTGTTGCAGCACCTATTGGTTTGTTAACCGCAATTTATTTATCAGAATATGCTTCTCAAAAAGTAAGAAAAACAGTTAAACCATTACTTGAAATTTTAGCAGGAATACCAACAATCGTTTATGGTTTTTTTGCTTTTGTGACGGTAGCACCTTTTGTAAAATCTTTTGGTCAATCGATAGGTATAGATGCTTCTCCAACTAGTGCTTTAGCAGCTGGTTTAGTTATGGGTGTAATGATAATTCCTTTTATTTCCTCTTTATCTGACGATGTAATAAATTCAGTTCCACAAAGTTTAAGAGAAGGATCTCTTGGTATTGGTGCTAACAAAGCGGAAACAATTAAAAAAGTAATTTTACCTGCAGCACTCCCTGGAATTGTAGGAGCTTTCTTACTTGCAATTTCAAGAGCTATTGGAGAAACAATGATTGTTGTAGTTGCCGCTGGAACAGCTGCTAATTTAACTGCTAACCCTTTTGAAAATGTAACAACTGTTACTGTTCAAATAGTTGTTGCTTTAATTGGTGATCAAGAATTTGATAATCCAAGGACTTTATCAGCATTTGCTTTAGGATTAGTATTATTTGTAATCACATTAAGTCTTAATGTATTAGCATTACGTATCGTAAAAAAATACAGGGAACGCTATGAATAGTATTGTTGCACAAGAACGAATAATTGCACTTCGTAAAAAAAGAAGTGCTCAAGATTTACGTTTTAAATATTATGGTTTTATAGCAATGTGCTTAGCATTAGCAGTGCTTGTTTTTTTATTATACTCGATATTTTCAAGAGGTTTTAGTGCCTTTCAAAAAACAACCATACTTTTGGAAATAAATTATGATCAAGAAGTTCTAAAATTAACTCCCGATTCAACAGATCAGGAAATTGAAAAAGGTAAATTTTTTAAAGTTAAAAAGAACGCTTTAAATAATGTTTTTGAAAATTTGAGTAAGTCTGATGCTAAATTAATTAAAAAATTATTTTCAACTAATATCGATAAAGAAATAAAAAATTATTACATAGATAATCCTTCTGTTCTAAACACGACTCAAAAATTATGGGTAACAGCACACAGTAATGTTGATCAAATGTTAAAAGGTAATTCAAGAAGAGATGTGCCTGAAGATAGAAGAAAGTTAAATGACATCCAATTATCTTTCATAGATCAATTAGTTGAAGAAGATAGAATTCAAAAAGAATTTAATAATTTCTTTTTTACTAGAGCAGACTCAAGACACCCTGAAATTGCAGGAATCGCTGGATCTTTTATGGGATCTTTACTCACACTATTTGTTGTATTTATTTTATCATTTCCCATAGCAATTGGTGCCTCAGTTTATTTAGAAGAGTTTGCTCCAAAAAATAAATTAACAGAATTAATTGAAGTTAATATTTCAAATTTGGCCGCTGTTCCGTCCATCGTATTTGGTCTCCTGGGTTTAGGAGTATTATTAAATGTGTTTGGTTTTCCAAGAAGCACACCTCTTGTTGGAGGGACAGTCCTAGCATTGATGACACTACCTACCATAATAATCGCCTGCAGAGCTTCATTAAAAGCTGTGCCACCTTCAATTAAAGAAGGTGCTTTAGCAATAGGTGCAACGAAGTCTCAAGCAGTTTTTCATCATGTTGTTCCACTTGCTTTACCCGGAACATTAACAGGAACGATTATAGGTTTAGCGCAGGCATTAGGAGAAACAGCTCCATTAATTATGATTGGTATGGTAGCCTTCATTCCCAATATACCAACAGGAATAACAGAACCGTCAGCCTCTTTACCTGTTCAAATTTTCTTATGGGTAGAAAGTGCTGAACGAGGCTTTCAAGAAAAGTCTGCAGCAGCGATTATGATTATATTATTATTTTTATTTATGATGAATGCTCTTGCTGTATATTTACGAAATAGATTTGAAAAGAAATGGTAGAAAATAACAATACTAAGATTTCAGCGAAAGACGTTGATGTTTTTTATTCTGAAAAGCAGGCATTAAATAAGATCTCAATGGACATTAAAGAAAAAGAAGTAACAGCTTTAATAGGTCCATCTGGTTGTGGTAAATCAACATTTCTTAGATGTATCAATCGAATGAATGATCTCATTGAAATTTGTAAAGTAACTGGATCAATTAAAGTTGATAATGAAGAGATTATAAGTTCCTCTACTGATGTGGTAAGCCTCAGATCTAAAATTGGAATGGTTTTTCAGAAACCAAATCCTTTTCCTAAATCAATATTTGATAATGTAGCTTATGGACCTAGTATTCACGGATTAGCAGATACAAAATCTGACCTAGAAAATATAGTTATAACATCATTAAAAAAAGCTGGTTTATATAATGAAGTTAAAGATAGATTAAACGAACCAGGAACAAGTTTATCAGGGGGTCAACAACAAAGATTATGTATTGCAAGAGCAATTGCTGTTAATCCTGAAATAATCCTAATGGATGAACCTTGCTCTGCTTTAGATCCAATAGCAACTGCTATTATAGAAGAATTAATTGATGAATTAAGATTAAACTATACAATTATTATTGTGACTCATTCTATGCAACAAGCAGCAAGAGTTTCTCAGAAAACATGTTTCTTTCATTTAGGAGAATTAATAGAATCTGGGGAAACAAATAAAATTTTTACAAATCCCGATAATACAAAAACACAGGATTACATTACAGGGAGATTTGGATAATGAAACAAGAAGGACATATTGTAAAATCATATGATGAGGAAATAAAAGACATTAAAAACAGTATTGTTGATATGGGTAGCTTAGTTGAAAAACAACTTAAAGATTCACTACAGTGCTTAAAGGATAAAGATACAGAGTTTGCAGAAAAAATTATAGAAAACGATAATGTGATTGATAAAGCGTATAATGCTCTGGATCAAAGTTTAATTGAAATCTTAGGAAAGAGACAACCTATGGCTTCAGATTTACGAACAATCTTTTCGGCAATTAAAATTAATAAAGATTTAGAAAGAATAGGAGATCATGCAACAAATATTGCAAAAAGAGTTGCAGTAGCAGAAATAGTTTTACCAGAAAAACCTTCGAGAGATATTATTAATATGGGCGAGAAAGTTAATATTATGATTAGCGAAGTTATAAAAGCTTTTTTAGAATTTTCAGATGAAGACGCAAAAAAAGTATGGTTAATGGATAGAGAAATTGATGAAGAATATCTTGGAATATTAAGACAACTATTAACCTATATGATGGAAGAACCAAAAAGAATTACAGCATGTACAAGTCTTTTATATATGGTCAAGAATTTAGAGCGTATGGGTGATTATGTTCAAAATATTGCCGAAGATATTTATTATGCAGTTTCAGGTGAACCACTATTTGATGGTAGTTCGGATCCAACATGGGAAGCAATTCTTCCAAAGAAAAAATAAATTGTAATAGAATTGTAACAAAAATTTAATAGTAGAGATTCATGAAACTAAAAATGCTTATCGTCGAAGATGAAGAAGCATTACTAGATCTTCTTAAATTTAATTTTAACAAAGAAGGATATAAAATAGATACTGCAACGGACGGTGAAACTGCTTTAGAAAAAATATTATATAAACCACCTGACATAATTATTCTTGATTGGATGTTACCTAAACTATCAGGAATTGAACTTTGTAGAAGAATTAGAAAAAATAAAGAACATAAGAATATTCCTATCATAATGTTAACAGCAAAAGGTGAAGAAGAAGATAAACTTCGCGGCTTAGAAACTGGAGCAGATGATTACATAACAAAACCCTTTTCGGTTAACGAATTAGTGGCAAGAGTAAAAGCTGTTCTTCGACGAATTAGACCAATGTTTGTAGATGAAGTTTTAACTTATAAAGGAATAGTAATTGATCTTGTATCTCACTCGGCATCACGAGATGGAGAAACTCTTCATCTTGGTCCAACAGAATTTAATTTATTAGCTTTCTTCATGGAAAATATTGGTCGTGTCTTTAGCCGTGAACAATTACTAAATCATGTTTGGAAAAATGATGCCTATGTAGAACCTCGAACAGTTGATGTTCATATAAGAAGACTGCGAAAGGCCATTAATAATGACGTAAAAGAAGATTTTATAAGAACCGTGAGATCAGCAGGATATTGTTTTGGCTCGTAATTAAGCCATAAATTTCACTTATACAAATCACTTACCAAACTATAAAACCACCATATGAAGAGTCTTTTTAGATCATTCTTTACTGTCAGCTTCTATACATTTTTAAGTCGAGTATTAGGTTTTATCCGAGACATATTAATAGCGAGATATCTTGGATCTACAGTAATTGCTGATGCATTCTTCGTAGCATTTCGTATTCCTAATTTCTTTCGTCGCGTCCTAGCAGAAGGAGCGTAC
>LULW01000087.1_pt1 | contig 24982 bp, 26 predicted proteins | sample 729531 | NCBI WGS metagenome assembly LULW01 (sample SAMN03860279, study PRJNA289734) | marine metagenome | biome: seawater column; feature: ocean; material: water; isolation source: Red Sea water column Station 108 - depth 10m | place: Saudi Arabia: Red Sea | collected 2011-10-15 | depth 10 m | reverse complement strand
GCTAAGAGATTGAAAAATGATGAAAGAAAAGTTGTTAGAACAAAGGCTCAAAAAATTTTAGAAGATAACTAGTCTTGTTTGTTTTGTAGCTTCTGCTTTTTTATTGGACTGGAACCAGTTTCTAAAATTTCTTTATAAGCTTTATCAAAAGCCTCTAACTGCCAACCTGACATTCTTGATCTGCTTATTTCAATTACTTGTTTTTTCTCTTCATCTGTAAATTTTGACCACTTAGCTATTTCAGGCGTAGTCCTTGCACATCCGTAACATAAGTCACTACCAGGATCTGTTACACAAACACTTATACATGGCGAAGGAATTGTCATAATGAGATATTAATGCTTTTGTATTTCTTTAATTAATCCATTTGAAGCAATCTCTAATGAGCTTTTTGGATCACTGACACCTTCAGGACCACATTGGAAATAGCTTGTAAAAATATCTTCATTTTTTGCTGTATACTGCCCACCCAAAAAATACCTACGTCCTTTAAAATTTTTCAACAACTCTCCAATTATTTTTCCTTCTAATGATGATTCATCAAATTTTCCTTCACAAAAGATACCAATGTCATAATTTCCTAATTGATTAATTAAATTTGTTTCCTTTAAAAAGTATTTTGCACCGTTTTCAATTTCACAGCCAAGAATTTGATTTAATGTAAATGTTAAACCACCAGCTGCTCCTGAGTTAATTTCAGTTGGATTTAAACCTAAAATAAGCTCTTTATCAATTAGTGTTATCAATCTCTCAACCTCTAATTTGTGTTTCTCAATATCTTTCTCAGATAAACCTTTTTGAGGTCCAAAAATATCAAAAGCTGAATTCTCACCAAGCAAAGAAATATTGGTATCACTTAAAATTCTATTTTCTAAATTAGATTTAAAATTTGTTGCTTTAACTTGATCTATATAAGAAAAGTCTTTGGGAACAGGATTTACTATAATTTCACCATTAGAGATGAATTCCATACCCAACTTACTTAAGAGGCCTATTCCAAAATCAATAGTTTTTGAGCCACCTGTTCCAAGAACTTCTGTTTTTTGAACTGCCTCAAGCAAACATCCTGTATTTATCGACATGGATTCATTTTCTGAATCAACACCAATTAATTTAGCTGATTCAAAAAAAACACTCCCATTTATGTTTAATGATTCAACTACTGAGAGAGAATTATCACAATTCAAAGCTTCAAAACTTTCATGAGTTTGAAAATTGTGACTTTTAAAAATTTCTGTACTTTCTTGCCCACCATCAGTAACGCTGAAAAAGTCTGCATTAATATTTGAATCCAAAAACTTACTTTGAACAATATTAAGCACTTCTATGGCGCTTAACGTCCCAGAAAACTTATCACTAAAGACAGCAATATTCATGTATGTATTTTATTTAATTCTTAGTAAGTTGCCAGCATATTTAAACTAGGAAAGTATGAAAATAGGATTTTTAACAGATGTTGATGGATACAGGGCCCCAATACACCCTGAATCTATTGAGAAATATTCATTCGATGTTCATTTGGAGAAAAATATATTTGATTATCTAAATTATGCAGATTCTTCCCTAGACAATGTAAAAACTATATCTAACTTAAGTGATTTAGACATTGTTGCCTGTGTAGAAAATATTCAGGATAAAACAATAAAGGAACTTAAAGAAGGAGCAGTTCTTATTGGTATATTTGATTTTGATAAGATCGAAGAGATAAAAAGTTTAAGACCTGATCTAAAAGTACTAAGTTTTTTTAAACTTCCTAGGATCTCAAGAGCTCAAAACCTAGACGCACTTTCTTCTCAGGCAAACTTGCTTGGATACGCCTCAGTCTTACGAGCAGCAAAAGAGACATCAGACGTTGTACCAATGATGACAACTGCAGCAGGAAATATACAGCCGTCAAAAGTATTAATTCTTGGAGTAGGAGTTGCAGGCCTTCAAGCAATTGCCACTGCAAAAAGACTTGGGGCTAGAGTGTGGGCTTTTGATATTAGAAAAGATGCCAAGGACCAAGTGGAGTCTTTAGGTGCTAAATTTGTTGAAGCAAGTACTGAAGCTCAAGATAGCGTATACGCACAAGAAGTCTCAGAAGAAGAGAACCAGAAAATTCAAGAAGCATTAAAGAAACAAGTAATTGATAGTGATATTGTTTTAACATTTGCTCAAATACCAGGAAAGAAAGCACCTGTCTTGATTGAAAAGTCAACTGTTGAAAACATGAAAGAGAATTCTGTAATTATTGACCTAGCTGCTGGTACTGGTGGAAACTGTGAAGGCACAGAGGTGAACAAAGTTGTTGAGATTAATGGTGTAAAGATAGTTGGTGAAACAGATATCTTAAACACTGTTAAACATGCAGCTACAAAGCTGTATTCAGAGAATGTAAGAAATTTAATTGAAATGTATATAGAAAATAGTGACGATGAGATTTTTGTGGAGATGAGTTCATAATGGAAGCAACGTTCTTACTTACATTGTTGATAACGTTTTTAGCAAGCTTTATTGGATATGAACTTATATCTAAAATTCCACAGACATTACACACTCCGTTGATGTCTGGTTCCAATGCTATTTCTGGAATTACATTGATTGCAGCAATTCTTATATACCCAGAAGTAGGAGAGTCTCAATTACTTAAAATTATTGTTTTAATTGCAATAGCATTTGCGACTCTTAATATTGTTGGCGGGTTTTCAGTGACTGGTCGAATACTAGAAATGTTTAAGAAAAATGATTGAAATAATACTACTTGTCTCATCTATTTTATTTATCTTTGCTTTGAAGCTATTTGGAAGACCTTCAACAGCACATAGAGCAAATACATTTGCTATGTTGGCTATGGCACTAGCTGTCTTTAGTGCTTTTAATTTTGATTTTTCAAAATATGATTCTGCTTTTTACATCACAATTGTTGTTTCAGGACTTCTTGGAGTTTTAATATCAAAAAGAGTTCAGATGACACAAATGCCAGAACTAGTTGGTTTATTTAATGGCTTTGGTGGAGGAGCTTCCGGTGCAATTGCATATGTAGAGCTATCCGGTAATTCTTTACCACTTTCTGATGTTTTCGTAGCAATCTTTTCAATGGTTATTGGAATATTTACATTCTCGGGAAGCCTTGTGGCTGTAATGAAACTACGTGGCAAACTAAATAACTTCAATAAAAAATTAGCAGATATATTTTCAGTGTTTCTACCTACGATAATTGTTATTCCAGCTGTTTTAGAAATGGATGACCTTTTAATGGAATTTATTATATTAGTTGCATTAATTGCTGGAGTTATAAGAGTTGCCGTCATTGGTGGAGCAGACATGCCAGTTGTCATAGCATTCTTAAATTCGCTATCTGGAATTGCTGCAATGTCAGCAGGCTTTATTGTAAATAGTATTATTTTGATTGTAGCTGGCGCCTTAGTGGGCGCATCAGGAATAATTCTTACACTCCTTATGTGTGCTGCAATGAATCGTACGCTTCGAGACGTTCTTAAAGGTGGTTTTGGAACTACAACTATTAACAATGAATATGAAAAAGATCCAATTAGCACTTTGCCAGAAGATGTTGCAATCCAGCTAAGCTATGCGGAATCTGTAGTTATTGTTCCAGGATATGGAATGGCAGTAGCTCAAGCACAGGCTGCAGTTAAAGAATTAACAAATACCTTAAAAGATAAAAACATTGAAGTGAAGTTTGCTATACATCCAGTTGCTGGAAGAATGCCTGGACATATGAATGTACTCTTAGCTGAGGTAGATATTGACTACGAAGATATGTTTACATTAGAAGATATAAATTCTGAGTTTTCCTCAACAGATGTTGTAATAGTTCTTGGAGCAAATGATGTTGTTAATCCATTAGCCAGAACTGATGAAGATTCGCCTATTTATGGAATGCCAATATTAGATGTTGACCTAGCAAAACAAGTTATTGTGATAAAAAGATCTATGTCACCAGGCTATGCAGGTATTGCAAATCCATTATTTATTAACGACAATGCAAAAATGCTTTTTGCAGATGCAAAAGAAGGATTAGAAGATATAATTAAGTCTTTTGAACTAGTTTAAGGATAAATTAAAAATTATGTCATTAATCGATGGTGTATACACAGATTTAGAAAAACCACTACTTTATATTCATATTTTTGCTGGGTTTGTGTCTTTGGGAACAGCTTACCTAATATTATTTCTGAAAAAAGGGGACAAACGTCATAAAAAGTATGGAATGTATTACGTCTATGGTATGTCAATTATTTTTGTAACCGCTATACCACTCAGCATGATGGGTGTTGTGCAACCATTTTTGTTTGCTATTGCAATTTTTTCCTTTTATTTTGCTTTTGCTGGATATAGACAAGCAAAAATACGAACTGGCGCAAGGGAAAATGTGGATAAAGCTCTCACATTGCTAATGTTCATTGCCGGAGTATTGTTGTTTCTAAACGCAGCAGGACTAATCAATTATGGTTTTTATGGTCAGTTTGAAGGTATGAATACTATATCAATAATTTTTGGAATTGGATGTATGTATATCACAGCATATGATCTCAACAGATATAGAAAAACAGATAAACCAAATTTTTACGACAGAACCAACACTCATTTAAATCTTATGCTCGCTGGAACAATTGCTGCTACTACCGCATTTATCAGTACTATTGAATTGTTTCCACAGGAGTGGATGAACTGGGCAATGCCTAACGTATTTATAGTTCCAGTTATTGTGTATTTCTCTAGAAGAGAGTTAGCTAAAAAAGCTACTTAATTGCTTTTGCTAAGTTAAGTACATCTCTCATTGTTTTGACAATCTCATCAGGTTTGTAATACTTTCTAAATAAGACTTTTCTCGAATTTACAAATGCATCCTCTACCCTTAGTCTTCTTAGATTCTTCTTTGATGTTTCTATAAGTTCTTCATTTCGTTTTATAAATAGGTCTGTCAGATACTCATCATCTCCATCAAACTCACCTCGCCAATTAATCTTCAATCCCATATCAAAGCTCTCTGGAAAAAAAGCAAAGAAGGAGACGTATGTTGTAGTGTTGCGTCCATGAGTTCTTGTGTATACCACTACCTCACATTTGTATCCATCTAGTTCACCAAATATTCTTTTCTTTCTGAATATGTTTTTAGAGGGTATATATGTAAATCCTAAAGTTTTCGAAGCAGTTGAAAGGGCTTTATTTATCCTTTTATTTGATGCAACGATTAGCCATATAATTCCAACTATAAATAAGGCTGGTATTGCGATTGCATTAACATTTTCCATAGTTGTATTATAAAATTATATATTTTTGAAAATGTAGCGATTGAAAATCTCCATCTTCTCTTTCCAATCATCTTTGTAGTAATGCTGTACAGTCCCAGCTACAGAGGATAGTAAGGCATTTCCATCTTGAGGAGTAAAACAGTATCCAGTAAGTGTATTTTCTTTAACATGTAAAGACTGTTCGGCAACAACACCGTGTGATAAAAGTCTTCCGTGATATCCATGATCTCTACCAAAAGAAAAAACTTTGTTTGAAGACATTTTCTCAGTAGCCATCAAAAACTCACTATCATGAAGGTTTTCCATGATGTCTTCATATTTGACAACATCTTTAAAAGTAAGTGAAAACCATAGAGTATGCATATATTGTGTAGGTAGCTTGATAGCTGAGGAAAAGAGGTTTAACTTTTTCCCTTCTTGAGCAAATAATTCATGTACGTCACGAGCATGATGAGTGCCAAATTCCTGATTGCTGTGTTTTGTAATTGTTGGTGAAGGAGAGAAAGAATCATTTTGAGACACATCATTAGCTCTTCTGAGACACACAAACTTTCCTTCTACTAGTTCTCTCTGTTCATCAAGCGCAAAGCTCTTGACTATTGAGGCAATGTTATGGGTATTACATGAAGCAATAAGATATTTGTTTGAATCTTCTTTTAATATTTCGTTATTAATTCCCCATGCAAAAAAGGGACCAAATCCATGTTCAGATCCTTGTGCCATGAATCTCTTATTCTGATCAAGAGACGAGTAAACATTATCCCAATTATCATTTCCACTTGGTGTGCAGTCGATAATGACATCTGAGTCAGCATAAGCTTGCTCAACATCAGAAGTTTCATTAAACCCTAGTTGATGAAATTCGCTGAGTGCATCACCAGTAGAAACAATTTTTGCTCCTTTTCTTATTAGGGATTCAACTTTTCCTCTCTCATCTGACAGTGGTGTTCTTTTAAAAAATATTACATTATCTAATCCAAGTGAATCTTTGTGATCTGCGAGTAACCCTATTAGTGGTTCGCCGATTGTTCCCGTGCCAATTACTAGTACGTTCTTAGACATATAGTTTCCCCCCTATATAATTAGAGAATAGAGGGGGAAATTTTTTAAATCCAATTATGGACAACAAACTTATTTACGAATTCTCTAGTCAGAAAACTGATGGTGATGCATCATTAAGTAACCTTCTTGGTGGTAAGGGTGCAAATCTTGCAGAAATGTCCAAACTTGGCATTCAAGTTCCTCCAGGTTTTACTATCACAACTGAAGCCTGTAATTATTTTTCAAAGAACAAAAAATTACCTGATGGATTGAAAGAGGAAATAATTAACTATGTTTCAAACTTAGAAAGCCTATCTCAAAAAAGTTTTGGCAATAGTGAATCACCACTTTTATTATCAGTGAGGTCAGGAGGCATGATTTCTATGCCTGGAATGATGGATTCAATTTTGAACATAGGTCTTAATGACGACAATGTTCAAAACCTTGCTAAGGCTTTTAATGATGAACGCTTTGCCCTTGATTCATATAGAAGATTGATTCAAATGTATTCCAATGTTGTGCTTGGTGTTGAGGTTGATAGGTTTGAAGCAGTTATTGCTAATAAAAAACGTATGGATAACGTTACGTCTGATGCTGATTTTAATGTTGACCAGCTTGATTGGATAATTAATGCATATAAAAATACTGTAGAGAGATTTACAAATTCTCCATTTCCTCAAGATCCACATGAACAATTAGTAGGAGCTATTGAAGCTGTTTTTAGTAGTTGGCAAAATAAAAGAGCAATTACATATAGAAAGATAAACAACATACCTGACTCTTTAGGAACCGGCGCAACAATTCAAACCATGGTATTTGGTAATTTAAATGACAAATCTGGAACGGGAGTTGCGTTTACTAGAAACCCTTCGAATGGGTCCAAAGAGCTTTATGGAGAATACCTAATTAATGCACAGGGAGAAGATGTTGTTGCTGGTATCAGAACACCTCATCCAATTAAGAATGATGACTCCGTTGAACAAGAGTCATTGGAGTCAAAATTCCCGAATGCATATAAAGAAATTAAAGAAATTGCATCAAAACTGGAAAGTCATTTCAAAGAAGTACAAGATTTAGAGTTTACGATTGAAAATGAAAAAGTTTATTTGCTTCAAACAAGAAAAGCTAAGAGAACTGCTCAGGCCAGTATAAAAATCGCTATTGATTTACATAACGAGGGCATTACAACAAAAGAAGAATCATTGATAATGGTCGATGCGAATAGTATTACGAATGTTTTACATCCTCAATTTGTCCAATCACAAGAGAAAGCTCTTTTTACCAAAGCGCTTAATGCTTCTCCTGGAGCAGCTGTTGGAGAGATTGTATTTGATGCAGACAAAGCAGAAAAAGAGGCTAACAGAGGAAGAGATGTAATTTTAGTGAGAGACGAAACAAGTCCAGAAGATATTCATGGAATGCATTCATCTGTTGGGATTCTCACAACAAAAGGTGGCATGACAAGTCACGCTGCAGTTGTTGCTAGGGGAATGGGTAAGCCATGTGTTGTAGGTGCAGAAGGTTTGACTATAGATGTTGAAAACAAAACAATAGGCAATGGAGAGAGAGTGTTAACGGAAGGAGACATTATTTCCATAGATGGATCTTTAGGTGAAGTTTATATTGGAGAGCTGGAAACTGAGCCACCAAGGCCATCAGATGAATTCAACACTCTTATGGATTGGTGTAGTGAGTACAAGAGATTGGCAGTAAGAGCAAATGCAGAAACAGTACTAGACACTGAAAAGTCATTAGAGTTTGGTGCTGAAGGAATTGGGCTTTGTAGAACAGAGCACATGTTTTTTGAAGGTGAAAGAATCATTCCTATGCGTGAAATGATTATGTCAGAATCACAACAAGGTAGAAAAAGGGCTTTAAAGAAACTAATAGATTTTCAAATTGCTGACTTTGAATCTTTGTTTTTACTTTTAAAAGAAAAGCCTATAACAGTGAGGCTTCTTGATCCACCAATGCATGAGTTTTTACCAAAAAGTGACATTGAAATGACTGAACTTGGTAATGCAATTGGTGTTTCTCCAAGTTACATTCGAGAAATGCTTGTTAAATTATCTGAGAGCAATCCAATGCTTGGTCATAGAGGAGTGCGTCTTGGATTAAGTTACCCTGAAATTTATGAGATGCAAGTAGAAGCAATTTTAAGGGCTGCTTACAATATACAAAAAAAAGATGGAGTTTTAGTTACTCCGGAAATAATGATTCCTTTGGTTATGAATGCTAAAGAATTGCATCAAATGAAAAACCTTCTTATTAAGAAAATATCTAAGGAACAGAAAAAATTAGATTATAAATTTGAATACACAATCGGAACAATGATTGAATTGCCAAGTGCTGCATTAAATTCTGGGTCGATAGCTGAACATGCAGATTTTTTCTCTTTTGGTACGAATGATTTAACACAAACGACCTTAGGTCTTTCGAGAGACGATGCTTCAAAATTTCTTACTAAATATGTAGAAAATAATATATTTTCTCAAGACCCATTTGTATCTATAGATAAAAAGACAGTAGGAAAAGCTGTTGAAATTTCTGTGAATGACGGAAGGCAATCAAACAAAGACTTAAAAATTGGCGTTTGCGGGGAACACGCGGGAGAAGCTGAATCTATTCATTTTTTTAATACTCTTGAAATTGATTATATTTCTTGTTCCCCTTTTAGAATTCCAACAGCAAAACTTGCTGCTGCCCAAGCTGAAATAATTCAGTCTAATTAAATATAAAAAGTTCATTTTTTTAAGATATAATTGCTTTTATGAATTACAAATTAATCAATAGATTAGACCCAATTGGATACCTTGGCTTAGCACTGGTAGGTTTTATTATGCCAGAAGTTACCTATAGAATATTTTTGTTTGATTTTTCTGCTGTCATGGCAGACAATCAGGCACTTATTATAAGATCTATAGGAATCCCAATTTATTTTGCCGCTATGGCTTTTTTCTTACTTGGAGGAAATGCCGAAAATGGAAAGCAGTTGAACCTAATAAGATATAGTGGTGGGCTTGGAATGATAGCCTTTGCTGTATTTACTGACTTTAACGGATTTTTTCTTTTTGGCTTACTTGAAATTAGTCTTGCTATCGTAACAGGCAAGTCTATAAATAAAGAAGAAGGTTCTAGTAGCTTTGCAACCGAAGAGTAGTAAATAGTTTTATTTTCTGATACGTATTAACTATTTATATAGTCAAATAGTTAAAGGAAAAATATGATTTTAAAAGATAAAAAAATTCTTATTACTGGCATTCTTACAGACAAAAGTATCGCTTTTGCGACTGCCAAAATAGCTTTAGAAAATGGAGCTACAGTTATTGCTACTGGTTTTGGAAAAGGTCTTCGAATTACCGAAAGAGCAGTCAAAAGATTATCAGATGATATAAAAGTTTTTGAAATGGATATTGAAAATCTGAATCAAGTTAATGAAGCAGTAAAAAATATAGAAGATGAGGTTGGCAATCTTGACGGAATATTACATGCAATTGCTTTTTCACCAACAGAGGCCATGGGTGGTAACTTTTTAAACACAACTGTGGAAGATGCAGTTAAAAGTTTTGAGGTTTCCGCTTTTTCTTTGAAAACGCTTGCTACTTCATTTCAGCCAATCTTAAACAAACCATCTTCAATAGTTGCTCTAGATTTTGATAATTCTCAAGCTTGGCCAGGGTATGACTGGCAAGGCGTCGCAAAATCAAGCTTACAATCGATTGTTCGTTATCTTGGTTATTACATGGGAGATAGTGGAGTAAGAGTAAATGCTGTTGCTGCAGGGCCATTAGCAACTACAGCAGCAAAAAATATTCCTGGATTTTCTGAAATGGATAATGAGTGGAATGAACGTGCTCCACTTGGTTGGGATACAAAAAATGCTGAACCAGTTGCAAAGGTTGTTAACTTCTTACTGTCTGATTTATCCGAGGCTGTTACAGGTGAAATTATTCATGCTGATGGAGGAGCACACTCAATAGGTGGTTCTATGCTACCTAATTAGTTATTCTTTAGAAAAAACTAGAACTCCGTTATGACCACCAAATCCAAAAGAATTTGACATAGAGATATTAACTTCTTTATTAATTGATTTATTTGGTGTGTAATTCAAATCACAATCTTCATCTTTATTAACTAGATTTATTGTTGGTGGAATGACATTATTTTGCATTGAAAGCAGACAAACCATGGATTCAAATGCTCCTGCACCACCTAATAAATGGCCTGTCATTGATTTTGTAGACGAGATATCAACTTCATAAGCTCTTTCACCAAATAATGTTTTAATTGCAAGAGTTTCATTTTTGTCATTTGCTGGAGTAGAAGTTCCATGTGCATTTATATAATCAATATCTTTAAATTGGACTCCGGCATCTTTGATTGCTTTGTCCATTGCTCTCACAGCCCCTTCTCCACCTTCTGCAGGAGCAGTAATATGATGAGCATCTGTAGTAGATCCATATCCAGTGACATACCCGTAAATTTTTGCACCACGTTTTTTTGCTGATTCTTCTTCTTCAAGTATTAATACTGTTGAACCTTCAGCCATAACAAAACCATCTCTATCTTTATCAAATGGACTACATGCAGATTCCGGTGAGTCATTTTTTGTCGATAAAGCTCTAATTTGAGCAAAAGCTCCAATAGTCATTGGAGTAGTTCCAGATTCTGTTCCTCCAGCAACTACTATGTCTACAATTCCATTTTCAATTAAATTTTTTGCTTCACCTACAGCATTGGCTGACGCGGCACAGGCTGTAGTTATTGTTAAAGAAGGCCCCTCTATGCCAAACTTAATTGCAACCTGTCCTGTACTAGAGTTAGGCATAATCTGAGTAATTGCAAGAGGGTTAATTCTAGACGCCCCTCTTTCATCGTAGGTTCTTACCGCATTCTCAGTGGCTCCGATACCACCAATTCCTGTACCAAAAACTATTCCAACATTGGATCCCAGTCGTTCTTCTGTATTTAAGTTGGCATCCCTTAGAGCTAGTTCTGTTGCAAAAATAGATAAATGAGCAGATCGGTCTAGTTTTCTTGCATGTTGTTTACCCATATATTCATTTGCATCAAAATCTTTTACCTCTCCAGCAAACTTAACTGGAAGGTCTTCTGTATCAAACGAGGTTATAAAATCTATTCCTGAAACACCATTGATTAACTTTTCCCAAGAATCTGAGACATTATTTCCAAGGGGATTAATTGTCCCAAGACCACTAACTACGACACGCCTCTTAGACATGATTCGAATTATATTTTTGAATGAAGTAGATTTACAGCTTGGCCAACTGTTGAAACATCAGCAAGTTCTTCATCATCAATTTCAATATCAAATTCATCTTCAAAGGCCATAACAACTTCAACTATTCCTAATGAATCAATTTCCAAATCCTCTTCCAACTTTGCATCCATTGTTACTTTTGATTCATCAATACCAAGGTCTTCTACAAAAAGACCTTTTACTTTTTCAAAAACTTCATTTGCTTCCATAATTACTCCCTAATTACGTTGTTAAACCACCATCAACTGGTATAACTTGTCCTGTTATATATTCTGACTCTTCGCTACATAAAAAAGATACTACATTTGAAATATCTTCTGGTTTACCGATGCGTTTAATTGATAGTTGCTCTATAATATTTTCCTTATTTTCATCATCTAAAAAAGAGGTCATGTCTGTTTCAATATATCCTGGAGCAACTACGTTAGATGTAATATTTCTAGAACCCATTTCTTTACTAATTGATTTTGCCAACCCTATTAATCCAGCCTTTGATGCAGCATAGTTTGCCTGACCTTGGTTGCCTGATAATCCAACTACAGATGATATAAATATAATTCTTCCCCATTTGTTTTTCATCATAAGCTTGATAGCTCTTTGCGATGTATAGAAACTTCCTGTTAGATTAGTTTGAATTACTTCAAGCCATTCAGCTTCTTTCATTCTTGGTAATATATTGTCTTGTGTAATTCCTGCATTATTGATCAAGACATCTACAGAGTTGTATTCTTTTTCTACTGTTGAAAATGCAGTATCTACAGATTCAGCATTTGATATATCGATTTGAACTGTACTTGCACTTCCACCAGCAGCAACGATTTCTTGTACAACATCATTGGCTTTGTCTTCTGAATTAGCATATCCAACTACAACATGAAAATTTTTTCCAAGCCCTAATGCAATAGCACTTCCTATGCCCCTAGAGCCTCCAGTTACTAGTGCTGTTTTCATATAAGATCTAATTTTTCAGGTATTTGATACTCAATAGCTCTTCTTATCGTATCAACAGCCTTTCCATCAAAATCAGGAAGTTTTGCATCGGAAGTGTTTATAGGAGTTGTTCTTTCTCCTAAACGTAAGGCGCATGCACCCCATGAAAGGCCTGCACCTACAGCAGTAAAAATAGCAACTTCTCCACCTTTTATTTCACCTTCTTCTAAAGCATCGACTAAGGCAGTTGGAATCGAGGCTGCAGAGGTGTTGCCATATTTATGAACTTTTTTTATTGTGGTAGCGTTTGGAAGGCCTAACATTTTTTCCAACCCTTCTACTATTCTTAAATTAGCTTGGTGAGGAATCAAAAGATCTATATCTTCTTTTGTTAACCCAGATTTAGTAATGACTTCATCAGATGCTGTAGCCATTGCTCTAATTCCACCTTTAAAAATCTCTTGTCCATCAAATGTCCACCTAACTCTTGCTGCTTCATCTTTATTAAATCTATCCATTGCTGATCCAAAGTTTGGAACCTCTAAAATGTCTAACTTATCTGAACTTAAACCATTAACGAAAGAAAATATTTCACCATCTTCTGGGGATTTACTTTCTTCAACAACAACTGCTCCAGCTCCATCTCCAAATAGGACTGCAGTATTTCTATCTGACCAATCAAGTAACCATGTGATGTGTTCTGAGCCTATAACTAAAGCTCTCTTATAAAGTCCACTTTCTACAAAAGCTTTTCCTTGTTCTAATGCATATACAAAACCTGCGCATGCAGCATTTATGTCATAGACTGAAGCATTGACTGCACCAAGTTTTCTTTGAACATGTGCTGCAGCAGAAGGGACAATACTGTCAGGAGTACATGTAGCAAGAATAACTACGTCAATATCTTCTGGTGTTAAACCTGCACAGGCAATCGCATGTTGTCCTGCAACAGCAGCCATATCTGAATTGTTAACGTGACAAAATCTTCTTTCCTGAATTCCAGTTCGCTGTTGTATCCACTCATCAGAGGTGTCAACGAAAACAGCCAAATCATCATTTGTCATTATGTTGTCTGGCGAACACTTGCCCCAACCAGTTATAGTTGACTTCACAAAATCTCCCTATTTAAACAGTATTCAAAGAGTCTAATGAATTAATAATTTCAATACCCTTACTAGATATAGACTTTTTTACCATCCCAGCAGTTACATTTCCAGGTCCGATATGATACCACTTTTCTGGATTCACATTATTTTCAATATTCAGAATTTGGTCATAAAATAGCACGCTATTGTCGATTTGATCAACAAGTCTTTGTTTTATTGTTGTAAGGTCAGCTATGTTTGCGTCTACATTCATATAGACATCAAACTTACCTTCTGAAAACTCAACTTTATCTACTATGTTTTGAACTTCTTGTTTTGCAGAAGAAACAAATTTTGAATGAAAAGCACCGGCAACATCAAGGGGTATCACTCTTTTTGCACGCAAATCTATTGGGTTTGACTTTAAGTAGTCTATGTCATCTTTCAATCCACCAATGACGATTTGTGCACCATCGTTATAGTTAGATATATTGATTGAAATTCCTTGATTATTTAGGATTTCAACAGCATCTATAGTTTGTTTGAGGTCTGATGTTAAAACGGCAGCCATTGTTGAGTTGGAGTTCTCAACAGCTTTCTGCATAGAATCACCTCTCACAGAAATAATTTTTAATGCATCTCGATAGCTAATGAACTCAGCAAGTGCTAGCGCAGTATATTCACCTAATGAATGGCCTATACCAACCTTTGGTATACCTAGTTTTTTAAAAGCTTCTAATCCGTAACAGTAGGAAATTGCAAATATGTAAGGCTGAGCAATATTTGTTTTTGTAATATCGCCTTGATCACTATGTAAAATAGTCTCTTTCAAAGACCAACCCAAAGTTTCTTCAAACTCCTCAATTAAAAGATCTGGATATAAATCAAGTAACTCCTCACCCATGCCTGCTTGTTGAGATCCCTGTCCGGGAAACATTGCTACCCAGTTCATTTTTCTATTTCTGAAATGGTAAATGCTATTGCTCTATCTTCTTCGTGTGATAGAGATACGTGCACAGTATCAATATTCAACTCTTTTGCCAGTTCTTTTGCTTTTCCATATAAATGAACTACAGGCTTGCCTCCACCACTAATTTCAATATCTTTCCAACCTAACTGTCTCCAACCTTTACCTAAAGACTTCATGACTGCTTCTTTTGCAGCAAACCTAGCACCAAGTCTTTTAGCTGGATCATTAAATCGATTTGCATAGATTATTTCATTCTGTGTAAAGCATCTTTTTTCAAATTTGGTTTGAGACTTATTTAAAAGTTTTCTAACTCTATTCAAATCGACTTGGTCAACACCTATACCGTAAATCATCAGAACTTTGCTTCAATCTCTATTAACAAGTCACCTTTTTTAACGGGCTGTCCTTTTTCAATATTAAATTTTTTGATTACACCATCAATTGGAGCTGTAATTACATTTTCCATTTTCATTGCTTCAAGAACAAATAATGAGTCACCTTTTTTTACTTTTTTACCTTGTTTAGTCATGGTGTCCATTATTGTTCCTTGCATTTCTGCAAAAATTATTCCTGGATTTTTAATATTGCCCGTAAGGTCCATACCTACTTTTTTAGGACGTTGAGGAGCAAGAGTTGGGTTAGTTGTGTCCTCTAATGATATTTTTACCTTGCTTGGTCTATCAGAGGAAACTTCATCTTCTTCGATCTCACGTATTTCAAAGTTTTCCTCTAAAAACTTTACGTGTATTTGACTGTTGACAAATTCTTTAGTTTTTAAAATATCTATTAATAAACTTATAGTAGTAGGAATGCCTCCGATAATATATTCTTCAAGGCACCTGATTCCTTTAGATCTTGCCTCTTCCCTTGAAACACCCCAAACAATTAATTTCGAAATAAGATTGTCATAATAATGAGTAATTTGAGTACCTGTTCTTGCCCATCCATCAATACGTACACCATTACCTGTTGGTTCTCTGTATTCGGTAATTGTTCCAGGAGTTGGTAGAAAGTTATTATTTGGGTCTTCTGCATTAATTCTAAACTCTATACTGTGTCCTCTTGGATCAAGCTCATAATCTTCAATAGAGTTTCCTAGCGCAATTTTTATTTGTTCTTTTACAAGGTCAAGGCCGTATCTCATTTCAGTTACCGTATGCTCAACTTGTAATCGAGTATTCATTTCAAGGAAGTAAAAGTTTTCGTCACTATCAGCAAGGAACTCTACAGTTCCAGCATTTACATAATCTGCATTAGATGCGATTTTAAGTGTAAACTCTTTTAATTTCTCTCTTCCATATTCAGATAGCCACTCAGGTGGACTCTCCTCAATTAACTTTTGATTCCTTCTTTGCAAAGAGCAATCTCTTTCACCTAAATACAAAACATTACCATACTTGTCAGCAAGAATTTGAGTTTCAACGTGTCTTGCTGGTTTTATAAATTTTTCAACATAGATTTGATCAGAACCAAAATAAGCTTCACTTTCTCGCTTCACAATATCAAAATTTTCAAGAAGCTCTTTTTCATTGTGAACAATCCTTAATCCTTTTCCTCCACCACCATGCGCAGCTTTTAATGCAACAGGGTATCCAAAACTTTCAGCATCCTTTACTGCATCTCTTTGAAACCTTGAAGGCTTAAGCTGACCTGGTACAGGATTAAGTCCAATTTTTGAAACTAATTTTCTTGATTCAATTTTGTCACCCATAGATTTAATAGTTTCAGGTTTAGGCCCTACCCAAGTAATTCCTTTTTTTTCTATAGCTTTTGCAAAATCAGCATTTTCTGCAAGAAAGCCATATCCTGGGTGGACTAAGTCTGCATTTGTTTCTTCAGCAGCTTTGACTAATTTTTTTAAATTCCTGTAGCTTTCTGCAGGCAGAGACCCTCCAAGATAATAAGACTCATCAGCTCTTTTAGTATGTAAAGCATCTTCATCTGCATCTGAATAAACAGCAATAGTGTACAGATCCATTTCTTTGGCAGATCTAATAATGCGAAGAGCTATCTCACCTCTGTTTGCGATTAAGATTCTTTTTTGAGTCATATTTACTTTAATTTAAAAGCTAAGCCCATTGCCAAAATAGACTTAATAGCATCTCCTATCAAAAATGGAACAACCCCAATTGCAAGAGCATTCGAAAGTGAAGTATTTAAAATTATCATCAATCCAGAAACACCAGCAATATAAATAGTTAATGAACCAAGCAGAATAGCCATTACAGGTTTAGCTGCAAAAGCACCAATTACATAAGCTGCTAGAAAAAATCCAATTATATACCCTATCGTTGGACTTTTTAAAATTGCAAGACCAGCAACACCTGCTGAAAAAAATGGAAGGCCAGACATACCAATAAATAGATACATCAACATACTGATTGCTCCAAAAGTGCTACCTAATATTAATCCTGATAAAAGCACAACAAATGTTTGACCAGTTATTGGAACAGGTGAGATTGGAATAACGATTCGTATTTGAGCACTAAGTGCAGTTAATATTGCAAAACCTAAGGCCAAGAATAAATTTCTTGCAATACTACCTTTTTCTACCCATGTAATAGCAATATTTTTAGAGGGGTATGTTTCCATGTTTATCTCCTAACTCTCCTTTATTTACTAAGTCTTTAAATGAGTCGATAACAACTTTTCTTGTCTCACTTGGTTTTATAATATTGTCAATTAAGCCTAATTGTGCAGCAATATCAGGATTACTAAATTTATCATTATACTCTGCTACTAACTTTGACTTAAGCTCTTCTTTATTGTCTGCCGCTGCTAATTCTCTTCTATGTATTATGTCAACTGCTCCTTCAGCACCCATAACAGCAATTTCACCACTTGGCCATGCAAATAATTTATCCGCACCAAGCCCTATTGAATCCATAACGATATAAGCTCCTCCATACGCTTTTCTTATAACCACACATACTCTTGGAACTGTTGCCTCTGAATAAGCGTATAATAGTTTTGCACCACTTCTTATAATTCCACCGTGTTCTTGCTCAACTCCAGGTAAAAATCCAGGAACATCAACCAAAGTAAGAATAGGTATATTGAATGCATCACAAAATCTTACAAACCTTGCTGCTTTTTCTGAAGCCTTTATATCCAGCACTCCTGCAAGCTCCATTGGCTGGTTAGCTACTATTCCAATTGTATTTCCATTAACTCTTGCAAAAGTTGTAATAATGTTGAGCGCATAGTTACTTTGAATCGGATAGTGCTCTCCATCATCTGAAATATCTGAAATTATTTTTGCCATATCATATGGCTGATTTCTATTTTCGGGTATAAAACTATCTAAAGATTCTATTGTTCTAGAAGATTCATCTTCTGTAATAAATGCAGGAGGTTTTTGAGATGAAGACTGTGGAAGAAAGCTCATAAGATATCGAATTTCTTCAAATGCTTGTTCTTCAGATTCACAAATTTGATGAGACACACCCGATTTAGTACCATGCGCTTCTACTCCGCCTAACTCTTCATATGACACCTCTTCTCCAGTAACAGTTTTAACAACAGCAGGTCCTGTTACATATAGTTGTCCTATATCTTGTACTTGAAAAATAAAATCAGTCAGTGCTGGGCTATAAACCGCTCCACCAGCAGAAGGGCCAACCACAACAGATATTTGTGGAATTTTCCCAGAAGCTTCAACATTCTTTTTAAAAATTTGAGCATATCCATACAAAGAAGAGATACCTTCTTGAATTCTTGCTCCACCAGAGTCTTTTATTCCAATAATTGGTGCTCTAGCTTCTAGTGCATGATCCATCACTTTTAATATTTTTTTAGCTACAACTTCGCCCAGACTTCCTCCCATGACAGAAAAGTCTTCGCTAAATACAAACACAGGACGTCCATGAATTGTGCCAGTACCAGTTACAACTGCTTCACCATCAGGGTTTTCTTCAGAAGTAACATGTTGGTCTATTTCGCTAAAAGAACCTTCGTCCAATAGTAAATTCAGCCTTTCGTAAGCTGTTAATTTTCCTTTTGGATGCTGAATTTTTTTAGCTTTTTCATCACGAATTTCAGCTAAATTATCGTCTGACATGCCCATCTTTCCTGTTTATTGTTAATGTATGTATTTGACCTATATATATGTAAAGAAGTAACACTGTGAAAACCTTTTTTTTTGAATCCATTTACAATACACAGGAATATGCACTAAGTGAACTATCAAGCGAACCAATTCTTGTTATTAGCTACTCTCAGGAAAAAGGTAAAGGTACATCAAACAGAACATGGCTTAATGCAGACCAAGCCCTGGCATGTTCACTTGCAGTAAAACAAGAGGATATAGAAGTAAAACACACACTTATTCCACTTATTGCAGGCTACGTATTTACAGAAGTTCTTAATGATATAAGTCTTAGATTAAAGTGGCCCAACGATATTGTTTTAAACAATCTAAAAGTTGGTGGAATACTTGTTGAAAAGTCTGAAAATAATATTTGTATTGGAATGGGTATAAATTATTTTTGGGAGAAACCAGAAATACCTGGTGCAGGCTCAGTCTTTACTAGAAAACAGGAAGACTCATTAATCAATTTACATGCAGAGCAGTGGGCGAGTGAAGTATTGTCCTCACTTTCTAAAAATTATTTTGAATTAAACAAATACAAACAAAAATTACAAACAATCGGAAAAATTGTGGAATACCCAGAGGGCAGAGGGTGGGCAGAAGATATTAACGAAGATGGATCTCTAAAAATAAAATCAACTGATGGAGATTACATTAATTTAACCTCACCCTTAATTTCCGAAGTAAATTAGTTATTATTAAACAAGAGACAAATGAAACAGCTAGTAGTTGAAAAAAACAATCCTACACCAATTTTATGGGACACTCCTATTCCAAATCCTGGTCCAGGCGAGATACTTATAAAAAATCATTATTCAGTTGTATCTTCAGGAACAGAGTTAGCTGCTATTGAAGTAGCAAACACCTCTGTCACAGATAAACTTCAAAACAGTTCAAATATTGATAAAGGATTAGACCTATTAAAAAAAGAGGGCATTGGGGCAGTCTGGAATGCTGTATTTCCAAAAAACCTACTTCCTCTTCAACTTGGATACAGTTCAGCAGGCGAAGTTGTCAAAGTTGGGAAAGGTGTGAGTGCTTACCATGTTGGAGATAAAGTTGTCTCTAATGGAGGCCATGCTGAGTATGTTGTTGTTAGTGAAAATTTATGCAGTCGAATTGATGAAAATACAGACATCAAAGAAGCAGCTTTTACTGTCTTAGGAAGCATTGCACTGCACGGCCTGAGGCTATCTGAGACAAGCCTTGGTTCAAAAGTAGTTGTTGTAGGTCTTGGAGTCATAGGACAACTAGTATGCAGGCTAGCTGAAGCACAGGGTTCAGAAGTAATTGGAATAGATCCAGATCCAGAAAGATCTAAATATGGAGATAATTTTTTTACTTCTGCTGATGATGTTGAACTGAAAGATGTTGATAGTGTAATTATTACCGCTGCAACAAGCAGTAACGAACCAATAGAATTAGCTACAAAAATTGCTCGCAATAAAGCAAAAATTGTTGTTATTGGTGATATTCCTTTAAATATTTCTAGGAATGATTTTTACTATAAAGAACTTGAACTTGTGGTTTCAAAATCTTATGGTCCTGGAAGGTACGATAAACAGTACGAAGCCCTAGGAAATGATTATCCAATTGAATATGTGCGCTGGACCGAAAATAGAAACTTTGAAGCATTTACAAAACTCTTGTCACAAAAACAAATTCATTTGCTTGATTTAGTATCTGAAGAAATAGCATTTGAAGATGCACCAAGTGTTTATGAAAAATTTGAAGATGAGATTAAACCTTTATCAGTGGTACTTAGATACAACATTGACGCTGAACCAAAAATTAAAATAGAAAATGATCTACAACCAGAACCAAAAACATCAAAAGTGAATGTAGGAATATTGGGTGCTGGAAATTTTGCAGCTACAACCATAATGCCTGCCCTTAAAGAACTGAAAAGAGAATGCAAAATTCTTGGAGTAGCATCGTCAAAGGGTTTAAGTGCTAAGTCACTTGCGAAAAGTTTTAAAATTAAAAATAAATACTCTACTGAAGAAGAGATATTAAATGCTGATGAAATTGATGCGGTTCTTATATTAACACCTCACCACAACCATTCAGATTTAGTAATAAAAGCACTAAACAAAGGAAAAGCTGTATATGTTGAAAAACCATTAGCTTTAGACATGCAGTCGATTACGGATATTGAGGAGAGTATTTATAGGTCTGAAAATCCAAAACTGTTTATTGGATTTAACAGACGATTTTCAAAATCAGCACAATTTATAAAACAAAAATTAATTAATAATCCAGCAAATAGTATAAATCTGAGATTTAGCGTCCCACCCCTTGACAGCGATCACTGGACAAATATAAAGGAAATTGGTGGAGGAAGAATTGTTGGTGAAGCAGTACATGGCATTGATTTAGCTTGTTTTTTATTTGATTCACTTCCTCAAAGCATTTCAGCATCCGCCCCAGTTGATAAAACAAATAATATGGTTAAAGATAATCAAGTTTTCTTAAACATTAATTTTGCAAATGGTTCTCATGCTTCTCTACAGTATTTCTCTGAAGCAAATCAAATTTTGAGCAAAGAACGAATAGAAGTTCATGGAGAAGGCAACTCTTATATACTCGAAGATTTTAAAATGTTAAGGTTTCTAGAGGGCTCACAAGACAGAAGTAAAACATTTTCAACAGGCAAAGGCCACAAAGAATCACTTAGTATCTTTTTTGATTATGTAAGAGATAAATCACAGAATCCTTTTACTTGGGAAGAAATTAAAGCTGTTTCTAAAGCAGCTATCATCGCTCAAGATCATATTAATTCAGGACAACAGCACAACGTTTAGTTTTTAAAGAGCGGCCTCGGCAGGATTCGAACCTGCGACACCAGGTTTAGGAAACCTGTGCTCTATCCCCTGAGCTACGAGGCCAATAAAATCACGACACCATTAGTATCAAAATAGATTTCGGCTTATAGGTACATTATGTTAGCAGTAGACGTTAAAAATATTAAGAAAACTTTTATCAGTAAACAAGATACTGTTGAAGCTGTAAAAGATGTTAGTTTTCAAGTAAAACAAGGTGAAATCTTTGGCTTACTTGGTCCAAATGGCGCGGGTAAATCCACGACAATTTTAATGCTCACAACTCTATTAAGTATTACTGATGGAAGGGCCTCCGTTTTAGGAATAGATGTTGCTACAAAAGATAAAGAAGTAAGAGAAAAAATTGGCGTAGCTCTTCAAGACACCGGAATAGATAATTTGTTAACAGGAAGGGAGTTATTTTTTACAACATGCAGACTTTGGGGGTATTCAAAAAAAGACTCTGAAAAGAGAACAAAAGAGCTTTTAGAACTTGTTGGCTTAATGGAAGCAGCTGATAGAAGAGTAAAAACATATTCAGGAGGTATGAAGCGAAGGCTAGACCTAGGTTTAAGCTTAGTTCACTCTCCAGAAATTCTTTTTTTAGACGAACCAACAACGGGTTTAGATCCAGGATCTAGAAGAGTTTTATGGGATGAAATTAAACGACTTCGTAACAATGGAGTAACTATTATTCTTACAACACAATATCTTGAAGAAGCTGATGAATTAGCTGATAGGATTGCAATTATTGACGAAGGTTTAGTAGTTGCAGAGGGTACATCAGATGAATTAAAAGCAGGTATAGGTGGTGATGTAATAACTTTTTCATTTGATAATAATGATTATTTAGAACAAGCAAAAAATATTTTAAAAAACACAGTCCAAGAAAAAAATGAATTAAGAATAACAGTCGAGGATGGTGCATCTAAAATCCCAGGATACTTAAAGGACCTCAGCAGTAACGGGGTAGAAGTAAGTTCAGTTTCAGCAAGTAAACCTACTTTAGATGATGTATTTCTCGAAGTAACCGGATATAGACTCGAGGGTTCAGAAGAAATTAAAAAGGAAGAAGAAAAGAGTAAGAGATAATGGAATCAAATAGATCTTTTCTAGTTCAGTTACAAATTTTGACAAAACGAATGGTTTTGAGGGTCGTTAGAAGGCCACTTGCTGAACTACCAAATTTAATCATTTCAGCCTTTTTCTTATTTGTATATGATGGTGCCTTAGGGGGTGTTTTTGGGGGGACTGCTAGTGGAACGCCTTTTGATTTTGCCAAAGGAAATTTTATAAATTTTATTCTTCCAGTTTCAATAGTATCTGCATCTCTGAGCGGTGCAGCATCAGGAATTTATTTGGTTGAAGATATTGAATCTGGAGTTTTTAAACGTTATCAAAGCATGCCAATCTCAAGATGGGCTATTATTTTGGCACCAATGAATGTAGGCGCCTTCAGAGTTTTATTGCAATCAGGTCTTATATTATTTATTGGAATAATAATTGGTGCAGATCCCGCAGTAGGTAGTATTGGATTTTTGATAGTCCTGTCTCTTGCTTTTCTTTGGGGAATGGGCTTTGCTGGATATTCAGTAGCAGCAGGAGTTAAATCGGGCTCTTCACAGGGAGCACAGGCAGCTACTTTTTTATTTTTCCCTGCTATTTTTCTTGCTCCAACATTTGTTCCACGTGAAGCGCTAAAAGGTTGGCTTGAAACAGCTGCAGCATATAACCCAACAACATATGTTATTGAAGCTATGAGAGCAGTTATGGTTGATGGTTGGGAACTTGATGTTTTGTTTAGAGGTTATCTTTCCGCTGGATTATTTGCTTCACTAACGCTAACGCTTGCGGTTCTTTCAGCTCGAAAGGCTACAGAAAAAGCATAAATACTGCTTTGAGTAGCAAATAAAATTTATTACTCTATATAATTCGTAAGGATAAATATGGAAACAAGTTTAAAAGCAACTGTAAGAGACAATACTGGGTCTGCTCAATCAAGAAGAAGCAGGGGTGAAGGTAATATACCAGCTGTTGTTTATGGTTTGGGCATGGAACCAGTCTCCGTTGAAATTGATGCTAGAGAATTTACAAATGCTTTAAAAACTGAAGCTGGATCAAACGTGATTTTTAATCTAGAAGTTGGCAAGGATAAATTCACCGCACTAGCTAGAGAAATACAAAAGCATGTTTATCGTAATGAATTTTTACATGTTGACTTCATTCAAATAGACCTAACAAAGACTGTTGATGCTGATGTACAAGTTAATTTTATAGGAACGCCAATGGGAGTTAAAGAAGAGGGTGGAATTGTTCAAACTATTAATTCTTCCATTACCATTTCAGCTCTTCCTACAAACATTCCTACTTCTCTTGATTTAGATATTTCTGAATTAAATGTTGGAGACAACTTAGCTGCTGGAGATGTCTCCTTGCCAGAAGGTGTAGAACTAGCAGATTCAGAAGATGATTCAATTTTAATTACAATTACTGTACCTAGAGCAGCAATTGAAGAGGAAGAAGATATTGAAGGTCTTGAGGGCGAAGAAGTAGAAGGTGAAGAGGGAGACGATAGTGAATCCTCTGAAGAGACTGTTGAGGAAGAGTCCTCAGATGAATCTGGAGAATAACAAAACTCTATTTGTTGGTCTCTGGAATCCGCAAGATAAATATTCAAAGACACGACACAATATAGGTGCTGATATCCTGATTCGTTTTTGTAAGAAAAATAATTTAGATTTTAAACTCGACAAAAATAGTATTTACAATTTTTCGTCTGCCGAAATTAATGGAGCTAATGTTGAAATAATTTTACCTATGGTCTCGATGAACAATTCTGGGGATGCATTAAAAAGTTATTTTAAATACAACAATAAAGAAAATACAGAAGTAGTAGTTGTTCATGATGATATTGATCTTGCATTTGGGCGTTTAAGAATTAAAAAAGGAAGTTCAGATGGTGGTCATAATGGAATCAAATCAACAAATAGAGTTTTAAACCCTGAAGATTATTACAAACTAAAAGTAGGGGTTGGTAGACCTCCTCAAGGAATTGACCCAGCTGATTTTGTGTTGTCAAAGTTTTATAATGATGAAAGGGAAGAGGTTGAATTCTTGATAGAAGATTCTGTTGATATTTTAAATACCTTCTTAAAGGATAAAGAATTAGCCATTAAAGATGCCTCTGAGCGCAGAATTATTGATGTGATTTGATGAAAAAATATGTACCAGACTTATTAGCTTTATTTCGTATTTTCTCCGCTCCAGTTATTTTATATTTGTTATTACTCGATGGAACTGATGAAGGGTTAATGTTAGTTCCAGCAATAATTGCCTTTATTGCTGCTTGGACAGATTTTTTCGATGGCCGACTAGCAAGAAAATGGAATGTATCTTCAAAGTCTGGAGCATTTTTAGATTCAATTGCAGATAAAATTTTTATAACTTTTATATTTGTTGGTTTTACTTATATTGAAAGAGTTAGTATTTGGATTACAGTTTTACT
>LULW01000264.1_pt1 | contig 25008 bp, 38 predicted proteins | sample 729531 | NCBI WGS metagenome assembly LULW01 (sample SAMN03860279, study PRJNA289734) | marine metagenome | biome: seawater column; feature: ocean; material: water; isolation source: Red Sea water column Station 108 - depth 10m | place: Saudi Arabia: Red Sea | collected 2011-10-15 | depth 10 m | reverse complement strand
GGGTAGGGGAGGGGTCGGCATAAGACCTGATAGGGCAGGTCAATGGCAGTTTCAGGGCCGTTTCGGTGGCAGTTTCAACGGTGGCAGTTTCGTGGTCGCAAAAAAAATAAGGTGGCAGAAAAATTCCACCACCCTATTTACAAACAAAAATTAATCAAAAACAATTCAATCATGGACTTACATAGTATCTCTTTCCTTTTGTTCTAACCCACAGGAGTCTATCCAATGGTATTGTTCTGTATGCACCCTTGTTCATATCGAACACAGTCATTAGGTTGTAGTTGGCAGGGTCATACCTTCTGCCTTCGCCTAGTAGATACTTTGTTACGTTGAACCTAGCCAACATAGTTCTTCTAGTTCCATCCTTCTTAATGAACTCAAGTGAGAACATTCTGTTGTCCTCTTTCATCTTTTCTAATAAGTGCTTTGCTTCTTTCTTTGTAATCATTTTGTTATAGTTAAATTCGTTAGTATTCAATTTGTTTATCAATGGAGTGCCGAAGTACCCCCCTACTCCCCTATCCCCCTTATCCCCCATGCTATCCCCTGTTATATTCTTTAATAAATTCTACTACCACTTTGTATGCTTCATCTATGTTGCAAGTCATAACTGCATAAGAAATATGCTTACTAAAAGGTTCTTGATAACACTTATGAATTACAGGCATAAGCCAATCCCAAGAGCAATGATAGTTTGATTCGTGATGTTTTTGGTAAATTTCTTTACCCATAAATTCTGCTATTAGTTTGTTGTTTTCCGTTGTCATTGTTTTAGTTTTTTAAATTCTCTACAAAGATAAAACTATTTTTTAATATACCAAACTTTTTTTAAAAAAAAATTAATTTTTATACGTTTTCCCTCGTAGAATCATATTTATTATTGGCTGAGATACCCCATGCTTTTTGGCTAACTTCGTTTGGCTTATGCCACCTGCATCGTATTCCTTGCGTATTGATTCAGCTTCCTCAAGGGTGAACTTGCGTTTGGCATAGCCACCACCCCTCATATCTTTCCTGTCGTATATATTTATGCTCATTTAGTAGAATTTAATTACATTATCAGTATCATCTTTTTTATCCTGCAACACCCTTATTATTGTTCTTCTTATCTTTGCAATGTATGTATCAAGAGTATTCAATATATCATCTCTGCCATCATCAGAATACTTATTACGCTTCTTTTCGTAGTGAATAAGCAAATGTTGTAACGCTTGTACCTGAATGTGCCTGTCTGTTATTCTTTCATTCATCATTTGTTCTCCAATGTTTCTATCTCGAACTTGAGATGGTTAATAGCTTTTTTAATATCGTCAATATGCTTTTCCTTACTCGACATACCTTGTTCGGCTTTCTTACCACAACGCAGTAGGTAGGTAACAGCAGTTCCAATGTTATAAGACAAACTCCAATCCTCGACCACCTTCCTAGCTTCGTAACCGTACACAGAACCAATGTAGTAGCTCGGTATGTTTCTTTTCTTAGCAGTTTCCAATGCTGAATCATTTACATTCCTCTTGTAGTCGTAATAGTATTTACTCTTATCCATTATAGTTCGTTGTTAAAGTATTTATCAATTATCTCTCTGCAATGGTCAAACCCCTTACAGCATATTGCGTAATAACCCCTTTTTAAAGCGTTCTCAATGAATATCTTTTGCTCTTTGGTGGGATATGACTTCTTATCTTTTTTAAGCTCTATAAACAGTCCGTAGTACGTTTCGTTTGGCTCGAAGATAAGCAGGTCTGATACTCCCTTCAAATATCCTGTACGCTTTGCTTTTAGTCTTTGAGAGTAATGCCTTTGAAACTGTCCACCCATCGTAGCAGTATATAACGCACTTGGATATTGCAGTTTCAAGTAATCTACGATATTTATTTGCACCCTTTCTTCTGTTAGTCTGTCTTGCTTCGGCATACTCTAAAACTTTGATTCTATCTTTATTGCTGTTGCAGATTTCGGTTAGCAGTTCCAACCGATACTCTAGGTCAGCAATGTCATCCCTCATATCTCTCATTGCAAATATAAGATATAAAATAGAAATAAGCAAGAGTGTAAATAATATCGTTTCCATTACTTCAATCGTTTAGCTTTGTTAATAGTTTCGCCTATCAGTTTTTGGTTCTCTCTATCCTTCTCATAATCAGTCATTAACCTTTGTTGTCGCTTGAGAGCAGACTTAGCTTTGTACTCCTTGAGCCATATATTCCAATTCCGGACATTGACAAAGCCACCACTATCGGAATGCCTGATGCCCTGCTCAAAGGCAAACATAACCTCCTCCATCTCCATTGAGCCATAGTATCTTGAGAGGTCATCCACAAGCAGTTTCGACATCATCACTATCTGCTCTGTGTCAGGTTTCTGACCCAACATCAGGTAACACTTGCTGAGAATATCTACGCAGTCTACATTTAACTGCTCTCTATCGTTGGTAAACCTATACCAAATTTGTCTTTGCTTATCCATTAGTATGTGTAATTATCGTAGTTTTGTAATCTTCTTAAATCATCTTTATCATTGAGAACCATTCCTGTAACCATATAAAAGTTATTCCAATTTAAACTTCTACGTTGCAGGGTCTTATTATCAAACATCTCTTTAATAAATTGCTTGGTTTCTTCACTTGCGCCTTTTCGTTTTTTGTTATATTCAATCCAAAATTCTTTTGTGTACTTAGCCATTGTTTATCTGAGTTCTAGCTTGTTCCCAAGCAGTTAATACTTTTTTAGGTTGTGATACCTTTTCATTCTCTTGGGTGGTATTCTTTTCCCAAGTCCTTACGGATGCCTTCCAATCTTTCATGGGGTTTTTTCCGACCTTCCATCCATTAGAAGAATAGTAGTCGTAAAACTTTTCTGCATCAACAGAGTTGTTTCTTTCAATACAGTATTCAGCAATATCAACGACTGTTGGCTTTACAAACCTCTTAACCTTAGCTTTAACCTTAACTATATCTTTATCCTTATCTTTATCTTGTAGGGTAGTTTCTACCCCTTGTGAACCCTTTACATACCCTTGAAGATTATACTTCTCAAGCAATGCAATAACTGATTTGTGAACGTTAGAATTAGGGTTCAGTTCGCCATATTGAAACTCAATAAAGTCAGGAATAAACCACTTATCGCCATTGTCAAAGATAACTATCTTATCAAGAAATGCCTGTGGTAGCATATCGTAGATTAGTTCTTCTCCCACTCTGATGGATGCCACCTCTATATCTACATCCCATATTCCTGCGTGATTGCAGTCGTCTAATATGTAGAACCATAGTAGCTTGTGTTGTGGCTTTAACTCTCTTAGAAAGCGTTTCTTCCACTTGTCTGTGTCTGTCATTCTTTTTGCCATTGTCTTAGTATAAATAATTCATTAATAATTCGTGAACCAAAGCACTATCTTCGTTCACCTCATCTAGTTCTTCTTCAGATAACTCCCTGCCATCGTACTCAGCTTCCTCAATGAAAGCATCACAATACTCAGGATAATCCCAATGGCAGACATCTCCAAACTCTACGCAAGTAAATAACTTGATGTCATAATTTTTAGTTTCTTTAGTCATTTGTTTTAGTTTTTTTTAGTGATTTTTGTAATTTGTCGAGCAACTTATAAAGTAATGATTCTTTATTTTCCAATTCTTCAAAGCTGTAATTTCTGTGTAATGAACAAAGTAACATATTAAGTTCTTTATCCGAAAGTTTTAAATTTTTCATTTTGTTTTAGTTTTAATTGTTAATACTTAGGCAAAGATAAATAACTTTTTTTATTAAAACAAAACTTTTTTTAATTTTTTTATTTCAATACTAGTCATCATCTCCACATCAAAGTACGAACCTGCTCTAGGATTTCTACCTCCCAAATAAAATCTACCCTCTAAGTTATCTAGTCGTTCATAGACGATACCATCATCAAATGCCCAACAAATAGCCACAGGATGCTTTATTTCCTTTTGGTATTGTTGGAGGTCTATAAGTTTTCTCATGGCTACTTGTACTGTCAAACCATCGTCAATATTCCTGTCAGGACATCCCTTCACCTCCAATGCACCAATGTGAATTAGGTTTTGGTTTTGTAGGTCAAAGTCCACTTTGGAATATTCCCCCTTGTCAACGTAAACAAGATTGAAGGTATCGCAGAATAGCTTTACCGCTCTCTCTTGCCTACGTCTATCTTTTGGGGTTTCAAATTTCATTTAGCAGTTTCAATTACCTCGCAATCAAATGCTTCTATTAATAATCTTACCTTAAAAGGGTAAGTCATTATCGTCAGCACCCACCTCAACAACTTTGTCCTCAGACTTTGTAAACGTTCCTGTGTTTACTGCCCAAGCCAAAATATTGTTGTAGTAGTTACCTTCATACAGGCGACCTCTAATATCAATCTTGCAGGTTACCTCAGTTCCAACAGGTATTCCTTCTAGCTTATCAATGTTGTCCTTTACGACCTCCATCTTGATTGACTGTGGGTATTCACCACCTGTGTTAACTACAAATTCCTTTTTCTTAAATCCACTTTTAAATTCTTTTGTGTCGAATTTAGCTTCCAAAGTTCCTTTAATTTCCATTTTCTAATAATTTTAATGATTCTAATTCGTTTTGTATATCCTTGATTCTGTCATCAATCAAGTTTCTTTCTTGTTTTAGGAGGTCAAGTTCCTCAGATAGTGTTACTTCACTATTTTGTTCAAAGACATAATCTCTTACTTTTATGTAGTTTATCATCTCTCTTTTATTGAAGCTCAAGTAACCCTCCATACTTTTCACGTGGTGCATGATTGTAGCGTGGTGTACGTTGTACTTTTTACCCATACCCCAATACGTTCCACCGAAATGCTTACGCATAAAGTAGAAGAACATTCTTCTGCCATTCATTATACTCATCTTTCGGCTCTTACCTAACAAATCTTCGTAACTGACGTTATACGTTACGCATATTGCCTTTTTAAGAGCTTCTTCCCTGTCAACACTATTTAGCATTTGTTTATCTCATTTACTAATTTAACTTCATCCATTTCGTGATACTTACCCTCATCGCTTTCAGATAGCAGTTTCAGGTGGCTCAACCTCAGCAGAGTAGGATTGTCAATGTACTTGTTTATACTCTGACCTTTCAGTCCTGTTATCTCGCTGAATCTTCTTTTAGTTACACCATTTAGGCGTAAATACTTCTCAAATTTACTTCTCTTTTTCATAATTATTTTAGTTCTACAATTTCTAATTCAATTCCAAATTCAGACAAATATGCCTGTTTTATCTTCTCGTCAGTAAGCTGAGAATACAAGTCGATAAAAGTCTTTCTAATACCCTTACCAAACTTCTCTCTAGCATCTCCTAGCTGACTTCGTGTTATCGCTACGATAGCACCATCTCTTGTCAATACGTGTCGTCTAATTGCCATGTCTAAACATTTTTTTAAATTGTTCTCTAGGGTCTTTCTCAACGTAGTCCTCTCTTAACTTTGCAATAAGCTGATTAGCTTCATTATAAGTGAGGTACAAAAGACCACTATCAATATCTCTAATTACTTCAGGTTCGTAAGGAACACTTGATAGCAAACCCTCAATAACTGCTATCTGCATATTACTGATAGGCTCGCTTTCAAGTAGTTCATCTATCCATTCTAAATCCATTACTCTTCAGTTAACATCTCATCTTGACCAAATACTCCCTGCTCATAAAATCCTGTAAGCATCAATACTGCTCTTGACTTGGCACGTTTCTCAGCCATAGCCACAGGAAACTTACCTGCAAGACCCATAGTGTTTTCTTTAGATGCTTCGCCAAAAGACTCGACAACAGTTTGACCTATGTCCTTGTTCTTTACCATCTGAGCAGTACACCTCAACACAACCCAATCTCTTTCCATTACGATTGGCTCATACTGCAACTGTATGCCACGATTGCTGATAATCTTGTCAATACCTGTGCGTGTGATGATTACGAATCCACGTTTGTCTTTGTAAACATCTTCTTTGACTAGACCATTCGTGGTGAACAGTCTAGCTAACGCATCTTTTCTAGTTTCTTTTTTTACTTCTGTCATAGTTTTACAATTTAGTGATTATTTTTCTTAGTTCTTTGAATGAGTTTAGGTCAAACTTTCTAGCATCAAGTCTGCCATTATACCATTCCTCTAGGGTTTTGTTGTCGTTGGATTTCCATTTGACTTCTTCTGTTTCATCTGATTGTAATATTCTTTCTAACAGTTCAATCTCTTGGTCTAAGAAGAAAAGGACATCGCCTTTTTTGATAGTTTCTACTTTTAAATCTTGCATAATTCAATTTGTTTTAATTAATAATCTTAGGCAAAGATAAAATAATTTTTACAATATACAACAATAAAAGTAAAAAAAATGTAAAAAAAGTTTGTTTACTAGATTATAGAAACTCTACTGCCTAAATCCATTGGTATGAATATAGCAGTTTTACCACCATCCAAAACAATACCGCAACCTAGCGTAGGTTTCTTAGGAAAGTTCTTGCCATAGGAAAATGCCATAGCATCTACGTCAATACCACATCCTACATTCATTCCGAATATCAAATCGTTGCGTGATGCCATATAGTTTACACCACCAAAGGAATGGCAATGACCTATAACTGTTGACTGCCTGTTGGCTATCGCTCTGTTCTTGTGAGCCATAGCACCGCTACTTCCTGTGCCATGCTCATATAGTACACCATCAATCTCCCATTGCATCTCCCACTTCCAACCTTTAGGTGCGTTCCATATTTCTTCATAGGACTTGATGAATCTCTTGGGTATTCCTGCTGATGTAGCTTGACGAAATGGTAGTGCCGAATGATTACCCACGCATACCTTCACATCAGGAAACGTGGCGTACCATCTTTCCATTGCTCTTTGAGCAGTTTCAGCTTCGCTTTCAGCATTAGGCATCTCAGCCATTTTCTCATGATAAGACAACGCCGCATTGTCAACCTCGTCTCCGATGTGGACTATGTGTGACACTCCAAATCTGTCGAATACTTCGTAGCAAAAATCTCTGTAATTAGGGTGGCAAAATGGTTCGTGTGTATCTCCGATGATACCTACACCACCGCCATTTCTGTGTTGTTGGATAATGTCAAATTCTTTTTGGCTTAGTCTCGGTCTGTATTGTTTCATTTGCTCTTATGTTTTGGCAAATATAAGAAAAATATCACAAAATGTCAAGGGAGGTGCGACTATACACCCCCCTCGAAAACTAAAACAAAATTGAATGTCATACAAACGTATGTGCAAATATAAGAAAAAAATGAGAAGTAAAAAGTTATTTTCGTGTTTTTTCGATGGAACGACCTCCAAAATATGCACCAAAGGCGGTAATCGCTAATAATTGCCAAAGGTCAATCCAAGAATCTTTAATTTGCAAGTCCACAAATCCGAAGTCAACTAAGGTAAATATCGTAAGAACAACAAGCAAGAAAGCCAATGACAGTGGTCTAATGGACTTTGTTAGCCAATTACCCTGCATATCAGCTTCCCAACGCTTAGTTACCTCCTGTTGCATCCTGTGGTCATGGTCTAGTATTATCTTCTCTATCTCAGCTTTTATGAGTTCTTTTTCTTCTGCCGAGGTGTGTATCTTATCTATGGCGGTTCCAACGGAATCTACCAAATCTTTTGCTCCTGAAGAAAAAATCTTTCCCAATATATTCATATCCTTATCCTTATCTTTATATTTAGCTTTATCTTTATTATATAGGGTATAAACTACCCTTTACAAACCCTTTGGCAAGGGTTAATTAAAAAAATCATTAGTATGTTTGTATTCTATGAATACTTGCTCTCCCTTTTGCAGTTCCTCAACAATTTTACGGTAAACCCTTTTGTATGCCTGTGATGACTTGCCAATGAAACCACCGGTAATCAAGCCATTATTCTCTTGAGAATCGCCCAAAAGTAAGCAACCACTCGTGTGTTCATCAGTGTTACCACAATGTATAAGAATATACTCAAAGTTAGGAACGTTAGTGATATGCAACATACCATCGTGTATATCAGCAAACCTTTCGCTATATCTCTTGTGAAAGCCACCTTCCTTTCTTAATTTTATTTCATATCTGCCATAGGGTATCATTGTTTCCCCCTTGACCTTTACATCTCTTTCCTCATCTTCAAGAGTGTAGCAAAGAAAGTCGTAACCTATCCAAGTCTTTTCCAATAGCATACCATTTGTGCTATCAGATGATATGTTATATCTAAGTACAACTAATTCCATTAAGACTCAGCAGTTTCAGCAGTTTCAGCAGTTTCACAGCTTTTTTTACAAACCTTACATTTACCAAGACAAACTTTACCAAATGTCAAAAAAAATATTATATTACAAATGTGTTTCATTTTTTATTTTTTATAAACTCTAAAATTATATTTAGCTTTTCTTTTACATCATTCATTTGCTCACGCAAAGATTCGTGTCGCTTTTCAAATCCAACCTTCACTTCTTTTATGCTAAAAAAGAAAAACTTATATAAAGCATAAAGACTCCCCATAAGCAAAACAACCGATAGTCCGTAGTTTTCAATTAATTTAAACGCTTCTTCCATTATTTTCCTTGTCCGTTATATGATTTTTTGTATTGTTTTTTACCCTTTGTTCTACTCTTATTCTTAGAGTGTATACCCTTCCTTTTAGTTTTGGGCTTCTCTCTGAACTTAAAAGATATACCCTTAGCCATTGTTAGAGAAGAAATAAGCTACCAATGAGCCGATTACAACAGTCCACAAAGTCCATAACGCTTTCTGCATAGTAAGTCTAGCAGATGTGTTTATGTTCACCCTAGAAACAACACCCTTATCAGGGTCAAGAAGATTCTTTGTTAAATCGTCTAGCTTTTTGTCCATTTTATCTAGCTTATCCTCCATAGAGTCCATTCTTTGTTTCATAAGTGCTATTTCTTGTGCTGCTGTTGCTCTTGCCATTGTTATGCTGTATAAACAACCTCAACGGTTGAGTTAAGTCTTACTGTCGTTGCTGCTGCTGCTGTTGGCTTCAGTGTTACTATTAAAACATCCCCTGCTGAAAAAGATGATGATGAAGATAAAGAAGTTACTGAAAAAACATTCGGAGTAGTATTACCTTCTCCTGTTTCTGTCATCGTATCTCCTAATTGTGTCAAAGCAAAACCTGAACTGCTCTCATCAGTAGGAGTACCTTTGTATATTCTTATCTCAACGCTTCTTGGACTATTTATAGCCATTACACCACCAAATGCACTCACATACCCACCTCTCAAGCAATAAAGAACAGATTGAGCCACAGCATCTTGTCCATCAGCAGTTGGATTAGTTATAACAGTATCAAATGTATGTGTTGTACTACCTGCGTAAGTTGGTGCATATTCATCTGTCGTTGACTTACTTAAAAATCCTGCAACTCTTACAAAGTGAGTCGTTCTTAATCTATCGTCTTGCCACTCTAAGCTACCTGAATTATTCTTGGTAAGAACAGTATTGTTAGCTGCTGAACTAAAATCTTTAGGAACGTGAAGTTGTGAGTTGTCTAAACTGCTGTGTTCGTTACTTGCCATATTATGCTGATGCTATAAAAATTTCAATATCTACGTCATTACCTGCAGGGTTAACCTGAACACTAGCTATATCAGCCATAGTGCCAAAGCTAGGAGATGTATCTGCTTCTGCTAACATCAAATCATCAGGTGCACCTAGCATATGAGATTCACCCGCACCAAGTCTTACCTGATACAATGTAGCAGCACCTACGATAGCCAACTCAACAGGATTGGTATCGTCAAGATTAGTTACTCTGATGTACTTAGCATCTTCTAAATCAATAGCATTATCTGATGCAAAAGCATTTCCATTGAATGTTGCAATAGTTGTAGTTTGACTAGCTGCACACTTTACTATTCTCTTGAAAACTTCATTTATACTAGATATCTCAAGAGTTTTTGTACCGCCATACTGAGTTCCACCTAAAGAAAGCGTTTCTGTTACCACAACAGTAAGAGTTGCATTTTGTATTGTTGTTGCCATTTTACTTCTTAATTAGTTTTATTTGTGTTATTAAATCTTCTTTCATTATATTTAAAAAATCCAAAATCTTTTTTTCATCATAGTTTCCATAACCACCACCACCATGCTCTTTGCCACACATATAGCTACCATCAGGCATTTGATGCTCATATCCATCAGGGCAGTCAGGGTTTCTTCTAACCTTTTGATTTTCAGCATCATCCATGGCTTTTTTCATAGGATGGTCTTTAGGCAATAAGTCAGTGTCATGTTGACCACCTTGAAAACGACCTTTACGCATTACAAAAAGAAAAGAATTTACACGAGCAAATGCCCACTGCTCAGGACTTTGTACGTTAGGTCTAACACTCTCAGGATTAGTCTTGTACGCACCGATTCCTCTTTCAAATACTTTAGCAAGTTTGTTATAAGTAACTCTTCCGTTCCAATCCAAGTCAAGGTCTTTTATTTCTTCGTTGTGTTCCTTAACCTTGTTTTCCAAACCTTTCTTTGAGGTTTCTGTAATCTGATTTGTCATATTATCTTTTCTTCCTTCTAATTTTTTTGTTAACTCTAAGATGACATCTTTCATTCCTCGTTCTCCAAGATTTCCGATAACACCCCATTTAATTTGTGCGACAACTCCTGCCACATTGCTGAGATTTGGCTCAACATCTCCTTTAAACTTTTGACCATCTCTAAAATGTCTTTTTGCCCATGATTCCCTTTCTTTTATCCACTCTCTTATAGCTTCGGTATCTTGACCATCTCTAGCTCTACCCCAAAGCATAAACGCTTCGTTACCACGAATATTACCTCCTGCCTTCCATATTTTTGGCTGTTGCTCTTTTAAGTTTTTAGCAAACTCATAGTCAAACTGCTTCTCCTCGCTGTTACGCAAAGAAATCTTTTTGTCATCACCTTTTTTTGGAAAGTCTGTTGCCATTAGTAAAAAATTATTCCGTTCATTTTCTTAGCCAAATCACCATCATTAGGAGTTGAGTAATCACCATCTTTGCCATACAAAGGATAGTCATTTGTTTGGTCCTCATGTGTGATGTAAGCAATCATATCATCCAAAAGAACTTGTGCCTTTCTAAATGTATCATTCTTCATCTGATTAAACTGCTCTACGTTTGCAGGACTGCTAAAGTCAGATGTGTTTACAACAAGACCTGCTGAGGTTGTGTTGTATTGTATCTCATTCATAACCTCAAACCTAACATACCAACAAAGAGCAGGTTTTAGGTAGTGGGTAACCAAGTCAGAGTTGGCAGTTGTAAGAGTAGAGTTGTGGTTTTGAGTTTTTAGTTCCTCATACATATCCAAGCCAAGATAAGGTTTGATATGTGCTAACTCAGCTATCGTAATTATCTCATTACTAATCAACGCTTGGTCTGTTGCCTGATTAGTGAACGATTGTGTAATCACCTCAGATGCTGTAACAAGATTGTTATACTGTCTTACATTTGCCATTATACGTTTGTGTTTTGTCGTTCAACTCTAATTGTCTGTCTGTCAGATATTAACAACTCACCATCCTCAATCTCAGGAAGGTCTTTGTTTAACATCATTCGCTGTTCGTTTATTGTAAGAACTTGCTTGGGGTCTAGGTCTGATAAGAATGAGATTGGTGGCTCATACACAACCTGCAAATCATCAGTATCAAGTCCTAACTCTTTGCTTAACACCTTTTTTATTGGTGATAGCAGAATGTTTGTAGTGTCTTTGATTACCGTACTCATAGCCAACTCATAAGCTATTCTAATCTCACTACCTGTGTTGTTCATCTTTCCTGATGAAATAATACCACTTAAGGCAGGTTGCCATCTGTGAGCAGTAATAATGTTTTGGTCGGTTAGCTTCTGTAAATCTAAGAAGTCACCATCTTCCTTGTTGCTAATTATTTGAACGTCAGTACCTCTGCTGTCCTCTCCATTCTTAACAAGGAATAATATCTTGGAGTTGTTTCCACTACCCGTCAATGTTTCTTTGGCAGTTTCAACAAACTTTTCAGCTTCTGCTTCTCCAAAGTCGCTATTTACAGTAACGATTGCCGAAGGACTAAAGCCATTCTTAAATGCTGTGTGATTAAATTTACCAATCTCATAGTCAATCGCTATGTGTTCAAGAGCAGCAACATAATCAGGCAAACCATAAAAGTTAAATGTACTTTCATAGTCTTTGTAATGCACAACAAATCTACTTGATGCAATATTTGGATAAACAGGTATTACCTGCTTTTTCTCAGGACTTTTCTTGTAGTTAGTCCAATCAGGGTGAAAACAAATGGTTTTCTTATTCTTGCTAATCCTTGCTGTCGAAGCATCTTTGTGATAGAAGTTTATACCACCGTCATAAACAACACCTTCAAGATAGGCATTGCCATAAGTAAAATAGTCATCAGCCAACTTCTTGAATACATCCTTTAAACTTTCTCCATCTGCGTTGATGTCGTCAATGTATTCTGCTAATGATTCGTTTCTTGTAAAAAACCCACTACCTGTTGTAAATGTAGTCTTTTGAGCTAGCACCGAACGATGCGTTGAGGATTGTCTTTTTAACTCAGCTAAATACTGAGGAAACAAATTGTCTTTACCAAAAGGTATATATTCCTCTCTTAACCTTTCAAGGTCTTTTACCTCTGTGCTAACTTCAGGGGTAGATAGGTTTACAAAAGCATACTTAGTGTTAAAACTACTATTTATCGGAGTTGTCTTGACTTGATTCTTCTTTTGCTTTTGATTTGGTTTTCTTCGGTTTTGCATCTTCTTTTGTTACAAATTTAGTATATCCTAAGTCAAAAACGCTTTTCAAATCTTTTTGAGTAGCTTTCGACCAATCAATAGAGATTTCTTTAAAATAAGTAACCCCTGATTTCTTTTTCGCTTTATATGCCATATTGCAATATATAAAAAAAATACAAAGTCAGGGGCAGAACCCCCAACTAAGTATTAAGTATTAGTATTAAGCTATTGAGAATGTACCTGCTGCAGCATCAATCGTTACAGCATCCTCAATTAAGTAAGGAAGCTCACCTGAACTACAAGTAAATGTAATTGTAGCACCTGTTTCATCTCCTAGAGCAGCCCCTGTACTCAATTCAACACTAGATAGTCTTGCATACATTTGGTTGTGAGCATCCGTAGCAGGACCAACGTGAAATTTCTGAGACAAACCAACAGCGTATGTGTTGTCATTATAATCTTGACACATAACAACTAAATTTCTGTTTGAAAGATTGTCTATTGCACTTAAATGTGCATCAGAAAGGTTTGGAATATATGCTGTAACAGTGTGTTCAAACATAATAGTTCCACCTTCTTTAGTTCCTGTTGAGGTCAAAGAACCTGTGCCTTGCTTCAACTCAAACAACTTACCGTTTGCATCAGTTATAGCAGTAATCTGATGATTTCCGTCTGTATCAAAAGTGATAGCAGAAATATCAGAAAACATAAAAACACCTAGAGCTTTAAGACCCCCTCTGTTCTCCATATCAGTATGTACTACCGAGCCATGTTATCAGGAGTGTAATAAACAGCTAGTTTAGCATCTTTCAATGCACAACCAACAGAATAAGCCACTCGGAAACGATACTCTTTGTTATCGTTAGAATACCACTGCTCAACAGAGTTGTTACTAAAGTCAGTTGCAACAGCAAAAGCATCTTTAGTAGTTAGAATTGCTCTGTGAGTTTCAGCAGCGTTTGATGCACCGTTGATGTTAGCAACATTAGCAGCAATAGCAATATCCCAATCTCTACGAACAACAACAGGAATACCTCTAAACATTAGTTGTGGCATACCATTAACTAAAGTTCCGTAACCTGAAGTAGTAAAGCCTGTTCCCTCAAGAGTTAGCATATAGTCATCAGCGATGTCGCCTGACACGAATAATACGTGATTTCCTGCACCTAATAGTTCAGGAGAAGCATTGTCATATAATGCACGTAAAATTTTAATAGCGTTACCTGCAACTAAAGCGGCATCAGTAGTTTGTTCAGGAGATATACTTGCTCTGTTGATGCTGTTTGAAGAAGCCTCAAAAGCAGCTTGGAAGATACCATCATAGATACCGAAGTCTCCTGAAGCACCACTATCAGACAACCATAACTGACGGTTAAAGTCAGACTGAACACCTTGTCCGATTAAGTCAAGTAGAATGTTTTTTACAACAGTTCCATCAATATTGTCGAAGTCGTGTCCACCTCTCATCAACTGACCTTTCATCTTGTTGAATAAAGAGTTTCCTGCGAAAGCGATTTCAGCTTCCATTCTTTTTGGAGTGATAGTTACAGCAGCACCTTTTTCGCCTGTTTCAGAAGTAAACTCTGTACCTGCTGAGAACTCTTTAGTAATACCACTTAACGCTTGAAATCTATCCAATACGATAGTTCCTGCAACATTTGGCATAACATCCATATATTGCATATAGTCTTGACCTAAGAATAAAGGTTCAAGTATTGTTTTGTTTACATCATACTGATTTACAGTAGGTAAACTCGCACTTGTATAAGCCATTTTATATTATTTTAAAAGTTAATTATTTTAAGATTGATTTAGCAAAAGCATCCCACTCATTAACAACTTCCTCAGTTGGAGTAATTGTTGGTTCTTGTTCTGCTTCTACAACAGTTTCAGTAGCTTCACTTTTGTTTAGTTTAGCTTCCATATCAGCAACCTTGTTTTTTAGGTCAGCAATAATGCTCTCCTTTTCACCAACAAGACCTGCTAGTTCTTCTTTTTCTTCTCTCAAAGATTGTGCATTTTCTTCAAGCTCGGTGAACTTGTTTACAACATCTTCATTATCAGAAAGAACAACGGAAACTTCACTAGGAGTAGTAGCATCCTCTCCCTTAACAGCCATAACGATTTCCTCTTTAAGACTGTTAAACCAAGTTTTTAATTCTTCGGTCATTTTAAAAAGTTTTTTATTATTATTTAATTCTAAAACATCTTTGACTTTTCTTTCGTCTACGTTAGTAAATTTAGATAAATCAAACTTAGCAGCAACTCTCATTGGCTCAGTAATATCATCAATGAAACCAAATTCCTGTGCTTCTTGACTAGACAACCAAGTTTCCTCATCCATCATTTTAGACAAAACATCATAAGGTAGTTTTGTTTTTCTTTGATATATCTCGATGATTTCATCTTTTATCTTGTCAAGCAAATCAGCAGTTTTACGGAAGTCAGTAGCTTCCCCTGCCGATTGTCCGAATGGGTTATGTATCATAAAGAATCCGTTTTCAGCCATTTCTACGCTATCTCCTGCCATTGCAATAACAGTAGAGATAGAAGCAGCCAAACCTTCAATCTTTATTTGTACATAACCACTATGTGAACGCAAAGCATTGTATATAGCAAGACCATCAAAAACACTCCCACCAACAGAGTTGATTCTTAGTGTAATGTCCTTCTTGCCTATACTTGATATATGCTCAACGAAATCTTTTGCAGATGTACCGTAGTCACCTATCTCGTCAAAGATAGATATTTCAGCAGATTCATCTGTATTTTTTATATTGTACCAATTATTCATAAATGCAAAATTAATTAATTAAAATAGTAAATCTTCGCAAAAGTCATCTAATGTTGTAATCCTTGTTGTACTTCCTTTTATGCTTGTAGATTATGTTCTGTATTGTTCTTTCAGAAACATCATACTTTATGGATATATCCATGTAGGTGTAGGTGTAGTTTCCATCGTTTGACTCCAACATCTTGTCAAAGTCTTTGATTATCATAAAATCCCTAAGTTTTCTCGGCTCGATAAGACCTCTTTCAGCAAGATGGTTAAGCACGTTTTTTATTCCTGCTTCTTCAGAGTATTTTATTTTAACTTCTTTGTAGATAATATCTATGAACTCGTTTACTACCTCAACGCTGTTTTGTCTTATCATTTCACAAAATTATTAAAAAGAGGATTGACTTTCAAGTGCTGATATTCTGTTTTGAGTTTCAGTAACATCACTTTCAACTAAGACAACCTTTTGAGTTGTTGAACCACTAACCATTGACTGTACGCTTCTCAACTCACCGCCCATTGCAAACTTCTCACCTTGAGATATAATGCCTCCATCAGCAAACTTAACACCATTACCATTGTAGGAGTTTATCGCTGATAGTATTGGTCTAAATCTAGCAGTTGACCTCTTATTAATTATAGCTTCACCACCTTCGGCTTCGTGTATCGTTCCACCCACTCTAAACTTCACACCACCATTTGCGTGTGATGCACCCTGAAACATTCCGCCTCTTGTAAGCCCACCCTTTTCAAATTGAACACTTGCTGACTGCTCGGTATCTCCACTAACAGAGCCACCACCACCACTACCACCAAGTAGATTGTTTATTAATGGTGTTATTAATGCTTTCATACCAACAGCTAATCCAACTTTTGCTAAAAACGGAATAGAACCATCCTTAAAAAGAGACGCCATTGCTTCTAACAGTATCTCATTAATCTTCATGTTTAGAAGATTTGCTAGAGCTTCTTCTGCTGTTTGAGCATTTATTATAACATTTTGTATTTTTTCATCTTCTTTTTGTTGTAATAACGCCAATGCTTGCTGCTCTTTATCATAACCATCTCTAGCTGCTTCAAAAGACTTTTGTTGCTCTGTTCTTTTCTTAACCTCTAAATCAAGTAGCTTTTTCGCCGCTTCATTATGTGCAACGGATGACATATTTACAAGTTCTAGTTCTTTTTGATACATCTCAAACTTCATATCAAATATAGCTTGTTGCAACTGCCCTTCCGTTGCTATCCTGCCATCTACATATTGTTGTTGCAGTTCGGCAGTTTTGTCAGCTATTGCATTTTCTATTTCCTGCATCCTATCTGAAACAATACCAACTTCAGGTAAACCTATCACAGTTGGAACTTCAACACTACCATTCCCACCACCTGTTTTTGTAATTAAATCTTCAACAGAGCCACCTAAATTCGAATACGCCTTTATTAAAACATCATATTCATTTTTAAGGTTTACAGCTTCTTGTCTGTTTGCTTTTTGTTTGTTTGTATTTTCAGTAAGTGATAAATTAAGGTTTGACATTTCCTTATCAACACCTTGGAACGATTCAGATGCAAGTTTATTTGTAACGGCACTTCTTTCTAGTATTTTATTTTGCAAATTAGTTTCTTCAACAAATAACTTAACATTTTCAGCTTCTATCTCAAGCTGCCTGTTTTTAATCTCTAGCAATTTAGATTCAGCAGCCATCATATTTATTCGTGTTTCCATCGATTTATTTGCTGCATCTTGTGCTATCTTTATATCATCTAAAGTTGATTCTTCGTCTAACAAATTAGGAAGATAATCTTTATATTCTCTATTTAATCTACTTATTATTCTGTTTCTAGTTTCTTGCTCTATATTTGTTCTTTGCAAAGTTTGAAACATTACATCCATATTATGAGCATCTCTAGCTAGTTGTTCTTCTAGGGGTATTTCCAAGAATTTAGCAACACTATTAAAGAAAGAAGCAAATCCATCAATAACTCCCTGTAAAGCAGGTGCAAAAGCATCAACAAAAACAATTCTTAGTCCATCAATAGCCGACTGAAACCTTAATACAGCACCTTGTAATGAATCACCTATAATTCCTGCCATATCAGAAGCAGCACCTGATGAATTTCTAAATGCTTCTGTTTGTTCTTCTATCTTGTCAATATGCTCAATCATTGTGGATATAGCAGCAACTTGCCTTACATCAACAACCTTGAGCATCTTCTCAACGTTAACACCCTCATCCCTCATTCTTCTAAACTCACGAACCATATCTTCTCCTGAGTTTACGGTAAAGCCGATTGACTTGGCTAAATCAGAAGAAGGGTCGCCTAATTTAAGGAATATGTTACGAAGCGATGTACCTGCTATGGATGCTTCAATACCTGCATCTGTAAGCACACCCATAACAGCAGTTGTCTCCTCCAAGTCCATACCTAGCAGTTTCGCAACAGGAGAAACCTTTGTCATTGATGTTTGAAACTTCTCAAGAGTAAGGGCAGAACTTGTAAACGAAGCAGCCATAACGTCTGCAACTCTAGCACCCTCACTAGCATCTAAACCAAAACCTCTAATCGTAGAGCCAATCACAGTTGCTGTTCTTGCCAAGTCCTCACCTGTTGCTGTGGCAGCCAATAAGGCAGCTTGTTGAACATTTAAAACTTCTGATGCTGTAAATCCTAGTTTTGAAAAGTTAAGCTGTAACGCAGCCACCTGTTCTGCTGTAAAGAAGGTTGAACGACCTAACTCTTGTGCTGTTTTATTTAATGAGGTAAATTCAGTTGTTGTTGCGCCTGATATTGCTTTTACCTTTTGCATCTGAAACTCATAACCCTTAAAAACATTAAACGCTTGTTGAAGCTCCTTTCTAGCAAACTTTTGGACTTTGTTAAAGGCAACCAAAGCAATAGTAGCAGCACCTATTGCCTTTGTCATTCCTGTAATACCAACAGATGTGTTTTTTGAAGTTTTACCGACATCTCCTGTTGATTTTGATGCCTTACCACTCTCCTTGCTTAACTTATCGTAGTTGCCATTTAACTTCTCTATCTCAGTATTTAAGGACTTAACATCATTAAGACCTAATACTTTAATCTTATATACTGATTCTTGTTTTCTAGCCATTATATTTGTTTTGGTAGTTGTTTAAATATATTATTTATGTCTTTTCCTATTGAGGAATGTATTGAATTGTCATTCTTCTTACTTCTTCTGTTAACAACATTTCCTATGAAGTTTGTCTTTTCCTTTGTTGAAGAAAGTCGCTTACCGCCTTGCGTTGGCAAACCCTCAGCTCGTATTCTTTTGGCTATTGCATAAGCTATACTTTCTTTCTCGTTCTCGTTTGAGTGTTTTATACCCTTAGCATCCATCCAATTCTTGATGGCAGTAAGACTAGGCATATTACCTGCCTTCATTCCTTTGTCAACTATGTCAACATACTTTGCCCTTGTTTGAATCACTAACTCAATAGAATCGGCAGTTTCATCAAGGTCATAAAACATGGAGTCTGCAAGTTTTCCTGTTGCTATACTATTTTGAACCTCAAGCTCATTTCTAAAGCCATCAATAAGTTTCTTACCTATTGCATTTATTGTCCTGTCAAATGTCTTTAGTATATTTTTCATATCTCTTCAGTTTCAGTATCTACGATTTCATCTCCTTCAAATAAATAATCAACTTGAACGCCACCAACCCTACCTGCTTGTTCAGCTCTTTTAATTATCGAGTTTTCTAATTTTTCTAACTCAGTAGAAATAAACCCATCAAAAATAGAAAAATGATAAAGACGACCATTAAAAGTGTCAGTTTCGCTTCCTATTTTTCCGAATTGGTCAAAATTAAAAGGTTCAACGGCAACAGTTTCTCTAGCAATTTCAACTGAGTTTTCTCTAACTATAAACTTGTCGTTATGTCTTTGTATAGTTGCCAATATCTGTTTTGATGATGGAACATACGTTGTGGTCGCTATGTCAACATCTGTAAAAGTAGAAGGATTAAATTGTATTCTGTAAGAGTGAAAAGTATTTTCTCCTATTGACAAAAAAGAATCACTTGTAGAACTTGTGCCAAGCAACCTTTGCTTTGTGTTAAATGGTGAAGCTATTGGCTCTATGAAAAAAAACATAGTAAAATCTCCTGTTACTTGCAAAGTTGACCCACTAAAACCCATAAATTCAGAGTTATCTCTGTTAAAATAAGCGGGGTATTTTCCGTTTACACCCCTACCTTCAAAACCTATGCTAGGTGCATTTGATTCTGTTGCTTGTCTTAAAGATGAATCTCCAAAAGATGGATTCCAAAGCTGTATATTATTTGCACTTGTAACCGTTGAAAAACCTTTGTTGTAGTCAAATGAAATTATTGGATTTATAATGTTATTACCTTCAAACTGAGAAATAACAGTAGATGCCGTATTAGACGCCTTAATTCTTCTAGCTAACCTTCTTTCAGGTGTCATAAAAACATTTTGCTTTATAACATTCTGATTGTCTAAAGTTCTATCATAAACAATAGGTTGAAGCACATTGTCAATCGTTGCGTAGATGACATCTTTTTTTGTGTCTTGATTTATAACAGCTAACTGTTTTATACTTCTTTTTACTCTCCTCATTAAAGATTTATATTTTCTGCATCAATATGTAATGCGGTTGGTGTTGTTGTATCTCCTAAAAAAACATACTCCTGCAACTCAACCTTTGTTGATTGCTGTTTATGTGGCTGAAAGTCTATTATTTTGTTTATTCTGTAATAAACCCCATTTATATATACTAACTTCTGAAAATCTAACAGCATCATATCTGAAACTTTTAGATTAAGATAAACTATTTTTAATCTAGGGTTTTGTTTTAACTGCTCAATCATTTTGGAGTAATATAAACTATACAGCCCTTTCTTAACCTCTCTTGATGTGCTTATGACGGTATCGTGAGATATATCCGAAAATGATAAATTAAAGTTCAAGTTGTTATAACCATCCGATATTGTGTGTTCTGAAAGCGTATTTATTGGTGGATGATTAAAAGCTTCCACACCGTCTTCAGAACGGGTTAATGGGCAGTTTAAGTTGTCAAAAGCACAAAAAGATGCCTTCTTCCACCAATAATACTTTGTAAGATTATCATTGTCAATGTTATCCGTATTGTAATAATTCAACATTCTTTTGCCATTCGATGACGACCACTTACCATTATTTGAACCTGCTGTCCTGATAAGTATTCTAGCACCTATCTCAAACTCCTTTTCAGGTCTTTCGATAGCATTAGATATTGACAAGTCGCTATATTCACTAAAATACATTGGTATTAGAGGGCTTTGGGCAATTTTGTCTGACACAACATAGTTTGGTTCTACCCAATTAAAGGTGGGTGAAAAGTAAGAATTTTCAATCTTAAACTCACCTATGGCAAACTTTCCACTATCGTCAATCTCTTGGTAAGCACCCCAATCTACATTATTTCTTTTGTTATATCTATTTATCAACCCATCATTACTAGCATCTTTATACTTGAATAATATCTTTGATTTTATGTCATGCAAAAACTCATTCTCTATATCTTTTGAATAATCTATCTTATCAGACCAATCAACGGCTTCTGATGTTGATTTATAGAAGTGGTCGTAAGGTTCTACATATACAATTTTTGATATTGGGTCAGTTTTAAACTGAAGGTTGAACAGTTGAGATAAACCTTTCACGAAATCAGCTTGAGTTCCTTTTGGAAGCATATTCTGAACACCCTTTATTTCTTCACCATTAAAGAAAGAACCTGTTTGCTCTATTTGTAAATAGCTGTTTGGTTTAGTTTTTATAGTTATTGTATTTGTGTTGGGATTAGTGTTGCTTTCACGTGTGGCAAACTTATGTATAAATTTTATTTTCAAGGCAAAAATATCACCTGCTTCAGCAGAAACATCAAGGGCTTCTAAATTAAATTGATGGCTTTGTGTTGTTACGGGATTCAAAAATATCGTTTGAGTGTTATTTTGAAGAACAACCAAGTCTGTAAAAGTGCCATCATCATTATCGCCGCTTGTAAGTTTTGCTATTGACACTTGAAATTGGTAGCTCATTTTTCCTGCATTAGAATCACCATCGCTGTTAAATTCAATAGATACTTCTGCGTTTAAGTTAAAAGTTCCACTACCTTGAGCAGCCACCACTAATCCATTTTTAAAACCCCCTGTATGCTCAACCCCCAACTGTGCGTTACCATAGTCGTCAGTATCTTCACCTTGTTGCAATGGCGCATCATCTTGAAGGGTGTCAGCAGAAGCTATAAAATCAAGAACGAAATCGCTATCAGTAAATCCGTATTCGTCTATTGTGAATGATTGATTCCCTATTGAACGTGGCACTTGGGTAGCAACATCTTCATTAGTTTCACCATAATCCAAAGTAAATATAGTTTCTTCAACACTAGAGGAAACTCTACCAAAAGAAAGGTCTGTAATCTCCTTTGGCTTTTGGAATATAAGCGGCATTATGAGGTTTTTAAAAAAGGTACTATCACAAAATGTCGAAGAAACAGTATAACCCTGTGCTTGAAATATCTTATCCCAAACATTTTTTATATATACACAAGGAATAAAATCGCTATCTATTGAAGCATTAGCACTTGAATCACTCTCGCCAATAGTAATTAAAGGATATATTAGTTGGTCTTGATTAAATATGTAATCACCCCATGTTGTTCTAGGATTTTCAAAGGTAAAAGGAACTTCAGTTGCAGGTGGGTAACTTGTATATGCTTGAGAACTAAATCTAAGCTCTTTCAAGTCTAAGTTTTTTATGTTTGATGCCCAATTCATATTATCGCCAAGAAAAACGCACTCATACTCTATAACATCTTTATTGCTTATAATCTTTGACATTCTAATAGTTCCTGATATTATAGGAGAGTTGTCTAAGTAAATTATAGAGTCTAAATCACGCTTAACACCTTTTGTATCTATGTTACCATCTTTGTGTATGTGACCAAATATCTTGTTGTTGTTTTTGGTGGCAGGAACTTTAAAAGACTTACTAAAGCTACCGCCCCTTGAGTTTAAATCTCTAACATCAAAGTTTTTAAAGGTCAATGACAACGGAAAGTCATCACTTGAAACAATATCCAAATCTCCATGAACATCAAAGGATAATGTTGAGGTGTTGTAATGTCTTATCTCTACTCTTATCTCAGCCATTATTTAAGTGTTTTTTGCTCTTTACTGTGCATATAATCTACGGTGATTTTCTGCACATTATTACTGTCAAACATTGTAGTTGTTGAATCTTTTATCACAACAGGAATGTAGTAGTTTCTGTTCAATGTAGAATACCATCTCTCGGTATTAGGAAGGTCTGATTCATACTCAGTTATCTTTATGTAGTCTATTTCAGTAATCGTTTCCTCATCTTCAAACCCAACTATAAAAAAGGCAGAAATAAATGCTGTGTCAGAAGTTGGATAGGCAGGATTGTTAGCATCATTTCTTTGACCAACAACCTTGTCAGTAGAATTTTCGCCCAAACCTGAAACATAACCCCTCCAAGTTTCCCATTCGTCATCAGTAATTTGGTCGTAACCATTTAATGTTGGGTAGTAACTACCAAGATTAGTACCACTAGAATTGTAAGCCTTAAAACCACAATAAGTCTCTCCATCACCACTTCCTGACCTCTTGGTTCTTATCTCAATCTCATATATCTTGTTTGGGTCGTATGGTATTCTTTTTCTACTTACCGCTTGAAATTCATCATTTCCTGAGTTATCTCCAAATACAAGATTTCCTGAACCTGCTATGTGGTTGTTGGAAGTTGTTAATTGAACATTATCATAGCTTCCTTGTGTTTTTTCCCAATTATCATCACTTAAAACAACATCAAAGTTATCTCTAAACACCTCTCTGCCTATCCAACCACCTTCAATCCATACTCTTGGTGATGAAAGCAAATCTTCCATCATTGTTATTTCGCTACTGCTTATTGGTCTTGATACTGCCTGACCGTTTCTGTATGACTTTATATTCGACTTTGCAACAGAATGGTATTGGTCAGATGTGATACCGCCTGTTCTTTGCTCGTTTGCTTTGTTGAAGTAAAAGTTTGTGGAAGTAGATTCCCCAAGTTGGTCTCCAAACTTAGGGTATATGGTCTGCTCAAAGGTGCTTGATGATGTTATCAGCGACTTTATCATGGTATCTTCAAAAGTGTAACTATCAATGCCACCCAATCTGTTTTGCCAATGAAATCGTGTTTCCCCAATATTTGTTGTGTCATGATTAATGTGGTATGTAACAGTTTCACCGATTTGTGGGTCAGTTCCGTCTACTGAAAAATAAGATTCTATTTCATATTTTGAAATGTGTCTAAAATCACCAACAAGAGGTGCAATGCCATCATCAACATTCAAAAGCCCTTCGGTAGTTTCTTTTATATTTCTTGTTCCAACACCAAACTGAACCATCACTTTCGTTTCTTGAGTAACACCAACCACTCCATGTTCAAGTGGGGTGTCTGAATATGTGCCATCACCAAGTGCTATACCTCTAAGGTTAATTATAGTGCCTGATATTTGATTTCCGCTTAAATCAAAGAATGTAACCTGAAGGTATGGGAATTCGCCACCATTTCTTTCTACAAGCATACTTAGATACTCGCACTCATCTTCTCCAATATATCTCTTATTAGTTGGCTTTAACGTTAGATACTTTGATAGTCTGTTTCTATCCGAAGTATTTTGATGTAAATATCTGCGAAAAAATCCACCATTAACAAGATTATCACCACCGAAACCTAGCACTAGCTCATTATCAATGTATGATGCGTGTTGCTCCTCATTTGATAAAGCTGCATTTATTGCTGTAAAATTAAAACTCAATTCATCAACGTCATCAGCATCCACCAACTGACCGCTATCATTTATCTTTTCGACAATGACCTTTACGGTAAAGAATTTCTGCGTGTTAAGCATCATAGCACCTTGAGTTATATCTCTCTTTACTCCTGCTGTTGTATCTTGATTACAAGGTCTAAGGTCAAAGGAAACAAAATCCCTACATATAGAGCTTAAATCAGCAGAGTAGTGTATCATTGAAATTGCAGCAAAACCATCTTGGTCGATGTTGGTAGGAGATTTTGGCTGTACTTGAACTCTTATTTGAACCTCGTTGTCAAACTCAGAAACATTATTCACAGAGTCAAAAGGTATTATTCTAACTCGACAACTTGGATATAATGCTCTGTCGGTACTCTCCAACCTAGCACTAAACTTTATTGGCTCATATACGCTTACAAAGGTGTTAAAGGGTCTGTCTATTAGTTCTACTGTTGGCATTATATATTGTATTTATGTTGTAGGTATGTGTTTACCTTACTTATTTGTTCTTCTGTAAAATCGTCATTGAAAATTATTATCTCCTGCATTTTCATCTCTAAATGAAAATTATCACCTTCTGCATTAGCTCCAATCACCAATGGTTTGGCAGGATAAAAATCAAAGGTGTCGTAGAAAGGTTCTGTGTCGCTAAAGGTTTGAGTGCCAT
>LULW01000138.1_pt1 | contig 25254 bp, 20 predicted proteins | sample 729531 | NCBI WGS metagenome assembly LULW01 (sample SAMN03860279, study PRJNA289734) | marine metagenome | biome: seawater column; feature: ocean; material: water; isolation source: Red Sea water column Station 108 - depth 10m | place: Saudi Arabia: Red Sea | collected 2011-10-15 | depth 10 m | reverse complement strand
AGGAAGCGCTCCTTCATCTCCTGGCTGGCGAACTGCGCGAGCACCGGCCCGATCATGGAGGCGTTGAACGCCAGCGGGACCGGGCAGCCGGCCGCCTGCATCTCCTCCAGGTAGAGGTGGCGCTGCAGGTCGCTCCACCCGCGTCCGCCCCACTCCTCGGGCCAGTGCGGCACGGCGAGGTCGTGGTCGTCGAGGAGCTTCATGCTCCCGGCGATCTCCTCCTTGGAGAGCTCCCGACCCTCCAGCACCTTGGTGCGGATCTCCTCCGGCACCACGGTGGTGAAGAAGGTCCGCATCTCCTCGCGGAAGGCCTGGTCCTCGGGCGACAGGGCGAGCTGCATGGGCTCACTATGGCGCAGGTCACCAAGCCCCGCGCCACCCCGGGTGGCGATATCGAGGTGACCCGGGACGGGGTCATCGCGGAGAATCCTCGGACGTGGGACACGTGGACGTCGCCGGGGTGAGGTACGAGCTGCCCGACGGGAGGGTGCTGCTCGACGAGGTGTCGTTCCGCGTCGGCGAGGGCGCCAAGGTCGCGCTGGTCGGCGCCAACGGTGCCGGCAAGACCACCCTGCTGCGCATCGTGACCGGCGACCTCGTGCCGCACGCGGGCGTCGTGACCCGCAGCGGCGGTCTCGGCGTCATGCGCCAGGACGTGAAGGCCGGGCTCGGCGAGGACCCGACCGTCGCCGACCTGCTGCGCAGCGTCGCGCCGCCGCGGGTGCGCGCCGCCGCCGACGAGGTGGACCGGCTCGAGCTGGCGCTGATGGAGAGCGACGACGAGGCCACCCAGATGCGGTACGCCGAGGCGCTGGCCGAGTACGCCGACGCCGGCGGCTACGACCTCGAGGTCACCTGGGACGTCGTGACCAGCGCGTCGCTGGGGGTGCCCTACGAGCGGGCGAAGTACCGCGCGCTCTCGACCCTGTCCGGCGGCGAGCAGAAGCGGCTGGTGCTGGAGTCGCTGCTCAGCGGACCCGACGAGGTGCTGCTGCTCGACGAGCCCGACAACTACCTCGACGTCCCCGGCAAGATCTGGCTCGAGCAGCGGCTGCGGGCCAGCGACAAGACCGTGCTGATGATCAGTCACGACCGCGAGCTGCTCGACAACACCGCGACCCGTGTCGTGACCGTGGAGCTCGGGTTCGCCGGGAACACGGTGTGGACCCATCCCGGTGGCTTCGCGTCGTACCACCAGGCCAGGAAGGACCGCTTCGCCCGCTTCGAGGAGCTGCGGCGGCGCTGGGACGAGGAGCACGCCAAGCTCAAGGCGCTGGTGCTGCGGCTGAAGGTGAAGGCGGAGTTCAACGACGGGATGGCTGCGGCGTACAAGGCGGCGCAGACCCGGCTGCGGAAGTTCGAGGAGGCCGGGCCGCCGACCGCGCAGCCGCGCGAGCAGCAGGTGACCGGGCTGATGCGGCCCTTCGACCTCGAGGTCTGGTACGGCGAGCGCGTCGCGGTGCTCGGCTCCAACGGGTCGGGCAAGTCGCACTTCCTGCGGCTGCTGGCCGCCGGTGGCAGCGACCCCGACGTCGGCAACCGACCGGTCGGTGAGAACCCGATCAAGCCCGTCGAGCACACCGGCCTGGCCAAGCTGGGCGCGCGGGTGCGCCCCGGCTGGTTCGTGCAGACCCACGACCACCCCGAGCTGATCGGCCGGACGCTTCTGGAGATCCTGCACCGCGGCGACGGGCACCCGGACGGGCGCCAAGGCATGGGGCGGGAGCAGGCTGCCCGCGTGCTGGACCGCTACGAGCTCGCGGCGTCGGGGGAGCAGACCTTCGAGTCGCTGTCCGGTGGTCAGCAGGCGCGCTTCCAGATCCTGCTGCTGGAGCTGTCCGGCGCGACGCTGCTGCTGCTCGACGAGCCCCGCGGCTTCGACCGGTTCCTGGTCTACGGCGCCGACGGCGAGGTCTACGAGTCCGACGGGCCGGTCTGGGACGAGGGACGGGTGCAGCGGGTGCGCTGACCCCGCTCCATCGTCCGGGACCTACGGCCCCTGGCCGGGAGCGTCCGCCCGTCGCAGGATGGAGCCGTGCCGCGACGTGACCGGATGCCGCCCGAGGTGCTCGCCGACCTCGTGGACCTGCTCGCGGCCTGCCGCGCCTTCGCCGGGGTGGACCGCGCACGGCTCCACGAGGTCGCCCGGGACGTCGAGGTGGGCTACCTCGCGACCGGGGAGCCCCCGGTGCGTCCCGCGCTGGTGGTGATGCGCGGCGAGCTGCGGGTCTTGGACGCGGGCGGCGCCGTGACCGACGTCGTCGACGCGGGGGAGTACGCCGCCGTCGGGCCCGACTCCCGGGTCGAGCCGGTGACCAGCGCGCTGGTGGCGTGGCTCGGCGACAGGGCCCGGTCCCTGGCCTGGTCTGGGGCGCGCGACCCGGCGTGGCGGCCGCCGGTCCAGGGCACGGGCACCCGGCTGCACGCGACCCCGGTCCGTGCCGTGATGAGCAGCCCTGTGCTGATGGTCGAGCCGTCGGTGACCTGTCGCGAGGCCGCGGGGCTGATGCGCGAGCGGCGGGTCTCCTCGGTGCTGGTGCTCGGGCGGGACGGCCCGGGGGTCCTCACCGACCGCGACCTGCGCTCCCGGCTGGTCGCAGAGGGACGACCGGCCGACACCGTGGTGGCCGAGGTGGCGTCGTACCCCGCGCTCGTGGTGGGTGCCGACGTGACCTGTGCCGAGGCGCAGCTGGAGATGCTGGCCGCCGGGGTGCACCACCTGCCGGTGGTCGAGGGCGGCCGGGTCGTGGGGATGGTGACGTCGACGGACCTGCACACGCTGGAGGCGCGCAGCCCGCTGGCGGTGCGCTCGGCGGTCGACCGGTCCGCGACGGTCCCGGAGGTGGCGGCCGCGATGACCGAGCTGCCGGCCTCGGTGGCGCGGATGCTGGGCGACGGAGCCGGGCCGCGGGAGGTCGGTCGGGTCGTGGCGACGGTGACCGACCGGGTGCAGCGTCGGCTGCTGGACCTGGCGTTCGCCGAGCTCGGGCGGCCGGAGGGGGACTTCGCGTGGCTGTGCTTCGGCAGCCAGGCCCGGCGTGAGCAGACCGTGCTGACCGACCAGGACACCGGGCTCGTGCTGCCCGACGGAGGTGGTCCCGAGGTCGAGACGGCCTGGGCGGCGGTGGCGGCCTGGGTCACCGACGCCCTGGAGCAGGTCGGCTACCCGCGCTGCCGCGGCGGCGTGATGGCCTCCGAGCCGCTGTGGCGCCACGACCTGGCGGGCTGGCGCGCTCGGCTCGACGGGCTGGTGCGCCAACCCAGCGAGCACCACCTGCTGGAGAGCGCGATCGTCTTCGACGCCCGGGTCGTGACGGGCTCGGTGACGGCCGCGGACCTGCTCGGCCCCACCCTGGCCAGGACCGTCCGGGACGCGATGTTCCGGGGGCGCCTGGCGCGGGTGGCCACGACGCACCGGCCGCCGCTGGGCTTCCTGGGGCGCCTCGCGGTCGAGCACCGGGGCGAGCACCGCGGGCAGCTGGACCTGAAGAGGGGCGCGCTGCTGCCCGTCGCCGACCTGGCGCGGCTGACGGCCGTGGCCCGGGGCGGCCCGGAGGTCGGCACCGACGAGCGGCTGGAGGCGGCGGCCGAGACCGGCGCGATGTCGCGCGACCTGTCGGCGACGCTGCGGGCGGGCTACACCCTGGCCCTGGGGCTCCGGCTGCAGCGGCACGCCGAGCTGTTCGCGGCGGGGGAGTCGCTGTCCAACCACGTCGACCCGGTCGCGCTCGACCCGTGGGTGCGCGCGGAGCTGAAGGAGTACTTCAAGGCCGTCCGGGTGGCGCAGGAGCACGTCGCGTCGACGTACCTCGTCGGGATGCTGGGCTGACGTGGCGATCGGGGCCGCCCGCGGGACCGGCTGGCGCGAGGCCGACCTGCTGGTGCTCGACTTCGAGGCCACGAGCGCCGAGCCGAGGTCCGCGCAGCCGCTGTCCGTGGGCTGGGTGGGCATCGGCGACGGTCGGGTGCGGGCCGCCGAGTGCGGGTACGCCGTGGTCAGGCACGTCGACCCGGTGCCGGCCGGGGCGCTGGCGGTGCACGGCCTCACCCCCGACGTCGTGGCCGCCGGACGGCCGCCGGAGGAGGTGCGCGAGGAGCTCGGCGCCCTGCTGGCGGGGCGGGTGCTGGTGGCGCACCACGCGCCCCTGGAGGTCGCGCTGCTGAAGGGCTGGGGGCTGCGACCGGACGCGGTGCTGGACACGCTGGCGCTGCTGCGACGTCTCGACGAGCGGGCCGGTCGCCCGCGGGCCGACGTGACGCTGGCGGGGGCCGCGCGGCGCTTCGACGTGCCGGCGGCGCGGGCGCACCACGCCTTCGGCGACGCCTGGACGACGGCGCTGCTGCTCCTCGGGCTGGTCGGTGACCTCGAGGCCGAGCGGGGCGGCGTGAGCCTGGACGACCTGCTGCGGCTGGGGCGGGGCTGAGGTCGCGTAACTCGGTGGCCCGGGTCGCGGCGCCACGGCAGGATGTCGGTCCCGTGAGCCCCGATCCCTCTCCGGCCGTCCGGATCTCCCGCGTCGACGTCCACGACGATGCGGCGCTCGCCGCCTGGCACGACCTGGTCGAGCGCTCCGAGCGCCATGACCACGGCGATCTGGCGACGGTCTGGACGCTGCCGGAGCTGACCGCGGAGCTGCGCTCGGGGAGGCGCCAGGTGTCCTCCGCGGCGTACGTCGGCACCGTCGAGGGCCGGCCGGTCGTGTGGGGGATGACGATGCTGCCGCAGCTGGACAACCTGGCGACCGCGGACATGGGCGTCGCGGTGCCGCCGGAGGGGCGGCGCCGGGGGTACGGCTCGGCGATGCTGCGGCACCTGGAGGCCGAGGCGACCGCGGCTGGGCGGTCGGTGCTGACGGCGGAGGCGATGTGGCCGGTGACGGCGCCGCGCGACGGCGTGGGGCAGGCGGGGGTGGAGTTCGCGCAGCGGCACGGCTTCTCGGTCGGCAACGTCGAGGTGAAGAGGGTGCTGCGCTGCCCCGTGCCGACCGAGCGGCTCGACGAGCTGGCGGCGTCGGCCGCTCCCTGGCACGAGGGCTACGTGCTGCGGTCGTGGACCGGGCCCGTGCCCGACGACCTGCTGGAGAGCTGGGCCGTGCTCACCTCCAGCCTGACCAGCGAGGCCCCGACCGGCGACCTGCACGTCGAGCCCGAGGCCGCGGACGTCGAGGCGGTGCGCGAGAACGAGCGGCTGCTCGTGGCGCAGGGGCGGACGGCGTACCGCTGCGTCGCGATCGCGCCGGACGGCACCGCCGTGGGCTACACCGAGCTGGTGACGACGGTCCACGAGCCGGGGCGGGCCTACCAGTGGGGGACGCTCGTGCACGGCGACCACCGCGGCCACCGGCTCGGGCTGGCCCTGAAGGTCGCGACCCAGCGCGCGGTGCAGGAGACGGGCCGGCTGGACCCCGCCGGCCCGGTCGACCACGTGCTCACCTGGAACGCCGACTCCAACACCCACATGGTCGCGGTCAACGAGGCGCTGGGCTTCGAGCCGGTCGAGTGGTGCGGGATGCTGCAGAGGCGGCTCTGACCCGGGGTGGTCCCATCCGTCACAGGAGGCTCAGGAGTCACGCGGGGGAGATAGTCCGCATCACAACGAATGCTGCGCGCGCGCTGAGGGTGAGATCGGATGCGTCGTATCCCGCCCGCCGGCCGACCCCACCAGCCCCACCGACCACACCCTCCCCACCAGCAGCGCCACGACCCCCGCCCCACCCGGGAGACGGACCGGTGGGACGGGGGTCGTGGTGATCGGCGGGTACGGAGGGAGGGGCCGCGCCCACCGACCGGGTCCCGGCGCAGCGACGCCACCGGGAGGTCGGGGATCCGGGGATCAGAGTGAGGTCATGACTGGTCGGCGTCGGAGTCGAGCACGAGCGTGGTGGTCTGCTCCTCGCCGTCGCGCTCGAAGGTCACGGTGACCTCGTCGCCGGGGCGGTAGGAGCGGATCGTCGCGACCAGCGAGTCGGCGCTGGTGATCGCGCGGTCGTCGATGCCGGTGATGATGTCGCCCTCCTGCAGGCCCGCCTCGCCGGCGGTGGAGCCGGCCCCGACGGTGCGCACCTGGGCGCCGTCGACGACCAGCGCACCCTCGGTGGACGACGAGCCCGGTCCCGACCCCGAGCCGCCCGAGCCGACGTCGACCCCGACGTCGCTCACCGAGATGCCGAGCCGGGCGTGGGTGGGCGCCTCGCCGGCGGCCATCTGCTCCACGATCGGCATGATCTCGTCGATGGGGATCGCGAAGCCCAGGCCGATCGACCCGCCCTCGCTGGTCTGCCCGAACGGGCTGCTCGATCCGGTGGTGCGGATCGAGGAGTTGATGCCCACGACCCGACCGGCGAGGTCGACGAGCGGTCCACCGGAGTTGCCGGGATTGATCGCGGCGTCGGTCTGGACGGCGGGGTAGACCGTGGCGTTGCCCTCGCTGTCGGTGCCCACGTCGACGGGACGGTCCAGCGCCGAGACGATGCCGCTGGTGACCGTGGCGTCGAGGCCGAACGGGCTGCCGATGGCCACGACGTCCTGGCCGACGGCCAGGGCGCTGGAGCTGCCGATGCTGGCCGGGGTCAGGCCGGAGACGTCCTGGGCCTGGATCAGCGCGGTGTCGGTGAGCGGGTCCAAACCGAGGATCTCGGCACGGGCGTGACTGCCGTCGGCGAAGTCGACGGTGATCGTGCCGCCCTCCTCGGCCACCTCGACCACGTGGTGGTTGGTGAGGATCTGACCGTCCTCGGTGAGCACGACACCGGAGCCCGAGCCGCTGCCGCCGCTGCCGGAGACGTTGATCTTCACCACCGAGGGGAGCACCGCCTCGGCCGCGGCCTGGACCGAGCCGTCGGTCGCGGCGGGGGCCGGTGCGGCGTCGAGCACGGGCGAGGCGCTCGCGGTGCCGCTCGACGTGGTGGTCGCCGACGTCGACTCCGGGCCCCACTCCTGCCACGCGACGGCCCCGCCGACGCCAGCGGCGCCGCCCGCGAGAACCGAGGTGGCCAGCACGGCGGCTGCGAGCCCGGCTCCGCGGCGACGGCGCGGCGGCGGGGGAGCGGCGTACGCCGGCTGCCCCTGCGGCTCGGTCTCCCAGATCGGACCCAGGTCTCGGGTCGGCTCGTGCTGGTGCTCGGGGGTGGCCCCGCTCGGTCGCGGGTCGGGCGTCTCGGTCATGACCCCACTGTGCGCAGCCAGCCTGTGAAGCGGCTTAGAGAGCGCTGGGTGGTGGGGAAGAACCATCGGCAGCCCTTGAGTCAGTCTGTGACCTGGACCACACTCGCGGCATGACCGTGACGGACGCACCCACCGACCTCATCGACACCTCCGACGCCCCCGCGCCCCGCTTCGTCGACGACCGGCTCGCGCACTGGGCCGCGACCACGCCCGACGCGGAGTGCTTCACCTACCTCGGCCGCACCTGGACCTACGCCCAGACCGACGACCGCGTACGCCGCTTGGCCGGTGCCCTGCACGGGCTCGGGGTCGGGCGGGGCGACACGGTCTCGTTCCTGGACAAGAACCACCCGGCCTGCGTGGAGCTCAGCCTGGCCGCGGGGTCGCTCGGTGCGGCCAACGCCATCATCAACTTCCGGCTCGCCGTCGACGAGATCGACTACGCGGTCAACGACGCCGGCGCGAAGGTGCTGCTGGTCGGCACCGAGCTGATGCCCACCATCGAGGCGATCCGCGACCGGCTCACCACCGTCGAGCACGTCATCGAGGTGACCCCCGAGGGCGGCGAGGGCGACGCCTACGAGCAGCTGCTGGCCGGCGCGGAACCGATGACCCGCCCCGACGACGTCTCACCCGATGACACCTGCCTGGTGATGTACTCCTCCGGCACCACCGGCCGCCCCAAGGGCGTGATGCTCAGCCACGCCAACATGGTCGCCCACACCCTCAACGCCCACGACGGCTGGGGATTCGCCCCCGGCGACAAGTCGATGGTGGCGATGCCGCTCTTCCACGTCGGCGGCTCCTCCTACGTCCTGTTCGGTCTCCACGACGGCATCCCGAGCGTGATGACCCGCGAGCCCGACGGGGCGTCGCTGGCCGGCGCGATCCTGGCCGGGGCCAACCGCACCTTCCTCGTGCCGGCCGTCCTGGCGCAGGTGCTGCAGTCGGGCCCGGACGCGGTGAAGCTCTTCGGGGCGCTGAAGACCTACACCTACGGCGCGGCGCCGATGCCGCCGCCGCTGCTGCGGGCGGCCATGGAGGCCTGGCCCGGCACCGACTTCATCCAGGTCTACGGCCTCACCGAGGTCGCCGGCGTCGTCACCCACCTGATGCCCGACGAGCACCGCTCGGCGATCCCCGACGGGCACCCCGAGCGGCTGGTCTCGGCCGGCCGGGCGATCCCCGGCGTCGAGGTGCGCATCGTCGACCCCGGCACGCTCGAGGACGTCGCGACCGGCGAGCCGGGTGAGATCTGGTTGCGCACCCCGCAGCGGTTCCAGGGCTACCTCCACAAGCCGGAGGCGACCGCGGAGGTCGTCACCGAGGACGGCTGGTTCCGCTCCGGGGACCTCGGTCGGCTCGACGCCGAGGGGTACCTCTTCGTCGAGGACCGCCTCAAGGACATGATCATCAGCGGCGGGGAGAACATCTACAGCCCCGAGGTCGAGCGGGTCCTCGCCGAGCACCCGGCGGTCATGGAGGTCGCGATCATCGGCGTGCCCGACGAGCGGTGGGGCGAGTCGGTGAAGGCCGTCGTCTCCTTCCACGAGGGCGCCAGCGCGACCGAGGAGGAGCTGATCGCCTTCTGCCGCGAGCACCTCGCGCACTACAAGTGCCCCCGCAGCATCGACGTCCTCGACCTGCTGCCACGGAACCCGACCGGCAAGATCCTCAAGCGGGACCTGCGCCAGCCCTACTGGGACGGCCGGTCGCGCCAGGTGAACTGACAGGTGGACTGAGGGGGCGACGACCGCTCGATGGGGTCCGGTCCAGACCACCGGGCCCCGTCCTCGTCCCCGTCAAACACCCTTCCTCAACAGGACCTCCACGGCACGGCAACATCGCCGGATCCGGTGGCACGGTGGCCTCACATCCACTGACCAGGGGGGTCACATGCTGGGGGGCACTTCTCGGCGCGCGTCCGCACGCGCCGTCACCACCGGGCGACCGTTCGCCCGTCGCGGCAGCCGTGCCGCTGACTTGGCCGAGCGGACCGACCGGCCCGGCACCGGCCGGGCGCTGACCGTCGCCGGCACCGGCGCCGTCCTCGCCTTCACCGGGGTGCTCGTGCCCGGCCTGCTGCTCGAGGGCAGCTCGGCGACCGGCACGAGCTGCACGGAGGTGACGCAGCCGCTGGGTCCGGCGACCGGCTTCACCGAGTTCGTGCTGACCGACGGCCACCGCGGCTCGGAGTCCGAGGGCGCGATCGCCTACGGCGGGGACCTGCCGACCGCCATGACCGTCGGCACCCGACTCACGTCCGCCGCCAGCGCGCCGACCCTGGTGATCGCCGGCAGCCACGGTCAGTGGTTCAACCTGCAGAAGGGCTCGGCGTACGTCGTGCCCTCCTCGGGCGTGAACTTCAACGGCGGCGGCAGCTACCTCGCCAGCAACCCGATCGACTTCGCCGCGAGCTTCGCCTACCTCGAGGGTCTCTCCGACGACCTCGCGACCAGCAGTGCGACCGGCACGGTCTCGGTCGGCACCGCCGGCGGCAACCAGGTGCTGGTGCTCAGCGGCACCAACACCGACTACAACGTCTTCACGATCAGTGCCGCACAGCTGGCCTCGCAGGCGGGCATCGGCTACGACGTCCCCGCCGGCTCGCAGATCCTGGTCAACGTGACCGGGGCCGCGCCGACCGTCACCGGCCAGATGTGGATCAAGCAGGGCGGCAGCTGGCAGCAGGTCAGCGACACCACGATGGAGAACTGGCCGGGCATCCTCTGGAACTACACCGGCTCGGACACCTTCACCGTCCAGGTCGGCTCGGCCTGGGGCGGCACCATCCTGGCCCCGCGCGCTTTCGTCGACGTCGCGTCCGCCGGCCACACCATCGGCCAGATCATCGCCCGCAAGCTGACCTCCAACTACGAGACGCACCAGCGCCTCTTCCCGAACACCACCTGCGTCCCCAGCGGCAGCGGCACCGGTACGCCGACGCCGACCCCGACCGGGTCGGCCACGCCGACCGGCGGACCGACCGCCACGGTCACCGTGACCGAGACGGCCACGGCCACCGCGACGGCCACGGAGACGGTGACCGAGACGGCGACTGCCACCGCGACCGCGACGGCCACGGAGACGGTGACCGAGACGGCCACGGCCACCGCGACCGAGACCGCGACGGCCACCGCCACGGCGACGGCCACCGTCACCGAGACGGTGACCTCCTCGCCCTCGCCCACAGCGACGACGACCCCGGGTGGACCGGGCGGCACCCCGGAGCGCTCGGACGTGACGATCGCCAAGGCGGTGTCCGACGCCGCTCCCGAGGGCGGTGACCAGGTCACCTACACGCTGACCGTCACCAACCAGGGCACGGCTCCGGCCACCGGCGTAGTGGTCCGCGACGACCTGCCCTCGGGCGTCACCTACGTCAGCAGCAGCCCCGGCTGCTCGATCGCCGGCAGCGTGCTGACGTGCGCCGTGGGCGACCTGGCGCCGGGCGAGTCGGTCTCCCTGGAGATCGTGGCCACCGTCAACCCGACGGCCGGCGCCGGGCGCCCCGTGGACCCGCAGTCGCACCACTGGCTCACGCCGTACAAGTCCGAGCAGCAGATCGACCTCGAGCCCGGCCAGACGCGCACCGTCACCGTGGACTGCGTCGACGGCGGCATCGTGACCGACGGGTCGGTGCGCATCGACCACGTCGACCAGGACACCGGTGACACCTCCGACGTGCACGTGCTCTACGCCGGCTCGCCGACGATCAGCACCTGGAAGGCGATCGTCCGCAACGACGCGACCGGCCGCGCCCAGGCAAAGGCGTTCGTCGCCTGCCTGCCGGCCGAGACCGGTGTCGCCGACAGCCAGGCGGGCACGGGCAACAGCCACACCCACGACCTGATCGCCGACCCCGACCTGGTGACCGACACCCAGGCGCTGCCCGCGGGCACCACCTCGATGACCGTCACCTGCGCCACCGAGGGCACCTTCCCGATCGCCCCCACCTACGCGCTCAGCGGCGGCGAGGCGTGGCTGGTGGGCTCCGAGCCCCTCGGCGGCCGGACGTGGGAGTTCACCTTCCTCGTGGACGACCCCACCACGGCGACCGTGAGGGTCCGGTGCCTGCACCTGACCACCTCGGCGACGCAGGGGCACACCCACGACCTGCAGTACACGATCGAGACGGCCACGGCGACCGTGCCCGCCGGTGCCAACGTCGAGCGTCAGCTGCACTGCCCCGACGACGCCAAGGGCATGGTGTCGGGCTGGAACGCCCCGCCGGGGGTGAACGTGCTCGGCAACGACCCGCGCCTGAAGACCCGGGCCTTCCGGTTCGAGAGCACCTCGAGCACCGACCAGCAGGTCACCATGTGGCTGGTCTGCTTCAAGGACCGCACCACCGTGGAGTCCATCGGCACCGACGCCCCGCTCCTGGTGACCAACGTGGCCCGGGTGACCTCGACCTCCGAGGACGCCGACCCGGGCAACAACCAGGGCACCGCGTCGATGCTGGTCTCGCCGGGCAGCACCCACGTCTCGCTGCCGCGGGTGGCGCTGCGCAGCGGCGGGAAGCTGGAGCTGCAGGTCCTCTCCTCGGTCCCGGGGACGAGCAAGGTCGTGGTCAAGGTCGGCGGCACGATGTTGGCCAAGGGCCGCCTGGTCCTCGACCCCGACCACCAGACGCCCGGCACGGTGAAGCTCACCAAGAAGGGCAAGCGCATGCTGGCCCGCAAGGACGTCGTGGCGAAGGTGACGGTTGACCCGACTCGCGGCCGCACCGCTCGGGGGAAGGTGCAGCTGCAGGGCTGAGCTCCGCCCCGCCCACGGGCGTGGGTCGCGACCAGGCACCGGTCGTGGCTCACGCCCGTTCTGCGCTCCCGGGGCCGGGCCGGGACGTTGGCGTGCCCTGCCCGCTCCTGCGATCCTGGCGCCCATGCGGTTCACCGAGCACGAGATGACCCGGGCCATGGAGGCGGCGGCCAAGTCCGTCCTCGCGTTGCGCCGGGCCAACCGCCGCCGCGACGTCGACGTCGTGTGGTCGCAGATGACCCGCTACCAGCGCTACCAGCTGCTGGACTCCCTCGGCGACCAGGTCCTCCCGGTCCTCGTCGCGCTGCCCGACGTCGAGGTGGCCGCCGGCACCCGCCCCACGTTCACCGACGAGCAGGTCACCGCGGCGGTCACCGAGCGGATGTCCGCCGACGGCGGTGGGCGGCTGCGCAGGGCCGTGCTGCTGCGGGCCCGCGTCGCGCTGGTGCAGGCGGCCCTCGCCGGCGTACCCCCGCGGCAGGACCCGGACGCGCTGGTGGTCCCGGACCACCTGTGACGGGTGACGAACGCGTTGCTCAGACGGGCAGGCCCAGGGCGCGCAGGTCGGTGCGCAGCCGGTCGGCCCCGGTGAAGACCAGGCCGTGCAGGCCGCAGGCGATCGCCGCCTCGACGTTGGAGGCCCGGTCGTCGACGAAGACCAGGTCGTACGCCGGCAGGCCGGCCCGCTCCACGGCCAGCTCGTAGGCGGCCGCTTCGGGCTTGGCCACGCCCTCGGTGCCGGACACGACGACCGTGCCGAGCAGGCCCAGCACGGGGAACAGCCGCGGGGCGTGGGGGTGGTAGAGCTCGTCGGACAAGTTCGTCAGGCCCCACTGCCCGATGCCCGCGGCGTGCAGCTCGCGGATGATCTCGCTGGTGCCGGGGACGGGCCCGAGCAGTGAGTGCTCGAAGTGGCGCCGGTAGGCGCGCGCGTGCGGCAGCCAGTGCGGGTGGCTCAGCTCCAGTGCCGCCTCCGCGTCGTCCCAGGAGTCACCGGAGTCGGGGCCGTGGTTGTAGGCCATGAAGTCGACGTCGTCGGCGTCGAGGAAGCGTCGCGCCTCGGCCTCGCCGACGCCCGCGGCGATGGCGTGGAAGGGATCCCAGTCGACGATGACGTTCCCGAGGTCCCAGATCACCCCGCGCACGCGAGGCTCGTCAGGGCCCGGAGACGGGACGACCCCGGACGCGGCGTCCGGGGTCGTGCCGTGTGGAGCGGGGTGGCTCATGCCCACCGCTGCTCGCGCGGGGTGAAGTCGAGACCGCGGTCGCCCATGTAGAGCTGCTTGGGACGGGCGATCCTCTGCTCCTTGTCCTGGGTCAGCTCCAGCCACTGCGCCAGCCAGCCGGGGGTGCGGCCGATGGCGAAGAGGACCGTGAACATCTCCGGCGGGAACTGGAAGGCCTCGTAGATCAGGCCGGAGTAGAAGTCCACGTTGGGGTAGAGCTTGCGCTTGACGAAGTACTCGTCCTCGAGCGCGATCTTCTCCAGCTCCAGGGCGATCTCGAGCAGCGGGTTGACCCCGGTGACCTCGAAGACGTCGTCGCAGGCCTTCTTGATGATCTTCGCGCGCGGGTCGTAGTTCTTGTAGACCCGGTGGCCGAAGCCCATCAGGCGCTCGTTGCCGTCCTTCACGCCCTTGATGAAGTCGGGGATGTTCTCCTTCGACCCGATGCGGCGCAGCATCCGCAGCACGGCCTCGTTGGCACCGCCGTGCAGCGGGCCGTAGAGCGCGCCGATGCCGGCGGCGACCGCGGAGTAGGGGTCGACCTGCGAGGAGCCGACCGAGCGGACCGCGTTGGTCGAGCAGTTCTGCTCGTGGTCGGCGTGCAGGATGAACAGGGTGTCCAGCGCTCGCACGAGGCGCTCGTCGGCCTCGTACTTGCTCTCGCTCATCTTGAAGAGCATCGAGAGGAAGTTGGCGGTGTAGGACAGGTCGTTGTCGGGGTAGACGAACGGCTTGCCCTGCGCGTGGCGGAACGACCAGGCGCCCAGGGTCGGCATCTTCGCGATCATGCGGATGATCTGCATCTGCCGGTTGTCGGCGTCCTGGATCATCCCGGCCTCGGGGTAGAACGTCGAGAGGGCCCCCACCGACGCCATCAGCATCCCCATCGGGTGCGCGTCGTAGCGGAAGCCCTCCATGAAGCCCTTCACGTTCTCGTGGACGAACGTGTGGTAGGTGATGTCATGGACCCACTGCTCGTACTCCACCTTCGAGGGGAGCGAGCCGTGGATGAGGAGGTAGGCGACCTCGAGGAACGTCGAGCCCTCGGCGAGCTGCTCGATGGGGTACCCGCGGTACTCCAGGATGCCCTTGTCACCATCGATGTAGGTCACGGAGGAGCGGCAGGAGGCGGTGTTGACGAAGCCGGGGTCGTAGACGGCCAGTCCGGGCGCGTCGTCACCGGTCTTGATCTTCCCGAGGTCCGCGGCCTTGATGGCGCCGTCGGCGATCGGGACGTCGTACTCCTGTCCGGTGCGGTTGTCACGGACGGTCAGAGATTCGGTCACGCCTTGCGACTCTAGTCCGCTCTCCCCGCGAGCGGGAATCCGGTGTCCCACGGAGCGGCCCTCGCACCGTTTTGGCGTACGCCGTCGGCGGCCCTAGTCTTGTCGGTCGCGACCTCTGCCGCGTGCTGGCCCTCCGGGCCGGCGTGCAGATCTGGACGTGAGCCGCACCCGACCTCCTCACCAGGAGCCGGGTGGGTCGGTGCGAACCAGGCCGTGTTCGTCAGCGGTCGCAGCAGCACCACCCCGGCCGGGGCCTCCGGTCGGGACCGACGAACGAACAGGTAGTACTGCCGTGCGCACCTACAGCCCCAAGCCCGCTGACGTCCAGCGCGAGTGGCTCGTGATCGACGCGACCGACGTCGTGCTCGGTCGCCTCGCGACCCACACCGCCAACCTCCTGCGGGGCAAGCACAAGCCGACCTTCGCTCCTCACATGGACATGGGCGACTTCGTGATCATCGTGAACGCCGAGAAGGTCGCCCTCTCCGGCTCCAAGGCCACCAAGAAGATGGCCTACCGCCACTCGGGCTACCCGGGCGGTCTGTCCTCCACGCCGTACGGCGAGCTGCTGGACAAGGACGCCCGCAAGGCCATCGAGAAGGCTGTCTGGGGCATGCTCCCCAAGAACAAGCTGGGTCGCCAGATGCTGAAGAAGCTCAAGGTCTACTCGGGCCCGAGCCACCCGCACGCCGCCCAGCAGGCCACGCCCTTCGAGATCAGCCAGATCTCCCAGTAATCGCCACCGCAGAGGATTTGAGGACCACCATGGCTGACTCCGCCACCACCGAGACCACCGAGGTCGAGGAGACCTACACCACCGACGAGCAGGGCATCGCCTACAGCTCCGAGTCCGCGCCCTCGGCCGACGCCGAGGCCCGCCCGGCCACCATCGCCCCCGCCGCGGCCACCGGCCGCCGCAAGGAGGCCGTCGCCCGCGTCCGGATCGTCCCGGGCACCGGCGTGTGGACCGTCAACGGTCGCACCCTGGACTCCTACTTCCCGAACAAGCTGCACCAGCAGGTCGTCAACGAGCCCTTCGCCGAGCTGCAGCTCGAGGGCCGCTTCGACGTCATCGCCCGCATCCACGGCGGCGGCATCACCGGTCAGGCCGGCGCCCTGCGCCTCGGCGTGGCCCGCTGCCTCAACGCCGTCGACGTCGAGGCCAACCGCCCGGCCCTGAAGAAGGCCGGTCTGCTGACCCGCGACGCCCGCGTGATCGAGCGCAAGAAGGCCGGTCTGAAGAAGGCGCGTAAGGCACCTCAGTTCAGCAAGCGCTGACCTGCGCCGTGTGACGGGCACCTGGCGGCGTTGTCGTCAGTCGACGGCCAAACCCGGGCCGCCTTCCCTCCTCCGCCTTGCCAGGCACTCCGTCACACAACGCAGGAAGGTCGATCTGACATGGGACGACTCTTCGGCACGGACGGGGTCCGCGGTCTCGCCAACGGCGACCTGACCGCGGACCTCGCTCTGCGTCTGGGTGAGGCTGCCGCGCGCGTGCTCGTCGGCCAGGTCGACGGCCGGCGTCCGCTGGCCGTCGTGGGCCGCGACACGCGCATCTCGGGGCAGTTCCTCGAGCACGCCGTCGTGGCGGGGCTGGCCTCGGCCGGCGTCGACGTGCTGCGGTTGCGCGTGGTGCCTACCCCGGGCGTCGCCTACCTCACCGACCACCTCGCAGCCGACCTCGGCGTGGTGATCTCCGCGAGCCACAACCCGATGCCCGACAACGGCATCAAGCTGCTCGGCCGCGGGGGGCACAAGCTCGACGACGCGGTGGAGCAGGCCATCGAGGCGGCCATGGACACCCCGGTGACCCTGCCGACCGGTGCAGGCGTGGGGCGCGTGACGCCGTACGCCTCGACGATCCCCGACTACGTCGCGCACCTCGTCGACACCCTCGACGTGCGCTTCGACGGCCTCACCGTGGTGCTCGACTGCGCCCACGGTGCCGCGCACGAGGCCGGCCCGAAGGCGCTGGCCGCCGCGGGTGCGCGGGTCATCCCGATCGGGGACCGCCCCGACGGGCTGAACATCAACTCCGGCTGCGGCTCGACCGACCTGACCGCGCTGCGGCAGGCCGTGCTCGAGCACGGGGCCGACGCCGGCTTCGCCGTCGACGGCGACGCCGACCGCTGCCTCGCCGTCGACCACACCGGCCAGGTCGTCGACGGCGACCAGATCCTCGGCCTGCTGGCCGTCGCACTGCGCGAGCAGGGCCGCCTGGCCCAGGACACCCTGGTCGCCACCGTGATGAGCAACCTCGGGCTGCACCAGGCGATGACGGCCGCGGGTGTGCGGATCGAGCAGACGGCGGTCGGAGACCGCTACGTCCTCGAGGCGATGAGGGCCGGCGGCTTCTCCCTCGGCGGCGAGCAGTCGGGCCACGTCATCCTCAGCCGGCACGCCACCACCGGCGACGGCCTGCTCACCGCGCTGCACGTGATGCAGTGGATGTCGGTCAGCGGCCGCTCGCTGCGCGACCTGGCCTCCCGGGTGCGCCGCCTGCCCCAGGTGCTGGTCAACGTGCCCGGTGTCGACAAGGACCGCACCGACGACGCCGAGCTGCTCGCCGCGGTCGCCGCGGAGGAGGCCGAGCTCGGCGGAGAGGGCCGCGTGCTGCTGCGGGCCTCCGGCACCGAGCCGCTGGTCCGCGTCATGGTCGAGGCACCCACGCAGGAGCGCGCGCAGGCGGTGGCCGACCGGCTCGCCGACGTCGTGCGTGCCCGCCTGTCCCTGGCCTGAACGACTCGGGGTGAGCTCGCCGCTCCCGCGCGGCTAGGGTCGGGTGGGTGGAAGCTCCCGCTCTCGAGGTCGTGGGCCTCGGCAAGTCCTTCGGGTCGGTGCGCGCCGTCGACGACCTGTCCTTCCGGGTCGAGCCCGGCCGCGTGACCGGCTTCCTGGGTCCCAACGGCTCGGGCAAGACCACCACGCTGCGGATGCTGCTCGGCCTGGTGCGCCCGAGCGACGGGCGGGCGCTCGTCGGTGGGCACGCCTACGCCGAGCACCCGGTGCCCGGCGCGCTGGTCGGCGCCGCGCTCGAGGCGACCGGGTTCCACCCCGGCCGCACCGGAGCGGCCCACCTGGCGGCGTACGCACCGCAGGTGGGGGTGGGGCGCGAGCGCTGCCGCGAGGTGCTGGAGCAGGTGGGGCTGACCGCCGCCGCGGACCGCAAGGTCGGCGGCTACTCCCTGGGCATGCGGCAGCACCTCGGCCTGGCCACCGCGCTCCTGGCCGACCCGCCGGCGCTGGTGCTCGACGAGCCGGCCAACGGCCTGGACCCGGAGGGCATCGTGTGGCTGCGCGGGTTCCTGCGGCACCTGGCGGCGCAGGGGCGGACCGTGCTGGTCTCCTCGCACGTGCTGGGGGAGGTCCAGCACACCGTCGACGACGTGGTCGTCATCGCCCGGGGCAGCCTGGTGCACGCCTCGTCGCTGTCCGAGCTGGCGGCGACGGCCGGTGCGCGGACCTACGTCGAGACGCCGACGCCGGAGCGGTTGGCCGAGCTGTGCGCGGAGCGGGGCTGGACCTGCGCGCCGACCGGTGCCGGGCACGAGGTGCCCGACGTGCCCGCGGCCGAGGTCGGCGCGGCGGCGTACGCCGCAGGGCTGGAGCTGCACCAGCTCGCCACCCGGGGCGCGGACCTCGAGGACGTCTTCCTGCGACTGACGGGAGCGGCGGCATGAGCAGGTTCACCGCGGCGCTGGCCGCCGAGTGGCGCAAGCTGACCAGCACGGCGCTGTGGTGGGTGCTGGCCCTGGGCATGGCGGCCTACCTCGCGTTCGTCGGTGCGGCGATGGCCTTCTCGCTCACCGTTGCACCCGAGGGGCAGGCGCCACCGCTGGGCGGGCTCGACGCGGCGCTGACGGTCTACGGCGTGCTCAACGCCGTCGGCTACGTCTTCCCGCTGGTCGTCGGCACGCTGCTGGTCACCACCGAGGTCCGGCACAAGACGCTGACCCAGACCCTGCTGGCCGAGCCGCGGCGCGGGGTCGTGCTCGGCGCCAAGCTGGTCCTGGCCGCGGGCATCGGCCTGCTCTACGGCGTCGCCGGCGTGGTCGGGCTGGTGGCCGCGGGGGCGCCGGTGCTGTCGGCGGTCGGTGACGGCGCGTTCCTCGGCGACCCGCAGGTCGTGCGGGCGCTGCTGCTGGGCGTGCTCGTGACGGGTCTGTGGGCCGTCCTCGGCACCGGCTTCGGCGCGGTCGTGCCGCACCAGGTGGCCGCCGTGGTCGCGATCCTCGCCTTCACCCAGTTCGTCGAGCCGATCGCCCGCCTCGCCCTCGGCGCGGTCGACGGGCTCTCGGTCGTCTCCGCCTACCTGCCCGGCGCCGCTGCCGACGCCGTCGTCGGGGCCAGCCTGGTCAGCCAGATGGGCGACGTCGACCTGCTGCCGGCGTGGGCCGGGGCGCTCGTCCTGCTCGGGTACGCCGCCGCCCTCACGTTCGCCGGGCGGCTGACCACCTTCGCGCGGGACGTGGTGTAGCGCCCCTCCTCCGGCCCTCCTTCCGCTGGGCCTGTGGAGGGGCGCTCGCGGCTGTCGGCGATCTGGCGTAGACCTGTGCCGTGCTCTCGGGATCGTGGCGGTGGTCGGCGCGGTCGTCGGTGTGGCTGCTGGCCTCGCTGACGGCCGGTCTCGTGCTGTGCACGGCCGTGGTGCTGGCGGGCGACTGGCGGGCGCGGGCCGCCGGACCCGGGGCTGCGGGCCCGGTGCTGGAGCGGCACGGCCTGCTGGTGCGGCTGCCGGCCGGGACTGAGGTGCTGCCGCCGGGGGAGCGGCTGCTCTACCGCGACGTCGATGGCTCGGTGGCGGCGTCGGTGGCGGGGGCGGCGCTGCTGGCTCCCGGGGCGTGCCCCGACGTGCCGGGGTCGTCGCGCGGGTTCGTGGGCGTGGTGCGCGGCGACCACGATGAGCTGGTCCGGGCGTGGTCGCGGGGGCTCGCGGCCGCGGTCGGGTCGGCGCCGACCCGGTCGGACGTGGGGGCGCCGGTCGGGCGTCGTACGGACCTGGCGGTGGAGGTGCGCCTCGACGCGCCCTGCCAGCCGCCGCGGGTGCACGCCAGCCTGCTCACCCGCAGCGGGGTCACGGTGGTGCTGGTGCGCGACGTCGGGGCCGCGGGGGCCATCGACGACGCGAGGGCCGAGCTCATCCTGGCCTCGACGGGGTTCAGATGAGCGGGTGCTGCGGGTGGCTCAGAGCTTGCGGAGCCGGACGTAGCGCACCGAGTGGTCGCGGTCCTTGCGCAGCACGAGCGTCGCCCGCGAGCGGGTCGGGAGCACGTTGTCGGTGAGGTTGGGGCCGTTGATGGTGTCCCAGATGCGGGCCGCCTCGGCGAGCGCGGCCTCGTGGTCGAGGTCGACGTACTTGCCGAAGTAGGACCCCGGGTCGCGGAACGCCGTCTCCCGCAGCCGCATGAACCGCTCGACGTACCACTGGCGGATGTGGGAGGTGCCGGCGTCGACGTAGACGGAGAAGTCGAAGAAGTCGCTGACCGCCAGGCCGGTGCGGCCGTCCTCGCGCACCCGCGCGGGCTGGAGCACGTTGAGGCCCTCGATGATCACGACGTCGGGGCGGTTGATGACGATCTTCTCGTCGGGGACGACGTCGTAGACGAGGTGGGAGTACGTCGGCGCCTCGATCTCGTCCTTGCCGGACTTGATGTCCACGACGAACCGCAGCAGCGCGCGGCGGTCGTAGGACTCCGGGAAGCCCTTGCGCTGCAGGATGCCCCGGCGCTCGAGCTCGGCGTTGGGGTAGAGGAACCCGTCGGTGGTCACCAGCGCGACGTTGGGGTGCTCGGGCCAGTGGGCCAGCATCTGCTGGAGCACGCGCGCGGTCGTGGACTTGCCGACCGCCACCGAGCCGGCCAGGCCGATCACGAACGGTGTGCGCGGCGGCACCGGTCGCTGCAGGAACTCCTCCTGCTTGCGGTGCAGCCGGCCCGCGGAGCCGACGTACATCGAGAGCAGGCGGGACAGGGGGAGGTAGACCTCGCGGACCTCCTCGATGTCGAGGGAGTCGCCGAGCCCGCGGAGCCGGCGTACCTCCTCGGCCGTGAGCGGGCTCTCGGTCTCGGCGGCCAGCGCGGCCCAGGCCGCACGGTCGAGCTCGATGAAGGGTGACGGCTCCCGCCCGCTGTCGTCGTGACCCTGCTGGGGGCCCCGGCCGGGGGAGGACATGGCGGTCAGTCTGGCAGGGCGCGCCGGGAGTGCGGGGACCGACCCACAGGTTGCGTAGACTCCCGGGCCATGTGCGGGATCGTCGGGTATGTCGGGCATCGGTCCGCGCAGGACGTCGTGGTGGAGGGGCTGCGGCGGCTGGAGTACCGCGGCTACGACTCCGCCGGAATCGCCCTCGTCGACGCGGGGCGCATCGAGTGGCGCAAGCGCGCGGGCAAGCTGGCGAACCTGGAGAAGGAGATCTCCGAGGAGCCGCTGCCGGGCACCACGATCGGCATCGGGCACACCCGCTGGGCGACCCACGGCGCCCCCAACGACCGCAACGCCCACCCGCACCTGGGCCACGAGCGCCGCGTGGCGGTGGTCCACAACGGCATCATCGAGAACTTCGACGACCTCCGGGCCCGGCTCGAGGACGACGACCACCAGCTGGTCTCCGAGACCGACACCGAGGTCGCCGCGCACCTGCTGGAGCTGCAGGTCGCCTCGGGGGAGGACCTCACGACCGCGATGCAGCGGGTCTGTCAGATGCTCGAGGGCGCGTTCACGCTGGTCGCCGTCGACGCCGAGGACCCCGACCGGGTCGTGGCCGCACGCCGCAACTCCCCGCTGGTGGTCGGCGTGGGCGAGGGGGAGAACTTCCTCGGCTCCGACGTGGCGGCGTTCATCGAGCACACCCGCGAGGCGCTGGAGCTGGGCCAGGACCAGGTCGTCACGATCACCCGTGACGGGGTGTCGGTGACCGACTTCGAGGGTGGCGAGGTGGAGGCGAAGGCCTACCACGTGGACTGGGACCTGTCGGCGGCCGAGAAGGACGGCCACGACTGGTTCATGCGCAAGGAGATCTTCGAGCAGCCGCACGCGGTGGCCGACTCGCTGCTGGGGCGTCGCACGCGCACCGGTGAGCTGCAGCTGGACGAGATGCGGCTCTCGGACCAGGAGCTGCGCGACATCGACAAGATCATCATCATCGCGGCCGGCACCTCGTTCTACGCCGGCATGGTCGCCAAGTACGCCATCGAGCACTGGTGCCGCATCCCGGTCGAGGTCGAGCTGTCCTCGGAGTTCCGCTATCGCGACCCGATCCTCGACTACTCCACGCTGGTCGTCGCGATCAGCCAGTCCGGGGAGACCGCCGACACCCTGCAGGCGATCCGGCACGCGCGGCTGCAGCGCAGCAAGGTGCTGGCGATCTGCAACACCAACGGCTCGACCATCCCGCGCGAGTCCGACGCGGTGATCTACACCCACGCCGGCCCCGAGATCTACCTCGCGCAGGTCAAGGGCACCCGCTTCGGTGACGAGATCGCCGACGTGGTGCACCAGCTGGAGGCGATCCCCGGTCACATGGAGACCGTGCTGGGTCGCGCCGAGGAGGTCTACGAGCTCGCGCGCGGCCACGTCGGTGAGCGCACGGTGCTGTTCCTGGGCCGCCACGCCGGCTACCCGATCGCCCTCGAGGGGGCGCTGAAGCTCAAAGAGCTGGCCTACATCCACGCCGAGGGCTTCGCCGGTGGCGAGCTCAAGCACGGCCCGATCGCGCTGATCGACCAGGGGCTGCCGGTGCTGTGCGTCGTGCCGCCCAAGGGCCGCGACCAGCTGCACGGGAAGATGCTCTCGGCCATCCAGGAGGTCCGCGCCCGCGGGGCCCGGACGATCTGCCTCGCGGAGGAGGGGGACCGCTCGGTCGCCTCGGTCGCGGACACCGTGATCGAGCTGCCGAAGGTCCCGGTGCTGCTGCAGCCCCTGCTCGCCGTCGTACCCCTCCAGCTGTTCGCCTGCGAGCTGGCCACCGCCATGGGTCACGACGTCGACCAGCCGCGGAACCTCGCGAAGTCCGTCACCGTCGAGTAGCGGGCCGGCGGGGACGGCATGGCCGTGATCGGCGTCGGCATCGACGTCTGCGACATCGAGCGCTTCGGGGTCTCCCTGGAGCGCACACCCGGGCTGCGCGAGCGGCTGTTCACCCCCGACGAGGCGACGCGCCCGCTGGCGTCGCTGGCCGCCCGCTTCGCCGCCAAGGAGGCGCTCGCCAAGGCCCTCGGCGCCCCGGTGGGGATGTCGTGGCACGACGCCGAGATCGTCTCGGAGTCCACCGGGCGCCCGCGCTTCGAGGTGCGCGGCACCGTCGCGGCCCAGGTGGAGGCCTCCGGCGCCACCTCGGTCCACGTCTCGCTCTCCCACGACGCCGGCGTCGCCTCGGCCGTGGTGATCCTCGAGTCCTGACCGCCCGCGAGTGAGTCGTGCCCCTCAGCGGGCGCCATAGCGCCCGCTGAGGGGCACGACCCCAGCCCGGGGCACCCCCAGCCGGATCAGGTCCGCGGCGACCCGGTCTGGCTCGTCGCGCAGCTCCCGGGAGGTGCAGCGCAGGTGGATGCGGTCCTGGCCGGCCAGGCTCCGCTCCCGAGCCATGTCCTCCTCCCAGTGCTCCACCTCCATGTGGAAGCCCCCGTCGATCTCCAGGACGACGACGTGGCCGCTCGCCGTGGTCCACTCGCAGTCGGTGTATCTCGTGCGCCCGTCCGCGCCGCGTCGTCGCACCTGCCGAGCAGGGCGCGCGAGCCGGTGCCGCTTGCACAGGCGCCGGATGTCGAGCTCGGCCATCGACGTGGCCCCGCCCTCGATCTCGTCGAGGCAGTCGCGGAACATCTGCGCCCACCGGAGCGGCCGCATCAGACGGACCCACTCGCGCAGCGCAGCAGCCGAGGTCAAGCGCTGCTGGACCGCCGCGCTGACGACACCCTGGGCGGTGCGTGGTGAGTGCTGGTAGGCGGCGAAGTGCAGGATCGCGGGCTCCAGCTTCATGGTCGGCAGGGAGAGGCGTGACGTCATCAGCGGGAGTGGTCGCCGGGTCCGCTTGAAGTCGATGCCCTCGATCTCGCCTTCCAGCTCCACGTCCTGGGGCACCAGCACCGTGATCTCGTCGCGGTGCCAGCGCTCGAGCCCGTGGACCTCGGCAGCCGAGAGATCGCCGAGCAACGCACGCGGCCCCGCGTGGAGAACGCCCAGCCAGCGGAGCTGGTCGCGGGAGAGCGGGCCGGTGGTGGTCGACACGACCATGGGGGAGGCGGCTACCCATCGACCGGCCTCGATCTGGTTGCGCACGCGGTTCCGGCCCACGCCGAGCTCGGCGAGCTGGCGACGGCACAGCATGCCGTGCTGTGCGGCCGCGAGCGTCCGCCACGGTTCGTCGGGAGTGCGCATGCCTGGACCCTGCCTGCAAACGGCTGGGCATGCTGACCGCTCTCCACAGGACCGAGTCGTGCCCCTGAGCGGGCGCCATGGCGCCCGCTCAGGGGCACGACCCATCTAGGGTCGACTCATGAGGCGGGCGCACACGGTCGAGCAGGTGCGGGCGGCGGAGGCCGAGCTGATGGCGCGGCTCCCCGAGGGGACGCTGATGCAGCGGGCGGCCCACGGGCTGGCCGGGGCGGTCGCGGACTGGCTGGGGTCCACGTACGGCCGCCGGGTGGTGTTGCTGGTGGGCTCGGGGGACAACGGCGGCGACGCCCTGTACGCCGGAGCCCTGCTCGCCCGGCGCGGAGCCGGTGTCGAGGCGTGGTTGCTCGGCCGGTCGGCGCACGAGGGCGGCGTGGCGGCGCTCGCGGCGGCCGGTGGACGGGTCGGCGAGCCGCGACGGCTGCCTGAGCGGCCCGACGTGGTGGGCGACGGCATCGTGGGCATCGGTGGGCGCCCGGGGCTGTCCGAGGGGGCCACCCGCGCCCTGGCGCTGGTGGAGGGCGTGCCCGTGGTCGCCGTGGACACCCCGAGCGGCGTCGACGTGGACGCAGGGGAGACCCCGCAGCCGCACGTGCGAGCCGACCTCACCGTCACCTTCGGGACCCACAAGGCCTGCCACCTCGTCGACCCGGCCGCCCAGGCCTGCGGGGCGGTGCACCTCGTCGACCTCGGGCTCGACCTGCCGGCGGCACCCGTGGAGAGCCTGCGCCCCGAGGACGTGGCAGCGCTGGTGCGGGCGCCGGGCCCCGACGACCACAAGTACACCCGCGGGGTCGTGGGGGTCCGGGCCGGCAGTGCGACGTACCCGGGCGCCGGGCTGCTCTCCGTGGCCGGCGCCTCGTGCGGGTTGGCCGGGATGGTGCGCTACGTGGGCGACTCCGCGGTGGCCGACCGGGTCCGCCTGGTCCACCCCGAGGTCGAGGGCGCCGGGCGCGTGCAGGCCTGGGTGGTCGGCTCCGGCGGCGGCGACACGGCCGGTGAGGAGCTGGCCGCGGCGCTGGCCGACGGCGTCCCCACCGTCGTCGACGCCGACGCCCTGCAGCACCTCGAGGCCGTCCTCGACGGGGAGACCCGCAGCGACCTCGTGCTCACCCCGCACGCCGGCGAGCTCGCAGCCCTCCTGGACGTGGAGCGCGACGAGGTCGAGGCGCGGCAGCTGCACCACGCCCGGGTGGCCGCGCAGCGCTTCGGCTGCGTGGTCGTGCTGAAGGGCCGGCACACCCTCACCGCCCGTCCCGACGGCCGGACCCGGGTCACCACGACCGGGACGCCGTGGCTCGGGACCGCCGGTGCCGGCGACGTGCTGGGCGGGGTGATCGGGGCGGTGCTCGCCACCGGCCTGGACCCCTTCGACGCGGCCTCGGTGGGCTCGTGGCTGCACGGCGCCGCCGCCACCGTCGTCGCCG